>Ga0209415_10004906_pt1 | contig 24332 bp, 21 predicted proteins | sample PeaSoiSIISIP2007_FD_187696 | JGI IMG/M metagenome (GOLD analysis project Ga0209415, IMG submission 187696) | Peat soil microbial communities from Weissenstadt, Germany - SII-SIP-2007 (SPAdes) (version 2) | ecosystem: Environmental > Terrestrial > Soil > Wetlands > Peat | place: Germany... | reverse complement strand
CCCGTGATCTCCGCCTTTACTCTGGCCACGTCGGCTGGGTCTACCGCGCAGGTCGCCCCGAAGCGCTTGGCGTTCTCCCGCTTCTCGGCCACCACGTCGACGGCCACAATCTCGGCCGCCCCGGCTAGGCGGGCACCTTGGATCACGGACGTTCCTACTCCACCGCAACCGAACACAATGACCGATGAACCCGGCGTCACTTTGCCGGCGTTGATCGCGGCTCCCACCCCGCTGGTCACTCCGCATCCCACCAGCGACGCGACGTCCCAGGGAATGTCTCTAGGTATTTTGACCGCGGCCTGTCGGGTGAGCAGCACCTGCTCACTGAAGCTGCCGATCCCGGCGAGGGCGAACACCGATTGCCCGCCAATACGGAAGTACGGCTCGGCAAAGCTCGTCTTGACGCACAGGTGGCCATGGCCGGCAAGGCAGAACCCGCAGGTACCGCACTGGGTGACCCCGGCGGCTATCACGTGGTCACCGACCGCCAGGTCAGTCACCCCGGACCCCACCCCGACGATCTCACCGACCCCCTCGTGACCGAGTATGCATGGCGTCGGGATACCGAAGGTCCCGCTCATAGCTGACAGGTCGGAATGGCAAATTCCGGTGGCACGGATGGCGACACGCACCATGTCGGGCCCCGTCTCCACCAGTTCGGCGTTGTCGACGACCTCGACCTGGTGATCACCGATCTGTCGCAGGACCGCAGCACGCATACGAACTCTCCTCATGAGAACGCCCTAATTCTGGCGGAGGCCGTTCGATGTACCAATCCGGCGCAGATGGCCAGCGGTTCGACAGTAGTTGGTGTCTCCGCGTTTGGTTGGGGCCAGCCAAGCAGACAATCCCCGACGCAGCTGATGATGCGAGCGAAAGCTCGGAGCTGCTGCCTCGTTTAGCTAATGATTTGGCTTGGCCGCGAAATGGTTGATCCAACAGGCATGTCCGTCGCGGCCGCACGGCGGCTGCTAGGTGACCGTGTCCAGAACTCACGTCTTCCCGAATCCGCGGCTGATGAACCGACAGCCCCTGCCGGCGGCGGGGACTGTCGGCCATATCTAGTTGGCCACCCGCTCTTGTAGCCGGCCCTGAAGAAAGGCGACGATCTGCTCCCAAGCGCTGGGTTCCTGCCACAAGAAGATGTGACCGCCGTCGCAGAAAATGAGCTTTGCGCCGGGAATTTGTTCCGCAAGCATCTCCTGGTTCTTCACCGAGGCCTGCTGATCGTAGAGACCACCAATCACGAGGGTCTCGGATTTGATGAACGGGAGTTGTTCCCACACGTCGTGCCCAGCGCGTGCCTCCAGTTGTCGACGAGCGCCCATCGCTCTCGTCGCATCGGCTGGCTGTGCTGCAACGGAGCCGAGCATCATCTCGAAACCAGGCGCGATCGTCCAGGGAGTCGACGAAGTGTCGTTCCGAGAATCAAGGATGGGGAGCCATCGCCGCAGTCGCTCCTCGGGGTCAAGGCCCTCAAGCTCGCGTAGATCGTGAGACGCGCCACCCTCGCCTCCGGCCGAGCTGCAGGCCAGAACGAGTCGCTTGACGCGATCGGGGTGCCGAATGGCCAAGTGCTGCGCGACCATGCCACCGAAGGACACGCCGACGACATTGCAGGCTGGCCAACCCACCACGTCGAGCAAGGCCGCTGCATCGTCGGCATAGTCAGACATCGTGTAGTCAGCGTCCGGCTTCCCAGACTGCCCCAGTCCCCGTTGGTCATACATGAGGACCTGGAAGTGCTTGACCAGTGGGCCCTCGCCTCTTGAGGGGTTCCGTGCAAGATCGCCACCGGTTCCACTGATCAGCAGTGTGTGTTCGCCGCTGCCGTGCACCTCGTAGTAGACCTCGATGTCTCTAACTAAGGCAGTCGGCACTTTTCCTCCTTGACGGCGCGGATTCGTGGCACCGGGTCTTCGTTTCCTTCACCGGCTGAATCGCCTGCCGTCCCCATCGATCCAAGCCCCCGACTCGAATGGAAAGGCTTCATCGAGATTGGACGAGCCGAACTGGCTGACGGCACTGGATTGGGCCGACGCGGCCGACCCATGACGGGGCGAGCGCTACCGGCTCCCCGAGCCCAGGCGGCTCTTGGCCTCTTCGTAGAGATCGGGCGGGAGGGGACCCTTCTCGGCAAAGGCCAGGTTGGAGCGGAGGTGATCCATGTTCGAGGTTCCGACAATGGTGCTCGACAGGCCCGGGTGGCTGAGAGTGAACCGCAGCACGAACTCGAGGCGGCCCATGTCCCCTAGGAGGTCCTCGACCCCGGACGACTCCCAGCGCCGCTGCCCCTCGCCCTCGGCGAGCCCGATAGGTCCATGGCGCCAGTTCTTGTCCTCCGATGGGGCGCCACGAGCGGCACCGCCCCGGATGAGCGTGCCGGCGCCTCCGGCGGCCGCGGCGGTGATGAGATCCTCGTGCTCGCGCTGGATCGCCGAATACGGGATCTGAAAGACATCGAAAACGCCCATGGCGATGTGGTCGGGCAGATGAGGGAGGGTTCCCGACATGCCGATGAAGCGGACCTTTCCCTCATCGCGCAGGGAGAAGAGCGTCTCGACGGTCTGGTCGGCCTCCAGCTGGTCGCGACTCGGCGACAAGTGGACTTGGAGTAGATCGAGGTGATCCGTGCCGAGCCGTCGGAGACTCTGCTCGATCCCCCCGCGGATGTTCTGGGCTCGAAAATCGTGCGGGAAGGGCGGGGTGGCCCCCGGCGTCGGGTCGCCGAGGAGGCATCCGCATTTCGACGCCAGGAAGTACTCGTCGCGGCGATGAGCGAGATACCGGCCAATGAGCTCCTCGCTCCGGCCGTAATCAATCGAGGTATCGATCAGGTTGATACCGCCGTCCAGGACCGCGTTGAGGAGACGGCCGGCGTCGTCGTCTTCGATTGCCGGCCCCCGAGGCTGGCCTCGCAGCTCCATGGCGCCGTAACCGAGGATGGTCACGTCAGCTCCGGTCCGTCCGAGCGGTCGCGTGTCAATGGTCATGACGGCAGATTATGCATGTTTCGGGTACGGGCCAATCGCACCACCGCTGAATCAAGGGTGGGCAATGATGCGCTCTTTGCCACGCCGCCGATTGTGCGGCTTCGGTTAGCCGATGTCCGAAACCAACGCGGAATTGTCAAGTTCGACGGCATCGGCAGGCAGAAGGTAGCCGGCCAAGAGATCCAGCAGCGTCGCCTGATCCCACTGCGCGACGAACTGGGCGTGAGTCGGGTACAGACTGGCGAGTTGGCCCTGGCTGAAGGGAATCGTGCTACCGAAGAGACGGCAGAAACCCGCGAGCCCGCCGCTATTCCCGACGCCGCTCAATGTCGCGATCGGCGCATCAACCTGGGGTGAACGGACCCCACCAAGGACGTTGCCATTGGCATCGAGGGCGAAGACGACTGGCTGACCCGCCGTCGTTGTCACCTGCATGAGCGGAGGGATGGGAGGCGCGAGGCCGTTGACCACCCACTGGTTGAGCCACCAGACGGCCGCGTTCAAGACCCAATGGGTGCCGGCGGTGTTGATCGGCGAGGTGCAGCTGCCCAACCCCGGGATCGTGCTCAGCGGGTTCTGCATCCCGGCCAGGTTCAAGATGGCGCCCTGTCCGTTCCCGGTGTCACCTGGTCCGACGAAGAGACCGTAGTAGTCGAAGTGCGAACCCCCTGGAACCTCCCAGAGGCGGAACTGGCTCGTGTTGGGCTGACGGTCGTACAGCGTGGTGCCCGCCACGTCGGTCTCAGTCTCGAATTCGAAGACCGGGGTGCTGAGGTCGGTACGGAACGGGATCGACGTCGAGACGGTGACCGTTGGCTGGGGAGTTTGGGAGAGTGGCGCGGGAGATCCAATCCGACTGTGCACAAGGTACCCGCTGTAGACGTTCGCCAGTGGCGCCACGGCGTCGATGTAGGTGGTGAGGCGGTCCGCCGATTGCGACTCGCCGGCGGCGATGACGTGCTGCGGGGTCAGCCCACCCAACAGCTGCGCCGAGTTATCCCAGACTGCCTGTCCGGCCTGGGAGAAGATGTCGTAGGAGTAGCTGTCACCGGGGTGCGACAAAGATCCGTAACGGGCGGGATCGCTGGATGTGAGCGCGTTCACGCCGACTGCCTGCGCCGAGACTCCGACCCACGCGAAGCCGTCTCGGATCAGCTCATTGTGGGTGAGCCCCCAATCGGGTGCGTCGTCGAGGCCCCCGGAGACGTTGAGCCACTCGACAATGACCGTGCCGTTGAACTGGCTCGCGTCGACCGGACGGTACACAACCACTCGGGTCGTGTAGGGGGCAGTCAAATACTGCATCACGGACAATTGCCCGTTCGAGGGCCCTTCGGTGCACAAGGGTTCACAGTTGGCAAAGTCTGTGGTCACGTAGCTGGTGGCCGTACCCGAGATGAAGTACTCCGATTCCTCGTAGCCCACCTCTGAGGGCGGGAACGTCGTCGCCAGCGTGGAGGGTTCAATGCCGCTGCTGGGCAGAATCGGCCCGTTGACCGTTGGGTCTGCTGCCGTTCCGTGCGCCGACGCGCTGGAAACGCTCGTCGAGAGCACAACGACGAGGCTGAATAACGTCATCACCACCGAGGCCGCGACACGAGTCGGAGTAGTCAAACTGGCTGGCCTCATGGGTCCCCTCCTGACACGTGCACACCCGGCGCACTAATGCGATTTCACGGTAGTGCGAAGAGGCTTGGCCGTCAATGGGAGGGCGACCAGGAGATGGACCTCACATCAGCCGCCACGAAGAATGGCCGAGTCGCGCCTCGCGGCGCTCTGAGGCCGACGGATGCCACCAGGTGGTACTGCCGCAAACCGTGATGTGATCAGCCACACATCGCGTACATGCTGAGCCGAGATCGACCGGCACCCACTTGGAGCCGCGCCCGGCAAGTGGGTGCTGTGGACGCCAACTGATCGGTAGTGCCGTTTCCGCGGTGCCTGCTCAAGCGGCTGGCGCGAGCACGATCGGGAGGTTTGAGAGGCCGCGGACGTTGCTCGAGTACGCACGCCGTATTGGCTGCGCGAGTTCGTAGTTTGGGTAGCGCCGAAGTAACTCTTCGAACGCGATGCGCGACTCGAGTCGGGCGAGGGCAGCACCAATGCACAGGTGGATGCCGAAACCGAACGCGACGTGACGTTCGATCTTGCGGTGGATGTCGAAGAGCTCCGGGTTCTCGAATACGCGCTCGTCATGGTTGGCTGCGCCGGTCACGAGAATGACGCGGGAATCAGCGGGAATACTCACGCCGTGGAGCATCACATCGCGCTCGACCCACCGGCCCTGGTAATGCGACGGTGGATCCCAGCGGAGCATCTCCTCGACCGCTTGTGGGATGAGCGATGGGTCGGAGATGAGCTCAGCTCGCTGGTCCCGGTACCACGTCAGCGCGACAATTCCGTTCGCGATCAGCTTCGCCGTTGTCTCATGGCCGGCGGCAATGAGTTCCATCAGACGGTAGACAACCTGCTCTCGGGTGAGTCGTCGCTCGACGCCTTCTCCGTCGGTCACGCTCGCCGTGAGCAGCAGTGAGGCGATATCGTCGCTCGGGTTTCTTTCCTTCTCATCGACGATTTGGGCGAGTATCCCGTGGGCCTCGCCCATCGCGGCCATCGCCTCCTCGGTGGCTTCGCCAGTTTCGTCCGCATCGCTCCGATCGAGAATCCGATCCGACAGCCTTCGGAGGTCACTGCGCGCCTCTTGCGGGAGCCCAAGCATTTCCGCGATGACCATCATCGGCAGGTACCCCGAGAAGTCGATGACGACGTCCATCTCGCCGCGTTCGCGTGCTTCGTCCAGCACGCCGGCTGCGATCGCTCGCACCTTGGGTTCGAGATCGCTGATCGATCGAGCGGTGAACAGGCGGGAGACCAGTTTCCGTTGCCACGCGTGGTCGGGATCGTCGGTCGCGATGAGTACGTCGGCAGTACCGTCCCACTGCTCGATCTGGGGTCCGTAACGAGAGATGAACGTGGCGGCGTCCTTGTGGGCTTGCAACACGTCTTCGAAGCGGGACAAGGCGTAGAACCCGATTTCGGCGTTGTGGTAGACGGGCGCCTCATCACGCAGCCATCGGTAGACCGGATAGGGGTTCATCTGTGTCTCGTGAGCGAATGGGTTGTACTCCACGGTTTCCCTTCCACGGCCTTTGCAATAGTGCGATTGTGCGGTCACCTGACATCTAGGCACTGGAGCATCGGGATATCCCCGGGTGATACTCCATCAGCAGAAGTCGGAGCCGCCGTCCACGTTGATGTTGGCACCGGTCATGTAGGTGTTGCGCCTGGACGCGACGAAGGCAATGATCGCACCAATCTCGTTCGGCGCACCTGCACGGGGAAGGTGTGCCGGGTGCCCGAAGTGCTCTTCGATGCCGCGCATCACGGCGTAGAGGTCGTCCGGGTCGATGCCGACACTGCGGGCCCAGGTTGCGAGCCCCTCGGAGGCAAAACTCCCAGGCGAGACCGTGTTCACGAGAATCTCGTCCTTGGCGAGCGACAAGGACAGGTTCTTGGTGATGCTCGTGACCATCGCCTTCGTCGCCGTGTAGGCGACCAGCGACGCCGTCTGGCGCTTCGTCGAATGCGCCGAGATGTTGACGATACGCGCCCATTCGGCGGCTCGGAGCAACGGCAAAGCGGCCCGCACGCAGCGGACCATGCCCAAGGCACCGGCATCGACCGCAGCGAACCAGTCGTCGTCAGTGAGCTGCTCAAACCCGCCCAGCCCGACCTGCGGCCCAACCGCGTTCACCAGGATGTTGAGTGCCCCCCACCGCTCAGCGACCTGATCGAAGGCTGCCACAACCTGCCCCGGCTGGGTGACGTCCCCCTGCAGGGCCACCGCGTCGGCGGCCCCTAGCTCGAGAAGATGGGCCTCCGTCGTCTCAAGCGTCGCCCGAGTGCGGGCCAGGACGGCAACCTTCGCACCGTCGGCGGCAAAACACTCGGCCGCAGCCCGACCCATGCCTTGCGAGCCACCTTGAACGACGACCGTTGCCCCGGCCAGGCCCAGGTCCATTTATCCCCTTCCGGCACGCCTAACTCCCAGCAGTAACCTGCTCCGAAAGTCGAATCCCGTCAACCTTGAATCTTGAGTGCGCCGACGCCCCCGGCGGCCTTGGTACGAGCCGCCAGAGTGGCCCGCATCGTTTGCGTTAGGTAGCCGCTTGCAGGGCGTAGAGCTCCGCCCACTCCTTGCGGGAGCGAATCGACACCTCGACATCCACGGACGATGCTCGAAGGGCACTCACCTTCATCTCGTCCTTGGACTTGTACGCGAAGGGATCCCAGCCGAAGAATCGGCACGCGTTTTGCCAAGTGATCTTGTTGATCTCCTCGTCCGTCGCGTCGGCTGAGTTCAGCTCGGCCAGCACTCGTTCCGGGGCGTCTGGCCAGAACGAGTCCGAGTGCGGGGACGGCGACCACCTCGGGCCGGCGGGATACTCCCGACGGCCGCCGGGGAGCCATTCGGAGGTCCACTCGCCCCATCCTTGCTCACCTTCCGACCTACGAATCGCAGCGCGCCGAAGCTATGCCCCGGGACTGGCACTGGGGACGGCGCGTCCTATCGGCCCTCCCGAGCGCACCATTCGCCGCATCCACCACCAGCCCGAACCGCTGGCCTCAGGGTCGACGGCCAAAGTCAATTCGATTCGCTCACGCGACCAGCGGCTGAACCAGATGGTGAACGCGAGCATGGTGCCAATGAATCCGAACCCCACGACCGGCGACACGGCGAGGAACCGACCCGTCGGAAGGACGGCCGCCAGCAGAACCCGAGCAGCCGCTTCGAGGATAAGGCCGACCCCCCACACGGCCGTGATGATGCGAAAGACGACCCGAGCCGGCGGCACTTGCCACAGCTGGTCGTAGGCCTCCCGGCGCCCGGGGTTCGCACCCGCGGACAGGGCCCGGCCGAGGTAGAACATGAGCGGCCGCGACCCCAGCCACAGGGACGTCAGCGCAGCCAGACCGAACAGGCAGGTGAACGCCGAGTCGCGCACCTTTAGTACGAAGGCGCTGCCCCCGAGGGCATAAGAGACGGACAGGCCGGCGACGAAGCCGAAGAGCACGATCGCGCCGATGGGGTCGATCCTGCGCCGGCGGACCCACTGGAGGGTGACCCAAGCCGCCGCGGGGATCCCGGCGATCGCCAGGGCCGGAGCGTCCTCGCCAAGCTTTGATCGAACGAGGTAGTACACAGCGAGCGGCACAACGGCGCCGCCGATCATGCTGGGAGCCATCGCCCTCAGCGACGGGGGTCCGGGCTCCCAGCCGTTTTGTGGATCGCGCGCGAGGGCGTCGGAAGAATTCGCATTTGAGTCCCCGCCAAGAGGCTCGGATCGCATCTCAGCTCCACTCGTGCTCTCTCGGCTGTCCTCCAACGGTGGCCTCCCTGCTGACAGACCGAGTCTCGCAGAGGGTTCCGTTGATATCGAGTCGCCACCGACTCGATCCGGTTGCTTCACCTTGTCGAGGGCGTCACTCCACGGTGTTTCCTCCGGTGAACTGTCAATTCATCGGTCCCCGGCTTCTAAGCCGCTGCATGTGCCTACCAGCCAACCCCTCTGCGACAGGTAGTTAACGCACGTTGGTGCCGGCGGTGTGGTGGCAAGAGTGATCGCAAGGCTTCCGCCGTTGCTTACTGGGCCACTTTCTCTGGACGATCGACCGCTGACTTTTGTGATCTGAATCACGAGGCCGTGTCTGAATGACGCCACGTGACTCCGTGCAGATTGGCCGGAAGCGTCGGAGGACCCAAAGTCGTCCGATGGCCATTCCGTCCGCAAGGACCTTCGAGATACCGTGGCGGACCAAATCGCGGGCCCGAGCCGTTGGCTCCATGTCTTAGAGAAAATTGGTGATTGGAAAGGTGGTCAAATAGCCTGGCTAGAGCGGTCGATGCCGTGAGCGGATTCTATGGAGGGGCTTGATGCTTCAGTTGGTTGATGGTCTACGGGTAGTCGACGCAGACTCACACATGACCGAGCGACACGACCTGTTCACCGAGCGGGCCCCCAAGGGATATGAGGACAAGGTCCCGCATGTCGAGCGGCTCGACGGTCAGGACATGTGGGTTATCGAGGGCAAGACGTTCGGCAAGGCTGGCTCGGGCGGCACTATCGACCACGAAGGGAAGAAGCACCCCTTCCGGGACTCCCAGGGTGGGTCGTGGGGCATTGGCGACGTTCACCCGGCAGCGTGGGACCCCAAGGAGCGCCTTCGCTTGATGGACACCTTCGGTATCGACGCCCAGGTGCTGTACCCCAACTCCATCGGCATTGGCGGTCAGAACCTCCGCAACTCGATCAAGGACCCCGCGATCCTCGAGCTCTGCGTCGAGCTCTACAACGACGCCATGGCGGAGGTGCAGGAAGAGTCGCACAACCGGTTGTTGCCGATGCCGATTATGCCCGCCTGGGACATCGCGGCATGCGTCCGTGAGGCCCAGCGCTGCCACCAGATGGGCTACCGGGGGGTCAACATGACGGCTGACCCGCAGGACTCGGGGTCGCCCGACCTGGGTCACCTGGCGTGGGACCCGTTCTGGGAGGTCTGTGCCGACCTGAACCTGCCCGTGCACTTCCACATCGGCGCGAGCCAGACTGCGCTCTCGTATTTCGGCACCACCTACTGGCCCAGCCAGGATGACTACATAAAGCCGGCCATCGGTGGTGCGTCACTGTTCCAGAACAACTCGCGTGTACTGATCAACAGTGCCTACTCGGGAATGTTCGACCGTCACCCGAACCTCAAGATGGTCTCCGTCGAGAGCGGGATCGGATGGGTGCCGTTCATGCTCGAAGCCATGGACTACGAGCTCGAGGAGAACGCGCCGGCTTACTTCCACAAGTTGCAGAAGCTGCCATCGGAGTACTTCCGGGACAACTGGTACGCCACGTTCTGGTTCGAGAACGGCCGCGGCGACCTCCAGCACCTCGTTGACGCCGTCGGTGAGGACACAATCATGTTCGAGACCGACTTCCCGCACCCAACCTGCCTGCACCCGAGCCCAGTCGAGATGGTGAGCGAGAAGATCGCCTCCCTGCGACCAGAGACCCAACGCAAGGTGATGGGCGGGAACGCCGTCAAGCTCTACCGGCTGTAAACCCGTCGGGACCCGCCGCCCCGGCTTGCCACGAGCGATCGCCGGCGGCGAAGACTCCTTACCGAGCAGATTGGGCGGCTCGACGCAGCTCCGTACTCCGCTCTTTGACGGCTTGGACCAGGTCGCCATGGGTGATGATGTAGCGGTCACCGGCGAGCAGCCCGTGCAAGACCTTCTGGGCGATGTCTTCGGGGGCAGCGACGGCCTGCGTCATTCCGGGATTGCTCTCGGCCATCGCCATGAGGTCGGCATCGGGGGCGACCGGCCTGCGGAGATGCTCGGGCTGCGCGCTCTCGCTCGTCTCGAGGTGTCGGGTGATCATGCCCGAGGGGAAGATCACCGACACAGAGATCCCGTCATCGGGTGTCGGTCAGGTTTGCAGTGGATCCGAAGAGCTGGACGCTCACCTTCGAAATCACGAGATCGGCTTGGCCGAATCGGTCGGCGACGGTCGACGCAGCCGCATCAACCGACTGGGCATCAGCCACATCGACCTCCAAACCCAGCGTGCCGACGCCATGGCCGGCAGCGATGCACTCCGCCCCTGACGCGGCCCGCTCACCGTCGAGGTCGAGTAGAGCAACCGCCATCCCCCATGACGCGCTGAGCCGGCCCAGGGCCAGCCCGAAGCCCGATGCCCCCCCAGTGATGACCATGACGGCGTTGGTCCTCGCAGACGTTCGGTCATCTGCTGCTCTCTCGTCAGACCTCTGGGCCGGTGAAGTCGAGGTGCAGTCGCGTCAGGGTCGACGACTTGATCTTCCATGCACCTCCGACAAGCTCATAGGTCTCGTGGTAGTGCCCATAGCCCCGCATATGCCTTCCGTCCGGCCAGACGATGATGTCCTCGAGCGCCCAGATGCCGGTAGCGGTCGAGGGCGAGGTGATCTCGATCTCGGGCATGTGCCCGTGGTGGACGGTTATGGCCTCCTGGAGCAGCGGCTGTAGGTAGGCGAGGAACGCGTCCGCACCAGCCACGGCGCTTCCGCCGGAGGCTGTGGTGTCGATGACGACGTCATCCGTGAACACCTGGCGAAAACCCGACCAGTCCTTGGTGTCCATCGCCCGGAAGTAACGGGCCTTGAGTTGCTTGATCGACTCGATGTCGTCCATAGTCTCGCCTTCGATTCATCAACGATTAGCGAGCCGCCGCACAGTTGCCTTCCCGTTGGCGAGGCCCCGGCTACACCCGAAAGCGGACGTCGAATCGCGCCTCAACGGGGAGCGTCACCCATGCGGTACTCATGGGTGACCTCGTCCAGGCGGGCCTTGAGTTCGTCCTCCAGCATGTACTGCACAGCTTCGAGGCTCGAATCGAGCTGGTCCGGGTGACTCGCGCCAACAATCGGGGCAGTGATTGCTCCATTTGAGAGTACCCAGGCGACGGAGAGAGTCACGAGACTCACGCCAGCCTCCTTCGCCAGCGAGATGAGCTGATCAACCGTGTCGAACTCCCGGTCGTGCCAGTAGCGGTTCTGGTACATCGGCCCCGCTTGGCCAAGAGTGAACCGCGAGCCGTCGGGCGGTGGAGCTCGGCGGTCGTGCTTTCCTGAGAGCAAACCACCGGCAAGCGGGTTGTAGGGGATGACGCCGACTCCCTCCTCAGCAGAGAAGGGAAGCATCTCGCGCTCGATCTGGCGGAAGAGGAGGTTGTAGCGAGGTTGGACTGAGTCAAAGCGGGCCAGGCCGAGGGTCTCACTTCTTCCGATCGCTCGAACCAGCTGGTAGGTGAGGAAGTTGGAGCAGCCGATGTAGCGAACCTTTCCCTGACTGACCAGGTCGTCAAGCGCCCCGAGCGTCTCATCAATCGGGGTATCTGGATCGAAACCGTGAAGCTGGTAGAGGTCGATGTAGTCAGTCTGCAGACGACGGAGCGAGGCTTCAATTGCTTCGAATATGTGCTTTCGAGAGTTGCCGCCGTCGAAAGGGGCTGGTCCGGTGCGCCCAAAGCACTTTGTCGCGATCACGAAGCGATCACGCTTGCCGGTAAGCCATCGTCCGAGAATGTCCTCGGTGCGACCTTGGGTCGTCAGGTCACCACCAAGTGGATAGACATCGGAGGTGTCAATGAAGTCGACGCCCCCTTCGGTGGCCCGGTCGAGGATCGCGACCGACGTCGCCTCATCGCACTGGAGTCCAAAGGTCATTGTTCCAAGACAGAGCCTCGACACTTTGAGGCCCGTCCGTCCAAGCCGTACGTGGTCCATGGCTGAAGATTATCGCCAAGCCATTGCCACGCACTTTCCGTGGCAGCAGCCCCAGCTGTCGGGGAACTTATGGAGAGGAGTCGGGGAATGTCGCCAAGCTGACCCCTGTGAACTGGATTGCGGATCGGAGATCAACCCCGTTGAACATCGCCGTGATAAGCGGGCGAGCAGAGTCCGCTGGAGTCGAAATTTCGCAAGCTAGCAACGACTGGTTCGTCAAGCTTGTGTGGCTATCCGCTCAAGGTTGTCGACAGATCGTTCGAGCATCTGGGCTGGGACAATCGGCCAGGCTCGTCGTGCGAGCATGTCTTCGGGAAGGTTTGTCCAGTCGCAATAGTTCGTAACTTCGCACTCGGACGTACTGATTGGATCGATCTGCCATCCGTACACGTGACCGATGAGCGGCCCGTCCACCAAGCCGACACCCCACTCAACCAGGCGGTCGGGAATGATCTGAGTGACCGTGTTGCGAACCTTGTACTTCGTCATGTTGGGGATATCGCCGAGAGGAGTGCGATCCATGTCCATGTCAAAGGTCTGTCCGACCGCCGTCAACGGGCTTGCGTCCGGAGCTGCCTCCAACATGCCTGAGCCATCGATCTCGACATGCCCGGCAGGGTTGGAGACGATCTGAAAGAGCCGGTCAGCAGGGGCGGCGATCCGCTTCTTGACGGCGACCCGTTTGGAGGACACCGAGTTCTCCTCTCGTAGGGACTCGACGACTCACCGTAGCTGACGATGCCAGCATGGCCCAAAGTCCCCGCCTCCTCTCTGTGAGTTCCCTCGGCTCACCCTGGATCGATCGTCGGGCGAAACCGCGCCGTGCGGCGAACAGGGCGGAGTGATCCGTCCTAACGTCAGACCGTCGACGCGCCAGGGCGAAGCAGGTCGACACCGATACAGGAACGGGAGCATGAGACGATGAGCGGCGGGCGCGGTACGGGGCTGGCTGATCCGATGTTCACCGAGCCATTCGTGGACGTCGACGAGTGGCGCGACGAGCCGGTTCGGCATCACTACATCCACGGCGGGTTCGCAGGTACGGACTGCCGGTTTTCGATCTATTTCCCCGAGGAGCAGCGCTATCAGGGGCGGTTTTTCCACCCGGTGAGCCCCGTGCCCGGGTCGGAGCATGGCGCGACCGAAGGTGCCTTTGTGGGCTACATCGGGTTCGCCATCGCCAGCGGGGGTTACCTGGTCGAGTCGAACATGGGCCGGCTCCGTCGAGCCTTGCGGGGTGAAGACTCGACGGTCGCCGGGTACCGGGCGAGTGCCGCGGTCGCGACGTATTCACGCGTGTTGGCGTCGGAACAGTACGGCGAGCACCGCCCGTACGGATACGTGTTCGGCGGCAGTGGCGGGGCGTACCGAGCGATCGCGTGCATCGAGAACGGGCACGACGTGTGGGACGGTGCGGTGCCGTATATCCAGGGGACCATGATGAGCCTGCCCAGCATGTTTTCGGTGCAGGCCCACGCGTTCCGTGTCTTGCACAACAAGATCCCCCAGATTGTCGACGCCATCGAACCGGGTGGCAGCGGCGACATGTTCGCCGGGTTGAACGAGGAAGAACGGAACGCCCTGGCCGAGGTGACCAGAATGGGGTTCCCGCCGCAGGCCTGGTTTGACGCCGAGCGGGTCCGCCTCCAGTACACGACGGTGTGGGCCGGGCTGTTCGACCACTTCGCCACCTGGGACCCGACGTATTTCGACGACTTCTGGACCGTGCCTGGCTATCTGGGCGAGCACCCCACCGCATCCCTGGTCAACGCCAAGGTGGAGCACAAGACGAAGATCGTCGAGTTGGTCCTGGCCAGCGCGGCGGCGGAACTAGGTCTGCCGATTCCGATGGCGTTGCGCGGTCTGCACATCGACGATGTCCCGGTCGCCTACCGGCTCGGAGACCTGCCCGACGCGGACCTCACGGGCGCGATGTTACGGTTCACCAGCGGCAAGGCCGTGGGCCACCGCGTCTGGGTCTCGGGTCGGCGAAACGACCTTCTCGCGACCGGGATCGGCCAGGAGGAGTTCGAGCACCTGCGCGGGGTCGCGGTCGGCGACGACGTGCTCGTCGACAATACGCCCTACCTCGCGTTCCAGACTTACCACCGTCACCAGATGCCGGACGACGAGTACCCCGAGTGGGACCAGTTCCGCGTCGCGGGGCAGCCGGTCTACCCGCAAAGACCCGAGTTGCTCGGTCCCCGGTTCGTGCGCAACAACGGTGCTGGTCTGCTGAGCGGACGGTTCGCCGGAAAGATGATCGTCGTACAGAGCCTCTTCGACGAGATCGCATACCCCCAGCAGGCGGACTGGTACCGCCGGCGCGTGGCGTCGGTGCTCGGCAACCGACTCGATGATCAATACCGTGTCTGGTTCACCGACCACGCCATGCACCAGGACCCTGCCGTGATGCCGCGTGTGGATGTCCACCCCCACCGGACCACTCGCATCATCAACTTTCGTGGCGTTCTCGAACAGGCGCTACGCGACGTATCTGCATGGGTTGAGCATGGCATCGCGCCTCCCCCCAGCACCGTTTACGAACTCGACGATGGACAGATCCGTCTTCCCGCGACGGCAAAGGTCCGCCGCGGCATTCAGCCAGCCGTCGAACTCACGGCCAATGGTGTAATGCGGGCCGAGGTCGCGGTCGGCGAGACGGTCGAGTTCTCCGCATTCAGCGAGGTGCCGCCGGGGGCCGGTACGATCATCGCCGCTGAGTGGGACTTTGAAGGTAGCGGTGACTTCCCCATCACCGAGTTCCTCACCAATGAGGACATGTCCTATACGTCCATGAGATTCACCCGCGAATACAGCTTCGCGATGCCGGGCACCTACTTCCCCGCGCTGCGCGTAACGGCACAACGCCTGGGGCAAGTCGACAATCCCTACGGCCGCATCATAAACCTAGGCCGAGTTCGTGTCGTGGTCAGGTAGATCAGGAAGGGAACGTCCCTAGCTCCCTGCTCAGGTTGACTTTTGTTGGGCACAGCGACTCCAGGGAGCCCGGCTGTGACGCCTCGGCCGTCTATGCGAACGGGGCGTCCGCTCCGGAACTACGCGTACGCGCCGACCCCCATCGCCTTCTCGATGGATCCACCCATGATCATTGCCTGGTCCTTGAGCGGCAGGTCCTTCACAATTTCCGAGTATGCCAACGGATCGGCCATGCCCTCGGGGTGCGGGAAGTCCGACCCGAACATGATGTGGTCCACGGGAATGCCGAGGTCGATTAGACCCTTGGGGTCCGGCTCATGGAATGCATGCACCCACACGTTGCGGTTGAAGACTTCGACCGGGTTCTCATCGAACATGAGCGGAGCCTCCTCGTAGATCCTTTCGAGCTTCTTGTAGAACGGCCGGATCCATTTACTGGAGTACTCGACCGGCATGAACTTGAGCCGAGGGAACCTGGTGGCAAGCCCGTGGCCGATGATCGAAGCCATTGCGTCGACCAGGTTGTCCTTCTCCGAGGCCAAGGCGAGGAATGCCGGCGAGGCCCTCCGAGCGTGTCTATCGATGCTCATCTCCGAATCGCCGAAACCCTCCCACTCGTTGATATAGCGGTGGTAGCCCGGATCGCCCGAGTGCATGCCCACCACGATGTCGAGTTCTTGCACGCGCTCCCAGAAGGGGTCGAATTCGGGCAGGGCAAAGGATCGCCGCCCCTTCCAGGTCGGGACGGGCGCCACCCTGACCAAGAAGATCTTGGCCCCTCGCTCGTGAACGAACTCGAGTTCCTCCAGCGCGCGATCGAGTATGGCCAAAGAAATGATTGGAGTTGCGTAGAGGGCATCGGAGTAGGCGTAGGTCCAGTGCTCATGCATCCACGAATTGAGGGCGTGGATGACCACGCAGGCAGCCTCGGGATCGTCGGCCAGCCGTTCCTCTACGGCACTGGCGAGCGTCGGCCACAAGAGCGTCCGGTCGATGCCCATCTCCTTCATGAGCTCCAGACGCGGTTCAGGGTCGAAGAATGCATCGACCCCTGGCATAGCCACCAATTTTCCTCGGCCATGAAGGTTGCGCTGACCAAAGCCGCCGCCACCCTTGGTGACGTCGAACCCCGAGCCACCGGGAACCGCCACCTTGGAGAACGTGGGGTTCGGGATGTAGTTGGTGATCTTGTCCCGGATGGCGAGCTTCGTCCGGCCATCAACCTCGACGTACTTGATGACTCCGCTGTACTCGGGCGGGAGGAACTTCGTCATTGCGTCGCGGGTCTCGTAGAGGTGGTTGTCCGCGTCGAACGTCGTGTAGGGCAGCTCTCGGTGCGTGACCTCGATGTACTCCGTGATGTCCGTCATGATCAAATCTCCGTTCCCCGGCCAGGTCCGGTGTGCCGTCACCGCTCGGCCTCATCTGTACTGAATTCTTACTCGATCCGGTTCGCACCGTCTCGGGCCGGCTCCGGCCGATGTCGTGCGGCATCGCCAGGTGGGACGCGGGACGAGGCTCCTCAGCGCGTCAAGCGCTAACTATTCGTGGAGCGGTGCAGGATCGATGACCTCGACTACCCGTGTGATCCTGGCTAACAGTGGAAGCTCGCCATGGTCTTCGAGCAGCGTTTCCAGCGCGCGGTGACGACGAGCAGCTCCTCGCCTTCGGCCCGATCGTCCTTGAGTTGATGAGCGGGCTGGTCGAGCTCGCAGAGACGACGGACTGTGCCGGATACACCGTCAAGGCAATCGGTCTCCGGACCTGATCCTCCACCTGGTGGCACCGAACTCCGCTGAACCGTGTGTTGGCCATGGACCGGTTCCGAGTCGTGAGCCCATGAGAAGTTGCTCAGCCGGGGGCAGGCCCCTCCCACCACCGGCTGGGGTCGTACTCACTCGGCCGGAGGTGAGCTTCCGCCGGTGGACTACAGGAGGCGTGAACTTATACTGACTGCGGCGAGAGGGAGGGGGCCACGACATGCTTCGTGACATCCGGGAGACCTCCGAGCAGGAGTACTGGGCAGACCTCAGGCGGCGCTGGACGAGCTTGCTCAGTTACCGCTATTTGGGACGAAACCACAGCTCGCTGAACAGTGGCCCGGTTGACAACACAATGCGGCTGCGGTCCGATATGCGCAACCCCGCCGGCGGCATCATGGCGGCACCCCTGTGCATTGCCGCTCCTGAGGGGGGCGGCTTGGCGGACGACGTCGCAGTCCCGAACCCGGTCATCCACTCCCTCCAGATCCTCGATGACGCCCTGGACGTGACTCGGATCGAGGTCCTCTCCGAGGTCCTGAAGCAAGGACGACAGATGGGTTTCAGCCGTTCTCGCATCGTCGATGCTAATGACCGTGGGCGAGTCATTGCCCTGACCGCGGGGGAGGGCATCAGCCTTGGAACGACGCCCCCAGGCTTCGAGAAGATGGATGAAGCGAAGATCGAAGTCGAGGACTCTCCCTCCCTCCCTCCGTTGTGGAGGGTGTTTGGCGCCGTGCGGAGGGCCGACGGTCATTGGGTCCTCCCCGAACTAAGCCTCGAAACGGCCTCGCCCGATGCCGCGCTGCATCTGGGTCCGCAGCACATCCTGCTGGAGGCCGCCGCCTTCGACTTGGCATCAGATCGAACGGGGACAGACCTCTTGCAGATACAGAGCTGGCACGTGATGTTCCTTTCCAGGGGGAAGGTTGGTCCCTTCCGCGCCGACGGGGAGGTACTGAACGGTTCGGGTGGGCGAGTCGGCGTCCGGCTGGTCCTGGTGGACGAGGGCAACAACGGACGGCCGATCACCGCCGCCTCGGCGGTCTTCCAACCCGCTCGCCCATAGCGCCAAGCATCGATCGCCCGTTCCACAGATCGAGGGGCCCCGGGGATGGCGACCTGTCGAGATCCAAGCGGCTCCACACCTCGACGGTGCGGGGGTGGAAATCGGTGTGACTCGCCGTAGAGCGGGCCTGAGCGGGCCGCGAGCCGGATCAAGTCGCAAGGTGTGAGAGACAAGGGGAGAAATGGAACCGATCAAGATTGGGTGGCTCGGATCGGCCCTCGACGGGCCCGGTGGCGGATACGACAAGATCCACCGGATGGCTTTCGACGAGGCCGCTGAGCAGGGGCTCTTGGAGCGGCCTGTCCAGTTTGTGATTCACCCGGAGAACGGACTCCCACAGGGCACGGCCAAGAACGCCACCGACGGGTTCCGGTTTCTGGTGGACGAGGGCTGCATCGCCGTTGCGGGGGCCTACAGCTCGGACAACGCGATCACGGTGGGGCGTCTGGCCAACGAACTGCACGTCCCCCTCGTCAGCTGGTGCGGGACGGAGCAGTTCCACGGGGACTACTGCTTCCGGCTCGGCAACGGGGACTGTGGCGGCGACGCCGCCCTCATCGTCGGCTGGTTGAAGCGCCACGGCCACGAGCGCGTGGCGGTCCTAAGCGAGATCTCGCCAAACGGGGAGGAGTACTTCCGCTACTTCCGCCAGGAGTGTCGTCTTCGGGGGGTGTCGGTGGCGGCCGTCGAGACGGTGACGCAGACGCCCAGCGATCTTGCCTCCAATCTACGGAACCTACAACGCATCGAACCCGATGCGTTGGTCTACATGGGCTACGGAATGCTGGCCGCTCAGGGTCTGCTCCGGGCGGCGCTCGACGAATTGAAGTGGGACCCGCCGCGGATCATGACGACCGCGTTCATGTTCTACTTGATGGGCTTCGACAAGTTCGAGGGGTGGGTAGGGATCGACCAGTTCGACCCGACCAACCCGTTGGTGCGGGGCTTCCATCAGAGGTTCGCCGATCGCTATGGGCAGGACCCTCCCTTCTGGCCGAACGCCATCCCGGTCCTGGCTTATGACACCGCCCGCGTGCTTGTCGAAGGCCTGGCGCGGGCGCCCATCTTGAGTGGTGAGGGCGTCCAAGCCGGGCTCGAGCGGATCCGCTTCCTGCCGAGCACGACCGGGGGTCCTCATACCCACATCGCCTGCTCGCCCCACGAGCACGGCATGTTCCGGGGGGACTGGCTGTTATACGGACGGGTGCGGAACGGCAAGCTCGAGTTTGAAGGCTTGTTCGAGCCATGGGACCGGGCCCGTTGATCATCCTCGGGGCCCGAACCGTGCGTTTACACGTGACCGCCGGAAGCACTGCTGCGGCTCTGCTCAATGCGAAATACGGCTTCGAACATTCGGGCTTATCCGTAATGCGAGAGCGAGATGGCACGAGAGAATTGGAGATGGTCCTCGATCTGGCGCACGGATAGCTGGTTCCTGAACGTCTCAGACCTTTGACATCACCAGACAAGAGTGTGTGGACGCCATGGCATCGCCGCAGTGTTGCCGAGGCCCGCTGTCTTCGCGGCTGCGAGCGCACATCGCCAACCTGGCTACTAGGCGGCGCTTTGTGGCCGCTTGGCTGTTCCCCTCTTCAGCCGGGCTCCTTGGTCATACGAGAGACGAGTTGTCGCGATATTCCCCATGCCCGGGCGATATCGGCCAGCGAAGAGCCTTCGGCCGCGGCGAGACGAAACATCGCCCGTTGAAACTGATGACGCGCCTTCTCGACGCGGGTCAACGCCTGGCTCACTGCTCCTCGACAATCCGAGATCCTCACCGAGTGGGTCAAGTCGGAAACCTTGGCCTCTCGCTCGATCTGCGGCCTGAGCTGATGCGCTTGTGTTCTGAGGCGGACAAACAGACGACCCGACTCTTCGGTGGCGGCGTCGAGCTCATCCAGGGCCGCCAGCACGTCGCGGCGTAGGACTGAGGTCCGTAGTGGATCGACCGGCTTCGCGGTCGACGGTGCAACTCTCTTAGGCATACAAAGATCCAGATCTTCAGGAATGGGTCAGCGTTCGTGAGCGCGAAACGGCCCACCCGACGCAATGGAGGACCGCAGGGGAACCGCCGATCCCTTGGAACTGAATCAGCTGAGGAACTGTGGGTTCCGGTTCCCGCTGGCTGCCGAAGATTGTGCACGCTTGGAGCAGATCTGTCAAACAGTTCTAATAGATCGAATCCATCTCTTTATCTGATGGACTCCATCGGCCGTCACCGGAAAACTCGATCCTGTGAGTTACAGCGAAGGCGTGTGGCAGCTGCCACCCGGTCAGTTCAACGCAAACGGACAAAAGGCGTCAGCGAGGGAGCGTCCCGCGCAGCTCCCATCGGTTTCCAGCGGGGTCTCGGCAAAGCACAGTGCGGCGGTCTTTGCCGTCGACGCCTTCGTACCGGTAACCAGCCTGATCAAACTTGCGCTCCACTGTCGCCAGATCGTCGCCCAGCTCGACAGCAACGTGCGCCCGCGCCGCAGGGCGATGATCCGGATCCTCGCTCAGGTGGACTTGCTTGCCGTCCGCGCTCTCGAACCACCTCGCCGTGGGTGGGTCATCGGAAGTCAGCTCGACGCGGCGGTACTCGAGAAAGTCGATCAGGAACGCTACTTCGGCCTCGGCTCCACCGATCGGGACACCCAAGTTCACGTGATGGAAGCGAACCATGTCGGGAAATCTACCCCCAAGGCGGGGCAGGAGGTCGACCCCGAATGACTAGTGTCCTACGTCCGCCGGCACGCACTTTGGCCACACTGCGAAGCACGAAGCCGGAGTCGGGACGCGGCATCCGCGCCTTGACCAGCAATCGACCGGACATAGCCGATTTGACGTGCCACTCAGGGTTCGCTCATGGGTTCTGGGTGAAGCGGACACAAACCCGGGATGGCATCAGTCGAGGTCGAAGCGATCGAGGTTCATCACCTTTTCCCACGCAGCCCCGAAGTCACGCACGAACTTCTCCTTCGAGTCATCAGATGCGTAGACCTCCGAGATGGCTCGGAGCTGAGAGTTCGAACCGAAGACGAGGTCGACAGCGGTGCCGGTCCACTTGACCTCGCGTGTCGTACGGTCGCGCCCCTCGTAGACGTTCTCAGCCGAGACGGATACCTTCCACTCTGTGCTCATGTCGAGCAGGTTCACGAAGAAGTCGTTGGTCAACGTCTCGGACCGGTCGGTGAAGACGCCATCGGCAGACTGGTCGAAGTTGGCGTTCAGGGCACGCATACCGCCGACAAGAACCGTCATCTCCGGAGCAGTTAACGTCAACAGGTTCGCCCGCTCCACCAGCAGGTGTTCCGCAGGCAACTTCTCTCCGGCTTGCAGATAGTTGCGGAACCCGTCGGCGGTCGGTTCGAGCACGGCAAACGAGTCCACATCGGTCTGCTCCTGCGAGGCGTCCGTACGGCCTGGCACGAAGGCAACCGTCACGTCTTGCCCGGCATTCTTCGCCGCCTGCTCGACGGCCGCGCAACCGCCCAGAACGATCAGGTCCGCCAGCGAGACCTTCTTTCCGCCGGACTGTGAGCTGTTGAAGTCCTGCTGGATCTCATCCAGGGTCACCAGTATCTTGGCCAGTTCGGCCGGGTTGCTGACCTCCCAATCCTTTTGCGGCGCAAGGCGAATCCGCGCCCCGTTCGCCCCACCACGCTTGTCTGTGCCCCGGAAGGTTGCCGCCGACGCCCATGCGGTGGAGACCAGTCGGGAAATGGACAGGCCGGAGGCGAGGATCTTGCCCTTGAGGGCAGCAATGTCCTGCTCCCCGATCAGTTCATGATCGACCTCGGGGACGGGGTCCTGCCACAGCTGCGGCTCCGGAACCCATGGGCCGAGGTAGCGCGAGGCGGGTCCCATGTCGCGGTGCAACAGCTTGTACCACGCCTTGGCGAACGCTTCGGCCAACTGGTCCGGATGCTCGTGGAAGCGCTTCGAAATCGGCCCATAGACCGGATCCAGCTTTAGCGAGAGGTCCGTCGTAAGCATCATGGGGGCGTGCCTCTTCGACCGATCGTGAGCATCCGGTACGGTGCCCTGGGCCGAGCGATCCGTGGGAGTCCACTGCTTCGCACCGGCGGGGCTCGTCGTCAGTTCCCACTCGTACTTGAAGAGGTTGTCGAAGAAACCGTTGTCCCACTTCACGGGATCGTTGGTCCAGGTGCCCTCCAACCCGCTGGTGTATGTATCATCTCCCGTCCCGCTGCCAAAGCTGTTCCTCCAGCCCAGGCCTTGCTCCTCGAGGCGGGCGCCCTCGGGTTCTGGACCGACGTACGGGTCCTCAGTGACAGCGCCATGGGTCTTGCCGAACGTGTGTCCGCCGGCGATGAGCGCGACCGTCTCCTCGTCGTTCATCGCCATTCGGCGGAACGTCTCTCGAATGTCCCTGGCTGCAGCAAGCGGATCCGGGTTACCGTTCGGCCCCTGCGGATTCACGTAGATGAGGCCCATCTGCACAGCGCCGAGAGGACTGTCGAGCGCCCGGTCGCCGCTGTAACGCTCATCCCCAAGCCAGGTGTCCTCCGGCCCCCAGTAGATGTCGTCTTCGGACGCCCAGATGTCCTCTCGCCCGAAGCCGAAGCCGAACGTCTTGAAGCCCATCGATTCACAAGCACAGTTGCCGGCGAAGATGATCAGATCGGCCCAGGAGAGTTTCCGGCCGTACTTCTGCTTGATCGGCCAGAGCAACCGGCGCGCCTTGTCGAGGTTCGCGTTGTCGGGCCAACTGTTGAGGGGTGCAAAGCGCTGAGCGCCGGTGCCGCCACCACCCCGGCCATCAGCAATGCGGTACGTGCCTGCGGCATGCCACGTCATCCGGATGAAGAGCGGCCCGTAATGGCCGTAGTCGGCCGGCCACCAGTCCTGTGACGTCGTCATCACCTCGATGATGTCCTGCTTCAGCGCGTCGAGGTCGAGTGTCTTGAACGCTTCTGCGTAGTTGAACTCCTCGTCCATAGGATTGGATAGAGGAGAGTGCTGGTGAAGAACCTGCAGGTTGAGCTGATTCGGCCACCAGTTCTGGTTCGACCTGCGCCGAATCGGGGCCGGGTTGGGGATTACTGGGTTGTCGCTTTCGCTGCCGCTGTCAGACACGTCGGTCCTTCTCCTTGTCATTAGCCTCGGTTGGTGAAATGGAGTCTCGTAGCGCCCCCGGCAGGATTCGAACCTGCGTAGAAGGGATTAGAAGTCCCTTGCCTCATCCGCTCGGCCACGGGGGCTGACGTGGGCTCTTGGCCCATGCTTGTGGGTGCGGCCCAACTTCGATCCCAACCAGCGCCAACCCTGAGCACCGAAGAGCGAAGAGTGGGGCATCCGCACGCTGCAATGAAGCCTACGAGGCGCGCGGACAGGTCTCACGGGACCCGATCACCGGCCCCGCCGCCAGCGCAGGAGCCCAGGGACGGCGCCGAGCGAGGCCGGCAGGCAGGCCGGTAGAACAGGGCGGTGGATCTCGGACACCTGCTCGGGATCCCGGGCCGGATCGCGGGCCAGGTCCGAGCTCAGCCCTCTGAGGCCCGTCGTCTGCCCCGGTGGCTCGCCGACTATCGCAGGTCGCCGCTCGAGATGCGGATCCCGTGGTGGTCCTATACGACCACCGAGCTCGTCGCCCGGCGGCTGCCCACGCGGGCCGATGTCTTCGAGTGGGGATCCGGCGGCTCGACCGTGTGGTTCATCGACCGCGGCGCCACCGTCACGTCGATCGAGCACGACGAGCGCTGGTACGAGCGGATGCGCGGGGCGATCACGGCGCCGTCGACCATCCGCCTGATTGCACCCACCCCCACCGGCTCGATCCTCTGGCGCCACGGGCCGGGGTTCTTCGACGACTACGTGGGCGCAATCCGGGAGTGGCCCGACGAGTCGTTCGATCTCGTCGCCGTCGACGGTGCCGCTCGTCTCGAGTGCGCAATGGCGGCGAAGCCCAAGGTCCGCCTCGGCGGCTTTATCCTGGTCGACGACTTCCATGGCCCGCGCCCGGCGAAGCTGCGGGAGATCCTGCCCGGCTGGGAACGCACCGTGTCGCACGGTCTGAAGCCGGCCGAGGTGACCGGCACGACCGCCCTCTTCACCCGGCCCTGAACCGTGAGAACGCCCCGGCAGGCTGCGCCGACGAGGGCGAGATTCTCTGGTGCCACTCGGCGACCCGACGGGGGTCGTCGGGTCGTATGCAAAGCTGTGCCCTCCTGGTGGGCGTAGCTCAGGTGGTTAGAGCGCCAGGTTGTGGCCCTGGAGGCCGGGGGTTCAAGTCCCCTCGCTCACCCC
>Ga0209415_10004905_pt1 | contig 24332 bp, 22 predicted proteins | sample PeaSoiSIISIP2007_FD_187696 | JGI IMG/M metagenome (GOLD analysis project Ga0209415, IMG submission 187696) | Peat soil microbial communities from Weissenstadt, Germany - SII-SIP-2007 (SPAdes) (version 2) | ecosystem: Environmental > Terrestrial > Soil > Wetlands > Peat | place: Germany... | reverse complement strand
CCGCCCGATCCGTCCGGCTGCTCGCTCGCCGCGTCAGTTCCATACGCTCCGCATTCGTCAAAGTGATGGCGTCTCTCATGAACGCCATTGTAGTCTACAAATGGCTGTTACATGCCACTAGAATGGACCGACGTCAGTTTCGGTGAGGATGGCCCATGCTTCGAATCCTACGCCTCGTCGCTGCCGGCGCAACCGCGTTCGTCGCCGCCGCATCTGCGCAGGAGCGGCTTCCGGCCGTTGCGCCTTCGGACTATTCGGCTGAGCAAATGCAGGCGGCGGCCGAATTCGAGGCCGTGCGCAAGGCTCCGGTATATGGTCCGTTCGAACCGCTGATGTACAGCCCCCAGCTGATGACCTCGGTGCGCGCTTTGGGGGACTATCTTCGCTACCGGTCGGCGATCGGGACGACCCTCAGCGAGCTGGCAATCTTGGTGACGGCGCGGGAATGGACGCAGGACTACGAGTGGTACGTGCACTATCCCATCGCACTAAAGGCCGGCATCAAGCCCGAGATCCTCGAGGCCATCGCTGACGGCCGCCGGCCCCACACCATGAGCGATGACGAGGAAATCGTCTACGAATTTTCGATCGAGCTGCACCGCAACAAGCGCGTCTCCGACGACACCTTCGCGCGGGCGCAGAAGCGCTTCGGCAGTCAGGGCGTCGTCGACGTGACGGGAATCAGTGGGTACTACGCGCTGCTGGCGATGCAGTTAAATGTGGCGCAATACGAGATTCCCAAGGACGGCAAGAAACTTGCGCGTTTTCCCAAGTGAGGCGCGCAAGCCATTTGGGGTAGGGCGTCGAACCGGCCAGTCCGACATGCAGCGGGACGAAGTTCGAGTCCTTTTCCGAATTCGCCACGACCAGTGATATCGTCCCTCCGTAGTGGCCGGCGCGGACGCGCCAAGGGCTTCGGGCCGGCGCCAGCATCCTGGAGCGCTCGCTCGTGGCACAGACCCGGCTCCGCGGTTTGCGGTTGCCTGGGCCCCCCCTGAAATGGCTGCCGATCCATGGAGTTCACCAGCGCGCAAGACTTCCCCGCCGGGCTCGATCAGTTGTGGGCCGCCTTCGGTCATCCGGAATATCCGCGACAGAAGTATCTGGCGCTCGGAGCTACCCGGGTCCGGCTGCACCGCTTCGAAGCCACCGCGCAGTCCATTGAAGTCGATCTGGAACGCGACGTGCCTTTGATCAAGTCCCGGCTTCCCGCTTGGGCGAGGAAGCTGCTCGGCAGCGAGCAGACGGTACGACATCGCACGGCGTGGCGGCGCATCGGCGCATCGCAGATCGCGGCCGAACTCGACATCGCGCCGAGCGGCCTGCCGGTGCGCGCGTGCGGTGCTGGCACGATCGTCGAGTTGCCGTCCGGGACGGCCCGCATGGGACTTGCCTGGCACATCGAATCGAGCCTGCCCTTGATGGGCGGCAAATTGGAGCGTCTTTTTGCCGATCAGGTACGAGACGCGCTAGACGATGATTACAGGTTCACCGTGCAATACCTCCAACGGGTTTCCCCAAAGCGGTCTCGGGCGGGCTCGAACCGGCCCGCAGGCGCACGATGATGGCCGGGGCCGCACCCCATTGGCGGGGCATCGGTGTGCGGCAGCGCTGGCGTAGCTACGGTAGCGTGACGGGGTCTGGTCGTGACACGAGAGCGTTCGCGTCCTCGGTCGGCAAGCGGCCCTTGGAGCGCGAAACCGGACGATCGGTCTTACGGAAAACGAGCAGTGGCGGCGTTTTTTCCGGTCAAGGCAGACGCCGCGACCGGCCAATCGGTGCCGCCGGCAGCTGGACGCTCCCGGTTTCCGCCGTGGCGGCCAGGGGCCCTTGGGCGCAGTGCATGCCCCGGTAAACTGCGGGCCGCATGTCCACCGCCCGTCGCGCTCGATTTTCCACCCTCGTACTGCTTTTTTCCTCCAGCCTGTGGGGAATCTCCTGGTGGCCGCTGCAGCTCCTGGCGGCAGAAGGCGTGCAGGGTCCCGCGCTGGCGATGATGACTTACGGCGTTGTCGGCATTTGCGGACTGCCCATGCTGTGGCGCCAGCGCACGCACTGGCGCACGAAGCCGGGCCTGCTGCTGTGGATGATGGTCGTCGGGGGCTGGGCGGCCGCCAGCTTCGTGATGATGCTCGCGAGCGGCGACGTGGTCCGCGAAATGCTGCTCTTTTATCTTGCGCCGGCCTGGTCGGTAGTTGGAGCACGCCTGCTGCTGGGCGAACGGGTCAATCTGCGACGCGGTCTGGGACTCGCCTTGGCGCTCGTCGGCGCCTTCCTCGTCATCCGTGCAGGTGGGTCGATCGGTGCCGGGAGCATTACCACTGCCGACTGGCTGGCGCTGAGTTCCGGAATCGCCTTTGCCGGCAACAACCTGACTGCACGGGCGGCCAGTTCCATTCCCGTCACGACCAAGGTCATTGCCTCGATGATCGGTTGCGCGCTGCTGTCGGCCTTGACCATGGTGGCGCTAGGCCAGGGCGTTCCCGTGATCTCCCCCGACGTGGGACTGGGACTGCTGGGCTTTGCGCTGCTGTGGACGTTCGCCGGAACCTGGACGACTTCCTACGGAGTTACCCACCTGCAGGCCGGACGCGCCGCGCTCATTATCCTGTCCGAACTCGTAGTGGCGCTGGTATCCGCGTCACTGGTGAACAGCCGCGTGCCATCGATGCTGGAAATCCTCGGCGGCGTGCTGATCCTCGCGGCGGCGGCCGTCGATGCGCCCGAGTCCTGAGCGTGCCGCGCGCGTTGTCCCGCTGCCCGACGCGCATCGCCGGCGGGGCAATCGAACGTTCCCTGCTCTCGAATGGTTATCGCTGCCCACAAGTTGATTTGCCCGATGGAGAAATACTCGCCCGCCATGAATCGGGGAGCGTTGTCCAACCGTGGCGCCGTGTCGGGCTGGCCCACGTGACATTGCAGACCGCCCCCGACCATGGCAATCGCTGCGACTAGGAACAGGCAAGCCTGCACCCACAAGTTGGCTGGCTCGTAGTGGATCCGTTTGGCGCCTGGCTACGGCGGCTGGTTCTCCGCAATCTGCCGATCGAAGGGTTGGTGTTCGCGGAAACTGTTGCGGGCCAGAGACCGGAACCCTCGTTGCTCCGAAGTCAAGATCTGTCGACCGTCCAGTTGTCGATCGACGCGGGTAGTCAAGCGCTAGATCCGAACGACGGCATACGCCGCCAACGGGTCATCCGGGCAAGAGGTCCCGAGCGACTGGCTTGCGTCGAGCGCCGAAGATCACAGCACCGCAGGACGCACGCCCAACTGGGTCCGCGCGTGTTCTGCTAGCACTCGCTTCGAGGGACCGTTGCTGGCTCAGCAGGTCGTGCGCGAGAGCGGCATGCGACTCGGTAGTTGGCGACAAGAGGTACTCTCCCGAATCCTGAAGTCGAGCCTGCGCCTCTTGATCCACCGCCCTTCTTCGATCCGAGATTCGAGCCATGCCCATCCCTACGCTGCCTGTTGTCTGCGAGGTGCTGCGAACACCGCAAGAGCGCTTCTCGCACCTCCCCGACTTTGCCTACGTGCCGCGCTATACCGAAGTCGGCGGGCTGCGCGTGGCGTGCATCGACGAAGGGCCGCCCGGCGCACCGCCCGTGCTGCTGATGCACGGCGAACCTACCTGGTCGTTCCTGTATCGCAAGATGATCCCGGTGCTGCTCTCGGCCGGCTACCGCGTGATTGCCCCCGATCTGGTGGGCTTCGGCCGTTCGGACAAGCCCGCGCGCAAGGCGGACTATTCGTACCGCAACCACGTCCTGTGGATGAGGGCCTGGTTGGAGGCCAATGACCTGCGGCACCTGACGCTGTTCTGCCAGGACTGGGGGTCGCTGATCGGCCTTCGCATGGTGGCCGAGGCGCCGGCGCGCTTTGACCGCATCGTGCTCGCCAACGGCGGTCTGCCGACGGGTACCGGCAAGCTCCCGCGCGCATTTGGTATCTGGCGCGCATTCGCGCGCTACAGCCCGTGGTTCCCGATCGGGCGCATCGTCAGGTCGGGCTGCGTCGAGGGCCTGCGGCCGGAGGAGGTCGCCGCCTACGACGCGCCGTTTCCCTCGCGTCGCTACCGCATCGCGGCGCGACTATTCCCGACCTTCGTGCCCACCACGCCAGAGGACCCGGAGCGCGAGAACAACGAGCGCGCCTGGGAGCTCTTCCAACGCTGGGACAAGCCGTTTCTAACGCTGTTCAGCAGCCGCGACCCGGTCACGCGCGGCGGGCACAGGATCTGGCAGCAGCTGGTACCAGGGGCGCAGGGCCAGCCCCACGCCGTGATCCGCGGTGCCGGGCACTTCCTCCAGGAAGACAAGGGCGTCGAGCTGGCCCGGGCCGTCGTGGCGTTCATCAAGGCGACACCGGTGCATGAGGCCGCAGCTGCGGATTGCGCCCGAGCTTGCTAGCCGAGTAAAACAGCTGCGCCAGTGCCGCCTGGATCTTGCCGAAGGCAAGCGCAGCGGTTCTTCGAGGTTTCAGTGCATCGCTTTTACCGCATTCTCGCTGAGCGTGCGGCGCAGAACCTTGCCGATGGGCGATTTGGGCAATTCCTCGCAAAAGTCCACGTACCGTGGGATCTTGTATCCGGTCAGGTACTTGCGGCAGTGGCTGATCACGTCCTGGGCGGTCAGTACCGGATCCTTTCTGACGACCGCGATCCTGACTGCTTGGCCAGATACCGGGTCCGGCACACCGAAAGCCCCCGCTTCGAGAACGCCCGGGCACATCGCCACGACGTCTTCGAGCTCGTTGGGGTACACGTTGAAACCGGATACGATGATCATGTCTTTCTTCCGATCGACGATCCGGACAAACCCGGCTTCGTCGACCGTAGCAAGATCGCCGGTGCGAAGGAACCCGTCGGGCGTCATCACCGTTGCGGTCTCGGCCGGGTGCTGCCAGTACCCCTTCATCACCTGTGGACCGCGCACGCACAGCTCCCCCACTTGGCCGAAGGATAGATCGTGGCCGTCGTCGTCGCGGATCGCGATCTCGGTGGATGGAATGGGCAGCCCGATCGCGCCGTTGTAATCGGCGAGGTCAAGGGGATTGACCGCCACGCCGGGCGATGTCTCTGTCAGCCCGTAGGCTTCGATGAGAACTTTGCCGGTTACGCGCTTCCACTTTTCCGCAACCGCCTTCTGAATCGCCATGCCGCCCCCGACCGCCAGGCGCAGCGGCTTGAAATCAAGCTTGAGGAAATCGGGGTTATTCAGGAGTGCGTTGAACAGGGTGTTCACGCCAGTGATCACCGTGAAGCGGTGAGAGGCAAGTTCCTTTACCAAGCCCGGGACATCGCGAGGATTGGTGATCAGCACGTTGGTCGCGCCGATCTTCAAAAAGATCATGCAGTTCACCGTCAAGGCGAAGATGTGATACAGCGGTAGCGCCGTGATGATGGTTTCACGACCCTCTTCCAGGGCGGGCCGAAGCCAAGCATGCGCCTGCTGCAGGTTGGCGACGATGTTGCCGTGGCTGAGCATCGCGCCCTTGGGCACCCCGGTGGTGCCGCCGGTGTATTGCAGGAACGCCAGATCGTCCGGGCCGACATCGATACGTTCGAACCGCGCTTTCGCTCCGAGCCGTAACGCGGTCTTGAACGGGACTGCGCCGGGGAGGTGCCACGCGGGAACGAGCTTTTTCACGAACTTGACGACGGAATTTACCATCAGATCCGTCGGAAATCGGAGCATGTCGCCTAGCCCGGTGACGACCACGTGCTTGACCTTGGTGGAAGCAATCGCCTGCTCCACGACCCAGGCGAAGTTTTCCACCACCACGATGGCCGCCGCTCCGGAGTCCTCGAGTTGGTGCTTCAACTCTCTGGGGGTGTAGAGCGGATTGCAATTCACCGCCGTGTAGCCGGCCCGCAGGGCGCCGAACAGGGCGATCGGATACTGCAAAACGTTGGGCATCATGAGCGCCAGCCGCGTGCCCCGTGGCAGCTTCAACACCGACTGCAAATAGGCCGCAAAGTCGCGCGTCAGGCGGTCCATCTCGGAATAGCTGATCGCGGTCCCCATATTGACGAATGCCGCGCGCCCCCCGAACTTTGCGGCACTCGTCTCGAAAACTTCGCAGATACTCCGGTAGGCTGCCACGTCGACATCACCTGGCACACCCTGCGGGTATGTCCGAAGCCAGATCCGCTCCATGGACGTTTCCTCGAGGTAGGGTTTGCAAATTCACCGGTTCCTAAGGTATCCGCCTAGTGCGGCGCGGCATTGACGTATGTCACGACGCGGCGTCGCAACTCGTTTATAGGTCATGCAAGGGGGGAGGTGGAAAGTGTCCGACGAAAATGGCAGGCAGCGTGCCCTCTGGCGCAACGGGGTTGTTGGGACCCTGCGGCAGACCGTCCGTTAAGAGGGGTGGCCATGGTGTCTCGCTGGCTTTGGGGCGCTCTTGCCGTCGAGGCGGTATTGCTGCTCGTGGTAATGGCGCTTGTGGTCGGCGGCGGGAGGCTGACGCCGATGAGCGTGTTGGCGGCGTGCGCTGCGCTGCTACTTTTCAACGCCTGCGTCGTCATCGCGGCGTACGCGCGCCTGCGTCGATACGCCGCAACGCTCCTGCCCACCGGCGGCGCCGGGGGCGCGCGCCGCTGGCGCTGCGCGCTGGGCGAGCTTCTGGCCCTGTTCGCCACCTTCGTGCTCCTTCAGCCCTTCGAGCGCTGGTGGATGGGCAAGGAGGCGGTGGGACGGCTCGCCCCGGAGCGGATGCCCGTGTTGCTGGTTCACGGTTACCTGTGCAATCGCGGCATTTGGTGGTGGCTGCGGCGGCGCCTGCGCGCCCGGCAATTTGCGGTCGCGACGATTAACCTGGAGCCACCCCTGGCGGGTCTTGACGAGCTCGTGGCGTGCCTGGCCGAGCGCATTGACGCGCTGCTGGCGCAGACCGGCGCTGGCAAGATAGTGCTCGTGACCCACAGCATGGGCGGCTTGGTGTCCCGCGCCTACCTGCAGCAGCACGGCGCGGCGCGCGTGGCCGCGCTGGTGACGCTCGCCGCGCCTCATCACGGCACGCACATCGCGCGGCTGGGCGTCGGCCGCAACGCCCGCGAGATGCTGCCGCAGAGCGATTGGCTCAGATGCCTGAACGCCCAGCCGTCCGCGCCCATCCCGATCGCAAGCATCTGGACGCGCGATGACGAGATCCTGGCGCCGCCGCAAACCAGCCGGCTCCCCGGTGCAGGCGAGACCGTCTTGAGTGGCCTCGGACACATGGCAATGGTGTTCTCTCCAGCGGTGCTCGCGTGTCTCGAGGCCCAAATCGGCACCGGCTGAAATCCCGAGCCGCGATTGCCGCCACGGCTGCGCCTGCGGGCCCAGCGATGGCGGACGCTATAGATGCATGCCGCGCAGCAATTGGGCGAAGGCGGCCTGGTCGGCGGTAGTGCGCTCGGCTTCCGAGGCTTCGCCGCGGGCTGCGGCGGAATCCGGAAACATCCGGAAGCTGGTGTTCATGATGATCTGCCCAACGCGCGGAGCAACCGCGTTCACGAACTGGCCGAAGATGCCAAGGCGCGTTGCAATTCGCGCAGGGCGGCGAATAACGGCGTCGACGACGAACTCCGCGGCTTCTTCCGGGCTGAGCGCTGGTACGTGCTCGTAAAACCTCGTCGGCGTGATCATGGCGGTGCGCACGAGCGGCATGTGGATCGTGGTGAACTCGACTCCCTGGTCGAGGAACTCGGAGGCCGCGCAGCGGGTCCAGGCCTCGAGCGCGGCCTTGGATGCCAGGTAGGCCGAGAACCGCGGCGCATTGGTGAGCGTGCCGATCGAAGAAATATTGATCACATGACCGCTGCGCTTCTTTACCATCCCGGGCAGCACGGCCATGGTGAGCCGGAGCGCGCCAAAATAGTTTACCTGCATGGTGCGTTCGAAATCGTGCAGCCGGTCGAACGAGCTCTCAATCCCGCGGCGGATCGATCTGCCGGCATTGTTGACGAGAACGTCGACGCCGCCATGCTCCTCCTGGATCCACCGCACGAGCGCCTCGCACTGGGGCGGATCGGTAATGTCCGCGGTTCGCGTCACCAGCGTCAGGCCGCGGCTGACGGCCTCCTGCTTGGCGGCCTCAAGCTTATCGGCATCGCGAGCCGCGATGATGGTGACAGCACCGGCCGCTGCAAGCCGGAACGCCGCTGCCAGGCCGATTCCCGAGGAGCCCCCGGTGATGAGCACGACCCGGCCGGCGACCCGCCCGTGCAGCGAGCGATCGACAAACAGATCGGGATCGAGCTGGCGCTCCCAGTAGTCCCACAGACGCCAGGCATAGTCTTCCAGCGGCGGCACCGAGATTCCGGCAGGCGCAAGCAGGCGCTGCGCGTCGCGGCAGTCAAAGCGCGTGGGATAGTTGACGAACGTCAGGATATCGTCCGGCAGCCCCAGATCCTTCATGACCGCGTCGCGGATGCGCTGGGTCGGGGTGAGCGCCATAACACTGCGCAGCACGCCGCGCGGAATGAAATTAAAGAGCGCGGCGTTGAAGCGGATCGTCATCTCCGGCGCATGCGCCGCACGGGCAAAGATGTTGAGAATGTCGCCGACGCGCCGCGGGTGCGGATCGGTCAGATGAAAGCAGCGGCCGTCCTGTCCCTCGAGGTGCGCCAGGTAATCGAGGGCACTGGCGACGAAATCGACCGGAACGAGATTGATCCGGCCGCCTTCGAGCCCGATGTTGGGCACCCAGGAAGGCAGCAGCCGGCGCATCTTCTGGATCAGCTTGAAGAAGTAGTACGGCCCGTCGATCTTGTCCATCTCGCCGTTGCGCGAATCGCCGACGACGATTCCGGGCCGGTAGATGCGCCAGGGCACTTGGCACTCCTGCCGGACGATCTTCTCGGATTCGTGCTTGCTGGCGAAGTACGGGTGATCCAGGTTCTCGGCTTCGTCGAACATGTCTTCGCGAAACACGCCCTCGTAGAGCCCGGCGGCCGCGATCGAACTCACATGGTGAAAACGCCTGGCGCGGATCTGCCCAGCGAAGCGCACCAGGTTGCGCGTGCCTTCGACATTGGTCCTCATCTCCGTCTCGGGATCGGCGTCGAGCGCGTAGATCGCCCCGAGGTGGAACACGTGATCGACGGTGCCGTCGAGCGCCTTCCGGTCTTCGCCGCAGACACCCAGACCGGCTTCGGTGAGGTCGCCCGTGATCGGGATCGCGCGCGGCGCCGCCGTGCCCCAGTAACGCCGCAGGCTCTCGAGCCGCTCGGCCGCCGCACCGCGGAGCAGGAAGTAGACGGTGGCATCGGGGCGCGCCAGCAATGTGCGCATCAGCCGCTTGCCGATGAAGCCGCTCGCACCCGTCACAAAGTAGATCATATTCGGAGCTCCGGAATTGACCTTTTGCCCCAACGCCCTTGGCGCTGGGCGCGCGGCGACGGCGCATGAGCTGCAAGACCAATCGGACACCAGCGTACTGTCGTTCCCAAGGCTGGCGTTGATGTCGATCAACGCGGGGCCGTGCCGCGCGTCCGAGAATGGCGCGGTGAGCTTATGATTATTTATTAGCGAAGAGGAGGAATTGCCATGGTCAGGAAACTAAAGCAACTGGTCCAAGAAGGCGGGGACAGCAAGTTGGCAGCGGGGATCCGTGAATCGGCGAGTCAGATTTGGCTCGCCGGCGTGGGTGCGTTCGCGACGGCCCAAAAGGAAGGCACTAAGATCTTTGACTCACTGGTCGAGGAAGGCGAGTCCATTCAGGCGCAGGCCAAGAAGGCGGCGCAGGACACGTTTAGCGAGGTCAAGGCCAGGGCGACCAAATCCTGGGACGACCTCTCCTGGAGCCAGCTCGAGCGCGTATTCGAGGATCGCGTGGCCCGGGCGCTGCATTCGCTGAGCGTGCCCAGCCGCAAGGATCTCGATACCCTCTCGCATCGCGTGGCCGAGCTGACCGCCGTCACCAAGTCACTCGCGGAAACGCTCGAGGGGACGAAGCGGGCACGCCCGACGCGCAGACCATCCGCGAACAAGCGCACCTGAGCACACGGGCGCTGCAGTAGCGGGCGGCTCGGCGCGCCTGCGTCTCTTGGCGCAAGGCGACGGGGTTGGTTTGGCGCTCGAGCCCGGGAGGGGCGCAGGTGGTGACGAAATCAAGTCGGGGGATTGCGCTGGCGGGCGGCGGGCCGCTGGGCGCGATATACGAGATTGGCGCGCTAGCGGCAATCGGCGAGGCGCTCGACGGCTTCGATCCGACCGACTGCGACGTGTACGTCGGGGTGAGCTCCGGCGGTTTCATTGCCGCCGGACTGGCGAACGGCCTGTCCGCCAAGTCGATGCACGAGATGTTCATCGAGAGCGACACGGCCGATGACCCGTTCGAGCCCGAGCTGCTGTTGCGGCCGGCCACTGGCGAATACGCCACCCGGCTCGCCCTGATTCCAAGATTGGTGGCCTCGGCCGCGCGCCAATATCTGGAGCGCGAAGGATCGGCGGGATTCTTCGAGTCCTTCGGCCGGCTCGCGCGGGCCCTGCCGGCGGGGATCTTCGACAACACCGGCGTCGGCGAATATCTCACGCAGCTGCTCTCGGGGTCCGGGCGGACCAACGATTTTCGCCAGCTCAAGCACAAGCTGTTCCTGGTTGCGACGGACATCGACACGGGCGCCTCGGTCCCGTTCGGCGCGCCGGGCTGGGACGATGTGCCGATCGCGCGCGCAGTCCAGGCGAGTGCGGCCCTACCCGGCCTGTACCCGCCGGTGGAGATCAGGGGGCGGTACTACGTGGACGGGGCCTTGAACAAGACGCTGCACGCGTCGGTGGCGCTGCGCGAGGGCGTAAAGCTGCTCCTGTGCATCAATCCGCTAGTGCCATTCGATGCCCGGCTGGCGGCGAACCGGACGCATCGCAAGGAGGCCTCGGTCGTCGAAGGCGGGTTGCCGTCGATCATGTCGCAGACATTCCGCACGCTCATCTTTTCGCGGATGCAGGTCGGAATGGGGCGCTACCGCAAGGATTACCCGGACGCGGATGTGCTGCTTTTCCAGCCCGATCGCGACGATACCGAGATGTTCTTCACCAACGTGTTCAGCTATTCCGACCGGCGGCGCCTGTGCGAGCACGCCTACCAGAAGACGCGCGAGCATCTTCGCCGCCGCCACATCGAGCTGCGGGAGGTCCTGGGCCGTCACGGCATCACGATCAACACCAGGGTACTCGCCGACGAGCATCGCACCTTGCTGGTCCAGCGCCGCAGGATCGAGCGGGGCCCCGGCGAGGAGCTGGAGCGGACGGCGGTCAAGCTGCGCGAAACGCTCGATCGTCTGGAGAACCTGTTGACGACCTGTGCCGCCTCGGGAAGCGGCCGCCAGGGCCACTGAAGGTGCAGCGATGACAAAGACACACTGGAAGCCATTCCAATTTGCCGACAAGGCCTACGATTACGCGGGCGCGCGGCTCAAGGCGAATTGGTCTCGATTGCATCAGGGCGACCGCGAACCGTACCCGGCGCCGGGCGAGCTGCGCAAGCTGATCGAACTTTGCCCGCAGTTCGCGCCCTCCGGATCGATCGAACAGGTGGCCGCCAAGCTCGAAGACGCGTGGCGCGCCTATCACCGCGGCGACTTTGGCGTTGCGGTGGAGCTGGGCCTGGCGATCGGGCCGCTGGGCTACAACGTGGCCAACAAGGCGGCCAACATCTATGCGACTTATCTGGAGAGCAGCCAAAGCGCCAAGCTGGCGCTGTTGCTCGCAGCGGCCGAGCGGGCCGAGTTCGTCTTCGCCCGCGCCAAGACGGTGGTCAACGCCTGGTATTTCCATGGCCAGGCGCTCGGCCGCTACAGCCAGGGGATCTCGGTCGTCAAGGCACTGGCGCAGGGCCTGGGCGGCAAGGTCAAAGCCAGCCTGGAGCAGGCGATCCGTCTGGAGCCGCGCCACGCCGACGCGCATATCGCGATGGGGACCTACCACGCCGAGATCATCAACAAGGTGGGTGCCACCTTCGGCGGCCTGACCTATGGGGCGAGCCGCGACGAAGGGGTGAAACATTTTGAAGCCGCGCTCAAGCTCAATCCGCATTCGGCGATCGCCCGCGTCGAATACGCCAACGGGCTTGCCATGATGTACGGCAAGGACAGGCTGGCACGGGCGACGAGCCTGTACGAGGAGGCGGCCAAGTGTGCCGCCGCCGACGCCATGGAGCGGCTCGACGCCGAGCTTGCGAAGTCGGAGCTCGAAGGCTGATCAGGTGCGCGTTCGGGGGCGCGCGGCCGGAGCGCGCGCGCGGACCGCAGGCTTGGCGCGGGTTCCACGACCCTTGGGTACCGGCTCGTGGCCGCCAGCCGGTGGAGTGACCTCACCCCAGGCTCCCATCAGAACGAAGTAGAGCAAGCGCTCGAATTCGGGCGCGAAGCGCCCGATGATGGCCTGCGGGTCGGGCACCAGCGCGGCATCGGTGATGAGCCCGAAATGGACCTTGCCATTGAACGACAGGATGGACACGCCCATGCCGATGTTGCCCGACTGCGGCACCCAGAACATCATCTGCGTGACCTCGGAGCCCGCCAGATAGAGCGGCCGCTGCGGTCCGGGCACGTTGGTCATCACCGCCGTGGCGCGGCTGAGCAGCAGATCGAAGAGCTTGTCCTGCAGGACCTGCGGTCCGTAGCCTAGCCCGGCAAACAAACCCAGGGTCACCGACGGCTCGTAGGAGGTCTTGAGCGCCTCCATGCGGCGCCGGATTTCGTAAAGCCGCTCGAGTGGGCTGGCATAGCCGACCGGCAACTCGACGGCGATGATGCCGAACCGGTTTCCCAGCTCCTCGCCGCTGCCCGGCGGACGCAGATTGATGGGCACCAGCGCCCTTACTTCGACGCCGGCGGTGGGGTCGCCCTTTTCCTCCAGGTATCCTTTGATGGCGCCGGTGATGGCCGCAAGCAGCATATCGTTCACCGTGCAGCCGAGCGCCTTGCTCACCGCCTTGACTTCGGGCAGCGGAATCGGATCGGCCCAGGCCACGCGCTTGTCGCCAAGCGGCACCCCCTTGAGGCGGGTCGGGGTGTCCATGGGCATCAGCAGCAGATAGGCGAGCTCGGCCGCCACTCCGGTGCCTTGACGAACGTAGTCAACGGCACGGGTGGGATGCGCGGCGAGCTGGAGCGAGGCCTTCCAGACATCGTCGGACACCCGTAATCCGGTACCGACCAGCCGGCCCGCCAGACCGAACTTGTCTTCCCAGGCGATGCCGGTGTCCGCCTCCTTGCGGGCGTTGTGCTTGCGCCGCGCGATTGGCGCGTCGGGCCGGTCATCGGTCAGCGACAGCAAGACATTCACGAGTGCAATGCCGTCGGCGATGGCATGATGGATCCGCATGATCACAGCGGCGCCACCCTGATAGTCCTCGACGATATGAAATTCCCAGAGCGGGTGCGCGCGGTCGAGCGGCCGCCCCGCAAGCTCGGCTACGAAGCGCTGGAGCTCAGGCTCTTCGGCTTTGCCGGGCAGCCGCACGAGCTTGATATGGTGCACGAGATCGAACTGCGGGTCGTCGCACCACCACAGACTGCCCGTGCGCGTCTCGACCCGCTCGCGGAACCGCCGATACATCAGGATCCGCTTGGCGAGCGTAGCTTCGAGCCGCTTGACGTCCACCGGCCCCGTGAGGATCAGGACGCCAACGATGATCATCCGATTGGTCGGCCGATCCATGCGCAGCCAGGTGATATCGACCGGGTCCATGCGTTCGCTGTGTGTCATTTTCTGCACTCTTTGCGCCACGATCCGTTTTGTCCTCGGCAGTACGCGTCCTTCTCGTGCCGATCGATGCCGCCGCCGCCCGGAGTCGTCGACGGACCGGCCAACGACGGCCGCCGGCCCCGCCGACAGCTCCTGGACGGCGAGCTCGCAGTTGCCCAACGGGCACTGCGGCCAAGCGCAGCCATTTGCACGCCTGGGTTAATCACCCCATGATAGCGGTTGCAGTGCAGGGGGAGCCAAAGGGCCACAGGCTTGCGGCGCGGCAAGCCGGGGCCTGCCCGGGCACGATCGACGCTGGCGGCGCGGCACCGAAGCCTGGCGAGCACTGCTCCTAATAATCGGCGGAGTTCGAGGGATTTGATGGTTCGCGGGCGTGCAACTTCGCGTGTCGACTCTGCGCCCGGATCGCGCATGCGCCTTGGCGCACGCGGCCGGTACTTGCGCTCGGCGCGGTGAGTGGCGATGGATGAGCCGCAGGACGTCATCGAGCAGCTGACGCGCCAGCTCGAGCGCGCCGCGGCCCTGCGTGCAGCCGCCGCGGAGAACCCGCAGCTCGATGCGGCTCGGCTGCGCCTGCGCGCCTGGCAGGCCGTGCGGCTCGCTCGCACCCATGCCGATCTGCTCGCGAGCGAGCGCATGGGGCTCGCCGCCACTTTTTTTCTGACCGATCTGTACGGCGCCGAGGACCTCACCAGGCTCGACGCCAACGTCCGGCGGGTAGTGCCGGCGATGAAGCGGCTGCTGCCCGCCGCTGGCCTCGAGACCGTGGCCGAGGCCATCGAATTGGAGGCGCTGTCCGAGGATCTTGATTTCGCCATGGCCAAGACCTTGGGGGCAACGTCCAGCAAGCTCGCGGGGGCCTCGTATGGCGCCGCGTACCGCAAGGTCGATCGCCGCGCCGATCGCGAACGGCAAATCGATCTCATAGAGAATCTTTGCAAGTCGCTCGATCGTCTGGTCCACCAGCCGCTCGCCGGCACCACGCTGTCGATGATGCGCTGGCCGGCCCAATTGGCGGGGCTGGGCGAGCTCCAGGATTTCCTGCAGCGAGGGTATACCGCCTTCGTCAAGATGGGTGGCGCCGGCGAGTTCGTCGCCCTGATCGTTGGCCGGGAACGCGATCTGCTCCAAGCCTTGTTTGCGGGCGACGACCGTATGCTCGGCGATTGAGCGTGCACGGAGCGCTCGAGCGCTGGCGTCCCCCAATCCTTCCCGATACCGAGAACCGGCGCCCGCGCGCCGAAGCAGACCATCAGGCAGTGCCCCCGGGCATTTTGCCGAGCTGCTGCGCGAGCACCGCGTGTGCGCGAGCGAGCAGGGCATGCGGGGGGTCGGAACCACAGCCGTCCAGCGTTTGGGGCGCGATGCGATGGCGCAGGAACGGCCGCCAGGCAAGGCCCAATGCCGTGCGCCGGCTTCTCTGTGCTCGCTCAGCTGCGCCGCAGGGGTGTCTGCGCGAACTCCTCGAGCAGCCAGGCACGCAATTGGCCGACCGCCTTGCGGCCGCGCGAGCTCTGGCTGACGATCAGGTACGTGCTGTAGCCGGTCGGTACGCGGATTTCGGGAAACGGCATCAGTAGTTGCCCACCGGCGACCATGTCCTCGCGAAACGGCTTGCGAGCCAGCACAACGCCTTGTCCGCGGGCGGCCGCTTGCATCGACTGATCGACAAACGTGACGACCATGATCGGCGTATTCGAATCCGGTTCGACCTCGACGCCCGCGAATTCGAACCAGCGCGCCCAGGTGCCGGCCGTGTCACCCGGCAGATCGTCGTCGATCTCGATCAGCGGCAAGCGCAACAGGTCCGCCGGCGATTGCAGGCGTCCGTCAAACCGGTTCAGCAGTTCCGGGCTCAAGGCCGGGGTGACGTCCTCGTCGGACAGGGCAACGGCGTCGGGCGCCGCCTCCTGCGGCGGGCAGCGGCGCAAGGCGATGTCGACCCCCTCCGCCTCCAGGTTGACCCGGCGGCCATCGGCGTCGATCCGCAGCTCAATTCCTGGGTGGGCGCGCTGAAACGCCGCCAGGCGCGGAACCAGCCACAGCGAGGCAAACGAAGGGTAGGTGGTAAGCACCACGCGCGGGGCGCTTGTCAAGCCGCGGATTTCGTCGACGGTCCGGTCGAGCGAGCTCAGCGCCTGTCGCGTGCTTCGCACAAGACGCTCGCCTGCCGCCGTGAGCGCCAACGCGCGGGTCTTGCGCACAAAAAGTCGTTGGCCGACATCGGCCTCGAGCGCGGCCACCTGGCGGCTGATGGCCGACTGGGTCCGGTGCAGCTCGTCGGCCGCCAGCGTGAACGAGAGATGTCGAGCGGCGGCCTCGAAGCCACGCAGCGCTGCCAGGCCAATAGGGCGCCGGCGCGCCGCCCGGCGCCCGCTCGCCGGTGGCACCGTCGCACCCGTTGCCGCACGCTTGCCGGATCGCCCCATGGATGCATATTGTGCATGGATGTGCGACGCTGGGGAATCCTAGATCGAGCCTGCCGCGGCCAGCACAAGAGACCCGGCCAGCAGCAAGGACACCGGCAAGAAAAGCGCGAGAAGGTAGAGGACATCGTCGAGGAATCGAAGACCTGGCGTGTTGTTCATGAGGAGTCTCCGTCTGTTGCACGCTGCCAGCTTGCGCGCGCCCCGGGTCCCCAACAAGCGAAATGATGGAATCAGATGCATGCGGATTGCACATGCATGGCTCGCCTCCGGGCGAAGGCCGGGCCGCTGTTGCAGGCGCTCGTGCGCGGGACTCGGATGCACGATGGAGCGACTGCGCCAGACGCCCTTCACGGGCCTGAGCCCACTTGCGTGTCTGATCGCCCAACGGGCTGGTGCCCACGTCGTGGCACTCGGATCTCGGCGATCCGCCGAAGCGCTCACTCGATCGCCGCGGCCGCGGCAGCAAGCGCGCGCGGGTCGGTCACCATTCCCATGTGGTCGATGCCGGGCACCAGGATCACCGGCACATCGGAGCGCCCCCAGTGAATCAGCGGAGCAAACCGGTCGGCATAGAAAAGCTCGTCCTCGCTACCGACCAGCACGACTAGGGGGTGGCGTACCGTCGACAGCCCCGCAATGGCATCGCGGGGCGCGCTAAAGTTCGCCTGCATCCGATAGGAGTAGGTCGCGTCCAGCGGCACCGAAGCATGCGGGTCGATGGCGAAGGCAAGCACGGGAAGCGCGTTGAACCAGCCAATGTCCAGCTTGTTCAGGATTTGCAGCGCGACGATGCGACCGACGAATGGCGTTGCCCACCCGCCAACATTGGGCCGGATCGTTCCCTCTCCGTGCGCCAGCAGCGGCGACAGCGCGACGAAGCGGTCGAACCAGTGCCCCTGCGGCCCCTCGGCAATGCGCAGTACGAATCCGCCACCGGAGGAGTGGCCCGCCAAAATGAGTTCGCCATGCAGATGAAGCGCGCGGATGACGCCCACCAGGTCGGCGAGGTCATCGTCGAGCTGACCAATTCGGTCTATATCCCCGGGTCGGCCATCGTGGCCGTGACCGCGCAGGTCGGGTGCGTACACGGTAAGGCCCAGCGCCTGCACGGTCTTGGCCAAGGCGTGCACGCCACTGCTCTCCCCGGAGGATCCATGGATCAGCACCACGACGTCCGGCCCGCTGCCCGGATACAGGCGATAGCTCAACGCTTGCCCGTCACTAGCCTTGAACTGCTGCAACGCGGGCAAGTCAGAGAAGTCGAGGCGACGCATCGGGTCGCTCACCGAGCGCAATTCCGGGGGGCGCGACGCGGTACCGAAGACGAGGAGACCGGCCAGCACTACCAGCGCCACGGCCACTAGTGCGGCGACGCCGCCGGCAATCCACTTTCGGATGCGCGAAATCTTCGACCTCAGCACGTCTGCCGCCTGTGCCTCGGCTGCGGGCTTGGCGCAATAGCCTTCTTCGAGAAGGGCCGCCGAGGAAGAACGTGTGTCATGGCCATGGTGCTTTTCCCTCGCCGGCGCGTCTTGCTACGTCGACTCGTACATAGTAGATCCCTTCGAGCCTCGTAGCACCGTTCGCACGTCACAATCGTCGCCTATGCGTTGGGCGACGGGACGGCGCGAGGCGCGCAGGCGCGCAAAGACCACCGAGGCCCAAGGGACAGTGCGCCAAGGTCTGCAAGGATGGCCCCGGCGCGATGGTTGCTCCGGCACGCGTCCGGCGGTAGTGTCTGCCAATCCGGAATCCGTCCAACGATCGGCGCTTGCGATCAAGATGACGCGCTGGTCGGCCGCTGGAGGGTCTTTAATGAGCAAGCCATCTTTCGACAATGCCGCGCCCCGCTGGAAGCACGACGGTGTGCGCGTCGTCCCGGCCAACGCGCTCGATCCCAACACCGCGCAGACCCCGGGTATGGACCGCAAGGCGGCAATCACGTTTGCGCGGGTCGGTGCGCAAAAGCTCTGGGTCGGCACGGTCCACATTCACCCCAACGCCAAGACCGGTGCGCACCATCACGGGCCGCTCGAGAGCGTGATCTACGTTGTCAACGGCCGGGCCCGCATGCGCTGGGGTGAGCGGCTGGAGTTCACCGCGGAAGCCGGGCCCGGAGACTTCATCTACGTGCCGCCATACGTGCCGCACCAGGAGATCAATGCGAGCCGTACCGAGACGCTCGAGTGCGTGCTCGTGCGCAGCGACGGTCAGGCGGTGGCCATCAGTCTGGACATCGAGCCCGTGGAAGCGCCCGAAGACGTGCCCTGGGTCGACCCAACGCACCCGGGCTGACGCGGCGAGCTGCATGCCATCGACGGCGAAGAATAACCGGGTAACGCGGGGCAGATCAACATCCCGGCGGGGCGCGCCCTTTCCGGACTCCAGATACCGTTACAGGCTGAGGAGGTAGTACCCCAACCCGTGGTCACTTTTGCGCAGCCCTCGCCGGTTCGCTCCAAGCCGCGGTGGGCGCAGCTCGGCGCCGTGTCGCCGCCCGCGCCCCGCCGATCAAACGTGATCGTCGTGCCCGCCCAGCCTCCCGGGGCCGCCGAGGAAATCGTCCTCCCGCCCACGCGCACGGGTGACTTGCGCTCGTTGATTCCGATCTTGGTGATGACCCGGCGCTCGGAGAAGGCAAACTCGCCGGTGTCGCCGATCCTCGAATCGAGGACGGTGTCGCCCGTGGGCCTGAAGATGCGGCTGAGCGTTCGAGACACAACGCTCGTCTGAGCCGCGCGCGCCTCGTCCCGCGCAAGGGTGTTTCCCCGAACGAGATTTCCCGCGGGAACGCTCCCTAGGAGATCGGCCACCAACCGCGACGGCCGGTCGGAAAAGCGCAAATCCGAATCGGGCGCGCCAGGTCGCCGGCTTGCGGGCGACCGGGGCGCTAGACTCTGCGCGTGGCCGGCCCGTGGCGCTTTGGCCAGACCGGAGTCGAACTGCATCCGGAGCGCATGCACCGCCGGCGGGTCCCGGCGTATCGACGAGGCGCTGCCGCGTGGACAGGCAAACGGACTCACCAAGATGAAACGGTATCTCGATCTGCTCGCCGACGCCCGCACGCGGGTGCGGGAGCTCGCGCCGTGGGACCTGCGGGAGCGCCTGGCGCGGGAGAAGGATCTGCTGCTGCTCGATGTGCGCGAGCCGCAAGAGTTCGCGGCGCTGCGAATTCCTGGGTCCTGCAACGTGCCGCGCGGGATTCTCGAAGCGGCGTGCGAGTGGGACTTTGAGGAGACCGATCCGGTGCTGGTCACGGGTCGCGATCGGCCGATCGTCGTCATCTGCCGCTCGGGCTACCGGTCGCTGCTCGCCGCCGACGTGATGCAGCAACTGGGCTTTGCTCGGGTTGTCTCGCTGCGGGCGGGCCTCAAGGGGTGGAACGACTTCGACCAGCGCCTGGTCGACGCAGCAGGAGAGCCAGTTGATGCCGACTTGGCCGAGACGCTGCTGGCATCCAAGGTCCGCGTTGATCAGCGGCGTCCACGCGGTTCGTAGGATGCGCGGCCCCGCGGGTTCAAGACGGCGCAACCGGGGGTGGCGAGCGCGGTCGGGCGCGAGTGAACCAGGCGTCGAACGAGTGCTGCCCGGCGCCGACCACCAACAGGAAAGTCGCGCCCAGAAGCATGGTGATATCCGCCCGGGCCTCGTGCTGCATGCTCCAAAATCCGTAACGGCCAAACTTGCCGACGTGGAAGATCCACCAGTCGTGCCCCAGAAGGATCGGGATCTTGGTGGAAATGATGGCAACGACCATGATGATGATGAGCGGTATCGCGGCCAGTCGCGTGGCCAGTCCGAGAGTAATCATCAATCCGCACACCGTCTCGACGACACCCACGAAGGTGCCCAGGAACTCCGGCCACGGAAGGCCGATGGCGGCGAAGCGTCCGGGGCCCAGGAGCTCGGGGAACAGCAGTTTTTGTAACCCCTCCGGGAAGAACACGGCAAAACCGACCGCCAGGCGGATCAGGATCACCGCGCTACTGTCGCAGGTGCTCAGCCATGACTTGGCGTTCATGATTACCTCCTGGCGATCTTCGTTGCGCCGCGACCTCCGGTGTCTTCGTGGAACCGGCCGAGGCGGGATGCGGGCGAGCCGGCGGTGGATCGGCCGGCCGCCTTGCGGCCCTTTTGGGCCGATCCGGCATGGCCTGGCGGACCGAACGGCAGTTCCTCTTCGAAGAGCTCACGAAACAGCTCCCAAACCTTGGTCTTGGCCGATTCCAGAGCTGCCGCGCCGCTCTTGGTGGCCACGTACAGGCGGCGCTGGCGGCCGCAGACGAGCTTTACGCGGGAGCGCAGGTGCCCGCTTTGCTCCAGCCCGTGCAATAGGGGATACAAGGTCCCGGCGCTGAGCTTGTAGCCGTGCCGGCCCAATTCCTCGATGATACCCAGCCCGAATATTGGCTCGTGCGCGGCGTGATGCAGAATGTGCAGCCGGATCAGGCCGGTGAGCAAATCGCGTCCACCCATTTCCCCCCCCGCCGTCACAAGCTGCCCAGGCCCGCCAGCGCCGCGCAAAGAATGACGACCAGCCAGGGCGGCACCTTCCAGATGACGAGAAACAGGAAGGCGATGGCCGCCAGCGCGAAATCCGCAGCGCTGAAGATCGCACTGGTCCAGACCGGGTGGTAGAGCGCGGCCAACAGCAGGCCGACCACGGCGGCGTTCACCCCTTGCATGGCGTGCTGCATGCGCGCATGGCGCCGCACCCCCTCCCACAGTGGCAGGGCGCCGAGCACCAGCAAGAAGCCGGGCAGAAAGATCGCGGTGAGCGCGATGATGGCCCCCACCCAGCCGTTTGGGCTCCTTGTGGAGACGGCGCCCAGGTATGCCGCGAAGGTGAACAGGGGCCCCGGAACCGCCTGGGCCGCCCCGTAACCGGCCAGAAAGGCATCGTTGGAGACCCAGCCCGCCGGGACCACTTGCGCTTGCAGCAGTGGCAGGACCACGTGTCCACCGCCGAACACCAGGGCGCCCGCCCGGTAGAAGCTGTCCAAGAGCTGCAAGGCGTAGTTGTCGCTTTGCGCGGCCAGGGCCGGCAGCACGATCAGCAGCGCGACGTACGCGGTCAGCGCCAGCACCGCCGCCCGCTTTCCCAATGCGACGGGCAGCGTGCTGTGCGGCGCGGTTGCCGCAGCGGAGAGCCATGCCCAGCCCACGATAGCGCCCGCGACGATCACGCCGATCTGCCCGAGCGTGCCCGGAATCGATCCGGCAACCACGGCAGCGGCGACGGCCAAGCTGGCCCTGGCCCGGTCCGGGCACAACTTGTTGCCCATGCCCCAAAGTGCCTGGGCGATCACCGCCACGGTGACGACTTTCAGTCCGTGCAGCCACGCGCCGGCCGCAGCGCCGTCCATGCTGTTCAACACGAGCCCGAATAGCACCAGCGCAACGGCGGAAGGAAGGGTGAAGCCCAGCCAAGCGGCCACAGCCCCCGCAATGCCGCCGCGCAGAAGTCCCAGCGCGATGCCAACCTGACTGCTCGCGGGACCAGGCAAGAGCTGGCAGAGCGCCACGAGTTCGGCGTAGGCGTGATCGTCGAGCCATCTTCGACGTTCGACAAACTCGTCGCGAAAGTACCCCAGGTGCGCAAACGGTCCCCCGAAGCTGGTCAGTCCCAGCCGCAGGAATATCAGCAATATCCGTACCGGGGAGATTCGGTCTGCGGCAGTGGCCACGGGCAGGCCGCGATGCGTTGCAACGGCGGTCGCAGTTAGCGGTTCCCGATATCGTATTTCGATACTACCAACGGCGCAAGCTCGGGCCCGCCCGGCGTGGCCGATGCGCATCTACCGCGGTCGAGGTTGCCAGCAGCAAGCCTCGCCATCCCGCGATTGCCGACTTTGGTGGCCTCCGACGTGGGGCGTGACCGCGCCCGCGCCAAGCTCCAAGCGATACGCAGCAATAGGTTCCCGGCCCGGGCCGGATGGTGGATGCAATGGCGCTGCGCCGCGCGAGCCGCTGGCTTGCCGGAATGCAAGTCAAATCAGGAGACGCCGGTGGCCCAGGAATCGGCGAGGGTACGCAAGGCCACCGGGGTGCATCGGCGGGCGCGCTGTCGCGCCGCGCCGCCCATGGCCGGAAGAATCAGTTCATGTAGGACTTGGCTTCCTCGCCGGGGTTGGGCAAGCCGGCAACGACCCAAAGGCTACGGCAGCTGCTAAAGAGCTTGTGCGCGCTGTTCGGGTCCAGGCCGACGGCCCGGCACACCAGGCGCATGACCGGCAGGGCGCGGATCGAGAAATAGCGCTCGCGCACGTGGTGAATGACTTCCCAGTGCTTGGCCGTAAGGTCGCTGATACCCTCGAGCAGGGCAATACGTTCGGCCAAGGCCGGCGTCCAATTCTCGGGCTCGGCAAGAAAGCCGTCTGCGTCAAACTGAATAGGTAGAACGTTGCCGCGCGTGTCTTGCGCGATGCTGGCCTGGGGAATCATGACGCTCGCTCCTGGAACTCGGACCTCAACGCATGAAATCTATCGGCGCGTGCTGCGCAGCGGAAGCAAGCATTCGTCATTCCCTCATGACCGCAGGTTATGAGCCTGCACCGCCAGAGGGAATGTGGCTGCGCGGCCCGATGGTTGCGCCCGTCGGCTGCAGGACCGGAAGAGGCGGCGGTTGCGGCTGCGGTGCGCGCCGGTAAAGTGGCCTGTGCGGATCTGCGGGATAGGGCTGGGAGCGTGCCCCGAAATGGAGCGCCGGACGGCCCAAGCCGACGCGCTAGCCTCGCGCGTCGCGGCGCGCCGGCCCTCTGTGCTTGGCGCCCGCCTCGGGCCGGGAAGATCGGGCAACAAGATAGCGCGTAGCCACCGATACGGGGAAGGGGGAGAACTCCTCTGCAATTTGCGCGGACGGCACTGTTGCCGCAGGTGTACGGTTGACCTTGCCGAGGATAATGACCGGGTGTTGTGTTTGTCAGGCAGTTACCCGCTGGGGGGCAACAGGCAATGACCGATAGCGATGCCATGGCAGAGGATCCTGCTTCGCGCCAGCAGAGCGCGAGGAACGCCGATGCCGGGCATGCGCGGCAGACAACGGCTGCCGGTTTCCCGATCGAGGCGCGTCGCGTTACCCAGGTGGGGTGGGGGGTTTTGGCAGCGGTCGCCGTAGCCATTCTTACCACCAGCTGGACCGGCGACTGGCGCACCGTTCTGATACTCGCGGTGTCGTCGATATTCTTGCTCCTGGCCGTGTGGCTTTCCCGCCACGACCGCGCCGAGCAAGCCGCTGTGCTGATGTTGATCACCCTGACGGCGTCCATCAGCTACATGCTGTTTCAGAATCAGGGCGTACGCGGCGAGGCGATTACTGCCTTGCCCGCAATCCTGGTGGTTGCCGGCATGTTCGGCAGGCGCCGGCTCTTTCTCGCGATCTTGGTAACAATTCTCGCGGTCTTGAGCGCGCTCGTGATCGCCAACGTGCAGGGCTGGCATGTGAACGTCGTGCGGCCGGTGACCGTGGCCACGCTCATCAACCTGTTTGCCGTCATGCTCATGACGGCGTTCTACGTATGGCTGATGGCGGCGGATTTGCGCCTTGCGCTGGCGCGCCTGAAAACCGAGAACGACCGCATCCGCGAGTCCCACGCCCGCATCGACGTTCTGGCCCATCACGACTCGCTGACAGGCTTGCCCAATCGCGTGCTGGCGCGGGATCGCTTCGAACAAGCCGTCGCCTTGGCCCAGCGCAGCGGCCATCGGGTCGCGCTGATCTATCTTGACCTGGACGACTTCAAGACGATCAATGACTCGCTGGGGCACGCGACCGGTGACTTGCTGCTTTGCCAGGTTGCCAATCGCATTGCCGATGCCGTGCGTGCCAGCGACACCGTCAGCCGGCAAGGCGGCGACGAGTTCCTGATGGTCTTGGGCGGGCTGACGGACGGCGAAGCGGCGGCGACCACCTCGGTGAAGATCATCGAGAAGCTCTCCGCGCCGATCGAGGTGAACGGCCTCGAGCTGTCGGTCACGTGCTCCTTGGGCATCGCCTTGTATCCGCAAAACGGCGTTGACTTCGACACCGTCTTGAAGAACGCCGACGTGGCCATGTATCAAGCCAAGGAGGCCGGCGGCAACGCCTATCGCTTCTACGATTCCCAGATGATCGGCGACGTGGTCGAGACGCTGCACCTGATATCGGGCATCCGGTCGGCCCTGGCCAGGGGCGAGTTCCGGCTCCACTACCAGCCGCAGTACGAAC
>Ga0209415_10004904_pt1 | contig 24338 bp, 27 predicted proteins | sample PeaSoiSIISIP2007_FD_187696 | JGI IMG/M metagenome (GOLD analysis project Ga0209415, IMG submission 187696) | Peat soil microbial communities from Weissenstadt, Germany - SII-SIP-2007 (SPAdes) (version 2) | ecosystem: Environmental > Terrestrial > Soil > Wetlands > Peat | place: Germany... | reverse complement strand
GACCAGATGCGCGCGACGATCCCCGAGGAGATCAAGCAGGCCCGCTGGATCGTCAAGGAGCGCCAGGAGATGCTCGCGGAGGCCAAGAAGGAGGCCGAGCGGATCATCAAGGACGCGCGCGAGCGTCAGGAGCGCCTGGTCGGCGAGGAGGAGGTCACCAAGCAGGCCGAGCGCGCGGCCGAGGACATCGTCGAGGACGCCCGCGCGCGCGAGCGCGAGATCAGGTTGGGCGCCGAGGACTACGCGGACGAGATCCTCAACACGCTCGAGGTGAACCTCTCGAAGTTCATCGCCGCCGTCCAACGCGGCCGCGAGCGCCTGCAGGGCAAGGACGAGCCGGCCGAGGTCAGCTAGGCGAACGACGCCCGCCCGCCGCTGACGCGCGCGGGATCGGCGAGCGTTTTCAGTAGGGTCGAGCCGTGGACGCCACCGGCAAGGCGATGTACAAGCTGCACGTTGCGCGCACGCTGCTGGGAACGGGCATGCTCGCGCCCGCGCGCCCGGACCGGGTGCTGCGCTCGCTCGCCGCGCTGCGGCGCTGGGGTCCGACGCCAGCCGCCGCCTACATGGGCGCGGCGGCCCGCTTCCCCGGCCGCGCCGCGATCGTGGACGAGCGCGGAACGCTCACCTTCGAGCAGGTCCACGCTCGCACCAACGCGCTCGCCCGGCAGCTGGCGGCCGCGGGCATCGGCGAACAGGACGGCGTGGCGATCATGGCGCGCAACCACCGCGGCTTCATCGAGGCCTCCGTCGCGTGCTCCAAGCTCGGCGCGAGCGCGCTGTACCTGAACACGGCGTTCGCGGCTCCGCAGATCGCTGACGTGCTCGCGCGCGAGGACCCCGTCGCGGTGATCTACGACGAGGAGTTCGCCGAGCTGGTGCGTCCCGGCGCCGCCGGCCGCAGGGCGTTCGTCGCGTGGAGCGAGCCGGGCTCGAGCCTCGCTGATCCGGCGCTCGAGGACCTGATCGCCGCCGGCACGCCGTCCGATCTCTCGCCGCCGGCCGAGCCGGGACGCGTGGTGATCCTCACCTCCGGCACGACCGGATCGCCCAAGGGTGCCGCGCGCAAGCAGCCGGACTCGCTCGAGCCGGTGGCGGCGCTGTTCTCGAAGATCCCGCTACGTGCCCAGGGCACGACGGTGATCGCCGCGCCGATGTTCCACTCGTGGGGCTTTGCCCACTTCACGCTCGGCATGCCGCTCGCCTCGACGCTGGTGCTACGTCGCAAGTTCGACCCCGAGGAGACCCTGCGGGCCGTCGCCCAGCACCGCGCGAGCGCGCTCGTGCTCGTCCCGGTGATGCTGCAGCGGATCCTGGAGCTGGGGGAGCACGCGATCGCGCGCTACGACGTGAGCTCGCTGAAGGTGATCGCGCTCAGCGGCTCGGCGCTGCCGGGCGAGCTCGCGACGCGCGCGATGGACACCTTCGGCGAGGTGCTCTACAACCTGTATGGCTCCACCGAGGTGGCGTGGGCGACGATCGCCACCCCGGAGGACCTGCGCGCGGCGCCGGGCACCGCCGGGTGCCCGCCGCTGGGCACCGTCGTCAAGCTGCTCGACGAGAACGGCCTGGAGGTCGCTCCTGGCCAGACGGGGCGGATCTTCGTGGCCAACGAGATGATGTTCGACGGCTACACCGGCGGCGGCGGCAAGGAGATCGTGCATGGCCTGATGAGCACCGGGGACGTCGGACGCATGGACCCTAGCGGCCGCCTGTTCGTGGACGGCCGCGACGACGAAATGATCGTCAGCGGGGGCGAGAACGTGTTTCCCCGCGAGGTCGAGGACCTGCTCGCCGACCACGCCGGGATCGAAGAGGCGGCCGTGGTGGGGGTGCCCGACGATGAATTCGGCCAGCGCCTGAAGGCCTACGTCGTGCTCCGCGGCGGCGCTGAGCTGAGCGAGGGCGAGGTCAAGAGCTACGTCAAGGAGAACCTCGCGCGCTACAAGGTGCCGCGCGAGGTCGTGTTCCTGGACGAGCTGCCGCGCAACGCGACCGGCAAGGTCGTCAAGCGCGAGCTGCAGCTGCACGACTAGCGTCCTGGGTCAGACGTCCGGCGAGGTCGAACTTCTGAGCCAGTGCATGAGCGCGCCCGCCTGCGCTCGCTAGCCTGGGAGCGATGCCTCCGCGCGCTCACGATCTGGACCTCGCAGGCCTGCGCCTGAGCCCGGGCGAGGGCCGGCGCCTGGACTTCGAGGTGGCGATCGAACCGCTGCAGATCGGCAGCGAGAGCTACCGGGCCGAGCCCGAATCGGTGCCCGTCCGGCTGGAGGTGTCGCGCATGATGGGCGGGGGATACGCGCTGCGCGTGCGCTTCTCTGCGGCCGTCGCGGGGCCCTGCATGCGCTGCCTGAAGCCGGCGAGCCCGCTCGTCGAGGTGGATGCGCGCGAGGTCGACAGCCCCAGCGCCCGTGGCGCCGGCGGCGGCGAAGAGCTGGAAAGCCCCTATGTGCACGAGGAGACCCTCGACCTGAGCGCCTGGGCCCGCGACGCGTTCGCGCTCGCGCTACCCGCCAAGGTGCTCTGCCGCGAGGCCTGCCCGGGCCTGTGCCCCGTGTGCGCGGCGGACCTCGACGCGGCCGGTCCCGACCATCACCACGACGCTTCACCGGACCCGCGCTGGGCCAAGCTGCGCGAGCTCGAGCTCGAGTAGGCGCACGAGCTTGGCAGATCGCCCCTGTTACCCTTCTTGACCCGATGGCCGTCCCCAAGAAAAAGCAGTCGCACAGCCGCACCGCCAAGCGGCGCGCCCAGCACAAGATCGGCACGCCCGCGGTGAACGCGTGCCCCCAGTGCCACAGCCCGCGCCGGCCCCACCGCGTGTGCCCGGTGTGTGGCTCCTACGCCGGTCGCGAGGTCGTCGTTCCGGGCGCTCACGGGCCCGAGCACGATCACGATCACGACGACGACTAGCGGGCAGTGACGCAGGGGGTCCCAACCCCGTCCCCCTCCGCCGAGGCGCAGCAGCCGGTCGTCGCGGTCGACTGCAACGGCGCCGACCTCGGTCCGGCCGAGGTGGCGGCCGGCGCCGCGATCGCCGCCGGTCGCGGCGCGCGCGTGATCCTGTTCGGGCCTGCCGAGGTCCTCGGCGCGCCCCCCGAAGGGGTGCAAGTCGTGGATGCACCGGTCTCGATCGCGAAGGCCGCCGACCCCGTGCAGGCCGCCCGTACGACCCCCGAGGCCTCGATCGTGCAGGCCACCAGGGCGGTCGCGGACGGCCGCGCGCAGGCGCTCGTGTGCGCCGGCGGCACCGGCGCGGCGCTGGCCGCCGGCACGTTCAACATCAAACGCGCGCGGGGCATCTACCGCCCGGCGCTCGCGATCCCGCTGCCGGTCCCCGAGCACCCGGTCACGCTCCTGGACGTGGGCGCCAACGCGGAGGCCCGTCGCGAGCACCTCGTCCAGTTCGCGTTCATGGGAGCGGCGCTGGCGCGCACGGTACTGGGCGTCGAGCGCCCGCGCGTGGGGCTGCTATCCAACGGCGAGGAGGCCGCGCGCGGGCGCATGCTCGTCGTCGAGGCCCACGCCGAGCTGCGCGAGCGCGCGAGCGCGGGCCTCGACGCCTTCGAGTTCCTCGGCAACCTCGAGGGCGACGATCTGGTGGGCGGACGCGCGGACGTGGTGGTCACCGACGGCTTCACCGGGAACATCGCGCTGAAGCTGATGGAGGGCGTCTCCCAGACGATCTTCGGGGCGGTCAGGGCAGCGGCCATGTCCTCGCCCACGGCCAAGCTCGGCGGGCTGCTGCTGCGGCCCGCGCTCGGCGGCGTTCGCGAGCAGCTCGATCCCGAGGCCAGCGGCGGCGCCTACCTGCTCGGCCTGCGCCGCCTCGGCGTGGTCCCGCACGGGCGCTTCACGCGCAACGGCTTCGCCCAGGCGATCCTCAGGGCACAGCTCGGCGCGCGCCAGGACATCGTCGGGCAGACCCATGCCGCCCTGCAGGCGGCGGGCGCGCTGAAGCGCTCGCCCCTGTCCGCGGCTGACGCTAGCCTGCGGCGCACAGCATGAGACGCTCCCTCCCGCCGGCGGCTCGCCGCCCATCGTCCCTGCCCCCGGTCGGCGCGCTCGCGCGCGCCCGCGGGCGCGCGCGAGCATGAGCGAGCGCAGCCGCGAGCAGGTCTTCGCGCTGATCCAGGCCCACCTCGCCGACGAGCTGGACGTCGACCCCGAGGCGATCGTCGAGGCAACCCGCTTCAAGGAGGACCTCGAGGCGGACTCGCTTGACCTCTACACGCTCGTGCAGGAGCTCGAGGACACCTATGGCGTGAGCATGTCCGACGAGCAGGCCGCAGCGATACTCACGGTGGGCCAGGCGGTGGACTTCGTGCTGACCCATGGGACCGCTGATGCGGAGGTGTGATGCTGCTGGCCGAGCTGCTCGACGAGCTGCCCGAGGATCTCGCCCGCCAGGTGTTCACCCATGCCTCCTGGAGCGAGCGCCGCAGCGACTCCTACACGCGCCTGGCGTTCCTCGGCGACAGCGTGCTCGCGCTGGCCGTCACGGCGTACCTGTATCCACGGCTGGAGGCCGAGCGCTTCGGCGCGGGCCGGCTCACCAAGATCCGCGCCCAAGCGGTGTCCGGTGTCTCCTGCCGGGCGGTCGCCGAACGGCTTGCGCTGCCGCAGCGGCTGCGTGCGGCCGCCCCGACCGGCGTGCGCGAGAGCGCGGAGGCGCTGGTGGGCACCGAGCGGGTGCTCGCCTCGGTGATCGAGGCGGTGATCGGCGCCTGCTACCTGCACGCGGGCTACGAACGCACCGCGGAGGCCGTCGTGGAGGCGTTCGCACCGGAGATCGAGGGTGCCCTGGAGCATCCCGTGGACTTCAAGTCTGCGCTGCAGGAGCTGCTCGCACGGCGGGGCGCGGAGGTCGGCTACGAGGTCACCGGCGAGGAGGGCCCGCCCCACGAGCGCGTCTACACGGTGGCCGCGCGTGTCGACGGGCGCGTGCTGGGCAGCGGCAGCGGACGCAGCAAGAAGCACGCCGAGCAGGAGGCGGCGCGCGTGGCCGTGGAGCGTCTGGAAGCGGAGCTGCGCGATTGAGGGGCACGCCTGCATGCGCCTGAAGTCGCTCACCCTGAAGGGCTTCAAGTCGTTCCCCGACCGCACGACGCTGGACTTCGGTCCCGGCGTGAGCGTGGTCGTGGGGCCGAACGGATCGGGCAAGTCGAACGTCACCGACGCGGTCCTGTGGGCGATGGGCGAGCAGTCGCCGCTGGCGGTGCGCGGCCAGTCGATGCAGGACGTCATCTTCGGCGGCGGCCACGGTGTGCAGCCGCGCAGCGCCGCCGAGGTGGAGATCGTGCTCGACAACTCCGACGGCACCATCGAGCTGCCGCTGAGCGAGATCTCGATCGCGCGCCGGCTGGACCGCAACGGCGAGGGCGGCTACCGCCTCAACGGCGCCCGCTGCCGCCTGACCGACGTGATCGAGGTGCTCTCCGACACGGGGCTCGGCAAGGAGACCCACTCGGTGATCTCTCAGGGGCGCGTTGACGCGATCGTGACGTCCAAGCCGCGCGATCGCCGTCTGCTGATCGAGGAGGCGGCCGGACTGGGCAAGCATCGCAAGCGCCGCCGCCGCGCGCAGCTGAAGCTCGAGCGCACGCAGGAGAACCTCGACCGGGCGCTCGACGTGGAGCGCGAGGCACGCACCCGGGTGCGCCCGCTCAAGCGCCAGGCCGAAGCGGCAGAGCTGCACGAGCGCCTGGAGCGCCAGAGCCTGCAGGCGCGGCTCGCGCTCGCCAGCGACACCCTGCGCGCGCGCCGCGCCGAGCTCGCCGCGGCGGAGGCCCGCGTGGCCGCCACGCGCGGCGAGCGGGGTCGCATCGAGGCGCTGCTGCAGGAGACGATCGACAGGCGCGGCGCGGCCGAGCGTGCCCTGGCCGAGCGTGCCGAGCACCACGACGCGCGCGCCAGGCGCGGCTTCCAGGCGCGCGCGGCGCACGAGCGCCTGGGCCTGCGCGCCGAGCAGGTAGCGGCGGCCACGCAGGCGCTCGCGCGCCGGATCGAGCGCGTGGAGCGCGAGTTGGACGCGCTGCCCGAGGCAGCCGCGCGGGACGGCGAGGCGCGCGAGCGCGCGGCAGCGCCAGCCGACGCCGGTGCCGACCGCATCGGCGCGCTCGAGGCTGAGCTCGCGCAGATCGAGGCCGGTCGCGAGCGCGAGCTCGAGCAGGAGCTCGAGGGCCTGCAGGCCGAGCGCGCGCGCCAGGCGGCGCTGGCGGAGGCGGCGGACGCGGCCCTCGCGACCGCGCGGGTCCAGGCCCTGCAGGCCGCGCGGGACGCCGAGGGCGCGCGCGAGCGCGTCGCGCAGGCCGAGCGCGAGGCCCTGCAGGCGCGCCGCGAGGCCGAGCGCGTGGGCGCGGAGCTGGCCGCTGTCAACCAGTTCCTGCGCGCGCACGCGCGCTTCGGCGGCGAGCAGCCCGGGACGCCGCGGACGCTGAGCGAGGAGCTGCGCGTACGCGACGGCTACGAGCTGGCGCTGGCGGCCGCGCTGGGCGGGCGCCTGGACGCGGCGCTCGGGGACGACGTGCCGGCCGCGCAGACGATTCTCGACGGCGCCGGGCCAGACGGCGGCACGGTGCTGCTCGCGGGCAGCGACGCGCAGGACCAGAGCGCCGAGCGCGCGTCCGACCCCCTCGCCGGGCCGCCCGTGGCGGGCGCGGAGCGGCTGCTCGAGCTCGTCAGCGGTCCGCCCGCGGTGATCGCGCTGGCCCGGCGGCTGCTGGCCGACGCGTGGGTCGTGCACGACCTCGGTGCCGTGCCCGAGGACTTCCGCGGCGTCGCCACCACGCGCGGCGGGCGCGTGTGGTTCGCCGGCGCCGGCGAGGTGCGACAGCTGGCCGAGGGCGGCGGCGAGCGGGTGCTGGCCAGGCGCAACGAGCGCGAGCGTCTGCTCGCGGCGGCCGAGCTGGCCGTACAGGCCGAGCAGCGGGCGCGCACCGCCTGCGAGAGCGCGCAACAGGTGCTCGCAGAGGCCGAGCAGGCACGCGCGGCCGCCGAGCAGGCGGCGCGCGAGGCCGAGCGCCAGCAGGTCGAAGCCGCCGAGCGCCAGGGCCGCGCCGAGTGGCTGATCGAGCAGCGCCGTCTGGCGCCCGCGCAGGGTGCGCTGGCCGTGAGGATGGCTGAGCTCGCGGGGGAGCTCGCGGCCGAGCGGCGCCAGGCCGAGCGCGTGGCCGCCGAGCGCGCCGAGCGGCTCGCGCGGATCGAGCGGCTGCGTGCCCAGCGCGCTGCCGACGGCGCGGCGGCTCCCCGGGCCGAGCGTCTCGCGGCCGCGCTCGCGCTCGCCGCAGAGGGGGTGCAGTGGCGTGTCGTGGCGATCGAGCGAGAGCTCGAGGAGGAACGCAAGCAGGGCGAGCAGATGGCCGGCGAGCTGCGCGACTGCGCGGCGCGGGAGGCCGAGATCCAGGCGACGCTGCGCGCGGCCGGCGAGGCCGTCACGGACGCCGAGGTGGCCGCGCAGCGCCTGCGCGACCAGGCCGAGGAGGCCGAGGAGGAGCTCGCCGGCGTGGCCGAGCGGCTCGGGATCGACCAGGCCGAGGGCGAGCCGGACGGGACATGCGAGGACGGCGAGGCTGGGCCGCAGGCGCTCGGCGCCGAGGAGATCGAGGCCCTGCAAGGGCGCGTCGCGCGGCTGGAGCGCCGCCGTGAGCAGCTCGGACCGGTCAACCCGCTGGCGCAGGAGGAGTACGCCGACGCGCTCGCGCACGTCGAGGAGCTCGAGCGCCAGCGCGGCGACCTGGAGACGGCGCTGCGCGAGCTGCGGGCCGTGATCCGCGAGGCCGACCGGCAGATCCAGGAGACCTTCGAGCAGACGTTCGCGGCGGCCGCGCGCAACTTCGAGGAGCTGGTCGGAGACGTGTTCCCGGGCGGCAGCGGCCGTTTGAAGCTGGTCGCCGAAGAGCGCGCGCCGAGCCCCGTGCTTGGCGGGCAGCCGCTGGCGGGGCAGCAGGACGGCAGCGACGAGGCGAGCGAGGCGGCGGCCGACGCCGAGGCCGAGGCCGACCTGCTGCGGCGCGAGGAGGAGGAGCTCCCCGGCGTGGAGATCGAGATCACGCCGGCGGGCAAGGCGACCAAGCGCCTGTCGCTGCTCTCCGGTGGGGAGAAGTCGATGACCGCGCTGGCGTTCCTGTTCGCGGTGTTCCTCGCGCGACCCTGTCCGTTCTACATCCTCGACGAGGTCGAGGCCGCGCTCGACGACCTCAACCTCGAACGCTTCCTGGCGCTGCTGCGACGCTACTCCGACCGCGCCCAGTTCATCGTGATCACCCACCAGAAGCGCACGATGGAGGCGGCGGACTGGCTGTACGGCGTCTCGATGGGCTCCGACGGGGTCTCCAAGGTCCTCTCCCGTCGCCTGCCGGCCGAGCAGGCGCAGGCGCACGAGGTCGCCGAGGTGGCCTGAGCGCCGGGCCGCGCTGCTATCGTCGCGCCGCCCGTGGCGCGCGACTGGAGCGATCTGTTGATAACCGGCCCGGACGGAGCGGAGGGCTCCGCGGGCGCCGCCGAGCCCTCCGAGCCGGGCCGGCGCCGGGGCCTGTTCCGTCGCCTGCGCGACAGCATGGCCAAGACGCGCGAGGCGCTCGGCAGCGAGATCCAGGCGACGCTGTTCGGCACCTTGGACGAGCACACCTGGGAACGCCTGGAGGAGGCGTTGATCATGGCCGACGTGGGTGCGAGCACGACCGCGGCGGTGGTCGCGACGCTCGAGGCGGAGGCCGGCAGCGGCGCGCTGGAGGGCGGTGAGGCGCTCAGCGAGCGCCTGATCGGTCTGCTGGCCGAGACCGCGCGGGTCGGGGACGGGCGTCTCGACGTACGGGCCAAGCCGACCGTGATCATGGCCGTCGGGGTCAACGGCACGGGCAAGACGACCACGATCGGCAAGCTTGCCTGGCACCTGCAGCGGGAGCTCGGCTGCAGTGTGCTGCTGGCAGCGGCCGACACCTTCCGGGCGGCCGCCGCCGAGCAGCTCGCGGGCTGGGCGGAGCGCGCCGGCTGCGAGATCGTGCTCGGCGCCGAGGGCTCGGACCCGGGCGCGGTCGCCTTCGAGGCGATCGGCCGCGCGCGGCGCGAGGGCCTGGACGTGGTGATCGTTGACACCGCCGGGCGGCTGCACACGCAGGAGGACCTGATGGGCGAGCTGGCCAAGGTGCGGCGCGTGATCGCGCGCCAGATGGAAGGGGCGCCGCAGGAGACGCTGCTGACGATCGACGCCACGACGGGTCAGAACGGCCTGCGCCAGGCGAGGATGTTCGCCGAGGCAGCCGACGTGAGCGGTGTGGTGCTGACCAAGCTCGACGGCACCGCACGCGGCGGCATCGCGCTCGCGATCGCACGCGAGCTGGAGCTGCCGGTCAAGCTGATCGGCGTGGGCGAGTCGGTCGAGGACCTGCGGCCGTTCGACGCGGAGGACTTCGCGCGGGCGCTGATCGGCGATGGCTGAGGTCATCGCCGTCGCGCATGCCGGCACGCCGCGCGCGCGCTTTCGCCCGGCGCGGGCGGCGGGAAGCTAACCTGAGGCTATGGGTGGGTGGATCCTCTGGCTCGTCGCGGCCTGCTTGCTCGGACTCGGCGAGATGCACTCGGGCGGCTTCTACCTGCTCCCGTTCGCCCTCGGCGCGGCCCTCGCCGCGGTCGTGTCGCTGCTCGGCGTGGGCGTGCTGCTGTCGGGGGTCGTGTTCGTGGCGAGCTCTGGAATCGTCGTGCTGACGCTGCGCCCGGTGGCCCGCCGGCACCGCCGCCTGCCGCCCCCGATCCGCACGGGCGCCGCCGCGCTGGTCGGGCGTCCGGCAACGGTGCTGGAGCGGATCGCCAACGGCGAGGGCGTCGGCTGCGTGCGCATCGAGGGCGGCGAGGTGTGGACGGCGCGCAGCTTCGACGATGATGAGGTGATCGAAGCGGGCGACCGGGTCGAGGTCGTCGAAATCAGAGGGGCGACCGCGTTCGTGATGCACTGACCCGCCGCTGCCCATGCCCTGACCTTCCTGGCAAGCTCCGAGAAAGGAACAACACCACCCATGGCCGTTCTCATCGTCGTCGCAGTCGTGGTCCTGTTTGCGCTGTTTACGGCCGCGCGCGCCATCCGCGTGATACCGCAGGCGCGCGCCGGCGTGGTGGAGCGCCTCGGCCGCTACAGCCGCACGCTGGAGCCCGGCCTGACGCTGGTGACGCCGTTCATCGACCGCGTGCGGCCGCTCGTGGACCTGCGCGAGCAGGTCGTGAACTTCTCGCCGCAGTCGGTGATCACCGAAGACAACGTGGTCGTCGGCATCGAGACCGTGCTGTATTTCACGATCACCGACCCGAAGTCCGCGACCTACGAAATCGCCAACCCCCTGCAGGCGATCGAGCAGCTGACGGTGACCACGTTGCGCAACGTGATCGGCGGCCTCACGCTCGAGGCCACGCTCACCGCGCGCGAGAACGTCAACACCGAGCTGCGTGTCGTCCTGGACGAGGCCACGGGCAAGTGGGGGATCAGGATCAACCGCGTGGAGATCAAGTCGGTCGATCCTCCGCAGGACATCAGAACGGCAATGGAGAAGCAGATGCGCGCCGAGCGCGACCGCCGCGCCGCGATCCTCACCGCCGAAGGGGAGAAGCAGGCCCAGATCCTCACCGCCGAGGGCGCCAAGCAGGCCGCGGTGCTCACCGCCGAGGGTGAGCGCCAGGCGGCGATCCTGCGCGCCGAGGGCGAAGCCAAGGCGATCGACACGGTCTTCACAGCGATCCACGAGGGCAAGCCCGACCGCGCGCTGCTGAGCTACGAATACCTGCAGATGCTTCCCCAGCTGGCCGAAGGCGACGCGAACAAGGTGTTCGTGGTGCCGTCGGAGTTCGCGTCCGCGTTCGGCGGCATCGGCGAGGCGCTCGCCCGCCGCGGCGAGGAGCTCCCGCGCCCGCCCGCGCCGCCGCGCCGCGGCGACTGAGCGGCGCGGCCGCGGTCTGACCGCACCGCGGCTGCGAGAATCAGGGTCCGATGTTCGACTCCCTGGCCGAGAAACTGCAGACCACGCTCTCCGAGGTCCGCCAGCGCGGCACGCTCAGCGAGCAGGACGTGGACGCGGCGATGCGTGAGATCCGCCTGGCTCTGCTCGAGGCGGACGTCAACTTCAAGGTCGTGCGCCAGTTCACCACGCAGCTGAAGGAGCGCTGCATGGGCGCCGACGTGGTGGGTCAGCTCAATCCCGGCCAGCAGGTGATCAAGATCGTGGGCGAAGAGCTGACCGCCCTGATGGGGGGAGCCTCGGCGGAGCTGGGCTTCGCCTCGCGGCCGCCGACGGTGATCCTGATGGCCGGGCTGCAGGGCTCCGGGAAGACGACCGCGACCGCCAAGCTCGCCCGCTACCTGCGCGAGCAGCACTCCTCGGCTGTCGCCGTGGCGGCCTGCGATGTCTACCGCCCGGCCGCGGTCGAGCAGCTCGTCAAGGTGGGAGCGCAGGCCGGCGCCGAGGTCTACGAGCAGGGCACCGATCGCGACCCCGTCGAGATCGCCGCGTGGGCGCTGCGGCGCGCGCGCGAGGACGGCAAGGACGTCTTGATCGTCGACACCAGCGGCCGCCTGCACGTCGACGAGGCGCTGATGGCCGAGCTCGTGCGCATACGCGACGCCGTCAAGCCCCACCACGTGCTGCTCGTCGTGGATGCGATGACCGGGCAGGACGCGGTCAACGTCGCGGAGAGCTTCGCCGAGTCGGTGCAGTTCGACGGCGTCGTGATGAGCAAGCTCGACGGCGACGCCCGCGGCGGCGCGGCGCTGTCGGTCAAGGCCGTGACGGGCAAGCCGATCATGTTCGCCTCCACGGGCGAGAAGCTCGACCAGTTCGAGCCCTTCCACCCCGACCGCATGGCCCAGCGGATACTCGGGATGGGCGACATGATGAGCCTGATCGAGAAGGCCGAGCGCGAGTTCGACGAGAGCGACGCGCGCGCGCTCGAGCGCAAGCTGCGCCGCAACGAGTTCGGCCTCGACGACTTCCTCGGCCAGCTGAAGACGATCCGCAAAATGGGGCCGCTGACGAGCATCCTCGGGATGATCCCCGGCCTCGCCGGCCACCAGCTGGCGAACATGAAGGTCGACGAACGCGAGCTCGACCGCATCCAGGCGATCATCCTCTCGATGACCGTCGAGGAGCGGCGCAGGCCCGAGCTGATCAACGGCTCGCGACGGCTGCGGATCGCGCGCGGGTCCGGGACGAGCGTCCAGCATGTCAACCGGCTGGTCAAGCAGTTCGGCGAGATGCGCAAGGTCATGCGCCAGGTCGGCCGCGGCAAGACCCCCGACTTCGGCGCGATCATGCGCAACGCGCGCTGAGCTCCCGCTGTGGTCGCTGGCGGCGTGCGGGCCCGCCTCTGCCGCCGGCACCGTCTAAGCTCTTGCGCTGAGATTCGCTAATCCGCTTCGTCCAGCAGCAGAGAGGAAAACGTGGCAGTAAGGCTTAGGCTCACCCGAGTGGGCGGCAAGAAGGACCCGATGTGGCGCGTCGTCGTGGCCGACCAGCGTGCCCCCAGAGACGGCCGCGTGATCGAGACGATCGGCCACTACAACGCCCAGACCGACCCCTCGACGATCGTGATCGACGAGGAGCGCGCGCGCAGCTGGCTCGCACGCGGCGCCCAGCCGTCGGGCACGGTCCGCAAGCTGCTGCGCATCCGCGGCATCGAGACGCCGACCGCCTAGGCGCCGCTGGGCCGCGCGCACATGGCCACGGAGATCCCCAGGCACCTCCTGGAGTACCTGGCCGAAGGGCTGGTCGACGATCCTGAGGCGGTCGCGGTGGAGCAGTTCGAGGAGGACGACGGCACGATCGTGCTCGAGCTGTGCGTCGGGCCCGACGACTACGGCAGGGTGATCGGACGCGGCGGTCGCACCGCCCATGCCCTGCGCACCGTGGTCAAAGCGGCGGCCGCCGGCGAGGGGTGCCACGTGCTCGTCGACATCGTCGATTGACCGGCCGCGTAGAGCCGGCAGGGGAGCGCGGTCGCGCGGCCACCAGCGGCGCGCCCGGTGGCGGTCGCATGTCGGTCGGCCGCGTGGGCCGCCCGCACGGGCTCGACGGGAGCTTCTATGTGACGCGCCCGCAGTCGCGCCTGTTGGCCGTCGGAACCGTGGTCGAGGTCGGCGGGCGCCCCGCGGCGATCGTGCGCCTGGCCGGCACCGAGCAGCGCCCGATCGTGCGCCTTGAGGGAATCGCCGACCGCGACCGCGCCGAGGCGCTGCGCGGCTCCGAGCTGAGCCTCGACCGCGGCCAGGCACCCACGCTGGGAGAGGGGGAATGGTGGGCGCACGAACTGGAGGGATGTGCGGTCGTCGACGGCGAGCGGCTGCTCGGCAGCGTGGTGCGGCTGATCGAGCTTCCCTCCTGCGAGGCGCTGGAGGTGCAGCCGCCGCAGGGCGGCGCGCCGGTGCTGGTGCCGATGGTCAAAGACGCCGTGCGCCAGGTGCAGGTGGCACAGGGCCGCATCGAGGTCGACCTGGACTTCCTCGGCATCCCCGCCGCCGGCGGGAGCGGCGGCGAGGGCGAGGGGGGCGGGCGGCGCGCGTGAGGATCGACGTGTTCACGCTCTTCCCCGAGTGGTTCGGCTGGTTCTGCTCCCAGCGCCACGTCGCCAACGCGCGCGCGGCGGGCGCGAGCCTTCAGTGCGTGAACTTCCGCGATCACACGCCTCTGAGCGGCGGTCAGGTGGACGACACGCCGTTCGGCGGGGGTGCGGGCATGGTCCTGCGGGTGGACGTGATCGACAGCGCCCTGCGCGCCCACTACGGCGTCGACCCCGTGCTGCTGGCGCAGCGCCGCAGGGTGGTCGCGCTCGCGCCCGGTGGACGCCTGCTGGAGGAGGAGCTCGTGCAGGAGCTATCCGGCGAGCCCGCGTTGACGCTGCTCTGCGGCCGCTACGAGGGCTTCGACGAGCGCATCCTCGAGCACTACTGCAGCGACGTCGTGTCGATCGGGCGCTACGTGCTCAGCGGCGGCGAGCTGGCCGCGATGGTCCTCTGCGACGCCGTGTTGCGAAAGCTGCCAGGTGCGCTCGGCCACGAGGCCTCCGCGACCGAGGAGTCCTTCAGCGCCGCGCTGGGAGGGCACCCAGAGTATCCCCACTACACCCGCCCGGCCGAGTTCCGCGGCTGGCCCGTGCCCGAGGTCCTGCTCTCGGGGCACCACGCCCGTATCGAGGGCTGGCGCCGTGAGCGCAGCCGCGAACGCGGTGCCGCGGGCGCCGGCGAGGGCGCGGGCGATGCGGGCGCAGGGCGCACCTAGCGGACCTCGCGCGGGCGCTCGCTCGCCGCGCCATGGGCGCCCCACAGACCGTCGTCCGGCGGCCGTCGGACGGCTGCTGTCGGGGCGGGCTGCGGCGGCGGTTCGCTACCATTGCAGTTCGCGCCGGCCGCCAAGCTCCCGTCCAGGCCCAGCCACCGGTGCGCCCTCCTGAACACTCATGAGCAGCGTAATCGCAACCATCGAGCGCGCGCAGTTGCGCCGCGTCCCGAACTTCGCGCCGGGTGACCGCGTCAGGGTCCACTTCCAGGTGATCGAGGGCGCGCGCCGGCGCGTGCAGATCTTCGAGGGCGTTGTCATCAAGCGCCAGGGCCACGGCGCGAGGGAGACGTTCACGGTGCGCAAGCAGTCCTTCGGCGTGGGCGTCGAGCGCATGTTCCCGGTGCACTCGCCCAAGATCGAGCGCATCGAGCTCGCAGCCCGCGGCGATGTGCGGCGCGCCAAGCTCTACTACCTGCGCGACCGCGTCGGCAAGCGCGCGCGTGTGCGCGAGCGTCGCTACACCGGGCCGGAGGAGCTGATCGAGCCCGGTCTGCTGCACGAGGCGACCGAGGCCACGGACGCGGAGGGCATGACCGCGGAGGAGACTGTCGCCGAGGCGCAGCACGAGCTCGCCGACGCCGGGGGCGAGGCTCCCGAGCCGTCCGAGGCGAGCGCGGGGGGCGAGGCCGTTGCCGAGCCGGAGGCCGAGCACGTCGCCGGGGAGCCGGACGGCGCCGCCGAGCAGCCGCCGCAGGGCACGACCGATTCCCCCTCTGATGCCGGCGAGGCCGAGGTGGGCGCTCAGGCCGGCGACGACCCGCCGGCGTGAGCACGGGCACCAAGACCGCCAAGAAGCGCTCGAAATCGGCGACGAGCTCGATCATCGAGCTCGTGCTGATAATCGCCGTCGCGCTCGGCCTGGCGCTCGGCATCCAGGCGTTCGTCGTCAAGCCCTACCGCATCCCCTCCGGCTCGATGGAGCCCACGCTGGCGGTCGGGCAGCGCGTGCTGGTCAACCGCATCGGCATGGACTTCAGCGAACCTCACGTGGGCGAGATCGTGGTGTTCCACCCACCCAGAGACGCCGAGCAGCAGGTCTGCGGTCCGGTTCCCCACGTGATCAAACTCGGCGGCGCGGCCTGCTCGATGCCCGAGCCGGTGCAGTCGAGCGTGAACTTCATCAAGCGCATCGTCGCCGGTCCCGGGGACGTGATCTCGATCGTCGAAGGGCATGTGATCCGCAACGGCAAGCGCGAGAGCGACTCCTACATCAAACCCTGCGGGGGCAATCAGGAGTGCAACTTCCCCACGCCGATCAAGATTCCGCCCGGTCACTGGTTCATGATGGGGGACAACCGTGGCGAATCCGACGACAGCAGGTTCTGGGGACCGGTCCCCACGAGCTGGATCATCGGAGGCGCATTCGCCACCTACTGGCCGATCGACCGGATCGGGATCCTCTAGCGATCCAGGCGGCGCGGAGTCCGCGCGCCGTGTGCCCGCGGCGGGCGAGGCGGGCGCAGCCGCGGCATCCGCACGATCGCGTCGCCGTGCCCGCCGCGCCGGGAGCGGCAGGCGCCTGTTCGCCTTCGACAGACGGCTCGGCGTCCGCCTGGTAGCGGGCGCGGACGAGGCCGGCCGCGGCTGTCTGGCCGGTCCGCTCGTGGCCGCCGGGGTGCTGTTCGACTACGAGGCGATCACCACGCGTGAGCTGCGCTCGCTGGCAGCGCTCAACGACTCCAAGCAGCACAGCAGCGAGGCGCGCGAGGAGCTCTATCCGCTCGTGCTGCGCGCTGCCGCCCGCGTGGTCGTGGTCTCACGCTGCGTGCGCGGGATCGACGCCCGGGGCCTGCACAAGACGAACCTCGCCGCGCTGCGCGACGCGATGCGCGGAGTCACCCAGGGCGTCAGCGGCGACGTGCTGTGTCTCGTGGACGGGTTCTCGGTGGCCGCCTTCGAGCATCCCCAGCGCGCGATCATCGACGGCGACGCCACCAGCGCGGCGATCGCCGCGGCCTCGATCGTCGCGAAGGTCACCCGCGATCGCTTCATGCGCCAGGCCGATGCCCGCCACCCGGGCTGGAGCTTCGCCGAGCACGTCGGCTACTCGACTCCGACCCACCGCGAGGCGATCATGCGCCAGGGGGTCTCGCCCCTGCACCGCATGTCCTTCCAGTCGCTCGCCTACCAGCAGCTCGCGCTCTAGATGGTTGATTCCACGGGTATGTGCCGGTTCCTGGGGGTGCGGATGGTCAAGTCGGCCAAGGACGTACCCATGCTGGGCACAAGCAGGCCGAAGGCCTTGCTACCAAGGCCGAGGCCGAGGACGCCGGCCGGCGAAGGTCAGACGTGCCATCCAGCGCTGCATGGCCGTGGAATCAACCATCTAACCGCTTACCACGCCCCCTCCACGTGGTCCAGGCGCAGCAGGCGCCCCGCGCGGTCGACGGTCACGCCGACGGCGTCCAGGCGGATCGTGTGGGCGTGCGGCGCGCGGCGCGACGGGTCGCACAGCCAGGCCGCGGCCTGACGGCGCAGCCGCGCCCGCTGGCGCCGCTTCAGGCGGGCGAGCGGTCCGTCGCCCGCCTCGCCGCGCGGGCCGTGCGCCGCGCGCGAGGTCTTGACCTCGACGAACACCAACGTGCGGCCGTCGAAGCCGATCAGGTCGATCTCCCCGCTGCGGGTGCGCACGTTGCGCGCCAGCACCCGGAAGCCGCGGCGCAACAGGTGCTCGGCGGCGAGCTGCTCGCCGAGGCGGCCGAGCTCGTGACGGGGATCGGGGGCCTTGGGCGGGGCTTGCGACGGTCTCCGGCGATCGTCTAGGGGCATGACGAGCACGCTAGGCGCAGCGGTGTGACATGCGTGCGTCCGGTGTGACCATTGAGCGCCTGGCTTGTGACAAGACCCCTACCGCCCCAGTCGCCTGGGTGCAAGCTCCGCAGCAGCGGTCAACGGACCGGGGCGCCGCGGAGTGAACCAGTCACTCCGCGGCCGCCACGGCCGATCTGAGAGCCGCAGCCCACGTCCGGGGCAGCACGGGCCGCAGCAGCCCGCCCCGTGGCTCGCACGCGGGTAGGCCCTAGGCCGCAGACAGCGAGCGGCGCGCGGTGCCTGGCGCGCGACGGCGGCCCGGAGCCTCGCCGCGACGCTGCGAGCGCTCGGCGGGTGCGCCCTCGGCGTCCTCGGCGTCGCTGATCGCCCAGGCGATGCGCTCGACGAACTGGGCGGCTGCATGGTCGCTGCTGAGGTGCACCGTCTGGACCTGCTCGTCGAGCAGCACTGCTACGTCCTGGGGAAGCCGGTTGGGGGTGGTGGTGACGATCACGCGGGGCATGGTCAGCTCCTTGTCGAAGGGGGTGTGCGGGCGGATCGTCGGGCCGCCTGTAAGGGAGGGCCACGATCCGGTTCTCGAAGGGGGAGGGAGGTCCGGGGAGGGCTGTCCGCGCCCTCCCCGGACCTGAGGGAGGAGATGAGACGTCAACTGCTTGAACATCGTCTCGCCACGGGCGCTCCCGCCAATGGGACGCGGGCCCGGCAGTCCCCTACGGCCTTGGCGTGGACCTGGGGGCTGTCGACCGCGGCGAGCAATGTACACTAAGTATATCGAGATTATGACAAAGGTCAAGGGCGCCTCTGGATCGGCCGGCTGCGACCGACGCGCGCGGGCGGGCTCGCCGCCCGCGGCGGGCCGGACACGCGGGCGCCCGGCGTGCGCCCCGGCTGCTCGCGTAGCCTCTCGGTCGATGTCGCACGCCGCCGGGGAGCCCCAGCCCACGCAGCCGCAGCAGGTCGAGCCGGCGCAGCCGGCCGGCGAGCGCACGCGTGAGCGCACCACCGGCGAGGAGAGCGCCGAGCAGCCGCCTCGGCCCGGCGGGCCGCGCTCGCTGGACGGCGTCACGAGCTTCCTCGGCCTGCGCTGGGAGGACCCGCAGACGGTTCGGCTGCGGATCCGCCCGGAGCTGATCAACCGGGGCGGGCTGCTCTCGGGCGTGGTGACCTACGCGATGATCGACTACTGCATGGGCTCCACGCTGTGGGCGCAGACGACCAAGGAGGAGCGGATCGCCACGATCAGCATCTCGGTCAACTACATCCAGACGGCGGTGGAGGGCGAGATCGTCTGCAAGACCGAGCTGGACCGGCGCAACCGCACGATCGGCATCCTCAAATCCGAGATCCACCACGAGGACGGACGCCTGCTGGTGACGGCGATCGGCAGCTACTCGATCTTCCCCGCACGCGGGCGCCCGCGTGTGCCGCCGATCCCCGAGGGAGCCTCCTCGGGCCCGGAGAGCTAGCGCGGCCAGCGGTCCGCCGCCCCATGCACCTCGATCCGCGCTCAGCCGAGGCGCCGCCGCCGCGCACCCCGCGGGCGCTGACGATCGCGGGCTCTGACTCCGGTGGCGGCGCGGGGGTGCAGGCCGACCTGAAGGCGTTCGCGCGCTGTGGCGTGCACGGCACCAGCGCGATCACCGCGATCACCGCCCAGAACACGGTTGGGGTGAGCGCCATCCATCCCGTTCCGCCCGAGATCGTGCTCGCGCAGGTGCGCGCGGTGATCGCCGACATCGGCGTCGACGCCGTCAAGGTCGGGATGCTCGCGAGCACGGAGATCATCGCCGCGGTCGCCCAGGCGATCGACGAGCTACCGCCTGGCACGCCCGTGGTCGTCGACCCGGTGATGGTCGCCGAGTCGGGCGCGCGGCTGCTGGCCGCCGATGCTGAGCGGGCGCTCGTCGCGGAGATACTGCCGCGCGCGACGGTGCTCACGCCCAACCTGCCGGAGGCGCGTGCGCTGGCGGGCGCCGACGCCGACGCCGAGATGCTGGCTCGCGCCGTGCTCGCGCTCGGGCCCGGCATCGTCGTGCTCACCGGCGGCCACCGTACGTTTGCAAGCGACCTCTACCTCGACGGCGCCGGGGACGGCTCGATCGTGACGCTCGACGGCGAGCGCCACCCCGACGGAGCCGCCCACGGCTCCGGCTGCACGCACTCCTCGGTGCTCGCCGCGCAGCTGGCCCGCGGCGTCGCCCCGCTGCAGGCCGCGCGCACCGCGCGCGCGATCACCGGAGCGGCAATCGGCCGCGGGCTGCGCGAGCTCGGCGCCGGCGCGGGACCGGTGGACGTGATCGACCTGGCGGGTATGCGCGAGCGATGAACGCGGTGCGCCGTGGCGGGGCCATGGTTTGGCATAATCGGGAAGCGATGAAGCTGCTGCGGATGAAGCCCGGCCACGGCGAGATCGTTCTCGCCGAGGGCGACGTGGAGATTCCCGAGCAGGAGCGCGAGCTGATCGAGGCCTTCCGCCGCGAGCTCGACGCCGGGATGTGGGCCGCGGTGCCGACCGAGACCGCCGCCGGCAGGCGCGAGGCGGAGCTCGTCAAGAGCTTCCACGAGGTTCCGCGGGACGCAGAGCGCGTGATCTTCTTCCCGCGGGCCGCAGGCGGCTCCGCGCCGAGCTCGCCCTAGGCGCGATGCAGCTCGCGTTGGGAACGGCCGCGGTCGTCCTCATCGTGCTCGTCTGGGAGCTGGCCCGCCCCGGCCTCAAACGCGCGATCGCCGCGCAGGGCGAGCGCTGGGCGGCACGGCGGCGCCGCGCGGCCGCGCTCGGCTATGACCCGGGCAGGGAGCGGCGTGCCGAGCAGCGCGCGCGGGAGCTGCTGCGCTCGTGCATCGACGAGCACGACTGGGCGATGTACCGCGACCTCGGCTTCCTGCGCGTGTGGGGAGGCCTCGGCGAGCCGCCCCCCGACGCCGCGGCCTCCTACGCCTACATCATCTATCCGCACAAGCCGATCGTCGCCTACCTGCACGAGACCGGCGAGCTGCTCAACGAGTACTGCGTGGCGTTCCCCGACGAGAGCAAGCCCTACGGCAGCCCGCGCCTGCCCGACTCCGACGACGTGCTCGCAAAGTGGATGGCGCTGCACGCCGACGAGCGTCGCCTGGTCGGCGAAGCCAACATGCACCTCCCCGGCCGTCAGGTGGATCCCGACCGGGTGCGTCGCGATCTCGGGCGCCTCGCCCGCTGGGAGCGCGAGCGCTCCGGGGGGCCCTCCCGGCCGCAGGGCAGGGATGTCGATAACGTGCCCGCCGCGTGAGCATCAACGGCGCCTTCGACCTCAAGCACCGCAGCCGCGCCCTCACCGAGGGCCCCGAGCGCGCGGCCGCACGTGCCTACCTGCACGGGATCGGCTACTCGGCCGAGGACCTCGCCAAGCCGATCGTCGGCGTCGCTCACTCCTGGATCGAGACGATGCCCTGCAACTTCAACAACCGGGTGCTCGCCGCGAAGGTCAAGGAGGGCATCCGCGCCGCGGGCGGCACGCCGATGGAGCTCAACACGATCGCGATCTCGGACGGCATCACGATGGGCACGGCGGGGATGCGGGCCTCGCTCGTCTCCCGCGAGGTGATCGCCGACTCGATCGAGCTGGTCGCCTCCGCGCACCTGTTCGACGCGGTCGTGGCGATCTCCGGCTGCGACAAGACGATCCCGGGCACCGTGATGGCGCTCGCGAGGCTGGACGTGCCCGCGCTGATGCTCTACGGAGGCTCGATCCGCCCGGGGCGCTACAAGGGCCAGGAGGTCACGATCCAGCAGGTCTTCGAGGCGGTTGGCGCATATGCGGCGGGCTCGATCACCGAGCAGGAGCTGCACGAGCTGGAGGAGGCCGCATCACCCGGCGCCGGCGCGTGCGGCGGGCAGTTCACCGCGAACACGATGGCGATGGCATTCGAGGTGCTGGGCATCTCGCCGGCGGGCTCGGCGATGGTCCCCGCCGAGGACGGGCGCAAGCTCGAGGTGGCGGTGCAGTCGGGCGAACTGGTGATGGACGTGCTGCGCCGGGGCCAGCGCCCGAGCGAGATCATCACCAAGCCAGCGATCGAGAACGCGATCGCGGCGGTCGCCATGAGCGGCGGCTCGACCAACGGCGTGCTGCACCTGCTGGCGGTCGCCCACGAAGTCGGCGTGCCGCTGGTAATCGACGAGTTCGACGGCATCTCCGAGCGCACCCCGCTGCTCTGCGACCTGCAGCCGGGCGGGCAGTACGTCGCGACGGACCTCTACGAGGCCGGGGGCGTGCCGCTCGTGCTGAAGCGGATGCAGGAGGCGGGCGTGCTCCACGGCGAGGCCGCCACGGTCACCGGCCGCACGATCGGCGAACACGCCGCCGAGGCGGATGAGACCGAGGGTCAGCGGGTCGTACGTCCGCTGGGGGAACCGCTGAAGCCGACCGGAGGCTTCGCGATCCTGCGCGGCAACATCGCCCCTGACGGATGCGTGGTGAAGCTCGCCGGCCACGAGCGCCGCGCGCACACCGGCCCGGCCCGCGTGTTCGACGGCGAGGAGGCAGCGATGGCCGCCGTGCTCGCGAAGGAGATCGCCGACGGCGACGTGGTCGTGATCCGCGGCGAGGGGCCCGCCGGCGGGCCGGGGATGCGCGAGATGCTCGCGGTCACCGCCGCGCTGGTCGGCGAGGGGCTGGGCGAGACCGTCGCGCTGATAACCGACGGGCGCTTCTCCGGCGCCACGCACGGCTTCATGGTCGCCCACGTCGCCCCCGAGGCCGTGCGCGGCGGGCCGATCGGCGCGATCTCCGACGGCGACGAGATCACGATCGACGCGGACTCGCGGCGGCTGGACGTGGCGCTCAGCGACGAGCAGATCGCGGCCGGCGTGCGCGCATATGAGCCCGCGCCGCGCGCCGATGAGCACGTCGACGTGGCGATCCGCAAGTACGCCAAGCTCGTCGGCAGCGCCTCCAAGGGCGCCGTCACGAGCTGAGCTCACTCGGCCAGGAAGTCCCTCAGCAGGGCGTTGAACGCCGCCGGGCGCTCCAGCATCGCCACGTGCCCGGTGTCCTCGAAGATCACCACGCGCGAGCCCGGGATCAGCTCGCCGAAGGCGATCGCGTCGCCCACGCCGATCAGGCGGTCGTGCTCGCCCCACACGATCAGCGTGGGACACGCGATCTCCGGCAGGCGCTCGCGCAGGTCGTAGTCCACGATCGACTGAAGCGCCTGCAGGAAGCCCGGCTTGCCCGCGCCGCGCAGCTGCTCGGTCGCGAGCGCCGCGGGCAGTCGGCTGGGGTGGCGCACGACCACGTGCAGGGCGGCCTCGCGCAACCGCGCCCGGCGCGCCACCGTGTCGGACTTCGATGCGACCCACGCGCCGCTGGCAAGCATGATCCGCTCGGCGCGGCGCATCGCGGGCACAGCGCGCATCGTGCGCGGATCGCGGTGCGTGGAGATGCCGGCAGCGGACACGAGCACCAGCCGCTCGACCCGCTGGGGGAAGGCGATCGCGAGCTCGGCTGCCACGAAGCCTCCCATCGAGTTGCCGACCACGGCCGCCGCGTCGAGCCCTAGCGCCTCGAACAGGCCGTCGAGCGCGCGCGCGTAGCCGCCGATCGAGATGCTCGCCGAGGGCATCGGCGAATGGCCGAAGCCGGGAAGGTCCACCGCCACCACGCGCCGCTCGGCGGCGAAGGCGGGCAGCTGCTCCAGCCAGTTCGGCCAAGAGCCGGCCAGGCCGTGGACGAACACCAGCGGCGGGCCCTCGCCGAGCTCGATCGTGTTGATCGGCTGGCCGTCCACGACGACCCAGCGCTGGTGCTCGCGCCAGTCCACGTCGAGCCAGCGCGAGCGGCCCACCGGCCCGTAGGCCGCGGCCTCACCTGCCGGGATACGGGTTGCGGTGTCGCTGTAGGGCGCGGCGCTCACACCCCTGAATCTACTGCGCGGAGCCGCGATCCCCCCTGACCGTCGGCCGCCGGCGCGGCGCTGCAGGCAGGCGCCGCGGCACCTCGCGGCGAAGTAGGTCGCGATGAGCACCGCAACAGAGGGCGCGCAGGGCGAGGGCGAGGCGGCCGGCGAGTGGGCGCAGGCGCTGGACCTGCTGGCCGAGGACCTCGCCCGCAGGGACGCCGCGCCGCGCACCCGCCGTGCATACGGCGTCGACCTGCGCCAGTTCGCGGCGTGGGCGGTCGATCAGGGCCTCTCCCCGCGAGAAGTCGGCCCCAAGGCCGTGCGCCGCTACGTCGCGAGCCTGTCCGAGAGGGGAGCCGCGCCGAGCACCTCCGCGCGCAAGCTGGCCGCGCTGCGCGCGCTGTTCGCCAGCCAGCGCGAGCACGGGCTGCTGGCGCAGAACCCCGCCGATCTCGTGTCCACGCCGCGGCGCGGCGCGGCGCTGCCGCGCGTGCTCAGCGCCCGTGAAGCCGGCCGCCTGCTCGACGGCATCCCCACCGGTGGGCCGCTTCAGGCGCGCGATCGCGCGGTCTTCGAGCTCGCCTACTCGTGCGGCCTGCGCGCGCAGGAGATCGTCTCGCTGCGAATCGCCGACGTCGATCACGACGGCGAGCAGCTGCGCGTGGAGGGCAAGGGACGCAAGACCCGCTTCGTGCCCGTGGGCGAGCCCGCGCTGGCCGCCGTGCGGCTCTACCTCGAGCGGGCCCGCCCGGCGCTGGCCTGCCCCGCGCAGCCCTGCGAGGAGCTGTTCCTGAGCAAGACCGGCAGACCGCTTGGGACCAGCGACGTGCGGCGCAGGCTGCGCCGCTGGGCGGCGCGCGTCGGCGTGGAGGCTGGCTCGCCGCACGCCCTGCGGCACAGCTTCGCGACCCACCTGCTCGACGGCGGAGCGGACCTGCGCACGATCCAGGAGCTGCTCGGGCACGCGAGCGTGTCGAGCACCCAGATTTATACTCGGGTAGAGTCCGCAAGGCTCAGAAGCGCCTACGCGCGCAGCCACCCTCGGGCCTGATCAGGGGGAGGATAACCCTGGAGACGAACGTCAAACCGATCGAGCTGCGCGAACTCTGGCGGCGCTATAAGACAGAAGGCGACAGCCGGGTCCGTGAGCGGCTGGTCGTCGCCTACTCCCCGTTGGTCAAGTACGTCGCCGGCCGCACCGCAGCGGGGCTGCCGCCGCACGTCGAGGAGGCGGACCTCATCTCCTACGGGCTGGTCGGGCTGATCTCGGCGATCGAGCGTTTCGATCTCTCGCGGGACATCAAGTTCGAGACCTACGCGATCATGCGCATCAAGGGCGCGATCATCGACGAGCTGCGCTCGCTCGACTGG
>Ga0209415_10004902_pt1 | contig 24344 bp, 19 predicted proteins | sample PeaSoiSIISIP2007_FD_187696 | JGI IMG/M metagenome (GOLD analysis project Ga0209415, IMG submission 187696) | Peat soil microbial communities from Weissenstadt, Germany - SII-SIP-2007 (SPAdes) (version 2) | ecosystem: Environmental > Terrestrial > Soil > Wetlands > Peat | place: Germany... | reverse complement strand
TGGCTCCATTTCAATGGATTTATTTCAGCAACGTTCTCGGACAGACGTCGGAATGGATGAACGCAGCTGTGAAGAGTTTGCACCTGGACGAGGAGAACGTGTCGCGAGAGCGATTGGTCTTCGTTCAATTGCCTCTTCCATTTCTCTTCATGTTCGTACCCGCCGCGAGGCAGTTGGACAATGCTCCCGTTCCGCTCTCTTACTGGGTTCTCTCGTTCGCGCAAAGGTCCCACAGAATAGTGAGAACCGGCCGAGACAGCTTGGAGGTGGATGTGATTGACGGCCGAATGCTTGACACGCCGAGCGAGGGAATTTTTCGGAGTGCCGACTACCCATTGAGAACCGGAGATCGGATTGTGCTCGACAATTTAACAGTTAAGATTCTGGCAGATGAATCCGGGAGACCCACCCGCGTCGAGTTTACTTTTGATAAACCCGTCGATGACCCCTCTATCCGGCTTGTAGCGTGGCAAAGCCAAACCGGTTTTCAGTTCATCAGACCGCCACCGGTTGGGTGGTCACGAACTCTTCTGTGGTGAACGAGAGATGGCCAAGCAGATAAATGGAAAACCCTCGGCTCGAATCCCGGCTGGCACGCATCAGTGGGCGGGACTACCGCTTTAGGCCCTTCCCACGACCGGCTCCGTTCCCGCTAGCAGCCGGTTGATATTCTCGCGATGGCGCCACAGGACCAGCACCCCCATCGCAATCGCGAGCGCAGTGTAGGACCGAGGTGACCCGGTCGCCGCGACGGCGGGCGCCAAAGCGATCGCGGCGCCGATCGAGGACAGCGACATGATCCGCCAGACTGCGAACACGCCGAGGAATACCAGTAGCGCTATCCCCAGCGCGAGCGGCGATATCGCAAGCCAGATTCCAACCAGGCAGGACACGCCTTTGCCGCCGCTGAATCGCAGGAAGACCGAGCAGATCGACCCGACGAATGCCGCCAGGGCGACGGTGGCCACCACCCGGGCGTCGAAGCCGGCCATCCGCGCGACCAGCACCGGAATCAGCCCCTTGAGCATGTCTCCGAGGAAAGTGATCGCCGCGGCCTTGGCGCCGCCGGCCCGCGCGACATTGGTCATCCCGATATTTCCTGAGCCGACCGCGCGCGGATCAAAGCCCGACAGCCGGCCGACGATTACGCCGGTCGGTATCGAGCCCGCTAGGTAGGCCGCGAGCAGTAGAAGGGCAACCGTCAACAATGTAGCTATACCGTCGGCAAAGGATAGTCGGGGCGACCGGATTCGAACCTGTCGCGGGTCACAATGCCGCGTGGCGTGCAAATGTTAGAGGTTTCCACCGGTGATTCCTCAAAACTTGGTCCGCTTCTGAATTCGTCCACCTGCCTGTTCGTCTGAGGTTCCGGCAGAAACGGCCTGGTCGGCTTTCCCGATATGAAGGCTCGCGCGCAATTCTCGGTGAGCCGCTCGATGGACGGAGTTTTCGAGGCAGGCACGAGCTCCCCACTTCGTTCGAGGGCTTTGCGACTGGTACGAGATCGCTGAGCTGGCGGCCGCTTGGTTCGAGACTTGAGCTCAGTGATTAGCGGCGACCGCCGCCGCCGTGGCCGCCGCCTCCGCCAGGAGCGGCGGCGGCACGTCCACCGGCTGCCGCGCCATGAAAGAAACTCGTATGGTGCCCTTCGCTCGCATGCCCCTCCCATGGACGATGCACCGCAAAAGCAGGCGCGTAGCCGCCGACATAGACCGGCAAACCATAGGAGTAGGGGGCATAGCCGGGATAGCCTTCGTCAGCGAAGCCGGGTACCAGGCATCCCCACAGCCCGCACAGCAGGCCGACCACCAGCACAATTTGGATTAAGCGTTGCACAGCAGAAGATCTACCTCCGATGACGAGGTTATCAACGTGCGCCGGTCAAGGAGCACCCCAGCCCGGCCTGCCGTCTGAATGATAGAAAGCCAATCCCGGAGTTTCGTGGGCCGGAATATCCAGACTGGTGCGCAGCTTGCCGCTGGGGTCATAAAGCCCCAAGCCCGGCGTTCCGGCCGGACCCAATGCGAAGGTCGCGCGCTCCTTGCCGGTCTGATCGTAGAAGTCGAGCCCGGGCGATCCGTTGGCGGCTAGGTCCAATGTAACCCGGGTCTGGCCGCTGGCATCGCTGAAGTTGAGGCCCACCGCGCCGTCGCTGGTAATACCCATCGCGCCCCGCACTTTGCCGTCGCTGCCGATCAGCACGAATTCCTGGGCTTCGACGCTCTTGATCTGCTGGGGCGCCGCCTGCGCCATCAGAACCAATGCGCCCGCGACCAATGCCACGCCACCCGTCATCAGCTTGAGCCGCCGATGGGCGCGCTGGAGTTGGGCCTGCTGATGCTCGAGCTGTCTAAGCCGTTCGATCAGGTCGCCTGTTGGTTGCTCCATGTTCCACATCCGTCATAATCCCAAATTTCCATTTTGAATCCTGACTCAGACTCGCACCGATGCCAGGCGGTTTGCAAACGCGGAGCGCGGTTTTGAGTCCAGGAGGCTTTCCACGGTCTCGCAACGGACCAGTTCCGCCCCGCGTTGGGGCGCGTGGACTCATCAAGCGGTTTGCAGGAGGCTCGGCCCAATGGCACTGGCGAGCCGCGAACGCTGACGCGCGTGCCGCCCGGGCGTCGCGAGATTTCCGAGGCTCCGTGGCCGGGCTACGCGTGGCCGTTCAGATGCGCCGGCGGGGCCACCTGCTCGGGATGGGAGCCGTCGCTTTCGGCGTCGGAATGGCTCTCCGGTGTCAGCTCGCGGATCAACGCGATCAGCTTCGCCTTTTTCACCGGCTTACTCAGATGCGTGGTGCATCCGGTCTCGAGGCTCTCGCGGATGTCCTGTTCCAGCGCCGACGCGCTGAGCGCAATGATCGGAGTCGCCGTCCGTTTTTCGTCCTGCTCAAATTTCCTCATCCGGCGCACCGCCATGTGACCGTCCATCACCGGCATCCGCAGGTCCATCAGGACCAGGTCGTAGCTCTTGTGCACGAACTTGTTGAGCGCGACCTCGCCGTTCTCCGCCATGTCGAGCTGGTACGGCAAATCCTTGAGATAATGCTGGATCAGCAATCGATTGTGAGGCGAGTCGTCGGCGAGCAGGATGCGGCGCGGCTCGATCTCGGGCTCCGGTTTGGCCGGCGCTGCGGACGACTTTTCGTCGGCCGTATCGGTGACACCCTGGGCGACTCCGATCGCATGCATCAATTCGGCATGCCGAACGGGCTTGACCACGTAAGCCTGGATGCCGAGTTCGCGCAGTCTGGCGCGCTTCGCGTTGAGGTCGTTGGCGGTGATCATCGGGATCACGGTCTCGATGCCGTCGTTCCTGAAACGTTGCGCCACTTCCAGGGCGTCGATCCCGGGCATGGTGCAGTCGAGCAAGATCAGATTGTAGCGATGTCCTGCTTCGCGTTGGCGCTGCAATTCTGCGCTCGCATACTCCCACTTGTCGGTCTCGACCACTTCGGCGCCTTTGCTGCCGAGGAATTCTCTGAGGATCAGCCGGTTGGAGTCGTTGTCTTCGACCACCAGCATATGCAAGCCATTCAGGTTGCGGGCCGCGGCGATGCTCTGCTCGGGCGAGGGCGCCAGCACGCCGAACTCGGCCGTGAAGTGAAAGGTGCTGCCCGCATTTTTCTCGCTGCTGACGTTGAGCTGGCCGCCCATCAGATCGACCAGCCGCTTCGCGATCGCAAGACCTAGCCCGCTGCCGCTGTACTCGCGGCCGACCGAGGCGCCGCCCTGCGCAAAGGCCTGGAAGATGGTCTCGAGTTGCTGGGGCGTCATCCCGATTCCGGTGTCTTTGACCGAGAACCTCAGGTCCGCCACGCGCGGCCGCAGCCGGTAGCCCTCGACGGTGAGCACCACTTCGCCGTGCTCGGTGAACTTGATCGCGTTCTCGAGCAGATTGCGCAATACCTGCCGCAGCCGCATCGGATCGCCGGACAGCCGGGGCGGGACGTCGGGCTCGATTCGGACGCAGAGCTCGAGCCCTTTTTCATGGGCCTGAAGCCGCTGCTCGTTGGCGACGCGCTCGACCAGATCTTCGAGGTCGAACTCCTTTTCTTCGAGGCGGAGCTTGCCGCTTTCGATCTTGGCGAGGTCGAGGATTACGGTGATGAGGTCGAGCAGCGTGCCGCCGTTGACGAGCATCGTGTCGACGTAAGCGCGCTGGTCTTGGCCGAGCTGGGTCTCGGCGAGCAGGTCGGTCATCCCCATGATCGCGTTGAGCGAGTTGCGGAGCTGATGCGACATGTTGGCGACCAGCTCTTCGTTCACGAAGATGAAGCGCCCGCCGCGCATCTGGACCATCGAGAGCTGGCTCAGATCGGCGTTGAGCACCCGTTGCATCCGGCCACCGCCGCTCTCCGGCTGTTCGGTGGTTTCCTCCTTGCGCCAATAGCCCCAGAGCCGGTTGCTCTCCAGCGCCAGCGCGGAAGCGGCCAGGGCGCCGATCCACAGCATGCCGAGATGCGGGCTCGGCGGCCGCACGGCGATCGTGTCGATCGCAGCGGCGGCAAAGAGCGCTGCGGTCAGCCCGTTCTGCCATCGCGGTTCCCACGGCACCAGCGCGCAGGTCGCCGTCATCAGGACCAGAATCGTCACGAACAGCGGAACCTGCTCGCCGAGCCTGACGCCGCTCCAGACCGCGGCCAGGACGAAGAGCAGGCAGAAGGCGAGCGTGGCGGTCCGCCAAAGGTCGGCGAACTGGCGCCGGTACGTGAAGGAAGCAAATGCGAAACACGTCAGCAGCTGCAGCAGGTCGCACGGCAGGGTCTGATAAGCCTTCGCCGAACCGGCGAATTGATGCTGGATGACATCGCCCAGCAGCGCCACGATGGCCAGCGCCAGGCAGGGCCGAAGCCGGTAAGCGATGGCCTCGGGGTCGAACATATCGAGCGGCGGGGCCGTGCTGTCGCGTCGCTTGAACTTGAATCCACGCATATCACGAACTCCGATTATCAGCCCCGGTGGCCGCGTGATGGGGCGCTTCGAGCGCCGGTATGGATGGAGGCCGATCGGACCCGCCGACCGGCCACAATCCGGACAGTTGCGAAAGCATCGAATGGGTCGCGCGCCGCAGGCCGGGGTCGATGGCGCGGAGCGCGGTGCGCCATCGCTGGCCGAAGTCGCGCGGCTCCATCTCGGCCAGCCAGTCCCAGCAATAGCGATTGCCGCCGTTGCCGCTCACCTTCGCGAGCACGTTCTGTCCGCATGGAAAGCAGAACAGATACGGTGTGCGCTTGCGGCCGATCCATGGCGGCATCGCGACCAGCACCTTCTCGCCGAGAAAGTTGTTCGCCTGCTCGAGCAGTGGAACAAGATGCCGGTTCACGCCCGTCACCAGGACCCTCGAGCCGAGGAAGATCCGTCTCCCGCTCGCGGGACTCCGTGCACCCGATGCGACCCCGAGCTCGAATTGCAGGCCCGCGCGGCGTGGTGACTCGAGTTGCCGGCCGCAGAACGTGCACCGGCGCTCGCCCACCCGGAGACCTTTTCCGAGCAGGAAACAGGCCGTCCTACGCCGGCCCGACCGAGCCTCTGGCAATTGCGTCACGGGTGTCACCGGCGTGCCGGCGCCTTGCGCCCGCCCCGGACCGAGTCACCTCTCGCAGCTCAAGCGGCCTGGGCGATCTGATGAGCGTTCTGTCCGCTCGCGCGCAGCGGCACCGCCCAATCCCAGATGTAGCGCTTCTTCGCCAGCTCGGATTCCGCGCGGCCCACGATGTTGTCACCGCATCCTCCGCAGAAGAAGTAGGTGCGCTCGTTGTTGCTTCCGATGCTCAGCACCAGCGTCTTCTCGCCGGCCGGCTCGCCCGAGAACTCGCGCCCGCAGGCGCTGCATCCCGCCGCGTCCAGCACCTCGACCCGGTTGACAATCAGATAGCTCTCCATGCGTCCGTTCCGCTCCATGATCCTCCTCCTCCTAAATCCTACAAAAATGATAACCGAAACAATTTCGCCCGCGCCCCTCCGCGCAACCCTCATCGAACCGCGCGCCACCGGAACGGCCGGGACAGACCAGAAATATCACGAAATAGCTAAATGTAGCAAGAGCCTCACTGATAGTAGTGACGGGGGCTGCTCGCGTAAATCGGGCGGATGCAGCCGCGCCTCGCCGAGTGCGGGCGGATGCACCGTCGCTGCCTCGAGATCCCCGGCGGTCTCGTATTAGTTGGAGCTTTGCGCGGGCACAGCCTCCCGATTGTGGCCGGCGGGGCCGGGGCCAAAGGGTGCTCGTCCTGCGTGTTGACTCATCTGTTAATTTATCCTACTTTAAGTTACTAGAACCCCGGTAGAGGCCGTGAGACACGGCAGGACGCTCCTGAGTGGCCGCGAAGTCACAACAATACATTCCCGCCGCTCAACTCAAGACAACGCCAATCAAGACGCCAGACCCCAGGGAGGAGACCATGACGACGACACTTGCGAAGACCGCGACTATTCCCGGGCCGCGCACGGTTGGGCGGCTCCTGCTGCTTCCGGTTCTGGTGCTGTTGACCGGCGTGGTTCCCGCCAGCGCCGCCACCTTCAACGTGACCCGCACCGACGACGTCGAGCGGGGCGTCTGCAACGCCGGGGATTGCTCGCTGCGCGAGGCGATCGACGCAGCCAACACCAGCGGCGGGTCCAACCAGATCAACCTTCCGGCCGGCGACTATGTTCTGACAATTGCGAGTCCGCTGAGCCCCAATCTCGGCAACATCACGATTCTCGGCGCCGGCGCGAGCTCGACGGTCATCGACGGAAACCACCTCACCGGTGTCTTCAACATGGTTGTCGGCACCTTCGAGCTGGACAATGTCACCATCCAAAACGGCCTCGACACGAGCGGCACGGGCGGCGGCGGCATCCACTCCATCCTGAGCACCTTCACCGGAAAAGACCTGGTGATCTCCAATTGCACGACCAACGGTCCGGGCGGCGCGCTCTTCACCGACCAGGGCACCTCTTATCTCACCAACATTGTCTTCTCCGGAAACCAGGCCGCCACCGGCGGAGGCCTTGCCAACGGCTCCGGCGCCACCTACTTCGACGGGAGCTACGACATCGACGGCAACACCTCGACCGCGGAGGGCGGCGGTGTCTGGAACTCCTTGGGAAGGGTGTATTTGGACAACAGCAACCAGCCCGCGCCGGCGAGCGGCGGCGGGAGTATCTCCAGCAATCAGAGCGGCACCAGCGGCGGCGGCATCTACACCGTGGGCCTCCAGACCCAGACCTTTCTCCAGAACGCCGTGCTCGATTCCAATCAATCGGCGGCGGACGGTGCGGGAGTCTGGAACGACGGCGCCACTTACGTGACGAACGTCACGATCAGCAATGCCCAGGCCGGAAACAATGGTGGCGCCGTATGGAACGACGGCTCGACGTACTTCATCAACGCCACGCTCGAAGGCAACGCTGCGGTCAAGAGCGGCGGCGCGATCTGGAACGACTCCTTTACGTTCGTTCAGAGCACAACCATCGCCGACAACAGCGCCGCCCACGGCGGCTCGTTCTTCAATTTCGGCGGCGAGCTTGAGGTTCAGAACACCATCTTGTCGAGCGGCACCCCCGACAACTGCGAAGGCGGCGTGACCTCCGATGGCAACAACATCGACAGCGGCGCGACCTGTACTCCGACCGCGTCGGGCGATCTGCAGAACACGGATCCGATGCTGAGTCCGCTCCAGTACAACGGCGGTCCATCGTTCCTCGACACTATGGCGCTCCTGCCGGGAAGCCCGGCGATCGACAGCGCAGGCAACTGCCCGCCGCCCAGTGATGATGAGCGTGGATTCGCGCGGCCGCAGGGAGCCGGGTGCGACGTCGGCGCCTTTGAGGTAGGCCTCGCTCCAACATCAACACCAACAGCGGCGCCCACTCCGGCGCCTTCCCCGGTGCCGCCGACGCCGATGCCCATTCCGACTCAGGTCCCTGCGCCGACGCCGACCCCGCCGACTCAAGGTCCTGCTCCGACGCCGCCGGCTCCGACCCCGCCGGCTCCGACGCCAACTCCCACTCCGGCGGCCTGCGCGCCATCCAGCCACAACCTTAAGCTCAAGCCGGCATTCGCGAGCTTTGGGAGGGCAGTCATTTTCGGCTCCAATGCGGCCACCGTCACCTATGAGGTGAACCTCACAAATAGGAGCAAGCAGGCGATGTGCATAGCGGGCGAGTCGATCACCGGTGCCGACTCGGGCGACTTCGTGATTCAGAACGACGGCTGCAACGGCACCGTGCCGGCGCAGGGCTCATGCGTCATATCGGTGGCGTTCACGCCCGCCAGCGTTGGTGCCCGGTCGGCGACTCTGACGATCAGCGACAATGCCGCGAACAGTCCCCAGAGCGTCGCGCTCAGTGGCGAGGGCTTCGCGGGCACATTGCGCGTCAACCCCAAGTCGATCAGATTCGGCAGGGTCGATGCCAGCGGCGCAAGCCCGAGCGTTACGAAAAGCTTCAACATCACGAACGCTTTCGACGTGCCCATAACGATCGGAAGCATCACCAGCTCCAACCCTGACTACTCGGTTGACCAAAGCTGCGTTGGACAGTTGGTGAAAGGCTCGCCGTGTTCCGTCCAGGTCACGTTTACTCCCACGATCAACGATCGGGACGGCGGTGTGATCGAGATCGGCGACAACGCTTCGGGCAGTCCGCAGTCAGTCAAGGTCACCGGCGTCGGCGAAGGCAACTAGAGTGGATCCAGCCGATGCGGGCGCCGCAGAGATGCGGCGCCCGCATTCGTATCGCTGGCCCATCTCTTCCGGCAGTATCCACCATTGACGCGGGGGCTTCGTGTCGACACGTTCAGGCTAGCTCCGGCCCCATCCTTTAAGGAAGTTCCGCCCAAGCGGAGTCAGATCGACCAACAACTCCTGGCCGGCTACGGACCTTCGAATGACAAACCCGTGGTCGATGGCGTCCTCCCAGACCGTAAGCCGCGGGCAGGACGTGCGCCAGCCGTCCATAACCTCGGAGTAAGGCCTCGCTCCGGCTGCCAACCACTCAAGGAAATCCAGTATCAGAGGGGTGAGTGTGTCCGTCATCGCTCAGCTTCACCTGGGTTAGCTTCACCCGATCTGCACAAAAGGAAAATAGCCCTGCAATTGTGGCGATGCAAACCGATGCCTGCTGGCGGTCGCCATGAGAAGGACGCTGGCAAATCAACCGGGGTGACAAGCGGAAATGAGCGGGTTGCCGGGCAGGTTATCGCGCGGCGCTATCGGTCGATCACCATTTGAGAGGTGCTGCTCATGGTGATTGGAGACAGGCTCACGAAGGGCATCACGAAGGAGAATTGGTATTGGACCTGTACTCTGACAGTGTGTCCGGGAACGTTGCTGTTGCCGGACCACGTCGGGGTGACCGACACGGTGCCGGTCAGGCCGTTCGCGATGTTAGTGACAACGCTGGTTAGGTTCGTGTAACTCGCGGGACTGACGGGGCTGGAGCTCGTGCTGCCGTGAACCGAGGCGTAACGGGTCGCCTCGCGCGCCGCGTACGAGACCCAATTGTATGCGTAAACCGCAGTTGCCATATTCATAATCGCGAACATGAGCATCAGGAACGCGGTCATCGACATAGCGGTTTCTACCAAGGCTTGACCTGAGTCGCGAGGCCGCCTGAGAGTCCGCACCGCGATCGCAGGTCTGCCGGCACAGGAAGACACGTCCGCCACCTCACTGCTCGCGCATCACGGCCTGGCTGGTGAGGGACACAGTGTGGGGAAGGCCGGGATAGGTAAACAGCGTCGTAAACGTCGCCGAGGTAACCACCTTGACGTATACCCGTTTGTCGGTACATGAATTCGGGACGCTGCACAGGAAAGTGCCGCCGGTGGGACATTGGCAGTATTCCGAGGCGGTGGCTGTAACTCCCGATATTCCGGTCGTGTCGTTGGTGGCGGCGGTTTGCATCCCGTTAGTGTCCGCCGCGGTGGCCGCGCTCTGAACGCCATACTGCACCCCGGCGCGCGCGGCATTGTTGAGCGCTGTCGACAGATAGTAGACCCGCGAAAGGTCCGCAGCTCCGAGCAGGATCACCACCAGCACCGGCGTGAGCGCGGCCAGCTCGACCATGGACTGACCGCGGCGCGAGAAGAATCGCCCGCCGCGGCGGACCTGGCCGGGTCCTAAGCCGTGTGCTCGCACGCCTCTGGCAGGATTTCCGATCATTGGGCCAGGCTCACGGGTGATAACGGATTCGCGGCCGTTATGGGGCTGCCACTTGGCAGCGACGAATAGTTGTTGCCGACACCGGTGTTTCCGGTGAAATGTATATCTTTCGCAACCAGTATCGTGTAGGTAGATGACGAATTGCCGGTGTAGTTGAGCAGAGTAGTCGGAAAATACAGGGCGCCCGTGAATACCGAGGAAGAATTTCCGGTAAGGTTGTTTGGATTATTTGAAGCGGTAGTGCCGGTTATGGTCCGATCCTGGAAAAACAGTATGCCTGCGTACGTCCCCGTGGTCGGTGCGGAGAGCGTGGTCGCATTGTTACCAGTAATGGTGATGCCCTTGTAGGTGGCGGACGTTCCGGTGAGATATATCGTCACCCCCGTACCCGTCATCGTGGAGTTGCCGGTCACGCTTATCCCGCCGCCGTTAATTATGTAAGTTCCCGGGTTGAGGGTAAGATTGACGTTTCCCACCAGCGTGATGCCCCCGCAATAGACGCCATGGTTGATCGTCAGATTGAGGTTGCCGGTCTGCGAATAGTTCGTGTAATCGCAACTGCCCACGGTGGGCGCCACCAGGCCGGAGAGCGGGTCGCTTTGAACGGCTATTCCGGTGACGGGCGTGGGGCTCACGCTGATGTTGCCGGTGAAGCTGTAGTTCCCGACGACTCCAATCGGGGTGTCGATGGTGATGTTCCCGGTTGCGGATACTGCGGAAGAGCTGCTGGAATCGTCGAGCATTCCGCAGGCTGAGGTAATGTCGATATTGCCGACTGCCTGGATCGCACCGGACGCGGAGGGGTCGAGGGCATAGATGCAGGCAGGCTGCCCCCCTGGCGAAGCGATCGCGCTGGCTGAGATGGTCACCGTCCTGTTCCCGATGGCTGCCAGGAGGAATGATGGAGTGCTCTGCGAAATCGTCACCTGGATCGTGTTCGACGAGCCCGCAAACGGGCCGCTTTGGGGCGCCCCGATGGTCACGGTCGTGGTGGTGCCTCCGCTGGTACCCGCCGTGAAACCGTTCGTGGTCGCATCATTGGTCGCGGCCGTATAGCAATTGCTTCCGCTGTTGCAATTGGTCGAATTGCCCGAGGACAGTTCTCGGGCGGCCGCGAGCGCAGCGGCGTCGGCCGCAGTCTGCATCTTGCGCCGGAGGCTCTGGAAATATCCGATGTCGACTGCCAGCGCGCCGAAACCCAGAATCCCGGTCATCATCATGACGACCAGAATCACAGACTGGCCCGACTCACTGCGCCGCCGAGGCTTCATTTCGATGCCGGCCGGCGGCATCACCCCAGCCCTCAACACTGATCGCCACGACATCCGGCTAAACCTCCTGAGCAGAAATGACGACGGCAAAATCGCTCGCAGCCTTCGCTTTGCTACACACATCTGACCTCGCGGAGGAAAGGCCCTTGCACAACATAATGTAGGCTTATTCTACAAAACGGTCAAGGGGACGCCAGGCGGGCGGAGGCGAGTTCCAAAGGCGTTCCGCAACCGCGCGTAATCCGGCTGCGGCCGGCGCAGATCAGCTTCGGGCGGCTTGGGGGCGGCTCAGGGGTCGGATCGCCGCGAGGCGGCGCGATCTCGAGTTGCGCAGCGTGAAGGGCGCGTCTACTGGGCCGGCGCCGGAGGGGGTGGCTTTGGCGCCGGGTCGCAGATGAAATGGCCCGCGAGTCCGCCAATAATCACGCCAGACACCAATCCCACCGCGAGGCCGGACCCGATACGCCGGGCACCGGCCTGGGTGCTCGACTCGTTGCCGATTGCCGCGCCGGCCACGCCTCCCACGACTCCGCCGGCGACCGCGCCCACGACGGAACAGGCCCCGAAATGCGGCGGGTATGCGCATCCCGCCGCCAGCAGAAGGCTCACCGCCGCCACGATCGAAATGCCGGCTCCTGTAAACCTTCGCTTCATTGGCTTCCCGTACTTTTGAACGCGCTACGAAGCTGAATCACTAACAAGCCCCCCCGGTTGCTGCAACCGTCGAAGTCCGGCGGCGGCCCGCCTCGGTTCGGCGCTCGAGCCGGGATCGGCGCCTGGCGTCTCACTTCGGCGCGCCGGTTGTTCGAGGGCGCCGCTTCTAAGCGGCTGCCCGGTTGTGTTAGACCGTGCCCAATATCGGCTCAATATCCCGGGAGGACGCAGCCATGCCGGTGATCACGGAATACGACCCGTTCGCGGCCGAGGTGAAAGAGAACCCGTATCCATATTATGCGTGGCTGCGCCGCGAGCATCCGGTCTATCACAATCAGCGGCTCGACCTGTGGGCGCTCAGCCGCTATCGCGACGTCGAAGCGGCCTTGCGCAACCACGAAGTGTTCTCGTCGGCGAGCGGGATCGGTCCCGAACGGATGTCGATCCCGACCATGATCACGCGCGATCCTCCGGACCATCGCCGGCTCCGCTCGCTGGTCAGCAAGGCCTTCACGCCGCGGATCGTCGCCCAGATGGAAACGCGCATCCGCGAGATCATCCACCATCTGCTCGACGCCGCCGCCGACAGCGGCTCTTTCGATTTGGTCCGCGAGGTCGCCGAGCCGCTGCCGGTGATCGTGATCGCGGAGATGCTCGGGGTTGACCCGGAGCATCGCGCGGCGTTCAAGCGATGGTCCGACGACACCATCGGCGTGCTCGGCGGCTCGCCGGATTTCGATCTCAATCGCTATCTGCGGACCTGGCGGGAGTTCAAGCTTTACTTCACCGAGATGGCCGAACGCCGGCGCCGCGAGCCCAAAGACGATCTGGTGACCGCGCTGGTAAAAGCGAATGAGGAGCAGGACGCGCTCACTCCCGGTGAGATCCTGAACTTCATCCTGCTGTTGCTGGTGGCCGGCAACGAGACCACCACCAATCTGATCACCAATGGCGCGCTGGCCTTGCTGGAGCATCGCGACGACGCGACCATCCTGCGCGAGCGTCCCGACCTGATTCCCTCGGCGGTCGAGGAATGCCTGCGCTACGACTCGCCGGTTCAGGCCACCTTCCGCACCACCACGCGCGCCTTCGAGATTGATGGAGTTACGATCCCGCCCGACAGCAAGGTGATGATGCTGTACGGGTCGGCGAATCGTGATGCCGAGATGTTCGAGGAACCCGACCGGTTCAACGTCGAACGCAGTCCCAACGATCACATCGCCTTCGCGATCGGAATCCACTACTGCCTGGGCGCGCCGCTCGCGCGCCTGGAAGGAAAGCTGGCGATCGAGGAAGTGCTCGAAAGGATGAAGAACATCCGGCTCGACGCGGCGGGCAAACGCACCCGCCTGGACAATCCGATGTTCCGCGGGCTGAAGACGCTACCGATGCTGTTCGACCGGCCCTGACGGCCGCGACTTGCTACTGCTTTGCGGGCTTCTGCGCGGTGAGCTTGTCTACCTCGGCCAGCTCGTCGGCGCTGAGCTTCCATCCCGCCGCCTTCACGTTCTCGATTACCTGCTCGGGGCTGGTCGCGCCGGAAATCACGCTCGATACCTGTGGTTGCGCGGCGAGCCAGCTCGTCGCCAGCTCGACCATCGAGTGTCCGTGGGAGCGGGCGAATTCCTCCAGGCGCTCGAGCGTCGCGAAATTGGCGTCGGTCAGCACGCGGCCGGCCATCGATCGCATCAGCGCGAGCCGGGTGCCCTGCGGAGGTTCGGCGCCGCGGCGGTATTTGCCGGTCAGAAAACCGCTGGCGAGAGGAAAGTAGGGCAGGATGCCGACGCCGTAATGCTCGCAGGCCGGCGCCAGCTCGCGTTCCACGCGCCGATCGAGCAGATTGTACAGATTCTGCGCCGAGATGTACGAAGCCAGGCCGCGCTCGCGCGAGATCCACGCCGCGTCGGCGAGCTGCCATCCGGCGAAGTTGCTGCATCCGATGTAGCGGACCTTGCCCGCGCGCACCAGCGCGTCGAGCGCCTCGAGCGTTTCCTCCTGCGGAGTCGCGGGGTCCGGCTGATGAATCTGGTAGAGGTCGATGTAATCGGTGCCGAGCCGGCGCAGGCTCGCCTCGACCGCGTCCATGATGTAGCGGCGCGAGCCGCCGTGCATATACGGACCGTCGCCCATCGGCATCCCGAACTTGCTGGCGACGATCGCATCCTTGCGCCGCTCGCCGAGCGCCTGCCCGAGCAGTTCCTCGGACTTGCCGCGGCCGCCATAGATGTCGGCGGTATCGAACAGGGTCACGCCTTCCTCCAGCGCGCGCCGCACCACCGCTTGGGTCTGAGCAGCATCGACGCGCATCCCGAAGTTGTTGCATCCCAGACCGACGACCGAGACCTGCAATCCCGATTTGCCCAAAGCACGATGTTCCATAATTTGGCTCCTCGACCCGCCGCATTCTAGCGCGCGCGGATTGGGCCGTACATCGAGCGCGAAGTGCGCGCGGCTGTAGCGCGATTGCAACAGGCTTGCGGTTGCATCGGCTCGCGTCGGGCGATTTCATGGAAGCATCTTTTGGTTTCGCATTTCGGTGGCGGAGGAGATGGCGGCGGGTCAAGCAACCTCCGGACGGTTCGCTGCTGAGCGGCGTCTGGCGATCGTGAAAACGCAATCGCCTGAAGTGATTCGCGGGACTTCTGTTCTGCGGTCGTCGCCGGCGTTCGTGATCCTCGCGACCGTGGTGATGAGCACGGTCAACTTCGCCGGTCCCGACCTCTGGCGCTATCTGCTCGGGGGCCGGATTTTTCTGACCACCGGCCATTTGCCTCTGCGCGACACATTTTCCTACACGGCGTATGGATTGCCCTGGCTTCAGCACGAATGGCTGGCGCAAACGATCATGACGCTCTTCTACGCAGGACTGGGCGGCTTCGGCCTGAAGATTCTGAAACTCGGTTGCGATGCCGCGATAGTTTGCCTGCTGGCGGCCGCGATGAATGAGACCGGCGCGCCCGCGCGGGTCCAGCGGCCGGTACTTATTCTGGTCGCGCTGGCGTTAGCTCCGCAGATGCAATTTCGGCCGCAGCTTTTCACCGACGTTCTGCTTGCCGTGCTGGTCGCTCTGATGGCCGTCGAAACTTACCGCGGATCGAACAGGCTCTGGATTGCAATTCCACTCTTCGCCGTGTGGGCCAACCTGCACGGAGGTTTCGTCGTAGGGTTGGTTGCGCTGGCGCTCTATGCCGGCGCCGTGTCGGTGTCCGATCTGTGGGCGCGGCAGGGACTTGGGCGCGGCGCGCGCCTGACGGCAATCACGGCGGGTTGTGCGGCAGCGACGCTCCTGAACCCCTTCGGCATCAACGCCTGGCTAATCGTCTTGCATACGGTGCGAGATCCGTTCGTCAGCCAGTACATAGTCGAGTGGATGTCCCTGCCGAAGGTGCTGGCGGGGAGTATCGGCAGCACCGCTGCCGTGATTTACATCATTCCGATCGCTCTGGTTGTCGCGCTGGCCGCGGTCTTCGTGATGACGCCGACCCTGGATGATGCCGCGATGATGGCGGTGGCAGCGATGTTCGCACTTTGCGCCGTCGAGGCCGTCCGCAACATGCAGCTCGCCGTAATCGCTGCGGCGATACCGCTGACGCGCCACGCGGGCCTGGTAGCTCGACGGCGCGAACGATCGCTCAACCTTGGCACTCATCCGGAGGCCGATCGCGCGGAAACCGGTCGCGGGTTCAATCCCATTGTGGCGGGCGCGCTGGCCGTGGTGCTCGCATGGGGCGGCGGGCTGTTCTCGCCGCGCTTCCGGCTGGGACTCGACTATCCTTCGGGCGCGGTCGCATTTATGAAAGCGCATCGCATCCAAGGCAACATACTCAGTTCGTGCAGATGGGGGGGCTATCTGATGTGCCATCTGGGCCCGGAGAGCAAAGTATTCATCGACGAACGGTGGAACCTTCTCTACCCGCACAAAGTGATGGAGGAGTTCATTCGCTTCGATCAGGGAAAGCCGGGCGGCGGCGCGATACTCAATGCATATCCGACCGATTTCGTCCTGGTGCCGCCGAATTCCAAATCCTCCGCGCTTGTGATGAGTGATAGCCACTGGAAGATAGCGTTCGCTGACCCGGTCTCGGTTTTGTTTGCGCGCGAGTCGTTCCGCTCAGCGCCCGCGATTGAGCCCGGGACTAAAGCCGCGCAGGCCGGCTTCTTTCCGTAGCTCCCATGGCAGCGACTTCGGCCAGGATGCCTGTCGCGCGCGAGGACTCCGTGGGCGCGAGTCGCCGCCCGCGAGCGAATCGGTCGTTGCTTCTCTCGGAGCCCTGGCTCGTGGTGCTCGCGATCGTTGCGCTGGGAGCGGACAGCTACGCCGACCCGGATCTCTGGCGCCATCTGCTGGTCGGCCGGATCGTCCTTCAGAGCGGGCACCTGCCGCTCATCGACACTTTTTCCTACACCGCGTTCGGACAACCGTGGCGACAACACGAATGGCTGGCGCAAACGATCATGGCGCTGCTCTACGGAGGGTTTGGTGTCGTCGGGCTGAAGGTTCTGAAGATGGCGTGCGCGGCGGCGACGATTTCGTTGCTCGCGATGGGGATGGCTGAGACCGGAGCACCGGCGCGCGTGCAGCGTTCCATCCTGATCGTCACTGCGCTCGCGCTTGCGCCCCAGATGCAGTTTCGGCCGCAGCTTTTCAGTTACGTGATGCTGAGTCTGCTGTTCGCGCTGATGGCGGCCGAGACCTATCGAGGCTCATCTGTACTGTGGGTTGCAATTCCCGCCTTCGCGTTGTGGGCCAATCTGCACGGCGGTTTCGTTGTGGGCCTGGGAGCGCTGGCGGTCTATGCCGGCGCGGTCGCCGCTCGCGACCTGTCGATCGGCCCGGGTAAATCAGGACGCTGGTTGCCGGGCGCGCGGCTGATTGCGATCGCTGCCGGCTGCGCCCTGGCGACGCTGGTGAATCCAATGGGCGTCGCGCTCTGGTCCAACGTGATGCACTCGCTCAGCGACCGGTTTGTCAAAGGCGCGATCGCCGAGTGGCGTCCGTTGCTGAGCGCACTCGCCGAGCAACTGCAAAGCTGGAGCCCGGGCGCGGTGATTTACCTGGTGCCGATCGCTCTGTTCGGCGCGCTGGCGTGCAGCTTCCTCATGACGCCCGCGATCGACGACGCGCCGATCGCCGCCGTTTCCGCCGTGCTGGTCTTCAGCGCCTTCTACGCAGTTCGCAACATGGCGCTGGCCGTGATCGCGGTGGCGATTCCGCTGACTCGGCATGCCGGAATGCTCGCGCGGCAGCGGTTGCGCGCGGAAGGATCTCATAGCGGGGACAGCCGGTTCAATCCGGCGGTTGCCGCGGCCCTGGCGGTCATGCTCGCGCTTTTCGGCGGCGTTCTGTCGGACCGGTTGAAACTCGGGCTGGACTGTCCGGAGGAGGCGGTCGCTTTCATGACCGAGCATCACCTGCGCGGCAACATACTATGTGATTTCAAGTGGGGTGAGTACTTGATGTGGCATCTGGGACCGCAGAGCAAGGTATTCATAGACGGGCGCTGGGAGTTGCTATATCCACACAATGTGATGGAAGACTACATAAGGTTCGATCAGGGCCGGGCGGGAGCCGAGGCGATCCTGAATAAGTACCCGAACGACTTCGTGCTGGTCCCGCCGGAATCGAGGGCATGCCGCGTGGTCATGCGCGACGGGCGCTGGAAGGTGATTTATCGCGACGCGGCCGCAGTGTTGTTCGCGCGCGCTTCCTTTACGAGCGCTCACGGCACGATAGTTCCCGCCACGATCGCCGCCGGCACGAACCCCGCGCAGGTGAAGCTCAAGTCTTCAGGATTTTTCCCATAGCGGAAGCGGCGCCGCGGCGGAATAAGGCGCCGGTGGTGTTCAGAGCCCGATGCCACTGAGCGCGACGCCCTGACGGGCGATCGGTGCGTTCGCGTTCACGGTCAGCGTTCCGAGCCGCCGGCCGATAGCGGTCGGCGAGAACCGCACCGAAATTTTGCAGCTCCTATGCGGCGCCAGCAGGCCGCCACAATTGTCGGTTTCCGCAAAATCGCCCGTCACCGCGATGCCGGAAATCTGGAGCGCCGCTGCACGTCCGTTTGAAAGCGTGACTTTCGCGGGAGGGCTGATGGTTCCCATCACGCGCCGATGAAAGCTCAAACTGGCCGGAGCTAGCGCGGCCCGGGTCGCTACGCCGCTCAAGCTTACGAAAAGCTCGCTCGTGCCTTCGACCACGATGAGCCTTCCGCTGAGAGTTCCGTCGCTCTTGGGCGCGAATCTCACCGAGATCGGGCATTGCGCGCCGAAAGCGAGCAGGCGCGAACAATGGCTGCGCTCTTTGAAGGCGCCGGTGGCGGAGATGAAGCTGATTTTCTGTTCCGCGGTCGAGGGATTGATAACCTCGACCGTCTGCCACGCGCTCACCGTGCCGGGAAGGATCGGCCCGAACGACAAGCTGGTCGGCGTGATCGGAACCACCGAGTAGGTAAAGTTCCTTTCGGCTATATCGCCATCACTGTTCGTAGCGGTTACTTGGAAGATGTTCTGGCCGAGCGACGAGGTGTCGATGTCGTCGCCGTTGGGAACAGTTCCGGTGCAGCTCGTCACGAACGCAAAAGGATCGCTGCATGAGTAGGCGGCCTGCACGATCTGGTTCAGGCCGTAAGTGCTTTCGGCAGGTGCGGAGATCATGATGGCCGGGGGCGTCAGGTCGCTCACTGAGTAGCTGACGGTCTGCGATGCGCTGTTGCCGTTGATGTCGATTGCCGTGACCGTGAAGCTCTTGGAGCCCAGCGAGGCCGTGTCGATGGGAGCGCCGCTGGCCACCGGCCCTGCGCAGGTCACGACCGGTACGCTCGGATCGCTGCATGAATATTGGGCGGTTACGATCTGGTCCAGGCCATAGAGCTGGGCGGTCGGCGAGGTAATGGTGATGGCCGGGGGCAGCTCCGAGACCAGGTACGCGATCGTCTGCGAGGCGAGGTTGCCGTTGCTGTCGGTGGCCGTGACCGTGAAGGTCTGCGCTCCGAGCGACGACGTGTCGATTGCCACGCCGTTGGGGACAGTGCCGACACACGTCACGATCGTCCCGTTCGAAGCGGTGCATCCGTAGCTGGCGAGTACGACCTGGTTCAGGGCGTAAATCGTGCCGGCCGCCGGCGTGGTGATAGTGATGGACGGCGGCGTCACGTTGGCCACAAAGTAGGTCGCAGTCTGGGTCGCCGAGTTGCCGTCACTGTCGGTCGCCGTGACGGCGAACGCCTGGATCCCGAGCGAGTTGGTGTCGATCGGGGCGCCGTTTGGCACCGGACCCACGCAGGAGACGACGGTGGCGATCGAGTCGCTGCACGAGTAGCTGGCGAGCACGACCTGATTCAGGCCGTAGGTGGTGTTAGCCGCGGGCGTCGTGATCGTAATGGTGAACGGATTTGGAGTAGGCGAGGGCGCGGGAGTGGCGGCCGTCGTCGGAGTCGCCGTCGCCGAAGCGCCGGGCGTCGGCGTGGGGGTGAAGGTCGCGGCCGGCGTCGCCGCTGGAGTCGAGGTCGGAGATAGAGTCGCGGCCGGCGTCGCGGTCGGGGTCGCGCCCCCCTCCAGCGGTGTCGGAGTCGGCGACGCCCATGGTGTGGAGCTGGCGCCTGGCGTGCTGGTGGCAGTCGGCGTGCCGGTGGGGACGGGCTGATCGAACTCCAGCGCGCGGTTGTTGAGCGTATCGGCGACATAGAGGTTGCCCGCGCTGTCCGCCGCGATTCCTTCGGGTCCGCACAGGCTGTCGGCGTTCGGGACCGGCGAACCGGTGGTGCTGTTGTTGCAGGTTATGGTGGAGGGATTTCCGACCTGGCCGAAGATCAGGTCCGGGCTGTTGGGCGAAGAGTTATTCGCGAGCGGGGTGTCGAATTCGAGCAGCCGGCTGTTGCCGGTATCTCCGATATAGAGATTGCCGGTCGCGTCCAGGGCCAGCGCCGCCGGATTGTAAAGCGTTCCGGGGCCACCCGCCGTGGCCGATCCTGCGTTGCGGGCGTTGGTGAAAAAGCTTCCGGACTGTCCGAACACGAGGTCCGCGCTTTCATCGCCCGAGCCGGTCACGGCGGTCGCGACCAACGGCGTGTTGTACTCGAGCACGCGATTGTTGCCGGTGTCGGCGACGTAGAGATCGCCGTTGGCGTCCAGCACGATTGCGGTGGGATCGTACAGGCTGTCCGGACCCAGGCCGTTGCTGTCGCCGGGCGCCGTTCCGGCGTTGGGTCCGCCGGTCATGAAGATGCCGTTCTGACCGAAGACCAGATCGGCGTTGGTGTCGCCCGAGCCGTCGATTCCCGGCGGCGCGAGCGGATTGTTGTATTCGAGGACGCGGCTATTCAAAGTGTCGGCGACGTAGACATTGCCCGACCCGTCAATCGCGACGCCCGCGGGAGCGCATAGGCCGCCGGCGCTCGGCGGCGGGTGTCCGTTCGAGCCGTTGCTGCATACGTTTGCAGTCGCGCTGCTCTGGCCGATCACCAGATTGGCGGCCTGGTCCGCGCTCAGCCCGCTGTTGAACGGCGGGCTGTACTCCACGACGCGATTGTTGCAGGTGTCGGCGACGTAGAGATTGCCCGCCGAATCGACCGCGACAGCGCCCGAGGCGGCCTGAGGCTCGAATGGAGGCGGACGTGATGGGCACGACGGCGCAAGGTCAAGGCACAGACCCGCCTGAGTGGTCGCGCAGGCGTTGGACCCGCCGTCGGGTTGGCCGAGCACGATGTCGGCCGGCTCGCCGCTCGTCAAGCCGGCCGCGTTCGCCCATCCAAGCACGCGATTGTTGACTGCGTCGACCAGATAAAGATGGCCCGCCGCGTCGATCGCAGCTCCAGTCGGGTAGATCATCGATCCGAGCGAGGGGGATTTGCTGAAGCTGTTGTGGTTGAAATCGACTTGGCCCAGAACCGAGTCAGCCGTCGTATCGCCGGCGCTGCCGGGTATTCCCGCGATCGCGAGCACCGAGAGCACGCAGCCGATCACGCAAGCAATTGCCAGCCTGGCCGCCAGCGCTGTGCGCAATCGCCGACTCAGCTTGGCGAGCATTTCCAGACAGCGAGCATGGGCCTGCCCCAACATTCTGACGAGGTTGGACGAAAAGACCACCCCTTAATTATCGCTGCCCCCCAAGGAACGCGAGTCGCCGAGCGTTCGACGCGGGTCGCAGTCGAATCGTCTAAGGGTTTGAGGCAGGAGGACGGTCGGGGCGGCTCCTTTGGCAGGAGGGCTTCGGTTGGATTAGGCCGTAAGCACTCTGAAAGTCGTCCCGACCACTTCTTTAGACTACCGGGGGGTCACAATATTCAACCGTCCGTCGGCAGGCCCAAGTCACGGCCTGATGGTGGCCGGGTGGGGGTCAGCAATACGGACTTTTATGCGTGTTTAGCTAAGCTAATTAAAGCTATTGCGCTGTGGATAGTTGGCCAGATGAAACCTGAATTTGGCCTTGGCGCGGCATCCTGAGGGGTTTTGAGCCGGCGTGGCCGGCCTCGGGTTCGGCGACTTCAGGAGCGAGGTCGTTAAGACGGCAGGGAGTTCCTGATGCGGTCAAGTGAGCTTGCGATTAGCCTGTGACGCTGTCGGCCGCCTCATTATCGCTTCTTGCTGATGTTTTTGATCGAGTATTGGTAGCCGAGCCACTTGCCGTTCTCATTACTGAGAGTGACCACTTCGAGGGCGGTCGGCGTGGTCTTGCCTGCGGTGAAAGAACTTCTGTAGCGCAGAACAGCGTAGTGGCCGTCAGGCGATCCCGGCAAACTGGTGGCGGTTTGCGCCGACACGAGCTTTCGCGAGCCCAGAACGCCGAACCTTCTCCGGTTGATCGACATCACGGTATCCCATGATGGCTTGGTGATGCTGTTCTTGATTGACGGGGCGCAGGCGTCCCAGCTTTCGTCATATTGTCCGTGGTCGATGAGCGTCAGAAACTGATCGGCTGCGCCGATAGCTTCCTGCGGCGCTGGAGCGCCATTCTGCGCTCGGGCTGCCTGCCCGGCGATCAGCAACAGAAAGGCTGGGAGCATTGCGGCAAAAATCCTGATCCTGTTCACGCGATGGAATCCTCCTCTGCGCCTGATGGCTCGCATATCGAGCGAGCCCCGATGGCCGGTGGATCGATCTTTATCAGCGAAGGCGCGATTATGTCGAGTACCCGCGTCAGGCTACGCTCGTGCTTGCGACCACCGGCGCAGCGGCCATCTCTTGCGGGCGGCGATCCGCTTTGCGGCATCGCATAATCATCTCGCTGCGCGCGATGTAGGTTGTTTCTTCGACCTTGAAACAATAGCGCTCGAGTATCTCGGTCAGGCTTTTGCGCGTGTAATGCGTGATGTGCTCGTCGCGGTAGCCGCCGGGTACAAGGAATCCGTACACCGGCTCGATAATGCGCCATCCCAGGGTCGCGTAGTCAGGCGTGCCGATTATCAACGACCCGCCCGGCCGCAGCACGCGATCGATCTCGCTGAACAGCGCCTCGTCATACAGGACGTGCTCGATCACCTGTGAATGGATAAGGCAATCGAAGCTCTCATCCCGAAACGGCAGCGCCATCGCGGAGCCACGCACGAGCGGAATTCCGCGCCGGCCCAGGAACCTGAGCTTGTCGAGGTTGATGTCCATGCCGACGGTGTTGTTGAGGCTCTGGACGATCACGCTCGAGCCGCATCCTATGTCCAGCGTGCGCCCGGCCGCGCGGGCCCAGAAGGTGGTGATCCGATGGCGCCGGCGCTGCCAGAAGCGCTGAACCGGTATCGCGCTGTAGAAGGCGCGCTCGTCGTAGTCGGCCGATTCAACTGAATTGCGCAACTGCCAGAGCTTGGCGGCGGAGCGCATCAGATCCCATCCGAAGCGGATCACGTGGGCGTTCGAGCGGCCGCTGCCGCGCGGGAAGTAGGTGAACGGCACTTCGATCACCCTGAAGCCGCGCGCGTAAGCCTTGACCAGCAACTCTTCCAGCACGTCGAAACTGCTGCCCTCGAGTTTGATTCCCTCGACCGCCTGCCGGCGGTAGAGCCGGAACCCGCTCGAGAGGTCGCGGACCGGCATCGAGAGCAGCCGGCGCAGCGCGCTGTTCAGAAACCGGCTCAGCCCGCTGCGCAACCACGGTCCGTATGAAGCGCCGCCACGCACGTACCGCGACGCGATTACGATGTCTGCCTGACCGCGAGCCCGCCACATCCGGGTGACGAACTCGGGCTCGTGCGACTGATCGGCGTCGAGCGTGAGAATGTAGTCGCCGCGCGCTTCGGCCAGCCCGGTCTCGGTGGCGCCCGCGTAGCCGCGCCGCCGTTCCGGCACCACTCGCGCGCCAAGCCCGGCCGCCGCCTCCTGGGTGCCGTCGAGCGAGCCGCCGTCGATAACGATGATCTCGAAATCGACCCCCTCGCGGGCGAGCTGCGCGCTGAGGCGCGGAATGAGCGCCGTCAGATTATCGCGTTCGTTGATTACGGGCAGGATTACCGAAAGATCCATTGAACGTGCGAACCGGAGCTTCGCGAGCCGTCATTCTATCGTGCGGCTGCTGAAGTTCAAGCTGGTTGTCGCCGGCTGATTGCGTCGCAGGGGCCCCAGGCGGGCATCGCGGCCGACTCTTGCCAACGAAGCTTGCCGAGGTTGACGTGGCGTGCTAATCCGCTGAGACGGCAAAGTCACCGTGATAGCCGTCAAACGCTTGTATGCCTTAGCCGGCACCCGTGTTAGAGGTGCGTGAGCGGCTCCTAACCACGCTGACGATAGAAGATGGCCCGTTTCAGCGATTCGCGGTATATGGGGTCTCCGACCTGAGACCCCTTGGTTTTGTTTGGCATTAGCGGGGTTGCGTGATTCAAGCCGTTAACCCCCGGATGCTGCCGCGCAAGCCGGGCCGGGAGTTGGACGGTTAGTTCGGTAGCCACACCTGCCGGATCATCGCGCTGGAAGAGCCGCGAAAGTCTTCTGCTGGCTGCGGTGCTGATAGTCACCGCGATAGTGTGCGCAAGGGCTTTCGGCAACGGCTTTGTGATCGACGACAACGACCTGATTGTCCAGAACGTCGCGATTGGCGACTGGTCGTTTCCGCTGAAGGCGCTGACTCACGACGAATATTGGTTTAGCAACGTTGCCTCCGCAAAACATTCCCGGTACCGGCCGTTGCTGCTCATCTGGTTCTGGCTTGACTACCATCTGTTCGGCCTCCACGCGCCGTTCTGGCACGCCTCGATCCTCGCGGTTCATCTGCTGGCGGTCTGGCTGGTGTTCAAGATTGCGCGCGAGCTCGTGGACGACTCGAACTCTGCCCTGCTCGCCGCATT
>Ga0209415_10004901_pt1 | contig 24347 bp, 25 predicted proteins | sample PeaSoiSIISIP2007_FD_187696 | JGI IMG/M metagenome (GOLD analysis project Ga0209415, IMG submission 187696) | Peat soil microbial communities from Weissenstadt, Germany - SII-SIP-2007 (SPAdes) (version 2) | ecosystem: Environmental > Terrestrial > Soil > Wetlands > Peat | place: Germany... | reverse complement strand
CTCGCTCGGGGGTTCGAATCCCTCTTCCTCCGCCAGGAGCTTAGACCGGCATGATTGGGGCCAGTTGAAATCTTGACTTGCGCAGGTCCTACTGCTTGCGAGTCTCCGTCCATGACCCGGCCGCGTAGAGCTGCTTGCCGCCGTTGACGTGGATCTCGGCGACACCTCGCAGACCACGTCCCGCGGGAACACCGCGGAACGTCAGCGTAGCGGGGAGCATCACCTGGCCATCGTAGAGCCGAGGCACGGATTCCTTCGGATCCTCGAATTGAATGCCGCCCTCGCCCACTTCCACTTTTGTCAAAGTGGCTTCCATATCGCGCTGATTGCCGGTGAACGTCAGCTTCAGCTTGCCGTCCCAACCGCCCTGCGCGTTTCGCGCCAGGTGAAGATCCATGCGAGCCGGTGCATCGAACAGCGTGAGCGTGCCGGAATAGTCGCCCGCAACTTCGGCGTCGCCCATCTTCTGCCCGGCGGGGAGCGCCGGAAGTTCCGGCGGATCGGGGCGCTTCAAATTCATGTAGGCCCCACTGAGCACGGTCTCGTGCGTGTGCCAGGCGGCCCTCTGCAATCCGGCCGCTTTCTCGGGCGTCAGGTCGACCAGCGTTACGGGCCCGGGCGCGCCAGCCGCGCGGCCGGCCACATAGGGAAGTCCAACCAGCTTCCCGGGCAGGCCCAGCGGCGACTTGCCGAATAACGTGGCGTAGAACTCGCAGGCTGCCAGATAGGACCCGGCCGGGCTTGGGTGCGCGCCATCGGCAACGTACAGGTTCACGCCAAGGCTCGGCGCTCCGCGCATCGCGTCCTGCCACGCCGGACCCACCGGAATGTCGATCGCGCCCAGTTCCTTCGCGATCGTCATGTAAGCATAGTCGAGCATCGCCTGCGCCTCGGGCGCCGCCCGCCAGGCCCAGGTGTGGAAAAACGCGGTCTTGGCCCCGACGGACTTGATCTCCTTGTTCAATTCGCGCGCGCCGTGCCACATATCCGACGGGTCGGCCGGATGCCGCACGCCGTTCACGATCAGTATGCTGCCCATGGAGCTTTCGTCCTGGAGGATGACGTAGTCCCAATGGCCGCTATGAATCGCCTTCTGCGCGTCGCCGCGACCAATGTGGCCGTTCAACGTCGAGCCTCCAACGCCCACTAACTGCGTCTGGACCTCGACGCCGCCGGCTGCTGCCAGCTTGGTGAAGATCTCGGGCAGATTGTTGACGAAGGTGAAGCTGTTCCCGATGAACAGGATTCGGACTGGCTGGGCGGCTTGAATCAGCGTCGCCAGCGCGAGAAGGCAGACAATGCGTGTGAGGTTGCGCAGCATAAATTTGGCCCGATCATATCACAGCGCGATTCTCTGAATTTGGATTTCGCGTCTGCCTCCAAGCGCTGCTCAGGAGCAGCAGGTAGGACCGCAACAAGATCGTACCGGCGGGAGCGTCTTAGCAGCGGCCGGTTTTACCGCCCGGATGAACGCGCTCATGAACTTGCCATCCACTTGGGAAGCGATCGCGTCTACATCGATGCCCGATTCGGAGAGAAACTCGCGAGCGTCGTCGACACGGTAAATGCGCGTCGGCTCGGTTTCAATCCGCTCGAAGCCGGCGGAGGCGAGCTTGTCCCGGTATTCATTCTCCTCGAGTGCTCCCGCCACGCATCCTACCCACAGGAGAATGCTCTGACGAATCTCCGGCAGCATCTCGCCGCGGGTGACCACGTCGGACACGGCGAACCGTCCGCCCGGTTTCAAAACGCGAAACGCCTCGCGAATGACGCGGTCTTTGTTCGAGGAAAGGTTGATCACACAGTTCGAGATGACCACGTCGACCGAGTTGTCCGGCAGCGGAATGTTCTCGATCTCGCCTCTCAGAAACTCGACGTTTGAGATCCCGGACTTGCGTTTGTTCTCGTTCGCCAGAGCGAGCATCTCGTCGGTCATGTCCAGACCGTAGGCTTTGCCGGCCGGCCCCACCCGTTTTGCCGAAAGCAGCACGTCGATGCCGCCGCCCGATCCGAGATCGAGAACCGTCTCGCCGGGCTTCAATTCCGCAAGCGCGGTCGGGTTGCCGCATCCGAGCGAGGCGAGCACGGCGGTCTCCGGCAGATCGCCCTTCTGGGCTTCGTCGTAGAGATTGCCGGTGATTGGATCGCAGCAACCGAGACCGGCCGGGGCTGCTCCACAACAAGAGCTCTTCCCGCCGCTCGCGGCGCGCAACGCCGCCTGGCCGTATTTTTCCTTCACGACATCTTTGATGGTTGATTCCGTTCTTGATGTACTCATTTCGAAACGCTCCTAACTGTGAATGTGAACGATGGATTCCGGACGAATCGCCTTGTTGCGGGTACAACACTCGGCATACAGGAACCCCAGCAGTTCCTGCAAAGCTTCAATGTCGGCCGAATACCGAAGAAACGTCCCTTCCCTGCTCACCCTAACCAAGCCCTCGTTCTTCAGCTTGTCCAAGTGGTGCGAGAGGTTCGAATTCGAGATACCCAGTTCCGCCAGGATCTCGCCGACCACCAGACCCTCGGGATGAGCCGAGAGCAACAACTGCATGATTCGCAGACGGGACTCGGTCCCCATGGCTGCGAACATATCGGCAAACCGTGCGGTCTGATCCGCTCGATCCTTCTTCGTCATCTCTTACCTTTCCGCATGCATCAATTACAGTAGTTCTATAGTAATTGAAATATGGAATCTCGTCAAGGACAAAAACCGGCGTACTTTTGGCCCATGTGGCCCGGCGTGCAGTTATGACACCGATGACCGCGGATTCGATACGTGAGCCGGGCGCGTCCTGCTCGCTGGTCTCCTATCCCAGTGGCTCGTTGCATAAGTTCTCAGGGTTAAGAGCACCACACCTGCCCCGGTCATTCCGAGCGCAGCGAGGAATCTGCTTCTTGTTCGCGCGTTACCAATACTTTAGAAGCAGATCCCTCGCTGCCGCTCGGGATGACTGGCGTTGGTAATTATGACTCCTGGGAAAACCTATTCAATGAACTTCAGGCACGCTAGACTAATGCACGGAGAGTGCGGTGGCCGCGGTTTTGTCCAGAATCGCGTCTAAATCCTGACGCGAATAGTAGTGCCCACCCATCACCACGGCAGCGATCTTTTGTGTGTTGTGGATATCCTGGAGCGGATTGGCGTCGAGCAATACTAAGTCCGCGAACTTCCCCGCCTCCACCGTTCCGAGGTCGCGGAGCTCCCCGAAATACAATGCCGGATTCCTGGTTGCCGACTGCAGAGCCTCCATGGGCGTGAGGCCGGATTCGACTAGCAGCGCTAGCTCCTCATGCAGACTCCAGCCGGGAAACAGCGGGTTGTTCTGATTCGTATCGGTACCCGCTAGAAACTCGACTCCCGCGCGATGCATGTCGCCCACCAGCTTCTTGTATCGATCGAGAAGCGTCTGGATGCGCGCGCGAAGCGCCTGGTAATCGGCCGCGGAAAGATCGTGCGCATACAGAGCGGCGGCCGGATCCCAGGTATTGGTCCAGGCTTTAGGAAGGTAGCGGCGCCGCGGATCGCGGAGGAAATCCTGATCGGGGACGCGCAGGAAGCCGGCCAGGAGAGCGAGCGTCGGCGTCTGCCAAGTCCCATTCCTGGCGAACGTCTGGAACAGCGCCGCTGCTTTCTCCTCGCTATAGGTGTCGAACAGGCCTTCCGGTTTCGGCCACGCGAGCAGACGCATGCGCTCCTCGCCGCTGATCTCGCCGCTCAGCATAGTGGCCACGCGATCCGCGCGCAATTCCTCTTCCCGGGTGGAACAGGCCAGGAGAATATTGATCAGGTGTTCTTCGCTGCGCTGGCCGGCTTCCGAGGCTTCGAGAGGGCTCACCGCCTCGGGCACGTGGCCCGCGAACGGAATACCGATGGCGCGGGCTTCGGCCGCGATGGCGAAATAGGCGTCGCGCGGCAGGCTATTGTAGACCTTCAAAAAGTCCACGCCATCCCCGGCCAGCAAGTGGACCGCGATACGGCCTTGCTCGGGCGTGGCCACTGCGATCGCTTCGGGTGGAGCCGGACCCGCGGTCAGCATGGAAGGTCCGTCCAGGAATCCAGGGGCGACGATTCGCGGCGCGCCCCGAAGCAAGCGCCATTGCCGGATCACGCTCATGGGAGTTCCCGTGTACATCTCGCGCACTCCGGTAATTCCGTTCGCCGCCAGCAGTGGGAAGAAAATGTCGGGCCGGCCGAGATGCATGTGCATGTCCCACAACCCGGGTATCAAGAACTTACCTTTCGCGTTGATGACCACCGCACCACGAGGCCGCCGGATCTTCTTGGCGATCCCCGTGATCCGGTCCGCCGTGATGGCGACGCTCTGGTTCCTGCGCGGCGCCGCGCCGGTCGAGTCGATTACGGTCGCGTGTTCGAGAATGAGCGTCTGCGCGAAGCAGAGCGTGGCGGAGAGGAGTCCGGCAGCAAAACCCGCGGCCTTCACTACAGCAGCTTATCGATGGCCGCTTCCAGGTCCTTCATGTTGGTCTCGCCGATAAACGAGCGCACCAGCTTGCCATTGCGATCATAGAGGAAGGAGCCTGGCAATCCGCCGCTCCACTTCGGGTCGATGGCGTTGCTGAACTTGTCGTCGTCATCGGTTTTCTTGAGATAGGACGGCGGCGCGATATTGTTGTCCTTCAGCATCTTGAGCGCGGCGGGTTCCTGATCGGGATCGTCGGAGGAGATGGTCACAAAATCGAACCCTCGGGCGTGAAGCTTCGCGCTCAGCTTTCCCATGGCCGGCATTTCCGCCCGGCAGGGTACGCACCAGGTGGCCCAGAAGTTCACCAGCAGGACCTTCCCTTTGTGGCTCGCCACCAGCTTGGGATATCCGCTCTGATCGACCGGCGTCAACTTCTGTTGGGCGCTCAGGGATGTGACTGCCAGCAGACCGGCTAAAAGAGTTACTTTCATTTCTGTCCCTCCTCTTCCTTTTCTTTCTTGTCGACCTTGAAATTCAGAATGATTTGTTTCCGGTCATCGAAGACGCTCATGGTCTTGGTGACGCTGGTCATCTTGTTGTATTTCGCCGTCAATTGGTAGTCTACATCGGGCTTGAGGCTGGAGAAATGATACGTGCCGTCCTGAGCAATGAAAGATCGTACCTGCAAGCTGCGCATATCCTTCAGCTGCACCACGGCCCCCACCGCCGGGTTATCCTGCGCATCGACAACGGTACCCGAGACCGACCGTGCCGCGGCTTCCTCGCGCTGCTCCTTCTTGCTCGGTTTATCCTGCGCCAGGAGCGCGGCGGCCAACACCATGAGCAGCGCCGCGGCAGTCAAAACTCTCGAATGCTTCACGAGACACCTCCCTCACCACGATTCCCAGGCTTCATTTGGATGCCTTCTCGAGAGTCAGGGTTACGTCCACCCGCTCCTCACCCGCAACAGATACGACCTTCTCCGCGGTCTGAAATCCCTTCAAGGAAGCCCTGACAATATAGTCGGCCGCGGACGGGGGAACACGGAAAGCGAACTCGCCCCGCCCGTCGCTCAACGCCTGAAGCTTCCTGCCCTTCGATCCGTCACGCAACTGGAGGGTCACGGCCGCCCCCGGAAGAGACAGTCCGGATTCGCGAAATACGGTGCCGGCCACCACTGCGTACGGCTCCGCGGCTCTCCGATCCGGCGATTTCTGCGCAGCGCCGCAAACCGCTCCACACGCAAGAGCCAGCGCGATCAGAAGGCGGAGCCTACTTCCATTCTTCTTCCTCTTCATCCTCTTCGTCTTCATCGAGGTCCTCGTCATCGTCGTCAAGGTCGTCTTCATCGAGGTCCTCGTCATCGTCGTCCTCAGCCTCCGGGGCGAGTTCGAGCGGTGCGAGTCCGCTGACGCTCAGGTTTGCCCCGCACTCCTCGCAGATGAGCGAATCGCCCTCGTCCAGTTCCTCTTCATCGACATCGATCGCCGCGTCGCAAAGTGGACAGTTGACCATCCTCTCCCTCCTCACCTGCAATTACGCCCCGCTCAGCCCAGCGAGTCTCGACTTTCAACAGGCTCGTGACAGAGCCTGGCGGACGCAACCGGATTCCCTCGCATGGAGGATTCCGGCCCGCCCATGCTTCCTTGCTTGGGAGCTCTCCGGCGCCGGTCGTCTGGACGCGGACCGGTCGCCACGGCAGCTACCAAATTATTTTCCGTATGCCACAGCCAGCGCTTCACCTATATTTACCACGGCGTCGCAAGGCGCACGACGCCGGCAAGAGAACGTCACGCCGTCGTTTGTAAAGATCCCGCGGCTCGTTCGAGTTCGGCCGGCGAGACCGTGACCAGTGTCTTCTCAAGATCCTCGCCGGAGTCGATCATGTGCCGCAAATGCAGCCCCGCCAGTTTGAGGCACCAAGCGTCGGTCAACGGGTGGCCGGTCTTCGCGGCGAGTGCAAGCAAGGCGGGATGCGGAAGCGCGATCACCTTTTCCTGCTTGTCTTCTTCCTGTTTGTCCGGGCTCCTGGTCCACAGGGCGAATTTCACATCCACGGTGTCGGCATGACGGATGGAGATGCCGGTCTGCAGCCACCGGAACTCCACCTCCCAAAGCCGGCCGAACGGATCGGGGCCAGCTTCGAAGCGGCGAAAAGTTTCAGACATTTTCTCAAGGTTAGCAAATGAGCCGGGCGATGTTCGGAGGAACTACCGCCGACCGCGGGCCGGGTGGATGCGCCGGCCCGCAAAAGAAAAAGACGGCGCACGAGCCGCCGCCTTTCCGAACATCTATTGAAACAGGGGGACAGACAACTCTGTCCGCAAGCGCATCTCCGCCGCTGAGACGAATTTGATCCGTTGGGACAGAGCGGTCTGTCCCCTTCTTTCAGTCTCTACAGAGGCTGGTCGGGGGTCGAGATCGTGCGCCACATGTGCGCGACCGGGCTGTTGTCGAATCCCAGACCTTCCTTGGGTTGCTTGAACTGACGCCCCATGATGTCCACGAATGGATCGATCGAGACCTTCGCATTGGGGTCGAACGCATACAGATCGTTCACCGTCACCAAGCGCGGCTCCATATACCACTTGTGATTCTTGACGTACTTGTAAGTCGCCTGGATGTAGGGCGGCGGCTCGTAGTCAAGACCGAAGGTCCGTTTATAGAGATCGGGATATTCGTAGCCGGCGGAGGAATCCGGATAGAAGCGCAGCGTCTGGTGATACCGGACGGCGAACGCAACTTTTTCGGACACGTACGGTTCAAACAGTTGAGCGCCCCACCAGCCGTGGTCTGGTTTGGCAAGCGCCTGCACCACGTCATGCAGCAGGCACGCGAAGATGATTTCCTCCGTCATGCCCGTTTTCATCGCGCGCGTGGCGCTTTGCAATACGTGATTCGCCGGGGCGAACCGTAACGCGTAATAGTCCAGCAGCGTCGGCTTCTCAGGTAGCGGTACCAGCCGCTTCACCTTGCCGTTGCCGGCTCGCCCGCCCGCGATGAACAGCCCACCGGCTCCGCGGCGATACCCTCGGGTCTCGATCTGAGCCTGAAGATCCGCCACGGTGGGGAACTTTTCCGGGGCCGCGGCGGCCCGGTCGGGCGCCGGCAAAGCGGCATCCAACTGCTGCGACATGAAATCTTCGAGGGCGTCCGCCTTGGCTTCGGCGCTCATTAGACTAACGGCGGCCGCGCCGCCCAAGCTTGTGATCAATGCTCTTCGATCAATCTCCATGTGGTCTCCTTTCGTCGGGCTTACCGTGATGGGCTCCCAGTTGGAAAGAAGTATACATGGAACCGTTACCGTTGTGAAGGGGAAGGCCCCGCGAATGCTATCCTGGCCGTAGAACTTCGTCACTATAGAACTTCGCATGGCCTACAGCACCCGATCGATTGCGCGTGGCTACGTGTTCTCGGGAGGCAGCCTGCCTCCCGGCATCCGCGCGCTGCTGGTCTCAAACACGGCGATCTTTCTGCTCGAGTTCTTCTCGCGCTTTCTTCCGGGAAGCGATGCAATCGCCGGGCTCTTCGGGCTGCTGGTCCTTCGTCCCGTGGAAGTCGTCACGCATCTATTTGTGTGGCAACTCGTCACTTACCTGTTCCTGCACCAGGGGATCTGGCACATCCTGTTCAACATGCTGGCCCTATGGATGTTCGGCTGTGAACTCGAGCGTCTGTGGGGCACCCGGCGATTCCTGCAATTCTATTTCTTCTGCGGGGTGGGCGCGGGCGTTTGCGTAGTGATCGGAAACTATTTGTTTGGCGACCCGCGCACCGGTACTGTCGGATCGTCCGGCGCGATTTACGGAATCCTACTGGTCTCCGCCGTGCTGTGGCCTGACCGGACCATTTTGTTCAGCTTCCTGTTTCCGATCAAGATGAAGTATTTCGTCATGATCATCGGCGCCATCGCGTTTCTGAACTCCTTCAACGCCGGCAGCGCCGTTAGCAACGTCGCGCATTTGGGCGGGATGCTGTTCGGCTACGCCTTCCTGAAGATGCCTAAGACCCGCGGCTTCGATCCGGTGGGAGCCATACGCGAATCGTATCGAGAATACAAACTGGCCCGTGCCAAGCGAAAGTTCCAGGTGTATCTGCGCAAAAAGGACTCGGACCGCGGTCCTTGGGTGAACTGAGGAACGGGTGTTTTCCGGGCCTGGATCATCCTCCCGCCTGATCCTTTCCGACCCGCGCGAAATCCACCAAGTGCACCCCGATCGACGCAACCCGATTGCGGCTTCTTTGCGTCATACTTTATGGTATGAGAGCCCATCGAACCCTCGCGATCGTATCTTTCAGCGCGCTGAGTTTGGCCGTTTTCTTCGGGGCCCGGCTTTCTTCGGCGCAACAAGGTCCCCTCAATCAAGGCAGTGAGACTGTCGCCCGGCCGAAGAAGCCGGTTTCGGACACTCCCGCCGAAACGGAACAACCGAAGATCCCTTCGCAATTCGAGAAGAAGGACAGAGACGCCGCCCCTCCCGAGGTCAACTTCAAGTCCGACGTGACCACGGTCAGCGTGGATGTCGCCGTTCTCGATAACAAGGGCCACTTCATTCCGAAGATTCCGAAGGACAATTTCCGCATCCTCGAGGACGGCGTTCCGCAGCAGGTGTCCGGGTACACCATCGGCGAAGCGCCGATGACCATTGCCATGGTGATCGAGTTTTCGGCGCGGTTTCAATCGTACTATTCGCGCACCTGGTTCCAGACGCTGCAGGCGACCTACGGATTCGTCAGTACCCTGAAGCCGGAGGATTATCTGGCGGTGGTCGCCTACGACATGCGTCCCGAGATTCTCTCCGATTTCTCCGCGGACCGCGCCGTTACGAACGAAGCCTTACAGCGGCTGCGGATTCCGGGGTTTTCCGAATCGAACCTATACGACGCCCTGATCTTCACGGCAAAGCGCATGCAGGATATTGAGGGACGCAAGGCCATCCTCCTGCTCTCCTCCGGTATCGATACCTTCAGCAAAGTCACCTACAGCGACGCCCGGCGGGCGCTCCAAGACGCCGGCGTGCCGATCTATGCGATTGGTCTCATGCAAGCGGTTCGGGAGATGGCGGACGCCGGCGGGCAGATCGGAGCCATCGACAATTTAACCTTCCTGCAGGCCGACAATCAGATGCGGACCTTCGCTCATGAATCCGGCGGCATGGCCTTCTTCCCGCGCTTCGAAGGCGAGTTTCCCAACATCTTCCGCTCCATCTCCGAGTCCATGCGGAATCAGTACGTGCTGAGCTACAGCCCATCGAACCAGGCCCGCGACGGCAAGGTGCGCAAGATCAAAGTGGAACTGGTAAATCCGGCGAACAATCAGCCCTTGCGGGTGGTGGACGAGAAGGGCAAGCCGATCAAGTACGAGATCATTGCCAAGTCCAGTTACACGGCGCCTCGCGAAGTGGAATAGCGGCGCGGCTCTCTCCATCGACGACGCAAACGCCAAAGTCAAGAACTCGATCTTGCTGTTTATGAGATCGTTACAAATGCATTGACACAAATGTTGCAGCTCTGTTACTTTCTCGTTGTCTTCCGCCAATGCCGGTCCGAAACTCCGCTCCTTCCAACACGAAAGGTCGTATCCTTCTGGTGGACGACAACGTCCACGGGCTGAGTGCGCGCAAGACCGTGCTCGAAGAGCTCGGCCATAGGATCGCCACCGCCTCCACGGGCGCGGACGCGCTCGAACAGTTCAGCGCTCAGAAGTTCGACATCGTGGTCACTGACTACAAGATGCCGCGGATGGATGGGCTGGAGCTGATCGGCCGCTTGCGCAAGATTGCGCCCGACTTGCCCATTGTGTTGATATCCGGCTTTGTCGACGCTCTCGGCATGAGCGAAAGCAACACCGGCGCCGACGTGGTGATTCAGAAGAGCTCCAACGAAGTCTCGCATCTGGTCCGCTCCGTGAGCCGGCTGTTGCGCCGCAAGCCTGCGGCGAAGAAGCCACCAAATCCACAAGGTGCCACCCCGCCTCGCCCCAGTCGCAAGACCGGATAGCCCGCAAAGGGTGCGGCGCACCCCCCATTACAAGCCAAGGAACGCTGCCGCCGCGCTCCGTTTTGCGGGCTGTTACGTAGGAGTGGACGTCGGGGCCGATGGCAAGCTCCGGCGATCCCCAGCAGTCCCCTCGTGACAAAGCATCGCCGACCCAGGTGCCGTGCACGTACTGAACTCTGTAAACTTGAACCAGTAAACTTGAACCAGTAAACTTGAACCGAGCATCTCAAATCCGGATAAATCTCTTTCAAACCTAAAGTAGCCATGGAAATCACAAGAATCATAGGACGCGAAATTCTGGACAGCCGTGGGAATCCGACCGTGGAGGCGGACGTCCATCTGGCCGATGCCACTGTCGGGAGGGCCGCCGTGCCTTCCGGCGCCTCGACCGGCGAGCATGAAGCCGTAGAGCTTCGCGACGGCGACAAAGACCGTTACCTCGGCAAGGGCACCCGCACTGCCGTCAGCAATATCGCCGACCACATTGCACCATCGCTTGCGGGCATGGACGCCGATAATCAGCTCGCGATCGATCGTCACATGATCGCCCTCGACGGCACGCCGAACAAGGGCCGACTGGGCGCTAACGCAATACTCGCCGTCTCGATGGCGGTGGCGCGCGCGGCCGCCGCTTCCCGGCAGATGCCGCTCTATCGCTATCTGGGCGGCGTCTCGGCATCGCTGCTGCCGGTGCCGCAGATGAATATTCTCAACGGCGGAGCTCATGCCGATAACAGCGTCGATCCGCAGGAGTTCATGATCGTGCCCTATGGCGCGGAGAGGTTCAGCGAAGCGCTGCGCTGGGGGGCGGAGATTTTTCATACGCTCAAAGGTGTGCTCAAGAAGCGCGGCTATTCGACCTCGGTCGGCGACGAAGGCGGTTTCGCGCCGAACCTGAAATCGAACGAAGAAGCGCTCGACGTGGTGCTCGAAGCGATTACCCTCGCCGGCTATAAACCGGGGGATGAGGTCGGCATCGCTCTCGATCCCGCCGCGAGCGAATTCTACGACACGGCCAAGAAGAAATACGTCTTCAAGAAGTCGGACAAGAGCGAGCGAAGCGCGGATCAGATGGTCCAGTTTTGGGCCGAGTGGGTACGTCAATATCCCATCGTTTCGATTGAAGACGGCATGGCGGAGGACGACTGGGAAGGCTGGAAGACCATGACCGGCGCGCTCGGCGGCAGGATACAACTGGTGGGTGACGACATCTTCGTGACCAACACGGAGCGTCTGGGGCAAGGCATTGAACGTGGAATCGCCAACTCGATTCTGATCAAGGTCAACCAGATCGGTACATTGACCGAGACCTTTGAAGCGATGAAGATGGCTGCCGACGCGGGCTACGCGTCGGTCGTCTCGCACCGCTCCGGGGAGACCGAAGATCCCTTTATCGCCGATCTGGTAGTGGCCACTAACGCCGGCCAGATCAAGACCGGCTCCGCCAGCCGCACCGACCGCATCGCGAAGTACAATCAACTTCTCCGCATCGAGGAGGAACTCGGGGGCAGCGCGCGCTTCGCCGGCCGCTCGCCTTATAGACAGAACCGGAAGGTTGTTGAGCGGTGAGCGCCGGTCCTGCCAACGATACGATCGCAAACAGCAAGGGCCCGAATAGCAAACCAATGTCGGGACGGCCTCTGGTCCTGACTATTCTCGACGGTTGGGGCTACTCGCCCTCGCTCGAAGGCAACGCCATCGCTATGGCGCGAAAGCCGAACTACGATCGGCTGCTGCGCGACTACCCGAATACTTTGGTCGCCACTTCCGGCCCGTCGGTGGGCCTGCCCGACGGGCAAATGGGCAACAGCGAGGTGGGCCACTTGAACATCGGCGCGGGGCGGGTGATCCATATGGACGTCACACGCATCGACCTGATGATCGCCTCGGGCGAGTTCTTTTCGAACCCCGTGCTGCTCGCCGCCATGCACCGCGCACGCGCCCGGCAGGGCCACGGCGGCCGGCTGCATCTGATGGGCTTGCTGAGCGACGGCGGCGTGCACTCGATGAACACGCACCTTTATGCGCTGCTTGAAATGGCCCGCCGCGAGCAGGTGACCGACGTTTGTGTGCACTGCTTCATGGACGGCCGCGACACTCCTCCGGAAAGCGGCGCGGGTTTTATCGAAGCGCTTCAGAAAGAAATCCGGCGCATCGGAGTGGGCAGGATCGCAACCGTCTCCGGGCGCTATTACGCCATGGACCGCGACCAGCGGTGGGAGCGGATCGAGAGGGCCAAAGGGGCGATGACCGAGGGCCTCGGCGAGAAATCGACCGATCCCGTGGCCGCCATGAAACGATCCTACGAGGCCGGCGTTACCGACGAGTTTGTCGAACCGGTGACCATCGTCGGCAGCCGTCAGGAACCTGTGGGTTTGATCCGCGAAGAAGATAGCTGCATCTTCTTCAACTATCGCGCCGATCGCGGCCGGCAGATGACCAAGGCGCTCACCGAATCTCCGCTGAAGCTGCATTTCACCACCATGACGCAGTACGACAAGAGCCTTCCGGTGCCCTTGGTGCTGGCGCGCGAGCATCCCAACAACATCCTCGCGAACGTAATGGCGGAGATGAAGTGGAAGAACCTTCGCGTCGCGGAAACCGAGAAGTATGCCCACGTCACGTACTTCTTCAATGGTGGAAATGAAAAGCCTTATCCGGGGGAAGAGCGTGAATTGGTTCCCTCCCCCAAAGTCGCCACCTACGACTTGAAGCCGGAGATGAACGCCGAGGGAATCACGGAAGTGGTCACATCGGCGATCGACAAGCGCGACTTCGACGTCATCGTGATGAACTACGCTAACGCCGATATGGTCGGTCATTCGGGTAAGATCGAACCGACCATTCGCGCAGTGGAGACGGTCGACGCTGGATTGGGGCAGATTTATGCAGCCCTGCGCCGCAAGGGCGGGCGCTGGATCATCACAGCCGATCACGGCAACGCGGAGATGATGATCGACCCGGTGACCAAAGGTCCGCACACCTATCACACCACCAATCCCGTACCGTTCATCGTAGTGGATGAGGAGAAGCGTCCGCTGCGCTCAGGCGGCTCGCTCCAGGACATCGCTCCAACCATCCTGGGGATGATGGGCGTGCCGCAGCCGAAGGAGATGACGGGTCGGGATCTGCGGGTGCGATAGCCGAAGGGGACAGGCTTCTCTGTCCCAAGCCGCGCAGTACGTTTAAATTCTCGTTCCAACCCACTGCTGCGGGTGGACGGAGCGGCCTGTCCCCTTCGGTTATCAGCGGTTCCCCCCGCGCTCCCGATCCATGTCATCGCGAAGAAGCGACTCATTCAATTCGCTCGCGGCCATTGAAATCCGCTCGTCGGGGTAGGTTACGAGCTTTTGCAGGAGACCACGAGCCACGGGCCTGGACGCGAACACCTCAGCGGTAGCGTATCCGTCTCCATAAAGACTCGCTGAAAACAAATGGGGATCGAAATCCGCCTGAGGAATGAGCAGAATCTCGGCGATACATTGTCCTGGCGGTTTGCTCCGGCAGAACCCTCTGCGGTGACTCCCGGTATAAACGTGCAATGGATAATTTAGAACGTCACGGACGGAGCGATAGTCACGCCCCGAAGGCGTCAAGAAGTAAATACGGCGTTGGCCGATATCTGGGATGTATCGAGGTTGGCCCAAGTCCACCTCGCTCCGCGGCGAGAATGTGAAGTAAAGAAACTCCATCTGCTCTGCTGCTACTCCGCCTCTAATGACTTCTTCGATCTGAATCTTGATCCGGGTAGCCTGTATTCTAACGCGGGAGTCTTCCCGCCAGGCACGCGGCTGGCCGACATCGTGCAAGTCCAATACTGTTCCCAAGACGATCAGGGGGGCATTTGATTCATATCGCAGGCGCTGTTCGAAGGGCACCTGAAAATCCGCACGACGGAATCGGACTTCAGGATCTCCGATACGTCCGCACGAAATTGAGGCCAATAGACTGAAGGCCACGCTTCTAGCGCGTAGTGTGGAATGGCGTCTCATCGTGGGCGACTCGTGCTACTTTTCCTAGTGCGTCATTGCGTAGATGATGTAGTTGATTCCGTACCGGTACGCGAGCGTGGTCATCGCTTCCGGGTAATACGGCACATCCGCGAACTCCCAGGCGTCGCCGACATCGGTATTGAAATTGACCGCGACCACCGTCCGATTCTTGTCGTCGTACATGGCGCGCCAGGCGGGCTCGGTACCGGCGGGCTGCACGACCTGAACCGTTCCGCCGGGACCCTGCCTCAAATGCCGCGAACCGGGGATGAACGTCCGGTCTTTTTCTCCGATGTCGTAAAGAACGTGCATCACCGAATCCGTCTCGGCGATGTCCGTGATATCCCGTCCCGGCAGCACGCGGTCCATGGTTTGCCGGAATCGTTCCCAATCTTCCGAACCCCAGAAATCGTCGACCACCAGAAAGCCGCCGCGCAGGAGATACTCCCGCAGACGAGCCGTCTCCTGGTCGCTCAAATCCCACCAACCGGTTTGCGTCGCGTAAATCCAGGGATAGTCGAACAACCGGTCGTCGGTCAGACGGAAGTGGCGCGGGTCGCCCGTGTCGATTTTCGTCAGGCGCTGGATGCCCAGTGTGAAGTGATTGTCGGCGTCTGGCCAATCCACCAGCCACCAGCCTTGTCCCCGGCCGTCGCGGGACGCGTATCCGAAGCGGCGGTGAAACTGAGGGAGATCGGTGTATTCCACACGGATAAAGTGGAACTCCGAGTCCTTCACCGGAATAGGCGGCGTGGAATCCTCGGCCGGCTCCCGGAAACGTCCTCGCTGCGAATAACCGGCGACCGCTAGCGCTAGCAAAGCTGCTAGAGCGATTCCTGCCCGCATCGGCATCTCCTTACTCTGGTCCCTGGCGTCTGGCCCCTGGCGCCTGGCAGTCCTGGTCCCTGGCGGCCCTACCTATTGCCGTTCCAGGCGCTCGATCAGTTCCTGAACCATCGTCCCTACAATCCCCAGGCTCTGCGCGCTCAGCTTATCCATGGTGTCAGAATCCTCGTGCCAGTACTTGTTGTCTGGGCCGTAGTTGAAATCGATCAAGTCGATCGCAGGCACACCGATTTTTAGAAACGGCGTGTGATCATCCTCGGTCGGCTGTCCGCCGTCGAGGAAATATGCCTTGTATCCGAGGTCGGAGGCAGTGCGTTGGACCAAACGGCGCAGACCCGGATCCGAATTCAGCTCCTGCATGATGTCCAAGTTCTTGTCTCCGATCATATCCACGTTGATCAGCGCCTTGATCCGGGTGTAGGTTTGGTCCCTGCGCCAGCGCTCCGCCAGATGCCGGCTGCCGTACAAATTGTCCGTGCCAGCCCATTCCTCGCGGATAGCCTCTTCGCCATCGAACCAAACCAGAACCACGTCATTGATACGCGGCAGATGCGCAAGCACCTGCGCCAGCTCGAGCAAAAGGCCCGTGGACGAGCCCCCGTCATTCGCGCCGACGAATTTCCGTCCCGGGAACAATTTCGTATCGTAGTGGCCGGTGATTACGATCCAACGAGCCGGCTCGCCCGTCGATTTCCCGGGAAAGCGGGCGATGATGTTCTTCATCGCAATCGCACCCTTCGGCGTCTGCGCGGTGAACGGATCTTCCCTGACCTCGCACGCGCAGGATTTCAACTGCGCCAGAATGTAGGCCTGCAGTCTGTGATTCGCCTCCGAGCCGGGCGGGCGCGGCCCGAATTCCACCGCGTGACGGGTGAACTCGAGCGCCGCCGCACCGGAAAAGTTCGCCGCCTCCGCAACCGCCGCGGTCATTCCGGCAAGAGACAGCAAGATCAAGAAGCTTTGCGAGCCACGCATATATACCCCAGTGTAAAATTCTTTCGGCGATCGAGCGGCTCGAACCACGGGAGTACCAACGCCGGTGGAACGAAAAACACGGCAGCAACCCACAGGAGCGGTCCCGGAAAAAATTGCAGCGCATTCAATAACCGCCGTGACAGCAGGCGAAAAAATCCGCCGACCGGCTGAATAGAGAGTTCCGCGAACCCGGCCTGCTGCAGCAGATATTCAAGACCATGACGCGTGTAACGAAAGTAGTCCCGCGGCTGCTGATGCTCCTCCCACTCGAGCGGAACGATCAGCAGGAGGCGACCGCCGGGCGTGAGGACGCGCGCGAGTTCCGACAGTACCCGCGCCGGGTCGCGAACGTGCTCAAGCGTCACTGCGCTGAGCGACCCTTCGAACGTCCCGGCGGTGAAAGGCAGAGAGGCCAGGTCGCCCACCACGTCCAGCCGCGTGTAGTCCCATCCTGCGTCGCCGACGCCGAGGTCGACCCCGCAGTAGCGCTGATTCGCGAAATAAGGCTTGTATTTTCCCTCGCCCGCGCCGGCATCGAGCAACCGGGCGCCCACCGGCAGCGACGCCCCAAAGGCCGCAACCGCATCCTCCATCGACGACTCGAAATGCATCACGTAGCGCCGCAACGCCCGCGGTATCCGGTCGCGCAGGCCCTGGTAGCTCACGATTTCTTGCGCGCCTCCACCATGATGGTGGATCCCGCGCGGCAAGCGGCTTCGAGAAGCGTGAACGGCACCGACGCCGCCACCAACGCCACATAGACCAAATCCTTCCAAAGCGTCAGACGCGGCGTCTCCGCGACGTGCCGCAAGCGTCGCGCCATTGGATCGAGCCCCGGTGCCAGACTTGTGGCGAGGCCCGCGGGATTGTCGCGCAGCGAAAAATGCTTGTGGCGGAGAACTTCGAATCCGCAATTGTCAAGCAGCATGTCCAGATCGGAGAGCCGAAAGTCAATCAAGTGCCGCGGGACGTCGATACCGTTCCAACGTTCGCCGAGCAGCAGGAATTGCCAGCAGGCCGCATTCGGTACCTGGAGGATCAAGCGTCCGTCGGGACGCAGCAACCGGTGGGCGGCATCCAGATAGCTCGCCGGCTCATAGAGGTGCTCAAGAACGTGGAACATCGTGATCGCGGCGCAGCTTCCTGGGGCGAGCGGTGGGCGGGAGAGGGTCGCGCACACCGCCGGAACGCCGGCGCGGCGCCAGGCGACGTTGGCCGCGTCCAGTGAAAAATCGAGCCCCACCACCCGCGCAGCGCAGCGCTCCGCCAGCATCTGCAGGAATAGTCCGCCGCCGCATCCGACGTCGAGAACAATTCCCTGCTCCTCAGATTCACGAAGAGCCCGCTCGACAAAGTGCAGGTGATCGCGCATCACCAATCGGCGATACGCCTGCTCCAGCCGGTCGGCCGCCGTGGTCTCTGGAACGAACCAATAATCCGGAGGATAGTATTCGCGCAACTCGAGCGGAGTGGGTTGAGGATGAAGACGAATCAGACGGCAGTGGCAGCACTCGACGATCTCGAAGATCTTGTCCGTGGTTGCGTACAGACGATCCGTCGCCGAAAACAGCGTGCGCCTATCGTGGCCGCCGCATGCCGGGCACGCGCCGCGTGGATCAGGGAGCGGATCGGGAATCGGATCCGCATCAGGATCGCGCGATGCGCTCAGTTCGACTGTTCCGAGAGCTCGCGGAGCGGGATCCGGTACTTCAACAGCAACTGGCGGAGCTGGCGCGGCGTCAGCCGGTGCTTCGGTTGAAACGCCCGGCGCTTCCTCAACATGGCCGGGATCATCGGCAACGCCGAGATGGTTCCCCGGAATACTGCCATTGCCGCTCGAAGTTTTCCCAGGGAGCCCTGGAAGCGCCGGAGTTCGCCTCGGTTCCGCAGCCCCGCCCAAATCCCCGCCGCGATTCTTGCCAGATGGTATGCGCCGTTTGCCCACAGAAGATTCCAAGGAAACAACTTCACGGCCAGCAGAACCCTATTTCGTTCAATCAGCATTAGCCGGCGCGCCGAATCGAGGCCCAGCGTCGCGCCCCGATGATGACGAACCACGGCGCCGGGAGCATACAGACAGATCCAGCCCGCGATGCGTCCGCGTAAACCGAGCTCGGCGTCATCGGCGTAGGCGAAAAAATCTTCATCAAAGCCGCCGATCTCATTTAGCATCGCACGCCGGTACATGGCCGCGCATCCGTCCGGCCAGAGCACCTCCTCCACTCGATCGAACTGACCCTGGTCCAGTTGACCCGTGCCGCGGCCGCGGTTTTGCCCGTCGGGATAGATCAAATGGCCGGCTTTGTCGATGCGGCGCGGATCCTCCCAAACCAGAATCTTAGAAGCGCCCATTCCCACGCCGGCGGACATACGAAGCACCGCTTCGAGAGCCGCAAGCCAGCCGGGTTCCGCTTCCGCGTCGTTATTTAGCAGCGCGACGAACTCCGAGTCGGAGGCCGCGAAGCCTTGATTGTTGGCGGCACAAAACCCCCGGTTTTCCCGGTTTCGAATCAGCCGCAGCGGCACAGGAAAGGACGGAATCCATTGTTCGACCAGCTCCGGAGAGCCATCCTCGGAGCCATTATCGACCACCACGACCTCGAAATTCCGGTACTTCTGGCCGGCCAGGGAGGCCAAACAGGCCCCCAGTAACTCCTTCCGGTTCCAATTGACCACCACTACGCTGATCGCCTTAGTTCCTGGCGTGTGAAACGGGGACCGATCCTGGATATGTGACGGATCCAAAAGGGGGTCAACAGGGATCACTTGACTGTTGTATTATAGTACGCTGAACCAAGAGATCTGGATTATGATGATAAGGTTGTTGAACTTATGACCTCCGTCGGAAGCATTCTCAGCGGCGAGCGTGAGAGTCAAGGCCGCACGCTGGCAGATATCGCCGAGGAGCTCTGCATCACGCAAAGCTATCTGCGGGCGATCGAAGAAGCTGACCTGAAAAGTCTACCTGGAATTTTCTTTTATAAAAGTTTCGCAAAACAGTATGCCGCCGTCCTTGGTCTGGATGAAAAATTCTTAAGGCCCGCCTTCGATGCCCTCGCCCCTGCCGAGGAGTCGTCTTCCGTCCCGGTCGAGGCCGTCCCCTGCCCGACGCCCGGATCGCGGAACTCTTCGCTGCCTCCCGTTCGCATTCTCGACCCCATTGTGCAGGACACGAACCGCCGCTATTTTTCAGACCGGCGCCTGGGAGTTTCGGTGGTGGGATTGGTGGCGGTGCTTCTCGCTTGCTCCGGATTCTACTCGTGGTGGAACAAAGCATCGCGGCGTGAACGCGCGTTGGAACCCACAACCGTTTCCACTCCGGCTGGCATCGCGACGGTCGTGTCTCGGGGTGACAGTGCGGCGCCGGTGCTCGACGTTGCGAGCACCACCGGAAGCGATGGATTAAATCACGTCGTACTGAGCGTATCCGCGACGGAGAAGACTTGGATCTCCATCACCAGCGAAGGCAAGCAAGTGTTTTCGGGCATTCTGGAACCGAGCCAGACAAAGACGCTCACCGGACTCGAAGCCGCCAAGCTGCGCGTCGGGAACGCGGGCGGACTCGAAGTTCGATGGAACGGCAAGCCCATCGGACCGATCGGGCCGCGCGGTCAGGTGCGGGTGGTCCTGCTCACTCCGGAGAATTTTCAAATTCTCCAGCCAAGCGAAGCGCTTTAGCGAATCCTGATTTTCGGCCTTCCATGCGGAACCATGCAAAAGGCTCGATCGGCCTTCTGATTGGTTTGCTGCCGTGCCTATCCGCCGCCGACGCTCAAACTACGTGGGGCAGTCTGCATTTCGGAATGACTCTCGTCCAGGCGCGCGCGGCCCTTCGCGGAAAGATCGTGTCCGAACGGCAACCGCCGGCCACTTCCACGATCCTGATCGTCGCGCGGCCCGTGAAGCTAGGATCCGCCTACGGCGAACCGCGGCTGATCTTCGACCGCGAAACTGCCCAGCTGGAGAAAATCATTTGGGATTTCTCGATCGCGTCGCGAGGCTGCTTCGAGGAGTACGACGCGCGGATCAACGCAAAGCGGTTCCTCACGGTGGGTGAAATTGGAGGCAAATTCTCCGAAAGATACGGCGCGGCGTTGAGCGAAAAGGGATCCTGGCCGACGCCCGATCAGCTCTTCGATCACTTCGTCGGGCGCAAGGAGACGGAAGAGTTCTCCTGCGAGCAGCTATATAGAGGGGACGAACAGACCATTAGGGTTTCGCTCCACATCCGCTGTGACGATGTTCGCCTGCTGGTCGAATACGAGCCGGATCACAAACCCCCGGCCCGGTAAGGGCCTGGCATCCACGCGGCGACGAAGGCCGCGGCGCGCGTCTGGTCCCCAGAATTCCCAAATGCGTGCGGACGAGTGGCTTGCGCTGCCTAGTCCTCAATCGTGATTTCCGGAGCTGCACCGCGCGCTACCCGGCACCGTTCCTCCACCCGGGATGCCAGCGCGAAAAAGGCTGCAGCATGAGCATCGCTATCCGGACGGGTGGTCACCGGCCTTCCGGTGTCGCCCCCGATCCTCACATCCGGATCGAGCGCCAGTTCGCCCAGAAACGGTATGTCCATGGCCTCGGCCGTGCTCTTGCCACCGCCCTGGCCGAACACGTCGATCCTTTCACCGGAGCCGGGCGCGATCAGGTAGCTCATGTTCTCCACCAATCCGAGCACCGGCACGCGCACCTGGCTGAACATATTCACCGCCTTGCGTGCATCCTCGAGCGATACAGCCGAAGGGGTGGTGACGACAACGGCTCCCGAGAGCGGCGCCGTCTGGACCAGCGACAGCGCCACGTCGCCGGTTCCGGGCGGCAGATCGATCAGTAGATAGTCAAGTTCGCCCCACTCTACATTGCGCAGGAATTGCTGCATCACGCTATGCAGCATGGGACCGCGCCACACGAGCGGCTTGTCACCGGGGTTGAGGAAACCCATCGACATCACCTTCACGCCGAAGCCTTCTAGCGGCTGGATGCGGTCGCCAATGGAGCGCGGCTGTCCCTGCACGCCCATCATGAGAGGAACGTTCGGACCGTAGACGTCGGCATCGAGCAGCCCCACCTTTCGGCCGAAGCTGGCGAGGGCGATGGCCAGATTCACGGAAACGGTTGTCTTTCCAACGCCTCCCTTTCCCGAGCCGACAGCCACCAGATGAGTGACTCCGGGGATGGGCATTTTCGGTGGTGGTGGTTGCTGTTGAGGATTCATGTCTTTATTTGATGTTGGCATAGCCCTTCCGGTGCGCGCTCGTTTGATGCTGTCACATGATGTGGTCACAGGCGTTCCAGCTTGCCTGGTCTGACGGTCGCGCGGGGGCGGGCGTCTCTGTCCCAATCGGCGCCCGGTCTTGAATTACCCAGAAGCGCTGGTGCCGCGTGGATGGAGCGGCCCGGCTTCAACAAATCAGCACCAGCTCTTCCTGTACCTCACCCGTGACCCGAGCGTCTCCGTCGCCCACAAAAACATTCACTTCGGAACGCACGCCGAACTCGGGCAGATAGATTCCGGGTTCCACGGAAAAACAGGTCCACGGAATGATTTTTCGTTCGTCATGCGTCTCAAGGTTATCCATGTTGGCGCCCGTGCCGTGCACCTCGGCGCCGATCGAATGCCCCGTGCGATGGAAGAAATACTCGCCAAATCCTTGTTCACGGATGTGCGAGCGCGCCGCGTCATCCACTTGGTATCCGCACAACTCCTCTCCCCTTGCGACCGCTTCTTGAACGCGCTCGATGGCCCGGTCCCGGGCGTCACGCACAATCGCGAATACGCGTTCGACCTCGGACGGCACCTGCTGCCCGCAATATCCGACCCAGGTGATGTCGTAATACACGCTGTTCGGCCGGTCGAGCTTCGCCCACATGTCGATCAAGACCACGTCGCCTGTCTTGATCTCAGCGCTTGCCCCGGGCTTCGGCTCGTAATGCGGATTCGACGCGTTTCCGTTGACCGCGACATCCGGTCCGTGATCGATGATCAGCCCCTCTTCGCGGTACCGCTGGAGGATGAACTCATGAATATCCCATTCGGTCACGGATTGTCGTGCATGAACTTTCGCGCCGATCCGCTCGAACGATTCGCGGCGGATCTGGTCCACGCGCCGGCCGGCCTCCAGATGACTTTCCAGTTGCTCCCGAGTCCAGCGCGATTCGAAATACTGGATCAAATTCGCGGACGTGGCCACTTCTATGCCGAGGCCGCGGACCAGTTCCACGGTTCCCGCATCCACCAGCGACACGTAGGGAATCGCACAGTGAGGAGAGTACTGCATCGCCACCCGGTGGGCGTGGCCCAGCAGTGATCGGAGCCCATCTACCAGTCCGCCCCAATCCGAATACGTTCGATGCGTTCCGGGAAGGTCAGCAAGAGTCTCCGCCTCGATGCGATGCACCAGGCCCCGCGGTTCTCCGTTCACCGGAATATAGTAGAACCATCGCCGCGAGACCGGCGAATTGGGAGTGAATTGTAGCACCCGGTAGGCCAGGGGATCCCGCCGGTGATGGTCAAAAAACAGCCATCCATCCAGTCCTTCTTCCTTCAGCGCTGTTTGGATATCCGCGACGTTCATGCTGCTCGCCTTTACGACGGCCAGAGGACAGGTTTCTCTGTCCCAAGGCTGCATTCAGTATCCCATCCTGGTGAAACCATTGATGCCGAATGAACAGAGCGGCTGCCGCTCCGAACACGTTATCTCTTCGCAACCACAGCCGGCTCTTCATAGCCCTCAAAGGGTGCGGCGGCACCCTCATTACACGCCAAGTAACGCTGCCGCCGCGCTCCGTTTTGCGGGCGAGTTCCTTAAAAGCCCGCATAGGGCCGGCGCGGCCCACCAAACGATGAAGGAACTCCGTCTGATCCCCCGCGCCAGGCTCCGTTGTGCAGGCGAGTTCCTTAAACGAACGGACGCCATTTCGCTTCCGGCGGCGCCGGCGTCATCCAACTCACCACGATGAGGCTCAGCACCGACGCCGCGAGCGCCGGATACACCGCATCCACATCTTTCTGCCATCCCCACATGGACTGCGCCAGATTCCAGCCGACGGTAACCACCGTCCCGAGCACGATGGACGTGACCGCGCCCGCGGTAGTCGTACGTTTCCAGAAGAACACCGCCAGTACCACCGGCGTCACCGCGGCTCCGTAGATTGTATACGCGTACAGCGACGCTCTCAGAATCGACTCGAACTGCGACGCCTGCAGCAACGCGAATAGCCCCAGGGCGACGACCAGGATCCGCGAAACGATCAAGCTTTGACGCTCGGTGGCGTTTCGATTAATAAAGCGCTCGTAGACATCGTGGATGAGATTGGTCGCGGGTGAAAACAAATAGTTGTTCGCTGTCGAGATAACCTTCGCGAAGATCCCGCCCAGCAGGATCGCTCCCACCAGCGCCGGCAGACCCTTTCGCGCGCTCAAGGCGATGATCTCCCTGGGCTGATCCGTGTGAAACTTCGCGCTCCCGATCACCGCCACCATGATCAGCATGGTCTCGAGGAACAGAGTCCCCACAATCCATCCCAGCACGGCCAGCTTCGCGTCCCTTTCCGACCGCGCCGAAAAGAACTTCTGATACATTCCCTGATTCCCCACTAAGAGCAGCATCGTCGGGATCAGGAAGCCCGCGGCCTGCGAGAGCCCCACGTCGCCGAGCAGCGTGAAATGGCTCGGCGGCAGCGCGCGCCGCACTTCCAGCCAGCCATTCCCGTTCTTCAGCAACAGCGGAACCGAAATCGCGACGATCACGGTCACCAGCGTGCCGATCACTAGGTCGAGATACGCGATCGAGGCCATGCCTGCGGCCGCCGTGAACACAATCACGAATCCGGCAATGATGTACATTCCTGTCGCCCGCTCCAGATCCGGGAAGATCAGGTGCAGGATGTCGCTCCCACCCTTGAATTGATAACTGGTGATCACGGTATAGGAAATAACGATCGCGATGGTGGCCATCACTCGGGCTGTCGCGTTATAGCGCGTTTCGAGAAGATCCGGCACGGTGAACTGTGCGAATCGTCGGGCGCGGCCCGCAATGGCCGCGTTGCAGCGCGGGACTGCGAGGCTCACAACGTGACCGGGCCATGACTGGCCCGGCTCGGAATGGGC
>Ga0209415_10004900_pt1 | contig 24347 bp, 23 predicted proteins | sample PeaSoiSIISIP2007_FD_187696 | JGI IMG/M metagenome (GOLD analysis project Ga0209415, IMG submission 187696) | Peat soil microbial communities from Weissenstadt, Germany - SII-SIP-2007 (SPAdes) (version 2) | ecosystem: Environmental > Terrestrial > Soil > Wetlands > Peat | place: Germany... | reverse complement strand
ACAACGGAGCCTCGCTCGGGGAGACGCTTAGTGTTCCTGCCAGTTTGGAGAGCCTCGCTGGCCCTGTGCGGGCTCCTGAATAACAGCCCGCAAAACGGAGCGCGGCGCACTCGCGTTACTTAGCTTGTAATGAGGAGCCGCCGCACCCTTTGCGGGCTACAATGAAGTATGGAGATGGCGACGTTCGCGGCCGGGTGCTTTTGGGGCGCGGAAGCCGCATTCCGGCGCCTGGCGGGTGTACAGTCCACCCGCGTCGGCTATGTAGGGGGCGCGAAGACGCAACCCACGTATAAAGAAGTCTGCACCGATCGAACCGGGCATGCCGAGGCGGTGGCAGTGACGTTCGATCCCGCCGTGGTCAGCTATCGCGACCTGCTCGAGGTGTTCTGGACCAATCATAATCCGACCACGTTGAATCGTCAGGGCCCCGACGTCGGATCGCAGTACCGGTCCGCGATCTTCTACCATTCTCCGGAACAGGAAGCCGAAGCGCGCGTCTCCCGCGATGCCGCGCAGGGACGTTTCGCGAGACCCATTGTCACGGAGATCGTGGCGGCCCCGGAGTTCTGGCCGGCCGAGGATTACCATCAGCAGTATCTTGAGAAGCGCGGTCTGACTCACTGCGGATACTAAGACCGCCCGCGCCCATCGCCACGGAAGAAGCACTTTGAAAATTGGTTTTGTCAGTCTCGGATGCCCCAAGAACCTGGTCGATACCGAGGTCATGATGGGGCAGCTCACCTCCGCCGGTCACGAACTCACGCCGCATCCGTCCGATGCCGACGTCATCGTGGTGAATACGTGCAGTTTCATCGATCCGGCCAAGCAGGAGTCGGTCGACACGATTCTCGAAATGGCGGAATACAAGAAAACGGGGCGCGCGCAGCGGCTGATCGTCGCCGGGTGTCTGGTGGAGCGTTACCGCGGCGAGATCGAGAAGAATATGCCGGAAGTCGACGCCGTCGTCGGGACCAACGAGCTCGAACGCATCACGGCTCTCTGCGAAGGCCTGGAGAACCCAGAGAACGCGAGCCCAGAGAAGGGGAGTCCGGCGAATCCGCTGGAACCCTACCTCTATCACGATCTGACGCCGCGGGTTCTCGCGACGCCGCGCCACTTTGCCTACATCAAGATCGCCGAGGGCTGCGATCATCCGTGCACCTTCTGCGTGATCCCTCAGTATCGCGGCAAGTTTCGCAGCCGCCGCTTTGAATCCGTGATCTCGGAAGCCACGCGGCTGTTTTCTCAAGGTGTCCGCGAGATCAATCTGATCGGCCAGGACACTACCTGCTACGGCGAAGATCTGGGGCTCAAGGATGGACTCGCCCTCCTGCTGGCCCGCCTCGCGCGGATCGAGACGGATCACGAAAAGTGGGTGCGGTTCCTGTACTGCTATCCCAACAAAGTCACCGGGCGTCTGCTCGACACCATCGGAGAGCACCGCGCACTGGTCAAATACATCGACATGCCGCTGCAACACGCGAGTGCGTCGGTGCTCAAGCGCATGAAACGCGGCGCGCACGCCGATATCTTCCTGAAGCTGATCGAGCGCATCCGCGCGACCATCCCCGGTGTGGCCATTCGCACCAGCATGATCGTCGGGTTCCCGGGCGAAACGCAACAGGACTTCGAGACGCTGTGCCAGTTCGTTCAGGCCGCGCGATTCGATCGCCTGGGCGTGTTTTCGTACTCAGATGAGGATACCAACCAGAGCTACCATCTGGACGGCAAGGTGGATTCCCGCACTATCTACAATCGCAAGCGCCACTTAATGGCACTGCAACGGAAGATCTCGCGGGCGCGTAATCGAGTCCTGGTGGGCCATGAAATGCCTGTTCTGGTGGAGGGACCTTCCCCCGATTCGGAATTGGTCTGGCAAGCGCGTCTTTCCACCCAAGCGCCCGATATCGACGGCGTCTGCTACATCTCCGATCCTGGCGAGCATCCGTTGAACGCCGGGGAAATTCGAACCATGCGCATCACCCAGGCGCACGACTATGATTTGACCGGCGTGCTGATGGACGCGCCCCCACGCACCGGAACCCGGCCGAGCGCAAGAACCAGCCCGTCGCTGGTGCTGATTGCCTGACCTATATTGATTTGCAATGAAGTGTCCGATTTGCCAAAAAGAAGTCGAGTTAGACGATCCGTTCATGCCGTTTTGCGGCGACCGTTGCCGCGTCATCGACCTGGGCAATTGGGCGTCCGAGAAGTACGCGATCTCGTCGCCCCTGGAATCGTCTCTAGAAGGCGAAGAGGACGAATCCCTAGATAGGCGCGGAAGGTGATAGGCGCGGAAGGTGATAGGCGCGGAATGCTGGCCCGCCTGATCGCGACCTGGTTCTACTTCGGTTACTCGCCCTGGGCGCCGGGTACAGCGGGGTCGCTGGGGGCGATCGCGATCGCCTTGGTGCTGCACGCCTATGCGAGTGTCCCGAGTCTCGGCTTCGTGGCGATGGCGCTCATCCTGCTGTTGCCCGCGATCTGGTCGTCGAGCGTAATGGCGCGGGCGACCGGACGGAAGGACCCGCAGATCGTGGTAGTGGATGAAGTGGTGGGCCAGTGGATTACGCTTGGGGGCGCGACCGTGCTCAACTGGAAGAGCTGGCTGGCTGCGTTCCTGCTGTTCCGCGCCTTCGATATCTGGAAGCCTCCTCCGGTGCGGCAGCTCGAGCGTCTGCCGGAGGGAACCGGTATCGTGATGGACGACGCGATGGCCGGCGTGTATGCCGCACTTGTGTTGTACGCCGCCGGATGGTTCAATCTTTATTAGTATTAGTTCCCCTTCTTATGGCATTTCGTAAATCGTCCGACCCGCGTCCGCAGATTACAGATGTTTCGCCGGCGGCCGCGATCCCCGGCGGCGAATTTCAAGTCCGCGGGAAGGGGCTCGCGGGCACGGAGCGGCCGGTCGCGCGATTTGGAGAAGTCCCCGCGCCCATCGTGATCGGTTCCGATTCCTTGGTCATCGTGCGGGTTCCCGAGGGCGCCGCGAGCGGCGAATTGACCATCGGGCAAAACCATCACGCGACCACGCCCAGAAGCTGCGGCATCGGCGTGCAGATCGCCGACGGCGTGCATCCGGTGGCGAATCCCGCGGTCGACAGCCACGGCAACGTCTATGCGACTTTCAGTGGATCGCGCGGACAGAAGACCCCCGCGTCCATCTATAAGATCGACCCCAGCCTGCGAATCGAGCCGCTGGCGGCCGATGTGATGAACGCCACGGGCCTGGCGTTCGATCGGGAGGAGATCCTATACTGCTCCAGCCGTCATGACGGTACGGTTTACAGGATTTCACCTTCGGGGAGTCCCTCCCCCTACGTGGAGGGAATGGGCGTCGCTACCGGAATCGCATTCGACCGGGACGACAACCTGTACGTGGGCGACCGCAGCGGCACTATCTTCAAGGTGAGCCGCGAGCGCCAGATCTATGTGTTTGCGACCATCGAGTCGTCCATTGCCGCCTACCATCTGGCGTTCGGCCCGAACGGATATCTGTACGTCGCAGGGCCCACCACCTCGAGCTACGATTCGGTGCAACGCATCTCTCCGGCGGGACAAGTGGAATTGTTCTATCGTGGCCTGGGACGGCCGCAGGGCTTGGCCTTCGACGCAAAGGACAATTTGTACGTGGCGGCATCGCTCGGTGGCCGGCGAGGCGTGGTGCGAATCACACCCGATTCCAAGGCCGAATTGTTCCTCTCCGGCCCGGCCATCGTCGGGCTCGCCTTTGCGCCCTCGAAATCGCTGATTCTGGCCACCAACAACCCACTCTATCGCGTCGACGCCGGAGTGGAAGGCCGCCGAATCCCTTAGACGGCCCGGACCATGCCCAACGCCGAGATCATCGCCGTGGGTTCGGAGATGCTGACTCCGCAGCGGGTCGATACGAATTCGCTGTACCTCACCGGCGAACTGAACGCCCTGGGAGTCGAGGTGCGGCGCAAGCTGGTGATTGGCGACGATCGCGCACTGCTTTCGGCCGCCGTGCACCAGGCGCTCTCGCACGCGGACATCGTTATCCTGACCGGGGGCCTCGGACCAACCGAAGACGACGTCACCCGGGAGGCGGTGGCCCAGGCTCTCAACCGCGGCCTGATCTTCCGCGCGGATCTGATCGAACAATTGGAGGAACGCTTTCGACGCCTCAATCGCAAGATGGCGGAGAACAACCGCCGCCAGGCGTTCCTGGTGGAGGGCGCAGAGCCGCTTCCAAATCCGCGTGGCACCGCTCCCGGCCAGTGGATTGAAGAAAAGGAACAGGTGATGATGCTCCTGCCTGGCCCTCCTCACGAACTGAAGGCCATGTTCGCGAATGAGTGTATGCCGCGGTTACAGCGCCGCCTGCCGCCTCAGGTGATTTGCACGCGATGCCTCCGCGTGGCGGGCATGGGCGAATCGGATCTGGACCATTTGATTGCGCCCATCTACACCAAGTACACCAATCCGTCGACCACCATCCTCGCCGCTGCGGGCGATATTCAGATCCACCTCCGGGCCCGTTGCACCAGTGCGGAGGAAGCCGAGCGCCTGCTCGAAGAGGTCGGCCCGCCGATCGAAGCGCTGCTCGGCGAGCGGCTGTATTCACACAATGGCGATTCGCTCGAACTCGTCGTGGGCAAGCTGCTCCGCGCGCGTGGCGCGACCCTGAGCGTCGCCGAAAGCTGCACCGGAGGCATGCTGGGGGAGCGCATCACGTCGGTTTCCGCCAGTTCCGATTATTTCGTGGGCGGCTTTCTGGTCTACACCGATCGCATGAAGACGGCAATGCTGGGCGTGGACCCGGCCGCGCTGGCCGAGCACACCGCGGTGAGTGAAGAAGTAGCGCGAGCCATGGCGGAAGGGGCGCGCGCGAAAACGGGATCGACGTACGCGATTTCGGTTACCGGAGAAGCCGGCCCTGAGAGCGCTACGGGCGCTCCCGTGGGAACCGCTTTCATCGGATTCGCGGGTCCCGGCGGATCGGACGCCCAGCGGTTCAATCTGTTTGGCGATCGCACTGGAGTGCGGACGCGCGCCACGAACAGCGCCCTTGACCTGCTACGCCGCAAGATCCGGTAGCTAGCAGTTCCTTCCTCCGTGTCAACACGCAGCGGGAGTTGACAGGCGCCGCGCCGCATGTAATAGTGAACCGATAGGTTCAGTATCTCATGACCAATAACCTGGATCACGTCATGGTCGCGATTTCTGATCCAACGCGGCGCGCGATCATCGGACGTCTCGCCCGCGGACCGGCCCGTATCTCCGACGTCGCTGCACCGTTTTCGATGTCGCTCACCGGCGTCTGCAAACACGTCAAGGTGTTGGAGCGCGCCGGGCTCGTGCGGCGCACCCGTCGGGGCCGCGAGAATACGCTCGAATTGTCCGCCGAACCCCTTTGCGATGTGGCGCGCTGGATCTCGCGGTATCAGCGTTTCTGGGATGCACGCCTCGATCGACTGGAGAGGTTCTTTCAAAAAGGTAAACAGGAGAAATCACAATGAAGCTCATCGACATAACGGTCACCCGGGCGATCCCGGCGCCGGTCGAGAAGGTATTCGACGTCTGGATGGACCCGAAGAGTCCCGGGGGCCAGTGGTTCGGGGTGGAGCGCGTAATCCTGAACCCGGTGGTCGACGGCCTGTTCTATTTTGCGGTGAAACACGAAGGACGAACGTGGCCGCATTACGGGCGCTTCATCGTCATCGAGCGCCCTCGCCGGGTGGAGTACACGTGGGTGTCGGAAGCGACCCAGGGTGTGGAAACCGTGGTGGCCGTTACGTTCGAGCCTCGCGGAGATCAGACCGAGGCAACTCTGCGCCACTCAGGCGTCCCGGATGACGAGATGGGACGGCGGCACAAGGAAGGCTGGACCTGGGTGCTATCGATGCTGGCCGAACGCTTCGGGGCACGCCCGGCGTCTCCTGCATCGGCATAGGGAGGCAGGACGCTTGCCTGCGGCAGGCGGTCCACGGTAAGGGTTCGGAAGATTCGATTATGCTCCGGGTCAGCGCCGAGCCTTCTTGCAGCGGCGCGGGCGACGCCTGCTGCTGGTAGATCAGCATCCCGCTCACCGAGACAGGCGCAGTCAGTTGGCCCCAGCCCAGGTTGGTGGAGCTGCCACTGCCCGTAGTGCGGACAATCGCTTGCGAGCCCGCGGGAATGCTGCCGGTCATGCCCGCTTGCGCGGGGTCCAACTGATACGTCACCTGCGCTCCGCTCTGATTGAAGAATTGCAGAGAGTAAACCGGGGAGGGAAACCGGCGACGTCTCCACGTCAACCTCTGCTCCTACGCCCATCCGGGTTTGACGCTCGCGATCACGTTTCTCGATCCTGCCAGCCGCCGAGCCGCGGCTCAAACGCGCGCGGATCGCTTCGTGGGAACATCCGTTTTCGCGGACGAATGGGCTGAATCTGAACGTGTCCCCTGATAGGCAGCAACGATCTCCTCCGGCTCGCCGATCTCGACCACTCGTCCACGCTCCAGCCACATGGCGCGCTGGCATAGCATCTTCAGAAGTTCCAGCGAGTGCGACGCGAGCAGGATTGTCTTCCCGTCCCGCTGGAAGGCGCGAATCTTCTCCAGGCAGCGGGCGCGGAACTCCTCGTCGCCGACCCCGATCACTTCATCGATCAGCAGAACGTCGGGATTGCAGCTCACCGCGACGGAAAATGCAAGGCGCAGGCTCATGCCTTGGGAATAAGTTCGCAGCGGCTCATGGATGAATTCCCGGACGCCGGAGAACTCGATGATCTCCTCGAGCTTCTCCTCGAGCTCCCGGCGCGTCAGTCCGATGAGAGCGGCATTGACGTGGACGTTCTCCATCCCGGTCAGGTCGGGATGAAACCCAGCGCCCAGTTCGAGCAGGGACGCCACCCGGCCCCGCACTTCGATGCGGCCCGAATCGGGCATGGCGAGCCCCGTGGCAAGACTCAGGAGCGTGCTTTTTCCGGCGCCGTTCGGCCCGATCAATCCCAGACATTCGCCCTGCGCAAGCTCAAACGATACGTCGCTCAGGGCGGTAAAACGCTGCCCCCGCGTTCCCCGCAGGAGGCCCGCGATGCGATCCCTTAGCAGCATCCTCCGGGCGTGATGCTCGAAGGTTTTCGTGACCCGGTCGAAGCACAGCGCGCGCATCAGATGTGCTCGTAAAATCGCGATTTCAAACGGGCAAAGATCACCCAGCCCATCGCCATCGTAAGGCTGGCGGCCAGCGCCAGATTCCTGATCAGAGACATCGGCGGCGGAATCCCGTCGAGCACGATGTTCCGCATCGCCATCACCAGCGCTGCCACGGGGTTGAACTGATATACGTCGGCGTACTTCGGGGGAATGATCGAGAAGGAATAGAAGATCGGTACCAGCCAGAAAAGCACAAGGTTAAACGACTCGACTACATAGCGCGTATCGCGAATAAAAACATTGATGGCGCTCGAGGCGAGAGACAAGCCACAGGCGAAGACGATGTACAGCGCCCAGATCACCGGCAGCCATAACCAGGGGACACCGGGACGATATCCGTAGCCCCATGCCATCACAAACAGGAGCGCGAGCTGAATCAGCAAATGGACCGCGTTGGACAGTACTCCCGCGACTGGAAACATCTGCCGCGGAACCGGCACCCGCTTCACCAAAGAGGCGCTATCGATGATGGAATTGGTGCCGGCAATCCAGGCCCCGGTGAAGAAGTTGTAGGGGACCAACCCACACAGCAGAAACACCGGAAAGGCCCGGGATCGCTGCCCGCCGACCACTCCCCCGAAGATAAACGTCATCACTCCCATCATCACCAGGGGATTCAGCAGCGACCACATCACTCCCAGCGACATGTTGCGGTAGCGGATTTTGAAGTCCTTCAAGATCAATTGTTCGAACAGGAAGACATAGTCTCCCTCCCAGGCCTTTCGAAAAACCGACGGCGCTAGCGTCATCGTTTCCGGCGGCGGCGTGTGAGGGGGGGACGCCGAAGGGAGCGCGCTGGCCGGAGACCCTGCCGTCTCTCGGCCACTCCGCATTGGGCCACTCGGGGACATTCGAGCTTCAGTATACAATGGGCTAAGCGATGTCCTTCCCGGAACTCTACAGGAAGCGCCTTCTCTCCACCATTGACACCATCGACGCAGCCTCGGTTGCGCGGGCGACCGAATGGATGCGCGAGGCCAGAGACGCCAACCGCGCCATTTTCGTCGCCGGCAACGGCGGGAGCGCCGCCACCGCCTCGCATTTCGTTTGCGACATGGTCAAGGGCGCGAGCTGCGGCAAACCAACGCGCTTCCGAATTCAGGCTTTGGGCGATTCCATCCCCACGCTGACGGCGTACTCAAACGATATGAGCTATGCCGACGCCATCCTGGAACAGCTCAAGAATTTCGCGCAATCCGGCGACGTCTATATGGCCATCAGCGGATCGGGCAACTCGCCGAACGTGGTCCGCGCCATGGAATACGCCAACTCCATCGGTTGCCGGACTCTCGCGCTCACCGGTCGCGACGGCGGCCGCCTGGGCGCGCTCGCTCAGTTGAATATTCAAGTCCAGGAGCCGCACATGGGGCGAATTGAAGACGCCCATCATATTATCTGTCACATGATTTGCTATGCATTCATGGATCAATAGCGATGGATCAAACGGCTATTCATATCCTGTCGCGCGGTGAGGGATATCAGGATTTACTTAGGCTGCCCAAGGCATCGCGGTGTTCAAATTTTGAACAGAGTGGCCGATACTCCACTCAGGGGACAAGAATCCCCCGAAAGTGAACGATGAAGGTAAACGATCCGAATCTCCCCTCTCTCGCTTCCATCGGCGCGGCTCGGACGCAAGAAACCGGGCGCGCCGGACAGACGAACCAGCCCGCGAATTCGACCGGAGCCACGACGGCATCCGGTGACGACGTACATCTCTCCGAATTGGTAAGCAGCCTGCGATCTCTCGCGGCGGATTCTCCGGATCGCCAGGCGCAGATCGAACAACTGGCTCGAACCTATGCCAGCGGTTCTTACCAAGTAGACGCTGCGGCGACGGCATCGAAGATGATTGACGATGCGCTCAAGCCTTCCTAGTAGCAACGATCATCGCGAACCACGGAGCTCGCCGGAAGCTTTCCCTGATCCTGATGATGCTTCCGCGCCAACCACGTTGCGGACCGTTCGGCTGAGCGTAGAATCCCTCCGTGGTGCGTTACTGAATCCTTCCCGGGAAGACCTCGAACAATGCCTGCCCGCTCTCGAGGAAGCAGTCCGTTGCCTGGTTTCGATCGAGCGGAAATTGCGCGACCAGGCGGCCGAATCCGCGCAACATTCCCTTGGGCCAACCACCACGGGCGCCACCGGACTCCGTACCGGGCTCGAAGCATTGAAGAACGAGTTGCGCATCGTGAGCCGGCTGATCGCAAACGGCGCGGCATTTTGTGAGAACTGGGCGAAGTTCCTGGGTGGAGCGGAGGCGGGCTACGTATCCACCGGACAACCGGCATCGCTCACGGCGGGAGGCAGCGTGTCATTCCGTGGTTAGAGCCCGAGTGGTGGTGAAAGCCCGAGTCGTGGTCAAGTCCGGGTCGTGGTGGAACCATCCGCGAGGGACGAACACGCGCGGTTGAACGACCGAGGTAAGCATGGGAAATCTCCTCACATCCTTGTTAAATTCGAGCAATGCTCTGGGGGTCTACAACAAGGTTTTCGACACCATTCAAAACAACATTACGAACGCCAACACGCCCGGATATGTCGAACAGGATCAGTCTTTGGTGTCGCTTCCCTTCGATCCCGCAACGGGCCTCGCTGGAGGAATTGGGGCGGGGCCGCTGGTCAGCAGCCGTTCGGAGTATCTCGAGCAACAGGTTCGCAATCAGCAGGAGTTGCTGGGAAGCGCGCAGCAGAAAGCCGGCGACCTGAATCAGGTCCAGTCCTTATTCGATCCGACCGCAACCAATGGAGTGGCCGGTAATTTGAATAGCTTCTTCAACAGTTTCTCCCAATTGAGCGTCAATCCGAACGATCCGGTGGAACGGCAGGCGGTAATCACCGCGGCCGGCCAGGTGGCGGAATCCTTCAACGCGACGGCCAACGGCCTGGCCCAGGCATCGAGCAACGCCGATCAGGAGACCACCGCTGCCGTGGCGACCATTAACCAGATCGCCGGACAAGTGGCGGCGCTGAACCAGCAGTACCTCACCACGCCGCTGGCATCTCAGAACGCCGGCCTGGACGCCCAGCTGCATGCGGCGCTCGAAAACCTTTCACAGGTGGCCAATTTCACCGCCCTCCAGATGCCGGACGGCACCACCAGCATCTACCTTGGCGGTCAAACGCCGTTGGTCCTGGCCAATCAGCAATCCACCGTGTCGGCCGATATGTCCACTCCGAATACCGTGATTCGCGATTCCCAAGGCAACGACATCACGTCGCAAATCACAAGCGGGAGCTTGGGCGCCCTGATCGGGGAAAAGAATACGACGCTGCCGGGCTATCTGACCAGCCTGAATACGCTCGCCCAGACCTTTGCCGATTCGGTGAACGGCGCGCTCGCCCAGGGCGTCGATCAGAATGGGAATCCACCGGCACAAGACCTGTTTACGTACAACGCCGGCGGCGGCGCCGCTTACACGCTCGCGGTGACCGGGATCACGCCGGATCAGATCGCGGCGGCCTCCGCGGCCTCGCCCGGCGGAAATGGCAATGCGATCGCCCTATCGAACCTGGCCACCCAGCCGCTGGTCAACGGTTTCACGTTCACTCAGGCCTTTGGCAATTTAAGCGGACAGGTGGGCACGGATGTCTCGAACGCCCAGCAGGATCAGACCGCTCAACAGAATCTGTTGACCCAGGCGCAGGCGCTGCGAAGCTCTCAGACCGGTGTCTCGCTCAATGCCGAGGCCGCCAAATTACTCCAATTCCAACAGGCTTACCAGGCGGTGGGAAAGCTGGTCGGCATTATCGACAGTCTCACCCAAACCGTCATCAATATGATTCCGACTCCTTAAAGCGGCGGCAGGAAGTTTATCATGCTCTCTAATCTCAGCCCGGCAATGCAGCAATTCCTGAACAACCTGAACCAGATCGGCGACCGGATGCAGAAAGCGCAGGCGCAGGTCTCGACCGGCTTGAAGATCACCCAGGCCTCCGACGCGCCGGATCAGATTTCGTCGCTTCTCCAGGCGCGCGCCAGTCTTGGTTCCACGCAACAGACCCTTTCGAATCTCGGCCGGGCCACCACCGAAGTGAATGCGGGAGAGCAGGCGCTCCAAACCGCCGTGCAGTTGTTCGATCAAGTCCAGACGCTCGGCACGGAAGGAGATTCCAGCTTGCAGACGGCCACGACCAAGGCGACTCTCGCGCAGCAGCTCGACAGCATTCTGCAGCAGATGGTGGGTCTCACCGGCACCACGGTGGAAGGCCGATACATTTTTTCAGGCGATTCGGACCAGCAGGTTCCCTATACATACGATGCCACCCAGTCGCCTCCGGTGAGCGCGTACTTAGGCCAACCCTCCACGCGCGTGATCCAGGATCCCAACGGCGCAACGTTCTCCGTGGCCTTGACCGCGCAGCAGATCTTCGATTCGGCCGATCCGACGACGAATGTTTTCAGCGCTATCGAGGGCTTGAGCACGGCGTTGAAGAATAACGACAGCGCGGCTATTCAGACTTCGGTCTCCGGACTTGCGGGCGTGGCCTCCTACCTGAACGCCCAGCTCGCTACGTATGGCACGACGCAAGACCGAATCACCAGTGCGACCGATCTCGGAAACAATCTGCAGACCCAACTACAGACACAGATCAGCGGAATCCAGGACGCCGACATGACGCAATCCATTCTCGATATGACGCAGGCCCAAACCCAGCAGCAGGCCGCGCTCGATTCCGAGTCGAAACTTCCACAACAAACGCTGTTCAGTTACTTGGGTTGAGGCAGGCCGCCGAGGCCGAATTCCGACTCGAGCACTCGCCCCGCGGAGTCGACCATCGCCGTGGTCGCAAAGCCCGGACGTTCCGGGGTGCCGAAGCGCAGGTCGATCAGCTCGACGCGGGTGGTGCCCACCCGCGTTGCATCGGCCCGCGTTGTATCGGTCCGCGTTGTATCGGAGAGACTCGTCACTCGCCAGAATGGCAGTTGATTGAACCGGCTGAAAACTTCAAAAGGGCGAGTGTGCAAAGCTGCTTCGATCGCCGGGTTCATGGGCGCGGGGTACTCAACACGTCCGCCCGCCGGGTCGAAATCCGTGGCCAGATCGAGCGGTACAATCCTGACGAACCCATCGCCTTCAATCACGCCTCGCCAGCGGAGCGGACTGAACGTAGCGGGCAGCGCGGTGATCCGCCGCGCGACGGCGCCGTTGTACAAGCGCGCGTTCATCACGTCCAAGGCGTGCTGATGGGCCATGAACCGGGTCGCTTCAAACGCGAGCAGAGCGAGAATCGCAAACCACGCCCAATTACGTTTGATCCCGTCTTCGGCCGCTCCGCGCCACGACTTCCCACTGATCTCGCGGCCTACTAAACCCGAAAGCCAGGGAGCGGCGAGCGCAAGCAGCAGGATGGCCCAGATCCAGGGGTCGACGATGTCAGTGATATCCAAATGCAGCCAGCGGTTTGAAAACGGAAGCAGCAGACGGACGCCGTAGACGTTCGACCAATCGAGCAGCAGGTGGCTCAAGACGCCGAGGAGACTCGCACCATAGGCCCGCCAGGACATCCCCGCGCGCACCAGCAGCATCGGGATCAGCGCCATGACCGGAGCCAGGGCCAAGGAGTGCGCATAGCCGCGATGATATTGGATATATGTGAGCGTCCCTCCGAACCAGGAGATCGTATCGAGGTCGGGCATGTTCGCGGCGAGCATCATCATCCCCGCGCCTCGCGCCGTGGTCTTCGCCAGGCCGCAGCGGGCCATCATCAACCCCGCCAGTGTGTGGGTGAGGTTCTCCATGTCGTCGAATACTTGCGCGCGATTACTTGTATGCCGGCGGCACCAGCAGCGTCAGCGCGGCGGGGACGGTTTCGAAACATGCCGGAACGCGGCCCGCGTACTCGCCGTCGATCTGGACGTGCGCGTCGCCCAGAAATTCGATCCGGTTGGTGCGTAACGTGCGGACTCCGTACATGGACTGTACGCGTTTGGTCCCCACGCCCAGCATGTACCAGGCGTAGCGCAGGGGATGCGAGCCCTCGAAAAGCACCACCTCGAATTCGTCGTTCAACAACGACGCGCCCAGCGCAATCTCCAGATCGCCGCCATAGTTGCGCACTCGGGACGCTAAGGCAAATCCGCAGCGGTACACGTCGCCGTTGACTATCGCCTCGAATTGTTCAACCCGGTTGGTAATTTGAGAAAGACCCGCGGTCCAGTACGCGAGTTTGCCTGCCCGCGCCTTGAACTCGGCATTGACCTCCGTTACGACGGTGGCGTCGAGACCGGCACCGGCCATCAGCAGGAAGAATCGAGAGACTCCATCGGGCGTGCGCATCCTGCCCACCGCGACTCGCTGTTCGACGCATTCCCTCAGGCGCTCGCCCGCGCGCTCCAGACGCGAGCCGAGCGTCAGCTCCATCGCCAGGACGTTCGCCGTGCCCCCCGGAAGCACGCCCAGCGGAACCGGCGAGTGCACCATGCCGTTGACTACTTCGTTGATAGTTCCGTCGCCGCCGAGCACCAGAACCAGATCCGCACCTTCGGCGACGGCCTGACGCGCGAGCATGGTCGCGTCGCCGGGCGCGCCGGTGGGCATCAATCGGGGTTTCAGACTCGCCAGCTCCAGTGCTTCGGTGGTACGTTGGAGAATGCGGTTCGGATTCCGTCGAAATTTGCCTGCGGCGGCGTTGTAGATGAGGACTGGCTGCCGATAGCGTGTAATGCCAACAGTATAGCGCGCGTGCCCACCATCTCCCAAAGAATCGAGGGTTTGCGCGAAAAGCTGCGCCATCACGAGCACCTCTACTACGTCCTCGACTCGCCTGAGATCTCCGACGCTGAATACGACGCGCTGATGCGCGAGGTGAAGGCGCTGGAGGATGCGCATCCGGAGCTCATCACCGAAAACTCTCCCACGCGCCGCGTCGGCGGCAAACCCCGGGAAGGGTTCGTCAAGGTGCCCCATTCGAGCCCCATGTTGAGCCTGGACAACGCGCTCAACGAAGGCGAGCTTAGGGATTTCGATCGCCGTGTGCGGGATCTCCTGCCCGGCGAATCCTTCGCCTACGTCGCCGAACTGAAAATGGACGGACTATCGCTCGCGGTTCAGTATCGTAACGGGAAATTCACCCAGGCCGTGACCCGCGGCGATGGAACCGTGGGGGAGGATGTCACACCGAACGTTCGCACCATCCGCTCCATGCCGCTTCAGGTGAAATCGAAACCCGATTTCGAGGTGCGCGGCGAAGTCGTCATGAACCTGAAGGCCTTCGCGAAGCTTAACGCGGAACGCGAGGCGGCCGACCTGCCGCGCTTCGCCAATCCGCGCAACGCCGCGGCCGGTTCCTTACGGCAGTTGGATCCCACCATCACCGGGGCCCGCCAGCTCGACTACTTTCCGTACTTCTTCTTCACCGGCGGCGTACCCGCACGGCCCACGCAGTGGGAAGCGCTCGAAGCGCTGCATCGGATGGGATTCAAGGTGAATCAGCATCGGCGTTTATGTGAAGACGTGGAGGCGCTGGTTGCGTTCTGCAAGGAATGGGAGGAGCAGCGCGATTCGCTGCCTTATGAGATCGATGGTGTGGTCGCCAAAGTGAACGCAGTCGCGCAGCAGGACCGCCTGGGCTGGACCGCCAAAGCCCCGCGCTGGGCCATCGCTTTCAAGTTCGCCGCGCGGCAGGAAGAGACCGTCGTCGAAGATATTAGCGTCCAGGTGGGCCGCACCGGAGCGCTGACTCCCGTGGCGCACCTTCGGCCGGTGATCGTCAGCGGCGTGACCGTTTCGCGCGCAACGCTCCACAACGAGGATGAGATCGAGCGCCTCGGCCTCCAGATTGGCGACCGCGTGTTGATCGAGCGTTCGGGCGATGTCATCCCGAAGGTGGTTCGCGTCGTCAGGAAGGGACATGAGCGCCGGCCTTTTATCATGCCGAAGTCGTGCCCGGTCTGCGATAGCGAGGTGGTGCGCGCCGAGGGCGAGGCCGCCAGCCGCTGCCTCAACACGAATTGTCCGGCCCGGCTCAAGGAATCGATCCTGCACTTTGCCGCGCGAAGCGTGGTGGATATCGATGGCCTGGGCGACGTTCTGGTGGATCAATTGGTCGACAAGGGCCTGGTGAAGAACGTGGCGGACCTGTACCGGCTGAGGCTTGACGACCTGGTGAACCTGGAACGTATGGGCCCCAAGTCCGCCGCCAAGCTGCTCGCGAACATCGACGCTTCGCGCAAAGCTTCGCTGCCACGCATTTTGAACGGACTCGACATCCCGTTCGTCGGCGAACGGACGGCTCAGTTCCTGGCCGAGAGATTCGGGGACTTGGACAAGATCGCCGGCGCATCCGAGGACGACCTGCAAAAGTCCGAGGAAGTGGGACCGAAGGTCTCCCACAGCATCCGGCGATTCTTCACGGAAGCGCGAAATCGCCAACTGGTGGAGCGTCTGCGCGAGGAACGCTTCGGATTCACCCACGCTATGAAACGAAAGGCCGGCGTACTCGACGGATTCACGTTCGTGCTCACCGGCACCCTGCCTGCGCTCACTCGGGAAGACGCCAAGGAACGGATCGAATCGGCCGGCGGGAAGGTGACCGGCTCGGTCAGCAAGAAGACGGATTATGTCGTGGCGGGAGCCGATCCCGGTTCGAAGCTCGATAAAGCGAAAGAACTGGGCGTGAAAGTGATTGACGAGGCGGGACTGTTGAGTCTGTTGGAACGGACCAGCGAGTAAAGCATGCGCCACTTCCGCGATATTCTCGTCTCCTGGGGTCCGCTTGGCGTCTTGGTCCTATCGACCATCGAGTCGGCGGGCATCCCCAATCCCGGCGGTACGGACTGGCTATTGCTGCTGATGGCCATCGCGCGGCCGGCCGATGCATGGTTCAGCGCGGCCATGGCGGTCATCGGATCGCTCATCGGTACGGCGTTTTTTTACGAAGTTATGCGAAAGGGCGGCGAGCGGTATCTCGCCGGCTACACCTCTTCCGGCCGCGGGCTGCGATTCCGGGCCTGGTTTACCCGCTACGGCCTGGTTACGGTCTTTATTCCGGCGCTTTTGCCGCTTCCGTTTCTGCCGTTCAAAGCGTTTGCCGCGTGCGCGGGGGCCATGCGCATCAACCGCACGCGGTTCGTCCTGGTACTACTGACGGCCAGAATTCTTCGCTACTCGGGACTGGCTTTCCTCGGCCAGCAACTGGGTGAGAACTCCGCGGCGTGGCTCAAGAGCCACCTGTGGCATATGGGCGTTTTCGCCGCTATTTTGTTCGTGGCGCTGTATGTTCTGATTCGCTGGTCGGATCGCGGACAGGCCCGCCCGGACCCCGCGGACGAAGTACTCCCCGGGACGCCGGTTGAGCCAAAAACGTCCAGCGCCGGCGGGAGCGGATACAATAAGTAGGTGGCGCCTCAAGAGAGGCCTCCGATGCTCCCCCTCAAAGATACTTTCGGCCGTCTGCACGATAACCTGCGCCTTAGCGTAACGGATCGATGCAACATCCGGTGCTTTTACTGCATGCCGGAAACGGACGTAAAGTTTCAGCCGCGCGAACAGATCTTGAGCTTCGAGGAAATCGAACGCTTCGTGCGAGTGGCGGTAAAGCTGGGTGTACGTAAGTTGCGCGTTACGGGCGGCGAGCCACTGGTGCGAAAAGACCTCGCCAAGCTGATACGCAAACTGATCGCGATCGAGGGCATTGAGGACCTGGCGCTGACCACCAACGGCGTGCTGCTCGGCGCGCAGGCCCAGGAGTTGTACGACGCCGGATTGCGCCGGCTCAACGTCCATCTGGATACGCTCGACCGCGAACGATTCAAGCAGATTACGCGCCGTGACGATCTCGATCGCGTGCTCGCGGGGATCGACACCTGTCTCCGCCTTGGGTATGGCCCCATCAAGATCAACGCCGTCGCGGTGAAGAACCTGGTGGAACCCGATATCGTTCCGCTGGCCCGCTATGGCCGCGAGCGAGGCATCGAGATTCGCTACATCGAATTCATGCCCCTCGATGCGCAAGGACTGTGGGAACGTGACCGTGTGCTCCTGGCCGACGACATCCTGGCCATGCTCGAACGAGAGATTGGGCCGCTCGAAGCGATTCCCGATCGCGACGTGCGCGCGCCGGCCACCGAATACCGGTATACCGACGGCGTGGGCCGCGTGGGATTCATCGCGTCGGTCAGCCGCCCCTTCTGTCTGAACTGCAATCGCATCCGTTTGACGTCCGACGGCAAACTCCGCTATTGCCTGTTCGCGATCGAGGAGACCGATGTACGCACGCTGCTCCGGACCGGCCATTCGGATGACGCCATCGAAGCGGCGATTCGCGCTTCCGTGAGTGCCAAGTGGCTCGGCCACGAGATCAACTCCAGCCGCTTCGTGCCGCCTCCACGCCCCATGTATTCGATTGGCGGTTGAAGTCCGGATTGGTGACGTCGCGCAGCGGTTCTTTTCGTCTTTGAGGAACCCGCCCGCACAACGGAGCCTCGCTCGGGGAGACGCTTCGAGTTCCTGCTCGTTTGGAGGGCCTCGCTGGCCCTGTGCGGGCTTAGGTGAATCCTTTCGGGCCGCGATATACTTTGGACGGCGACCTTGTCCTCGCTGAATGGGGGACTGTCAGGTCAGGAAGGGAACCTCCAAATGAAGCGAATCATGATAGCGGCGGCACTGTCGCTGGTAGCAGCCTTACAGATAATGGGGCAACAAGCGGCGCGGGATAACATTATCAAGGGCCCAGCGCCTGCCGCGGCGATTGCGCCTGTTGCGAAATGCGCCGGCCCGGACGGGAAACCTTGCACGGCCGCCCATGTGAAGGATATCGCCAACGGGATCTCCTCGGGCAGGAGGCAGTGGAAGCCTTTGGAAGCAGTCAAGGCGGTGAGCTTGGCTTCGCCCGATCGGACTCTGAAGTGCGAGCAGAATAATGGAACGGCCTGCACGGCCGAACAACTGGACGCACTGAACAATGTCGCGGGGCAGCTCAAGTGCGCGATCAACTATAACTCCTCCAAATCGAACACCAGCAACCGATCGAATATCAAGAACAACTAGGCTCCTGTCCCGGCGGTTCGTTGCATAGGTTCTCAGGGTTAGGAGTCTCCACACTTGCCCCGGTCATTCCGATCCCGCAGAGCGGGAGAGGAATCCGCTTTTTGTTCGCGTGTAACCATCATGAGCGGCCAGCGGTTACGTCAGGGCCGGAGTTCGTGACTCGATATAATAACGGACGGCGGCCGGGAATTGAAACTTGTGAGGTAACACAACGAATCGACGACTCTCCCATGTTTTTATGGCGATAGCTTTGGCGGCGCTACCGTCTGGCGCAGCGATCCGGCAGCCTGTAGAGGTCAAGAGCGGATTAATCGCGGGCGTCGCCGCCGGCGATTCTACCATCGCGGTGTTCAAGGGGATCCCGTATGCGGGGCCGCCAGTGGGCGACCTGCGTTGGCGGGCGCCCCGCCCTCCTGCCGCCTGGCAGGGCATTCGCAAGACGGATCGGTTTTCCGCAAGTTGCGTTCAGAACATTGTCCCCGAGCGAAAACCCTGGACCTTCGAGTTCATGACCCATAATGAGATCAGCGAAGACTGCCTGTATCTAAATATATGGACTCCCGCCAAGTCCGCCGGCGAGAAGCTGCCGGTATTTTTCTGGATGTATGGGGGCGGCAATGTGGAGGGCAGCGCCTCCGTTCCCGTCTACGATGGCGAGAACCTCGCGAAAAAGGGACTGGTGGTTGTCACCATCAATTACCGGCTCGGAGTATTCGGGTTCTTCACGCATCCGGAGCTGACAAAAGAGTCGGACACTTCAGGTAATTACGGGCTCCTCGACCAGTTGGCGGCGCTGCATTGGGTGCATGACAACATCGCGGCCTTCGGCGGCGATCCGGCCCGGGTTACGATCGCCGGACAATCGGCCGGCGCCGGCGACGCTCACATTCTGGTTGCATCGCCGTTTGCCAAGGGTCTCGTCGCTCGGGCCATCGAGGAAAGCGGATCGAGTATTGTGTCCAACGTGCGCACACTGTCCGAACAGGAGAAGGACGGCGTCCGCTTTGCCGAGGCAAAGGGATTGCATTCTCTGGCGGAGCTGAGAGCGGCTTCCTGGAAGGATCTTATGACGCCGGTTCCGGATGCCGCCGGCGTTCCCCCGTGCGTTTTGGACCGGTAATTGATGGCCGTTTGTTGCCAGCCTCACCCCTCGAGATCTTCGCTCACGGAAAACAAAACGACGTCCCCGAATTGACCGGCTGCAACAAAGACGATCTTGGAGGGGGTGTGCCTCATCCCAACATCACGGTGGAAGCATTCGAGAAGAATGCAAGTCAACGTTATGGAGATGTGTCCAGCGCGTTCCTGAAGCTTTATCCCACCCATTCCGACGCGCAAGCCGGGATGTCGCAGAACGACGGCGCCCGCGACCAGTTGCGTACATCGATGTATCTGTGGGCCCTGAATCGGGCGAAAACCGCGAAAACCAGAGCTTACACCTACTACTGGGATCACACGCTGCCTGGGCCCGATGCCGATACGTATGGCGCCTTCCATACGTCCGAAGTCCCGTATGCATTCAACTCGCTCACCAAATCCGACCGGCCCTTTACGGATGCGGACCGTAAGATCGCCGATATGGTGTCCTCTTATTGGGCCAACTTTGCAGCAACGGGCGATCCCAACGGCAAGGACCTCCCCCGTTGGCCCTCGGTCGGCGAGAAAACCGGCATGACCATGGAACTTGGCGACAAGACCGCTCCCATCGCTGTTGCGGGAGACAAAGCCAAAGAAGAGTTCTTCACAGCGTTCTTTTTGAAAACGCAGCCAGGGCAACGCCCGTGATATCTCTCAAATCTGCGTTCCGTGGCACCTCGCTGCTTTCGGATCGGTTAAACTTATCTGAATCGTGAATATGCCGCTTCCGTGGGCGACAGAATCGGGCCTTGCGAAATACTCGCAACCATTTGCGCAGGATGGCTGAAATGTATCGCGGCTTAGAATCCCCGGCTCGGTCAGATAAGGGCCAAGATCGTTAAGGTGAAATGGGGTGCCAACTCGCGGACGCCGCGGGGTCCAGCGCTCAATTTGCACTCCTGGAGGTGTCGGATGAAAAAGCTCTCTGCCGCTGTGGCCGTCCTGTTCTTTACAGGACTTCTCTCAGCGGCCTCCAAAAACTTACAGATCTACTTCGTGGACGTGGAGGGCGGCGCAGCCACCCTGATCGTGACGCCGGCAGGTGAATCCATGCTCGTCGATACCGGCAATCCGGGTAATGACGACCGCGACGCCAAGCGGATTTACGCGGCTGCGCAGGATGCCGGCCTGACCAAGATCGATTATCTCTTGATCACCCATTTCGACGGAGACCACGTAGGCGGCGCGCCGGCGCTTGCCAAGATGATTCCGATCGGAAAGTTTCTGGATCACGGAGACTCGATTCAAGCCGGAACCCCGCAAGGCGCGCGGTTATGGGAAGGCTACCTGTCGGTCGCAACAGGCAAACGCACCAGCATGAAAGTGGCGGACCGGGTTCCCTTGAAGGGACTGCGGGTCGAGGCGGTGTCGTCAAACGGAAAAGTGCTGGCAGGACCTATCAATGGAGGCAAACCGAATGAGGCGTTGTGCAAAGACGCGCAACAGAAAGACCCGGACACTACCGAGAACGCTCTCAGCTTAGGCTTCCTGCTTACGTTCGGAAAGTTCACGTTTCTTGATCTGGGTGACCTCACTTGGGACAAGGAAATGGAACTCGCGTGCCCGGTGAACAAGCTGGGCAAGGTCACTCTTTATCAGGCAACGCACCACGGCTTTTTCGCGGATCGCTCAGGAGCGCCGGCACACTTGTTCGCCATCCAGCCGCAGGTAGTCATCGTGAACAATGGACCGGCTAAAGGGTTGACCACTCCAGCCCTGTATGAACGGATAACCAAGATACCCGGCATCGAGGGCATCTGGCAGGGGCACCTCACATTAGCGAACGACGCCCAGCACAACACGACGCCGGATATGATCGCCAATTTAGGACCGACACCGGAGTGCAAGGGGTACTGGCTGAAGGTCACCGTCGAACCCAATGGCAAATTCACGGTGATGAACGGTCGAAACAGTTTTAGCCGGGCTTATACGACTCGATAAGCTTGGGCGCAGTATCCATCCCACCCCGGCCGTGTCCATCCTTTGAGCCTGCAATCGCGCTCGGGACAGGGTACACTCTACTTCTGAGGAACTCGCCCGCACAACGGAGCCTGGCGCGGCGGGTCAGACCGAGTTCCTTCATCGCGTGGTGGGCCGCGCTGGCCCTGTTCGGGCTAGCAAGGCAGTCCCCAATGGAGGTGGCGATATGAGCGACAACCAATGGGCGCGAGTTGAGGACATCTTCCACAGGGCCGTCGAGCTTGCACCGCAGGCGCGATCGGCGTTTCTCGACCAGGCTTGCGGCGCGGACCCATCGCTTCGGCAAGAAGTAGAATCGCTGCTGTCGCACGAGTCCGAAAATGGATCTACATTCGCGCATCCAGCCGAAGAAGGTCCTCCCCAATCCATTGCGCACTATCGCGTCACCAGCAAGCTGGGCCAAGGTGGGATGGGAGCCGTCTACCGGGCCATGGACACCAAGCTGGGACGCGAGGTCGCGATCAAAGTCTTGCCCCGCTTCTTTGCCGAAGATCCCGACCGGCTGGCCCGCTTCCGCCGTGAGGCGAACGTCCTCGCTTCGCTGAATCATCCCAACATCGCGCAGATCTACGGCATTGAAGAATCGAATGGCATCCGCGCTTTGGTGATGGAGCTGGTGCCGGGCAAGACCCTCGCTGCTCATGTAAAGCCAGGGCCGCTCCCGCTTGAAACCGCGCTGAACTACGCAAAGCAAATCGCCGACGCTCTCGAAGCCGCGCACGAGAAGGGCTTCACCCATCGCGATCTGAAACCCGGGAACATCATGGTCGCGCTGGCGGGCGGAATCAAAGTGCTCGACTTCGGGCTTGTGGCAGTGAGCCAGGCATCGACGCCGGGCGACGGCAATCCCTCCAACTCACCGACTCTAACCATGCACGCGACACAAGCCGGGACGATCATGGGCACGGCGGCTTACATGAGTCCCGAGCAGGCCAGCGGCAAGGTGGTAGACAAACGCTCGGACATCTGGTCGTTCGGAGTGGTTCTGTTCGAGATGCTGACCGGTCGGCGCCTGTTCGGCGGCGAGACGATTTCGCACACCCTAGCCGATGTGTTGCGTGGACCGATAGACTTCAGCACACTGCCTTCGGGAACGCCGGCCAAGATTCGAGAACTTCTCAAGCGATGCCTGGAACGCAATGTGAAGAATCGGTTGCGTGACATCGGCGAGGCGCGAATCGCGATCGAAGAAGCCCTGAGCGGAGCGCCGCGGGATGCAGTACCGGTTGCTGTTCCACGAAGACGCAATCTCCTGCTTGGGGCTGTGGCCGTCATCGCGATCCTGATCGCCGGTGTTTTCGCGTTCGCGTACTTCACGCGCAAGGCGCCGGACGTCGCCGCAGCCCGCTTTTCTTTCGCACCGCCATTCCCGGCGACTGCCCTCGATGTGGCCGTGTCACCCGATGGCAGGCGCATCGCGTTTGCGAATGAGTTTGGAGCGTCGGGACTCTGGGTGCGTTCGATCGACTCCTTGACTGCTGTGAAACTCGCAGACTCGGCCATTCGTCCATTCTGGTCCCCGGACGGGCGTTTTCTTGGCTTTTTCACCAACGCGCTAAGAAAGGTAGAAGCCAACAATCGAGAGAGTTCGGTGCAAACGATCACTTCGAGTACATTCGGATTTAATGGCGGAGCGTGGGGTCCCGAGGGCATCCTGTATTCGCCCGAGGCGACCGGCGCCGGGTTGTATCGCATCCAGGCCAACGGTGGAGCGTCAGTCCCGGCGACTAGGCTGAATTCCGGTCGCAATGAAATCTCCCACCGGTTGCCGCAGTTTCTCCCGGATGGGCGCCACTTCCTCTATTGGGTCTGGAGCACGCAAGAAGAGAACACGGGAATCTACATCGGCTCGCTCGATCCGAAGGAAAAGCTGCCGGAGGCCCGCTGGTGCGCACGTGGCGCGAGGCGCGCTATGCGGCACCGGGCTACTTGTTGTTCCTGCAAGGATCGAGGCTCGTCGCGCAGCCGTTCGACACAGCACGGCTGCGCCTCTCCGGCGAGCTGCTTTCCCTACCCGAACTTGTCGGGACAAGTTGGGGATTCACCGGACGGGCCGCGTTCTCGGTATCGCCGAGCGGCGTGCTGGCGTACCAGGAAGCTGTGCCGCCGCCCGCCGCACGGATCGTCTGGCGGGACCGTGCGGGGAAGGAACTTCGCTCTATTGAAACTCCCCCGGGAAGCGCGTCGAGTTCTCTCTCACTCGCCCCGAACGAGAAGCGAATCGCCGTTACAGCGGAGGACGAAAATGCGTTGGAGGATCTTTGGGTGGTCGATCTGGAACGAGCCACCTCCTTGCGCTTGACCTCAATTCACGGCTCCGACCAGGACCCTGTCTGGTCGCCGGATGGGCGTCGCCTCGCGTTCGCTTCCAATCGGAGCGGCGTCTACGATCTGTACTCAAAGCAGGCGGACGGTCTTAACGAAGAAGAACTGTTGCTTAAGGGGCTCCATAGAAAATCGCCGGGAAGCTGGTCGCCAGACGGGCGGTTCCTGGTATACGAGGAATTGGATCCTAAAACCGCGGGCGATATTTGGGTGCTGCCCCTCGAAGGTGACCGCAAGCCATTCCCGTTTTTGAAGACCGAATTCATTGAGAACGGGGGTATGCTGTCTCCCGTTCCGGACAGCCAGGGTCATCTGTGGATGGTGTACCAATCAAATGAGACGGGCCGATTTGAAATCTATATGCGTCCATTCCTTCCCGGCACGCCCGGCGGACCCGCGGGCGCCAAAGTGCGGGTGTCCACCGATGGCGGCGTCGATCCCCAGTGGCGCAGGGATGGGCGGGAGCTATTCTACACCCACGACAAGAAGCTATGGGCCGTGGCTGTCAAGCTCGGCGGGACGCCGGAGATCGGCGTTCCACATGCTTTGTTCGAGATGCCCCGCGGGAGCGGCTGGGCGCCTTTCGCCGATGGCCGCCGTTTCTTATTCATTGAGCCTGCCGGCGAGCCCGCAGCCCCGAAGATCAACGTCGTGTTGAACTGGACCTCGGAGTTAAAGACTACCGGCTAAAAGCCGGTAGATTCCTTCCCGACTGAAAGTCGGTTTGCGGCTGAAGCCGCCTGAAGCA
>Ga0209415_10004899_pt1 | contig 24351 bp, 24 predicted proteins | sample PeaSoiSIISIP2007_FD_187696 | JGI IMG/M metagenome (GOLD analysis project Ga0209415, IMG submission 187696) | Peat soil microbial communities from Weissenstadt, Germany - SII-SIP-2007 (SPAdes) (version 2) | ecosystem: Environmental > Terrestrial > Soil > Wetlands > Peat | place: Germany... | reverse complement strand
CCGCCAGTGATCGGTTTGGGGTGGTTGTATCGGGCCACCGCCGCGGCCGCAACAAGATATAAACAAGTCCTTATATCCTCGGCGGATGACATTGGCGCGGCGGTTTGCGCGGCCGTCGGGCGCCCCTGGCATTGAGGGTCTTCCCGAGCTGCAACTGAGTGGTCGGGGAAGTTCGTTCCAAGTCAGCGCCCGAGTAAACCGAATATTTACCCTGTCGCCTGCGACAGACGGCAACCAATCATTAGGTAAACCTAATAAATTTTAGCACTTTTACTACTCTTACATTTGCAAAACGCCACATTGCATGGAAACAAGCCAGAAGAAGATTCAGGAGTGGCGTACCATGGACCCGAATTTCCCGCGCCGCTACTTTGGCAGCCTGCGCGGCCCCGCCCGTTTTGGAACCGATCGCTCCGGCAACGTCGCCATCCTCTCGGCGCTGCTGGCGATCGTGCTCATGGTCGCGATCGGCGCCGCCGTCGACATCGGCCGCTGGCTGCACGCGCGCGATCAGACGATTTCGGCGGTCGACTCGGCCGTGCTTGCCGGAGGCCGCTGGCTGCAGACCAGCCCCAACGATACCGCCGGCGCCATCGCGACCGCGCAGAAGTTCTACGCCCAGAACGTCGCCAGCCGCATCCCGGTGACGGACGACTCCATCGCGTTCCAGGTCGGCGGCGACGGCATGTCGATGACCGCGAGCGGCACCGCCTATATCCAGACCCCGTTCCTGCAGTTCGCCAACATCGCCAAGCTGCCCCTGCTCAGCACGGCGACGACGCAGTTCTCCCAGGCCCAGCTTGCCGTGGGCGGCAACGGTGGACAGAACATCGAGGTCGCCATGATGCTCGACATCACGGGCTCCATGGCCGGCCAGAAGCTGAGCGACCTGAAGTCGTCGGCTACGGATTTGATCAACATCGTCGTCTGGGACGACCAGAGCCAGTTCACCTCCAAGGTCGCGATCGTGCCCTTTTCGGAGGACATCCGGCTGCCGACCACGACGGCCATCAATGCGGCGCGCGGCACCGGCCTAGCCACGTCAAATAAGGTCTCGAACACGACGTACTACCTCTCCGATTGCGTCGTGGAGCGCACCGGCACGCAGAAGTATACCGACGCCGCACCGGCAAAGGGCCAGTACGTGATGGGCCACTACACGTCGACCTTCACCGGCACCACGACCAAGAAGGGCGTGTGCACGGTTCCCGCGGGCGCGGAAGTCATGCCGCTGAGCAGCGACAAGACCTCCCTGCTGGCAAAGATCAATAGCCTCTCCGCCGCCGGCGGCACGGCGGGTCATCTCGGCACGGCCTGGGCCTGGTACGCGCTGTCGCCCAACTGGTCGTCGCTGTGGCCGTCGAGCGCGCCCGCGGCCTACGGCTCCGACAACCTGGAGAAGATCGCGATCCTCATGACCGACGGCGAGTACAATACGCAGTACGACTCCAACGGCATCGCCGTAAACCAGAACGCAACGTCATGCCCGCAGGCCGCCAACGGTTGCTCGACGGCGCAGGCCTTGGCGCTGTGCTCTGCGATGAAGGCAAAGGGCATCACCGTTTATACGGTGGGCTTCACTGTCGGTGATGATCAGACCGCCATCAATACGCTGACCTAGTGCGCGACTGACCCGACGAAGTTCTACAATGCCGCCGACGGCGATCAGCTGAAGCAGGCCTTCCGCGCCATCGCGCTGAAGCTCACCTCGCTCTACCTGTCGAAATAACGCCACGACCCAGCCCGCAGCGGGAAGGGCGCCTCCACAAGGGGCGCCCTTTTTCGCGGGCGGCCCGGCTGAGCCTCAAGCGTCCTCGATGCAGTCCTCGTCGAAGCCCGCTTCGACCAGCGCGACCAGCGCCTGCAGCGCGTCGGGACCTTGCGGCCCTTGCGCGCGCAAGTGCAGCGTGGACCCCGGCCCCGCCGCCAGCATCATCAGCCCCATGATGGAGGTGCCCTCGACGGAATGGCCCTCGCGCGTGACCATGATCGTGGCATCGAAGCTCTCCGCGAGCTTCACGAATTTGGCGGAAGCGCGCGCGTGCAGGCCCTTGCGATTGCGTATGGTGACAATCGCCTCCGGGCGCAGGCTGTCCTTGATCTCCGGCATGCGTTGACGCTCAACCCTCGCCCGACAGCTCTTGGCTCGCGACCTTGATGTATTTGCGCCCCGCCTCGCGGGCGCTCGACACCGCCTCGGCCATGGGAAGCTCGCCGCGCACGCTCGCAAGCTTGACCAGTATTGGTAAATTAATCCCGGCGATCACCTCGACCGGGGCCTCGTCCATCACCGAGATGGCGAGGTTCGACGGCGTGCCGCCGAACATATCGGTAAGGATGATCACGCCTTCGCCGGTGTTGGTGCGGTTGATCGCATCGATGATCTGCTGGCGCCGCACGGCCATGTCGTCATCGGGACCGACCGAGATGGTCTCGAGCTGGCTCTGCGGGCCGACGACGTGCTCCAGCGCAGACCGGAACTCGAGCGCCAGCCCGCAGTGCGTGACGATGACAAGTCCGATCATGGATTAGAGCTGACCTCGTCTCTTCGTCCCGCCACGATGAGCGGGCGCCAAGCGGTGGAACGCTGCCAGCAGCTTTGTCGGTTCCCGCCCGGGCCGGGCCACGGGTCGGTCTTGCGGCCGGCCAGAATTTACAAGTGTTCGGCGGCGGCGCAAGGGGGGTGGTCCGCTATTCGTGCACGCCCCCCTGGCGCAGCGTCTGTGCCAGCGCCAGCAGGAGCTTGACCGGCGTCGAGGCCGCGAACGGCGCAACATGCATGAGCGGAAGGCGGATACCCAGCAGCTCCGTGATGGGGGCGGGATCGGGCAGCCGCTCTATTGTGTCGAGCGGGGCGATGTCGGCGACCAGCACGAGCTGGGCGCTAGCTATGCAGGGAACGCTCAGCACGCCCAATCCGCGCACCTCGAGCTTGCCGCGGATCGTCGCAGGAGCCTCCGCAACGATGCGGTCGCCTGCGCGCCGCAGGTCCACGCGGTCGTCGGCCACGAGCGCCGCCGGGCAGGGGATGAGCGCGGTCGGCGCGATGGCGAGGCAGCGCAAGGCGAGGTCGGACTTCCCCGATCCCGGTGCGCCGCGGATGAGCACCGCCTTCGCGCCGAGCGCGATCGCGGTCCCGTGCACGTTCTCAGCTGCGTCGGCCAACCTGGCCCCCTCCGCGTTGCGCCTGCCCGGCGACGGGGAGACGAACGACGAAGCAGGCGCCGGCGGGCTGCGTGCCGGGGGCCCCGCCCGCCTCGTAGCGGTTGGCGGCGACGATCTGGCCGCCGTGGGCAACCGCGATCTCGCGCGAGATGCTCAGGCCGAGGCCCGAGTTCTTGCCGCGGCTCTGATCGGTCGCGGGGCGGTCGGAGTAGAAGCGGTCGAAGACGATCTCGAGCCGGTCGGTTGGGATGCCCGGCCCCTCGTCCTCGACCAGGATCTCGACGAACGGGCCGGCGGGGCGCGCGCGCACGGTCACGACGCCGCCCTCGGGCGAGAAGGAGACGGCGTTGTCGAGCAGGTTGGTCAGCACCTGGCCGAGCCGGCCCTCGTCGCCGACGATGAAATAGGCGCCGGCATAGGGCTCGGGCGCGATCGAGAGCTCGATGCGGCGGCTGTCGGCGCCGATGATGTCGCGGAAGATCGTCACCACGTTGCGCAGCATCGTGGTCACGTCGATGGGGAGCATCTCCTTGCGCGCCAGCTCGGCGTCGAGCCGCGAGGCATTGGAAACGTCCGTGATCAGCCGGTTCAGGCGCTTGAGCTCGACCTGGATCTGCTCGATGAGCTGGTCGCGCTGCTCCTGGGTCTTGGCGAAGGCCAGCGATTCGGCCGTGGAGCGGGCCGCGGTGAGCGGGTTCTTGAGCTCGTGGGCCACGTCGGCGGCGAACTTCTCGCTCGCCTCGATGCGCTTGTAGAGCGCCGTCGTCATGGCCTGGAAGGCGCCGGCCATCTGGCCGACCTCGTCGTGGCGGTCGGCGAGCTCGGGGAGCTGCTGGGGCGCGGCGATGTTGCGGCTCACCTGGTCGGCGGCGGCGGACAGCCGCCGCATTGGTCCCGCGACCGTACGCGCGAGCAGCAGCGAGGTAACGATGGACGCGAGCAGGCCGACCGAGGCGAGGATGAGGATGACGGTGCGCTCCTCGCGCAGGATCTTGTCGATCTGGCCGGGGAGCGTCGACAGCAGCAGCACGCCCTGCACATTCTTGAAGCGCCGGATCGGCAGCGCCATGGAGACGATCTGCTCGCCCTTCTTGTTGAGCAGGAGCATGCTGCGCTCCTCGCCCTGCAGGGCGGCGCGCACCTCCTTGTAGGCCATGCCGTTGCCGCTGCCGATCTCCTGGTAGACGGGGATCGGCTCCTTGAAGAAATAGCGCGTCAGCAGGGTCCAGACGTTCTGCGTCTTGGGCTGGCGCTTGTCGTTTGGCTCGTGGCGCAGCGCCGTCCATTGCGCCAGCGAACGCGCGGTATCGACGATGAGCGTGCCATCGCGCGTGTAGACGCGGGCGCGCGTGTTGGTCGGCTGGATGAGCTTGCGCAGGATGGGGGTCACGTCCTCGGGGTGGATCGACAGCTCGAGCGCGGCGAGGCCGTCGTCGGGGTACTGCTGCGGGGCGTCGGGCGTGTCGGGCAGCTTGGTCGGATCGAGCACGATGTGCTCGCGCACCACCGTGGCGTTAGCGGCGATCGCATCGGCGATGATCTTGCCCTGCGTCTTCAGCGCGTCGAGCTTGGCGTCGATCAGCCAGGTGTGGAACCAGCCGAGGTAGAGGATGCCGCCGAGCAGGATGAAGAACCCCATCAGATTGGAGACGAGGATGCGCCGCAGGAGGCTGGCGGAGAAGAAGCGCACGATCGGCTGGCGGCGGAACCAGCGCTCGAGCGGGCCGAAGCTGCCGGGAGCGGTCGCGAAGGCGGAGATCTTGGTGCGCGCGATCCGGCCGCGGCGCTGCAGTCGCGCCAACGCCGCGGCGCCGCCGCTGGCGGCGCCCGCGGCTGCCGCGCGGGAGGCTTGGACGAGGCGCCGTCCGGCCCTTGCGATCAAGCCTCGAACGTCGTTCGCGCCGCTTTTGAGCGAGGCGAGACTATCGAGCGGGTATTCCCGGGATCGCTCGGTCTCGAGCGCCATCGTCCCTCCACGCCTCAAGCTTCCTTGAAGCGGTATCCCACGCCGTACAGCGTTTCAATGACGTCGAAGTCATCGTCGACCTGCTTGAACTTCTTGCGCAGCCGCTTGATGTGGCTGTCGATGGTGCGGTCGTCGACGTAGACCTGGTCGTCGTAGGCGGCGTCCATCAGCGCGTCGCGCGTCTTGACCACGCCGGGGCGCGAGGCGAGCGCCTGCAGGATGAGGAACTCGGTGACGGTGAGCGTCACGGGACGGTTGTCCCAGTGGCAGGTGTGGCGCTCCGGATCGAGCTTGAGCTTGCCGCGCTCGAGCACGCGCGCGGCCTCCTCCTCGGTCGGGGGACCGTCCTTGGGCTGGAAGCGGCGCAGCACCGCCTTGACGCGCTCGACCACGAGGCGCTGCGAGAAGGGCTTGGCCACGTAGTCGTCGGCGCCCATCTTGAGGCCGAACAGCTCGTCGATCTCCTCGTCCTTGGAGGTGAGGAAGATCACCGGCATGTCCGACTGCTGGCGCACGCGGCGCAGCAGCTCCATCCCGTCCATGCGCGGCATCTTGATGTCGAAGATGCCGAGATCGGCCGGATCCTCCGACAGGGCTTCCAGCGCCGAGGCGCCGTCATTGTAGGTGCGGACCTTGTATCCTTCCGCCTCGAGCGCCATGCGCAGCGAGGTGAGGATGTTGCGCTCGTCGTCGACCAGCGCGATCGTGCTCTTTTCCTTCATCATGTCCTGACCCTGCGGCAGTAAGGGAGCCCACCGCGCTTTATGGCTTCAAGGTGTATCAATTGTGGCGAGGCCAATTTCATGTTTTCTGTCTGAACCTTATCTGAATAAGGCAAGCACTGGGAGCGAGCAAACCAATATGAGTGGCGAAGGCGACGGGAAACGTGCGCTTTTTTCGCAGGTTAAGGAAACCGCGGCGGAGGCGACATCGCTGTTGAGGGCCGCGCTCAAGGGCTCGCTGGCGACGCTCAGCAAGGGCGCAGGCCATCCTTACGCCTCGCTGGTGCTCACCGCAACCGACAGCGACGGCACGCCGCTCCTGCTCATTTCGCGGCTCGCGCTGCACACGCAGAACTTGCTGGCCGATGCGCGCGCGAGCTTGCTCATCGACGCCACCGGCACCGAGGCCGACCCGATGGCGGGCGCGCGCGTTACGCTGATCGGATCGGTGCAGCCGACGACGAGCGCCACCGCGCGTGCGCGCTTTCTTGCCCGCCACCCGAGCGCACAAGGCTACGCCGATTTTCCCGACTTCGCGTTCTATGCGCTGAAGCCGCAGAGCGCGCACTTCATCGGCGGCTTCGGCCGCATCGTCGATGTTGCCGCGAGCGATCTTGTGCTGCCGCTGGCCGGCGCCGAAGCGCTTATCGAGGCCGAGCCCGGCATCGTGTCGCACATGAACGAGGACCACGCCGACGCCATCCTGCTCTACGCCACGCGGCTGCTTGGCGCTCAGCCCGGCGCCTGGCGCATGACCGGCGTCGATCCCGAGGGATGCGATCTCGTGCTCGGCGCGCGCGGGCTGCGCCTGCCATTTACCGTGCGCGTCACCGACGCCAATGCAGCGCGCCAGGAGTTCGTCCGCCTCGTCGGCGTTGCGCGCGACAGCCCCCTCTCCCCGCTTGCGGGAAGAGGGTCGGGGTGAGGGGCAGCCTCACGCCGCAGCGCCGCTTTTGCCCCTCACCCTAACCCTCTCCCCATGAAGGATGGGGAGAGGGGATAACTCAATCCTTGAAATCCGCGAGCGTGAGGATCGGGGTCAGCTTCAGCTTCGCGACTAAGGTCGCACACCATGTGGGCGCGTGCGGCGCTGGCCGCATGGATGATAACGCTAGTCAGCCTCTCCTGCGAGGTAGGGCATCGGGGGAAGATCCAACGGTTTGTCCTCGGCTATAGCGGCGCCCACGGGCACATTGAGCAGGGAATGAGGATGATAGGTTATGTGGACCGAGTCATCACCCATGATCCTGTAGCTGACACCGACGAAAATCGTGAAACCGAGCTTCCTTTCGCCAGATGGCCGGGCCGTGATTGCGTTCTTCATCCTATCGAGGCCATCTCCCCACGTCTGCCTCAGGACGAACGTGTCATCTGGAAAGAGAATGCTTCCAAGTTCGACAGGCTGCTTTCGCAGGCGGTCTATGAATCCCCGCTCAGCGTCGGGGAACCTCTCTGTGTTCCCTTCGGGGAAATAGCTTTCAAAGCTAATATCGACGTTCTTCGCTGGGGTGCGCCCGACATTTTTTGCCGTCGCGCTCAGGACGAAAACAATGCCGTCCTCGGTGAACCGCGTCGGATGCTCCAATTTTACATCTTCGATCGAGAGCCACGCCCTTCTGTCGTTAACGGCGACTTCGCGGTTCAGGCGATTGGCCTCGATAGCGGCGAAAGCGGCTCCCGCGGTGAACCAAAGCGAGCCCAATACGAGAAAGACGCCGAAGGCGCTCAACCAAAGCTGAACTCGCGCCACGCAGCTGGCGTCCTCAGCGGCACTTGCCATGCGCCGCTGTTCGCAAAGATCTGCCTCATCGGTATTTTTGGGTTGGCGGCAGTCGGGTTTGTAAAGGGATCGCCTACTTGCTGTTGGGTCGCTTCCCCAATGCCCGTTTGAGCAGGCTTGTTCTTGTCGCCGCTGGTCCGCTGTGTCTCGCTGTTGGCGTGTTCGCTGCAGGGGTATTTGGCGCCTGCCACTACCAAACTGAAGTTGAAAGCGAGCAAAATGCACGCGACTACCCATCCTCCGAGCGCAAGGCCTGAAAGCCAATTGCGTTGAGGCATCGTACGCCCCTCACCCCTTGAAATCGGCGAGCGTGAGGATCGCGGTCAGCTTCAGCTTCGCCGCGGCGAAGGCTTCTCCCGCCCCCTCCTGCCGGTCGATGACGGTCACGACGCCGACCACCTCGGCGCCCTCCGCGCGCACCGCCTCGGCCGCCTTGATCGCCGAGCCGCCCGTCGTCGTCACGTCCTCGACGACGACGACACGCTTGCCCTTCAGGCTGTCGCCGTTGGGCAGGCCTTCGATCAGGCTCTTCGTCCCGTGCTCCTTGGCCTGCTTGCGCACGAAGAACGCGTTGACCGGGTGGGCGCTCGCGTGGCTCACGGCGGCAACGGCCGCGGCGATCGGCACCGCACCCATCTCCAGCCCGCCGATCAGATCGGCATCGAGCCCCCTGATCGCCTCGAGGATGAGCGTGGCGATGAGGTGGGAGCCTTCCGCGTCGAGCATCGTTGGCTTCATGTTAAAGTAGTAGGTGGACGTGCGCCCCGAGGCGAGCTTCACCTCGCGGCCCGACTGGAACGAGCGCGTCTTGATGATCTCGATCAGCCGCTTGCGCGCGTTTGCACGCTGCCCCGGCCGTGCCCCGTTGGCGCCTTCCGACATAGGCTAAGTCTCCGCTCCCCGGCGTCGCCTTGCGCATTCGCCCGACTGCGCTATCAGTGTCAAGTCCGCGGCCGCGAAGCCTGGTGACGAACCCAACCGATGATGCTCACGCAACCCAGGCTTTCCCGGCTCGAAGAAAAATGCGCGCGCCTCCTCGACGAGGTCGCCACGCGGCCGCGCCTCGCCGCCGCGCTTCTGGTGGCGCTCGCGCTCGTGGCCTACCTGCCCGGCCTTATCGCGCTGCCGCCCGTCGACCGCACCGAGATCGTGTATGCGGAGAGCGCACGCGGCATGCTCGAGCGCGGCGACGTGCTCGACGCGCGCTTCCTCGACGAGCGCTTCGCCTTCCGTCCCATCGGCATCTACTGGCTGCAGATGGCGTCGGGCGGGCTGCTCGGCCCTGCCGCATGGGGCACGATGGCGACCTACCGGCTGCCGTCGCTGCTCGGCGGCCTGCTCGCGAGCCTGAGCGTGTGGTGGCTGCTCGGCCCGCTGCTCGGCGCCCGCCGAGCGCTCATCGCGGCGGCTCTATTTGCGGTCACGCCGATCGTGGCGCTGCAGGCGGAGCTCGCGATCCCCGAGGGTCCGCTGCTGCTCGCCATCGTCGTCGCGCAGCTGTCGTTGCTGCGCCTCTACTGTGCGCGAGCCGACGAGCCGACCACGCGGTTGGCGCTGCTGTTCTGGGCGGCGCAGGGCTTCGGCATGCTGCTGAATGCGCTCGCCGTGCCGATCCTCTCGCTCGCGACCGTCGTGGCGCTCTACGTCCTCGACCGCGACCTGAGCTGGCTCAAGCGCCTCAACGCGTCCTGGGGCGTGCCGCTGATGCTCGCGATCGCCGCGCCGTGGCTGCTCATCCGCGCGCATTTCGACGGCGTGCCCTTCAGCTCGCTCACTTTCTCGGAAACGCTGCGCGCGCTGGGCGGCGCCCAGGACATGAAATGGAAGGCGGCGCCGCTGACGTTCACGCTCGGCTTCATCCTGGGCTTCTTGCCCGGAGCGCTGCTGCTGGTGCCGGCGCTGCGCGATCTGTGGACGAGCCGCGCCGCAGCCCTGCAACGGTTCCTGCTCGCCTGGATTGCCGGCTATCTCGTCTATCTGGAGCTGATCGCCAGCAAGCCTGCGCTCTACACCGTGCAGGCCATGTTTCCCGCTGCGGCCGCGGCCGTCGCGCTCACCTTGGAGAGATACGGCCGGTTGGAGCTGCCGCCGCTCATGCTGCGGCTGCCGGCGTGGGCCGTGCTCATGGGCACGATGGCGCTGTTCGCCGGCGGCCTCACCTACGCCGGCGTTCGGCCAGGCCCCGCGATCGTGCTCGGCGCGGCCGCCGTCGCGGCCATGCTCACGCTCGCCGCGCGCGCCGCCACCGACGATCTCCCCGCGCTCTGGATCTGCTCCAGCGTCGCCGGCTTTGCGCTGCTCATCGGCTTCACATTCGGGATCGCGCTCCCCCGTGTCGAGCAGCTCTGGCCCGCCCGGCGCATCGCCGACGCCATCGAGCCGCTGCGGCACTGCGCCGCCGGTCCCGTGAGCCTCCTGGGCTTCCGCGAGCCGAGCAGCGTCTTCCTGCTCGGCCGCGACAGCGATGCCGGCGCCGAGGCTATCGCCAAACGCATGGCTGGGACCGAGCCCGGCATCGTCGTCGTCGAGGACTGCTGGCAGCCCGACGTCGCGCAGGCGCTCGCACAGCGCAACGCCAAGGCGCCCGAGCGCGCCGGCTGCGTCACCGCCTTCAACACCATGCGCGGCTGCCCGCTGTCGTTCTCGATCTACGTGACCGGCCCGCCGGCGCGCGATCCCGGCTGCCGCGTCGATCCGCGCTACGCCTGCACGGGCGCACTGCCCATGCCCCCCGCGGACGCGGCGTCCTCCCGCTGCCGCTGAATTTACGCGCATTTACACTCCGCTAAGCTTGTCGCGCAGCCGCGAACTGAGCTATGCCGGATCGACCCCGGTCGCCGCCGCAAAGGATGCCGCCATGGACGCCACCGCCTTCAATCCCGAGAATCCGCCCGAGCTCAAGGTCGCGCAGTGGTTCAACGCGCCCGACCTGCTCACGCTCGAACGGCTGAAAGGACGCGTGGTCGTCCTCGTCGCCTTCCAGATGCTGTGCCCCGGCTCGCTGCGCCACTCGCTGCCGCAGGCGCAGCGCCTCGCGCGCGCCTTCAACGATGGAGAGGTCGCGGTCATCGCCCTGCACACGGTGTTCGAGAACCACAAGGACATGACGCCGGCGCTGCTGCAGGCGTTCCTCGAGGAGGAGCACATCGACATCCCCGTTGCCGTCGACAAGCCGAACGGGACCGGCCTGCCGCATACGATGGACGCCTACGGCATGCAGGGCACGCCGACGCTGCTGCTGTTCGACCGCCAGGGGCGGCTGCGCCGCCACTACCTCGGCGCCGTCGACGACGTGCGCCTCGGCGCCGAGATCATGGCGCTCGTCATCGAGGACGCCAAGGCCCCGCGCGAGGCCTCGATCGCGATCGAGCAGCGGCTTGCGGCCGCCCTCGTCGATCCCGAGGAGCACCACCATCATCACGACGGCGGCTGCTGCGGTGGGCACGCACACGATCATGACCACGACCATGCGCACGGCCACGATCACGACCACGCTCACCCTGAGAAGACCGCGAAGGCGGCGAAGGGCGAGAAGGGCGAGAAGGGCGAGAAGGGCGGCTGCGGCGATCCGGGCTGCGGATGCCACTGACGTCTGCGGCAGTCATCCGCCACGTTTCCTTCGAGGACCTCGGCGTTCTCGCCCCGGTGCTGGCCGCGCGCGGCATCGACGTGCGCTACTGGGATGCCGGCGTCGATGACCTTGAAGCGATCGCGCGCCAGGAGCCCGACCTGCTGATCGTGCTCGGTGGCCCCATCGGCGTTTACGACGAGCCGCTCTACCCCTTTCTTGCCGGCGAGATCGCGCTCATCGAGCGGCGCCTACGTGCGGGCGCGCCGATCATCGGCATCTGCCTCGGCGCTCAGCTCATCGCCAAGGCCGCCGGCGCGCGCGTCTACCCCGGCAATCAGAAGGAGATCGGCTTTTCGCCGCTCACGCTGACGCCCGCCGGGGCGGCCTCGTGCCTGAGTGCGCTGAACGCCACTGGCGGCACCGTGCTGCACTGGCACGGCGACACCTTCGATCTGTCCGCCGGCGCCACGCTGCTCGCCTCCACGCCGATCACGCCGAACCAGGCGTTCAGCCTGGGTGCGAGCGTGCTGGCGCTGCAGTTCCACATGGAGGCCGAGCCGCGCGGCCTCGAGCGCTGGCTGATCGGGCATACGGGCGAGATCGCGCAGGCGGGGCTCGACGTGCGCTCGCTGCGCGCCGAGATCGCCCAGCACGGCACGGCCGTCGCGGCGGCCGGCGCCGTCGCCTTCAACCGCTGGCTCGACGCTGTGGCGCGCGCCTAAGCGCCCCGCCTTCAACCCGCCCCCCGAATCGGGCCATGGTGCCGGTGCAAGTCGAGCCCAGAGGCTCCCCAGAGGTCGTCCCCGGAGGGCGCCATGACCGAGCGCATCGGCGAGGAGAAGGAGAGCGGGGAGGAGCCGGTGCGCCCGCGCGCCAAACCGTCCGCGAAGACGCCATCGAAAGCGAGCTTCGACAAGAAGACGATCGCGCTCGTCTACGACTTCGACGGCACGCTCTCGCCGCGCCCCATGCAGGACTACGCCTTCCTGCCGCAGATCGGCGAGGACGCTGCCGCGTTCTGGAAGGAATCGAACGCGCTCGCGCGCCGCGAAGGCGCCGACGGGCTCATCACCTACATGCACCTGCTCTACAAGAAGGCCAAAGCCAAGGGCGTGCGCATCGACCGCGCCGACCTCGTGGCGCAGGGCCGCAACGTCGAGCTGTTTCCCGGCGTGGAGCAATGGTTCGACGAGATCGGCGCCTATGTGAAGCTGCGCTCAGAAACGCACGGCATCTCGCTGCGCCACTACATCGTTTCGGCGGGCTTGACCGAGATCATCGAGGGCACGCGCATCTACAAGCGCTTCCACAACGTGTTCGCCAGCGAATACTGGTTCGAGGCCTACGACCTGCCCTACCCCAAGCGCGTCATCACCGACACCGGCAAGACGCAGTACCTGTTCCGCATCAACAAGGGCATCGAGAACCTGGGCGATAGCATCAACCAGCACATGCCGGAGGCGGCGCGGCCGATCCCGTTCGCCAACATGATCTACTTCGGCGACGGCGACACCGACGTGCCGTCGATGGCGGTGATGCGCAAGAACGGCGGGCACGCGGTGGCGGTGCACCCGCCGGGCAAGGCGCGCAAGAAGTGCGTGGAATTGTTCAAGGCCGGGCGCTGCGATTTCTTTGCCCCCGCCGATTACCGCCGCGGCTCGGAGCTGTTCAAGCGCACGTGCCTCCTGTTGGACCGCGTGCTGGCCGACATCCGCGTGCAGGAGGAGATGTGGCGCTTGGGGCGGGTGGTGCGGTGAGTTAACGTGTGGTCGAGTGACTTGAACACTCGGTGCTCTCCCCTCCTCTCGCCACCGTCATTCGCAAGCGCAGCTTCGCCGCAAAGCGGCGCGCCGGCCGACGGCCGGCCGGATGACGGTGGCGAGAGGAGGGGTTCCTCCGGCGCAAGCGCCCCCTGTGCATAACCCACATCCCCTGTGGAAACCGGGGGGGTAGCCGGCAAAAGCCGCAACGAGCCTTGCCCCGAATCCGACACTATCGGCCCCGTGTTGCGCTTGCACCGCACGACGGCGCAGGCGCTCTGATCGCGCAATAGGGTGGGTCTGCCACCGGGGAGAGACAACAATGATCAGATACTTCGCATTCGCGTTCGCACTGCTGCTTGCCGTTCCGGCGTTCGCGACCGACTGGGACTGGGACATGAGCTCCAATCCCTCGGCGCACAGACGCGCGCACGTACGCCACTACTACCGGCACGTGAACATCGAGGCGGAGAACAACGATCGCGACCACCGCGACCGTGATCGCGACCGCGCCGACGAGCGCGGCTGGTCGTGCCTCGACAAGGTGCGCGGGCTCGGCACCCAGTGGATCGGCACCGAGGGCGCCCTCGACGCCGCACGCAAGGACTGGATGGAGCGCGTGCGCTACGACCACGGCGAATCCTACATCGACATGACCAACGCCCGCGACTTCGAGAGCCGCTGCGGCCGCGTCTCCATCGGCGAGGTGGTCGGCCAGGTCACCTATCGCTGCGAGATCCTGGCGCGCCCGTGCAAGCCGCCCATGAAGGAAGAAGTCGCGAAGTCGAAGTAGCGGCTCGCTCAAGCTATAGGACATCGGCACGACGACCCCCTTCCCCCGGCCGGCGGGGGAGGGGGTTTTCTTGCGCCTAGTCGCCCGCCGCCTCGGCGGCAATGTCGGGGTCGACCGCCGGCCGCATCACGCCCTCGAGCGGGGCGACGAGCTTCCAGCCGACGCGGCCGCCCGCCACCGCGTACTCCGTGCGGCCGCCGACCGAGGCGCCGACCAGCTTCTCGAGCATCAGGTGCCCGAAGCCCGACACCGCCGGGCCGTCGCCTTTGGCCACGGTGTCCTCGATCCACTCCAGTGCCAGCGTCGGCTTGTCGTCCTCGGACGCGATTCTCCACGTGACCGAAAGCTTGCCATCGCCCGACTTGAGCGCGCCGTGCTTGGTCGCATTGGTGGCCAGCTCGTGCAGCGCCAGGCCGATGCTTTGCGCCACCTCCGGCTTGATCTCGATCGCGGGGCCGTCGACGACGATGTGCTTTTCCTCGAACCCGAACGGCTCCAGGTGCGACTTGACGAGGTCGCTGAGCGACACCCCGCGCCATTCGCCGCGCACGAGCAGGTCGTGCGAGCGCGCCAGCCCGTGGATGCGCTCGACGAAGTCCTCGGCCTGCGCTTTCAGGTCGCGGCTGCCGTCGAGGGTGCGCCGCGCCAGCGAGGCGATGACGGCGAGCAGGTTCTTCGTCCGGTGCGAAAGCTCGCGCAGGATCAGCTGGGCGTGCTCGTCGCTGCGCTTGCGGTCGGTGATGTCGACGTTCATGCCGACCCACTCGGTGACGTTGCCGCCGGCGTCGAGCAGGGGAACGCCGCTCGCGCTGGTCCAGCGGTAGTCGCCGCCGACGTGCTGCAGGCGGTACTCCACGTCGTACTGGTCCCCGTTGGCGACCGCCGCGCGCCAGGCGGCGAGCGACTTGATACGGTCGTTGGGGTGGATGGCGTTGAGCCAGCCGGTGCCCCTCCACTCCTCGAAGGTCTGCCCGGTGAAGGCGCGCCAGATCGGCGAATCCTGCACGACGCTGCCGTCGGCCGCGGTCGTCCACACGATCTGCGCCGAGGCCTTGATGAGCGCCTCCAGCCGCGCCTTGGAGTGCTTGAGCTCGCGCGTGCGCTCGGCGACGTGCCCCTCGAGCTCGTCGCGCGCCACGCGCAGCCGGTGCAGCGTATCCTCGTGCGACTCGATCTCGCGCTTGAAGCCTTCATTGGCAATCTGCAGCGCGCGCGGGCTCGGGATGGCGATCGCCTTGGGGATCAACGGGAAGATCATCACCGCGGTGACGACCGAGACGATGGCGGTGGCGGCCTTGAGCACGCCCTGCGCCTCGTAGATCGGCCACCACAGCGTCACCATTTGCATCAGGTGCGTGAGGCCGCACAGGAAGATGAAGGCGGCAAACAGGATGGCGAGCGGGCGCAGCTCGAGGTCCCGGCGCTGGCGCAGAAAGATCCAGATGGCCGCGGGGATGGCAAAATAGGCGAGCAATATCAGCAGGTCGGAGCCGGCGTGCAGGGCCACCAGCCATGGCTTCCAGAGCAGGCAGTAGCCGTGGGCCATGTAGGAGGCACTGTCTACGAGGTCGTGGACCATTCAAAACCTCCGCGTCATCGCCTTGCGCTAGCCTATAAGGGCACGTGTTCCACATCCAGGCATGTAAATGCCCCGCTCCCGCCGCCCCTTTGCCGCGCGTAAGCGTGCCCCAAGCCGCCGCCTGCGGGCCGCGATCGCCGTTGCGCTGCTCGCCGTTCCGGCACTGGCCGGCGAGCGCCGGCCAGCCGACATCGTGGATGCGCGCACGCTGATCCCCGACCTCGTCGTCGATCTGCGCTACCTGACGGCGCGGAATTTCGTCGGGCACCCCATCGCGGGATACCGCGCGCCCGTGTGCCTGCTGACGCAGCGCGCGGCGGCGGCCTTGGCTCGCGTCCAGGACGAGCTCAAGCCGCGCGGGCTCGGGCTCAAGGTCTACGATTGCTACCGGCCGCAGCGCGCCGTCGATGAGTTCGTCACCTGGGGCGGCGACGTGCGCGACCAGAGGATGAAGCCGGAGTTCTATCCCGGCGTCGACAAGCGCAACCTGTTCCGCGACGGCTATATCGCGAGCCGGTCGGGCCATAGCCGCGGCAGCACGGTGGACCTCACCATCGTGCCGTTCGCAGCGCCGGAGCCCGAGGCCCCGGAGGGCGCGCCGATCAAGGCGTGCGCACCGGTGTGGGCGGCCCGTCTGCCCGACGCCAGCCTCGACATGGGCACGGGCTTCGACTGCTTCGGGGCCGCGTCGCATACCGCCAACGCGAGCATAGGTGCGCAGCCGATGGAGAACCGCAAGCTGCTCAAATCGTTGATGGGCAAGCAGGGGTTCATCAACAATCGGCAGGAATGGTGGCACTACACGCTCGGCGACGAGCCCTACCCCGGCACCTACTTCGATTTCCCGGTCGAGTGAGACTGAGACGGCACGATGCGCGCGCGGAGACTGTGCGCTAACCCATTCCCATATAGACTGTCGCCGACCCCTGAAAAGAGATTCCCGAAAGGAGCGCAGATGGCCTTCGAAGACGTGAAATCCGAGCTCGGCATCCTGATGACGCAGATGCAGAACGAGCCCGAGGATCGCCACGAGCTCTACCTGCAGCTCATGGAGAAGCTGAACGAGCTGAAGGCGTTCGGGATGCCGCTGCCGTCCGATCTCGTCGCACTGGAGAAGGCGCTGGAGGCGGAGTTCGCGGCCGAGATGCCGAAGAAGTAATCCGCGCGCGGTAAGGAACGCCGGCGCCCGGCCGGCCGCTCGTGACGCTCAGGTGCGTCGCGGCGTTTTGGCGAGGCTCGGCATGCGCGGCGCCTTGGCGCGCGCCGGCTCCTTGAGGCAGGCCGAGGTGATGTTGGCGAGGAACAGCCGCGCCGCGTTCTCCCAGGAAAATTCGGTCGCCCGCGCCCGCACCTTGCCGCGGTCGAGGGTGAGCGCGGCCAGCGCCGCCTGCCGCAGGTCGTCCGCCAGCACGCCCGTCTTGCCCGGCACCACCACGTCGATGGGGCCGGTGACGGGAAAGGCTGCCACGGGAAGCCCACAGGCCGCGGCCTCGAGCAGCACCATGCCGAAGGTATCGGTGCGGCTCGGGAACACCAGAGCATCGGCGGACGCGTAGCACTGGGCGAGGTCCTCGCCCGTCCGCTTGCCGGTGAACAGCACGTCGGAGTAGCGGGCGCGCAGCGCCTCGAGCTGCGGGCCGCCGCCGACCACCACTTTGCGTCCCGGCAGCGCGAGATCGAGAAACGCGGTGATGTTTTTCTCCGCCGCGATGCGTCCCACGTAGAGGTACACCGGGGCTTCGCCGAACATGCGCACGGGCCGCGGCCGGAACAGTTGGGTGTCGACGCCGCGCGTCCACGGCAGCACGTGCTCGAAGCCTTGGGCCTCGAGCTCGCGCGCGAGCGAGGGTGTCGCCACCATCAGGCCGTTGCCGGCGTTGTGAAAGCGGCGCAGGACCGCCGTCGTCCACGCGGCGGGAAGCGCGAAGCGCTGGGCGAGGTATTCGGGAAAGCGGGTATGGAAGCTGGTCGTGAACGGCATCCGCCGCGCGCGGCAATAGCGGCGCGCCATCCAGCCGATGGGGCCTTCGGTCGCGATGTGCACGGCCTCCGGCCGGAAGGCTGCGAAGCGCTGCGCCACGCGGCGGAAGCCCGGTACGGCGAGCCCGATCTCGGGATAGGTGGGGCAGGGCAGAGTGCGGAACTCGTGCGGCGCCAGCACCGACACCTCGAGCCCGAGCGCGCCCAGCTGCTCGATGAGCCGCTCGTAGGTGCGCACGACGCCGTTCACCTGCGGGTGCCAAGCGTCCGTCGCAATGAGAATGCGCATCACGCGACCTGCAGGGCTTCCGAAAGCCTGGCTTCGCTCGAGCGCCGCCGCGCCTCGATGACGTCGAGCCAGCGGATGAGCTCGAAGCTTCCGTCCTGTTTCTCGCCGATCGCCGTGCAGCTTTCGACCCAGTCGCCGGTGTTGACGTAGTGGATATCCCCGATGCGGCGCGAGGCGGCGTGGTGGATGTGGCCGCAGATGACGCCGTCGACGCCGCGGCGGCGCGCCTCGTCCGATAAGGACTTCTCGAACTCGCCGATGAAGTTGACGGCGGTCTTGACGCGCTGCTTCAGGTGCGCCGACAGCGACCAGTAGCCGAGCCCGAAGCGGCGGCGGATGAAGTTCAGCGGGTGGTTCATCCACAAGGCCAGCTCGTAGCCGCGGTCGCCGAGGAACGCCAGCCACTTGGCGTAGCGCACGACCACGTCGAACTCGTCGCCGTGGATGACGAGATAGCGGCGCCCGTCGGCAGTGGTGTGGATGGTCTGGTGCTCGATTTCGATGCCGCCGAAGTGCTGCCCGCAATACTGGCGCATGCCCTCGTCGTGGTTGCCGGGGATGAACACGACGCGCGCGCCCTTGCGCACCTTGCGCAGGAGCTTTTGCAGCACGTCGTTGTGCGACTGCGGCCAGATGGCGCCGCGGCGGATGCGCCAGAAGTCGACGATGTCGCCGACGAGGTAGATGGTGTCGGCTTCCGCTTCCTTGAGGAAGTCGAGAAGGACCTCGGATTGGGCCGCTCGCGTCCCCAGGTGGACATCAGATATGAACAGCGTGCGGTATTCGGCCATGCAATGCCCTTTCGAGCAGGTTTCTCCTCCGACGCGCTTCGAGGGAGACCATGACCGGATTCAAATTGCAGTATTGTGACAATGGCTTAGATGAGCCCTGCATTCCTGGTTAATGGCCGATGCAAGGTGACGCAGAAGGCTCGGCGAGGCCCGAAATCCGGGCCCGCGCCGACTGGAGAGCCCGTCAGGCTCAGTAGACCTTGATGGGGAAATAGCGCTCCACGATCTCGTCGAGGCGTCCGTTGGTGCGCAGCCGCGCCAGCGCGCTGTTGATCAGCATCTTGATCTGCTGGTCGTTCTTGGGCACCGCGATGGCGATGCCGTCGCCGAAGAACTTGGGCTCCAGATACGGGCCCCCCTTCAGCTCGCAGCAGCGCTTCGACGCGGTGCCGTGCAGCCAGAACACCAGGCTCACGCCGTCGTCGAACACGAAGTTGACGTCGCCCTGCAGCAGGCCGTCGCGCGCGAGCTCCGTGCTTTCGTAGGAGCGGATGGCGCTCGAGCGGAAGAAGGTTTTCAGGAACGCCTCGTGCGCGGTGTTCTTGGCGACGCCGATGCGCTTGCCTTCGAGCCCCTCGGGCGTCATCTCGATGGCGTCGCCGCCGGTCTTGCCGGCGAATCGGCCGGGCATGTGGAAGTAGCGGTCGGTGAAGTCGACCTCGGCCAGATTTTGCGGCGTGATCGCGTGCGAGGCGATGACGGCGTCGGCCTCGCCGCGCTTCAGGGCCAGCAGCAGCTCGCCCCAGGGCCGCACCTTGATGTCGCAGGCGGTGTTGAGCTCCACGCAGATGGCGCGGGCGACATCGACGTTGAGGCCGACCAGCACGCCATCCTCGTCGTAGAAATTGAACGGCGGGAAATCGCTCTCGGTGAGAAAGCGCACGACGACGCGCCGCGTCGGGTCGCTCGAGTCGGCTGGCGCGGGGGCGGCGTCGGGATCGGCGTCCTGCGCCAGGGCCGCGCCCGGCGCCCACGCCGCCAGGGCCAGCACAGCCATTAGGCCGATGAGGAGATTGCGCCACGCGCGCTTGCTGCGCGGGGAGGCGCGGTGGCGGAGCGTGAGGGCGGCCGTGGCGGAGAGGCGCATGCAGTGCCGATTCGGGGAGCGGAGATTCGATCCCGCTATGGATACACCGAACACTATGGCAAGATCACCACCTTAGACCCTCTGGGGGGAGGGGTTTGCTGTGCGGCGTTTGGGCTCCGCGGTAGGGGTTGCGCGCTATCTGAGCCGCGCACGGGCCGGTGCGCGCGTTCCTTCCGACGCCGCGGTGCTCAACGAGGCGGTGTGGGGCCTCGCCCGGCGCACCCCTGAGCTTTCCGCTGCGACCGGGCTGTGGACCTGGCAGCGGTGCGCGCTCGCCGGTCTTGCTGCGGCAATCGGCTGCGGTGCCGTGGCCGCGCCCGAGACGACCCTCACCGTGCTGCTGGCCGTGATGGCGGTTCCGTTCCTGTTCGTGGTCGCGCTGCGCTCGGCCGCGCTGTGGCACCTGGTGGCGCCGCCGGCCGCGCCGCCGCGGCAGCCGGTCCGCGTCGAAGCCGGCCTGCTTCCCCTCTACACCGTGCTCGTCCCACTCTATCGCGAAGCCTTCGTCGTCCCGCATCTTCTGCGCGCCCTTGGCGCCCTCGACTATCCGGCCGACCGGCTCGAGATCATGCTCGTCGTCGAGAGCGTGGATGCGGAGACGCAGGCCGCCCTGCGCGCCGCCGCGCTCGAGCGGCACATGCGCGTTCTCGTGGTGCCCGACGGCAGCCCGCGCACGAAGCCGCGCGCCATCCAGTACGCCCTGCAGCTCGCGCACGGGGACTACGTCGTCGTCTACGACGCGGAGGACGTGCCCGAGCCCGATCAGCTTCGCCGCGCGCTTGCCGGGCTGCTCGCCGAGCCGGGCACGTCACCGAGGACGCCGACCTCGGCATCCGCCTTGCGCGTGCGGGCTGGCGCGTCGGTATGCTCGCCTCGACCACGTGGGAGGAGGCGCCGCCAACGTTCCGCATCTGGCTCGGGCAGCGCACGCGTTGGCTCAAGGGCTGGATGCAGACCTACCTGGTGCACATGCGCGAGCCTCGCCGGCTCTGGCGCGAGCTCGGGGTCCGGCGCTTCCTCGGCCTGCAGGTGCTCATGGGCGGGCTGATCCTCTCCTCCCTCGTGCACCCGTGGTTCTATCTGCTGCTCGCGCTCGACCTGTGGCAGGGGCGCCTTCTGGGCATGCCGCATACGCTCGCGGGAGGCTCGCTGTTATGGCTCGGCGTGTTCAACCTCGTCGCCGGCTACGTCAGCGCGATCGCGCTGGGCAGCGTAGCGGCGGCGCGGCGGGGTCGCCTCGGCCTCGCGGTTCACGCCTTGCTCATGCCGGCCTACTGGCTGGCGATCTCTTACGCTGCCTACCGCGCGTTGGCGCAGCTCGTCACCGCGCCCTACTACTGGGAGAAGACGGAGCACACCGCGCGACTGCAACAGTGAGCGGCTATTCGAAAAACTTCGCGGCCTTGCGGCTGATGCTCTGGCGCACCGCGAAGTAGCCCTGCCACGGGTCGCTCTTTTGCTTGAGCCGCCGCAGCACCGACGGGATCGTGAACGCGTTCGCGGCCTCGACGCGGGACAGCTCCGTCCACGCCACCGGCGTCGCCACGCTGGCGCTCGGCTTTGCGCGCGGCGAATAGGGCGCGATGGCGGTGGCGCCGCGCTCGTTGCGCAGCCAGTCGATGAAGATGCGGCCCTTGCGCTTGGCCTTCGACATGGTGGCGACGAAGCGGTCGGGCTCGTTCTCGGCGAGCTTTGCGGCGACGCCCCTGGCGAACGCCTTGATCTCCTCCCACTCCCGCGAAGCGTTGAGCGGCACGACGACGTGGATGCCCTTGCCGCCGGTCACCATGGCGAAGCTGTCGAGCCCCGCCGCTTCGAGCAGCTTGCGCACATCGCGCGCCGCCTCGCACACCCCGCTGAAAAAGACGCTCGGATCGGGATCGAGATCGAACACCAGCCGGTCGGGCCGCTCGAGCGTCTTCCAGTGCGAGCCCCACAGGTGGATCTCGAGCCCGCCGATCTGCGCCGCGCCGACGAGGCCCGCCGCGCTGTCGATCATCAGGTATTCCGCGGTCTTGCCATCGCCTTCCTCGACCGGCACGGCTTTGAGCGCCGCCGGCATGCCCTTCATGGTGTGCTTCTGGAAGAAGCACTCCTTGCTGGCGCCGTCCGGGCAGCGCACGAGGCTGAGCGGGCGGCCGGCGACGTGCGGCAGCATGCGCTCGCTCACCGCCACGAGATATTCGGCGAGGCCCTGCTTGGTGATCCCGGCCTCGGCGAACAGCACCTTGTCGGGGTGCGTGAGCCGCACGCCCGCTACGTCGTCGTCCCGCGCGTCACCTTTCGCCATGGTCATGACCGGTTGCGATTGCACGTCCTTTGCCGGCTTGTCGCTGCGCAAGCCCAGATAGGCTGGATGCCGCAGGCGCCCGTCCTTCGTCCGCTCCGTATAAGCGATCTGCGCCACGAGGCGCGGCTCGACCCAACGGGCGTCGCGCCCGATCTCGCGCCCGGCATCGACGAACGGGCTCGTCGGCCGCTGCAGCCGCAGCAGACGATCGCCCAGCTCCTGCAGCAGCGCGGCGTCGAAGCCGGTGCCGACGCGCCCGCGGTAGTGCAGCTCCTTGCCGACGTACTCGCCGAGCAGCAGCGACGCGAACGGGCGCCCCTTCTTCTTCGACAATCTATAACCGCCGATGACGAACTCGTCGTTGCCGTGGCACTTGGATTTGAGCCAGCCCTTGGTGCGCTGCGACAGGTAGGGCATGTCGGCGCGCTTGGAGACGACGCCCTCCAGCCCCATGCCGCACGACCTGGCGAAGATCTCGTCGCCGTGGCCGACCACGTGCTCGCTGTAGGCGATGCCCGCGGGCGGCGACTGCAAAAGCTTCTTCAGGATTTGCTTGCGCTCGGTGAGCGGCTGCTTGCGCAGGTCGCGGCCGTCGAGCTCCAGCAGATCGAACACGTAGTAGGTGAGCGGGGTTTGCCCGGTCTTGAGCGCCTGCTGCAGCCGCCCGAAGCTCGAGCGGCCGTCGGCGTCGAGCGCGACGATCTCGCCGTCGAGCAGCGCGTTCCTGACGCGCAGCGTCTCGAGCGCCCGCGCGATGCTCGCGAACTTCTCGGTCCAATCGAGGCCCGTGCGCGTGAAGATGCGCACGCGGCCGCCGCCGATTGCGGCGATGGCGCGGTAGCCGTCGTACTTGATCTCGTGCAGCCAGTCGTCGCCCGCGGGCGGGGAGGCGACGAGCGTTGCGAGCTGCGGAGCAACGAACCGCGGCAGCCTGCCGTCGCCGTCGCCGCGCGCGGGTGCAGCCGCCTGCGACCCGGCTGCGGCAATCGGCGACGGGTTGCGTGCCATGTTGCTTGCCCGTGCCATGTTGCTTGCCATGGAGATGCCCGACTGCGGTTGCTGGACGCCGTCCTTCGAGGCCTCAGCATATGCATCGCCTTCCTTAACGAGCAGCCAATTCTCGCGCTTTTCGCGCGCCGCCTTGGCCAGGCGCAGCAGCGAAAAGCCGCCCTTGAGGCGCTCGCCGTCGAGATCGAATTGCAGCAGGCCCTTGCGCAGGCCCTCGTGCGGATCGCCGCGCGGGCGCCAATGGCCGATGTCCCACAGGCCATCGCCGCCGGCCGCAACCTCCGGCTTGGGGATCGATCCCTGGAAGCCGGCGCGGATGACGGGGTGGTCGTCGGTGCGCACGGCGAGGCGCTTCTGCGCCGGGTCAAGGCTCGGCCCGTTCGAGACGGCCCAGCTCTTCAGGACGCCGTCCAGCTCCAGGCGGAAATCGTAATGCAGGCGCCGGTCGTCAGGCTTCTGCACGACGAAGCTGAGCGCGCGGGCGCCGGACGCGCGTTGGGGCCCCTGCGACTGAGGCAAAAGATCACGCTTGTCGTGGGGGGCCTTGAGGGCTCGTTCCATGCCAAGGGCCTCTTGCAGCCCCGGGCGCGGATGCTCTGCGATTTTCGCAAGATAACGCGGGCCGCGCGGCGGCGGTTCCGCCGAAAATGGTGCCGCTCGCTTACGCCGCCGGCAGGGTCGCGCGCGGATCGGCGACCTCGCGCACGAGGCGCAGAAGCGTCGAGGCTTTCACGGGCTTGGCCACGAAGCGCACCCCGCGCGGCAAGTGGTAGCCTTGCGGTTCCATCACGCCCGAGACGAGGATGACGCCGGTGTGCGGGCATTCGCTGCGCACGCGCCGCGCCAGCTCGAAGCCGTTGAGGCGGCCCGGCATGGCGACGTCGCTGACGACGGCGCACACGTCCTTGCGCCGGGCGAGCGCGAGCCCATCCTCGCCGTTGGTGGCGGCGATGACGCCGAAGCCCGCTTGGCCGAGCACATCCGCGAGGTACAGACGCACGAGCGGCTCGTCGACGACGAGGACGGAGGCCGGATTAACGCTGTTCATGGGGGGACAACGGGGCCGGGCGGCATCAGTTCCCGCGGCAGGGTTGCGCAGGACGCAGGGCCGCCGGATGCTTGCAATGGGGGCGTGCTGGGAGGGGACTTAGAGAAAGCCGGAGCGGGCGATCGGGATCGAACCGACGACATTCAGCTTGGGAAGCAAACAGTCGACCGTCCAAGTCATTGAAATCGTTAGCTCCAAGGGTGTCTGATTTTCCCAAACCCAAAACCATCAGCCACCACGACATTCAGCTTTTGAAGAAGACAGTCGCCCGTTAACCAAACCCCACAACCGACGACAGGCAGCTTTTGAGGAAGACAGTCGCCCGTTACCCCCGCGCCCGCGCCTCGCAACACGCAAGCTGCTGCCAAACCGCCAACCCATCCGGCAAAAAAAGAGCGGGCCCAACTGCCCGCTGCACAGCGCAACCACAAAATCCCAGCGCCCGGTTGGCGACGGCAAACGCAGAAGCGGCTCAGCGACAAGCTCACGCACGCGCTTGCGCACCACAAACCTGCCTTGCCG
>Ga0209415_10004898_pt1 | contig 24356 bp, 22 predicted proteins | sample PeaSoiSIISIP2007_FD_187696 | JGI IMG/M metagenome (GOLD analysis project Ga0209415, IMG submission 187696) | Peat soil microbial communities from Weissenstadt, Germany - SII-SIP-2007 (SPAdes) (version 2) | ecosystem: Environmental > Terrestrial > Soil > Wetlands > Peat | place: Germany... | reverse complement strand
CGCTCGGCCACCAGGTCACCCTTCGCCCAGCAGCGTAAGCGAAGGCGCGGCTGATCAATCATTTTCCGATCAGCCACGGCCCACGCTCGGGACCGGGGAGGCGTCCGATCCGAGGCTCAGCCAACCTCGGGGGCTCGCCACACAAGGTGCTGAGGATTCGGGTCGCCGTGGCCGGTGGTCTTGGTGTGTAGGCACCGATCGATCCCGAACTCGAACAACGCGTCCGCATCGGCCGGAAGCGCCACGCCGAACTGCGAGCGCTCGTCGACGAAATGCTCTCCGAGGGTTCTTCGCAACGCCCGATCTTCGACGAAGCTCGCGTGGCCGGCTAGGTAGAAGGCGTCCTCATTGTCGTGGCGCGGAAACGAATGCATCGCAAACTGGCCATCACGGCGAAGATCCTGCTGTTTCGGCGACGGGACGATGAAGGCGAATAGCGCCGTATCGGTGAGCACGGGACACATCGGATGAAGGCGCGGACCTCCATCCCGACGGATGGTCGCCAAGAACGCAAGACCCACCCCATGTTGGTAGAGCAGCGCCCGACCCTCGGCGGCCAGATCGGGTTGGAGATGAGCGAATTCTCCCCAAGTGGTCATACCAGCCCCGCTTTCGAATTGCTTGCCAGTGTCGATCTCCTCGTGAGGCGTGACACCAGGGTGCCCGAGGTGGCTAGCGGTCTCAACCCGCAGATGCGGGTTGGCTTGGCCAAGTCCCTCACTCCGAATTGCGATGACGGAAGTGGCGAGGGACGGCCCGGTGCTGGAGGGCCCTCCGGCTGGTGAGATAGAAGAGGCCGGTGATGGCTGCCGTGGCGGCGATCACCACGTCTCCCACCGGGAGGGGGAAGACGATGACCACCGGCACGAGGGCACCGACCACCCACACCAACTGCTGACGCGTGGCGAACCGGGCGAAGGCACGTCCCTGCTGCTCCTCGGGCACATAGCGCTGGGTGATCGCGTCGAACGATGGCTGGCCCCACGACCCGGCGATGCCGATCGCCAACGCAAGCAGCCCCTGCGCCGGAAGATCACCCCACAGCGCGGCGAGCGAACCCACCAGCGCCACCAGCCACACCGCGGCCAGCAGGATCTGCGGTTCGGAGAGTCGCTGTCGCAGCCGCGGCACGAGCACCAGGCCCAGGAGCGACCCGACGCCGCTGCCGGCGAGCGCGAACCCGTACCAGAACACCGATGCGTTGAGCCGCCTGAGCCCAAAGGCGAGCATGAAGATGAAGAACCCGGCGATCCCCCGCAACAACGAGTTGGTGGTGAGACCGAGGAGGACCTGAGGCTCGGCGACCGGCTGGAGACTGGCCAGGTCGGGGTCGATCGTCTCGCCGCGGGGGAACGTCATGGCTCGCGGCTGCGTCTCGGGCATGGCCGGATAGGCACCGCGGCGCGACCGGTTGGGCCGGCTCACCGGCAAGCGGAGGGCCGCGACGGCGGCGGCCACGAAGACGAACGTGTCGAAGACGAGAACACCCCGCGAGCCGGCCAACTTCAAGATCGGAATGCCGGGTACCGCCGCGACAAAGCCGGCCAGGGTGCCGAGCAGGGTCAGCCGGGCATTCAACGCCGCGTAGCCGGGCGCCTCCGCGGTCCGCCCCGCATCCGAGTTGGAGGTGCCGGGCGCCGGGGGGCCCGCCGAGTGCGAGAGGCCCACCAGGGTCGGTGGCCCCCCCGCACCCGGGTCGGCCTCGGCGCCGGGCGGCGCCGGCTGGGTGCCTGCCTGGGCCGCGGTGGTCAGCGCCATCATCTCGGGGACGAGCGCCCCGCGGGTCACCAGGTAGAGCTTGGACAGGACCAGGACGAGGAACGCCTCGGGGAAGAGCAAGAGGGTATGGATGTCCGCGGCCATGAACGGGCAGAGCACGGCCCGACCGACCGCGGCGCTCACGGCGGTGGTCCGCCGGGCGCCCCGGCTCCGGTCGATCAGCGGACCCAGCAGCGGCGACACCACGGCGAACGGCGCCAGGGTCAACAGCAGGTAGAGCAACACCTTGCTCTTGGCCTCGTGGGCCGAGATGGAGAAGAACAGCGAGTCGGCCAGCGAGATGGTGACGAGGGTGTCGCCGGCCAGCATCAGCACCTGGACCAGCGCGAGGCGCCCGAACGGCTCACGCTGGTCGAACAGGTCGGCCAGCGCGTGGCGGGCCAGCGCCCGGAACTGGTCCACCCGGTCCCCAACGGCCACCGGCCCACAGTAGGTGGCCCCGGCCGGTCCGAACGCCCGACCTCCGAGCCGGTCATCGTAGGGTTTCGATCGATGGAACTCGCGGGGAGGCGGCTCAACCGGAGAACCGCCCTGGTGCTCGCGATCGCCGTTGCCGCGAGCACGGCTCTACTGGTCGCCGCTTTGACCGTGCATCAAGGCGGTCAGTCCTCGACCGTGGTCTCCACGTCCCACGGGTCGTACACGGTGGCCCAACCCCAAACCACCTTCGTGCAGCAGAACGGCGATCGGAGCCTGCTCCTCGTGGCGTTTCCGCTGTTCGCCGCCCTGGTCGTGACGGCCGCGCTGTGGTTCAGGTCACCGGCCAAGAGCGGGCCGGGGCCCTATGCGGTCACGGCGGGGGTGCTCCTGGTGGTCGAGGCCCTCGTCGGGATCTTGACGATCGGGATATTTGTGCTCCCGATCGCAGCCCTGGTCTTGTTCGGGTGTGCCACCTTCTCGGAGTACCGGATGCTCCAGTCGAAGGCCGAGCCTCGGGTCGGTTCACCCGTGACTCCGAGACGGGACCCCAACTAACGTGATGCCTCGAAACCAAACAAGGAGCCGCACATGTCGGTGCACGCGTACGTGCTCATTCAGACCGATGTCGGCAGGGCCGCCGACGTCACCCGCCTGGTGCGCGAGATCGACGGGGTGGTGTCGGCCGAGGACGTGACCGGCCCCTACGACGTGATCGCGCTCTTGCAGTCCGGCTCGATCGACGAGGTGGGACGACTCGTCGTGAGCCAGGTGCAGCGGATCGACGGCATCACGCGAACCATCACCTGCCCGGTCGTCCACCTCTGAGCGGTCGCTCGATCAGGCCAGCGACCCACCCTCCCTCAGGGAGGCGACCGCCGCACCCTCCAGTCCCCACGAGACGAGCAGGGCATCTGCGTCGTCACCGGTGAGGTACCTCCCGGCGGTCGCCTGCCCCTGGGTTCGATCAAAGCGCGGTGCCGGGGCCGGCTGGACCACCCCGGCGATCTCCACGAATGTCCGTCGCTCCGACACGTGGGGGTGCCGGGGCGCCTCGGCGGGCGAAAGGACCGGGGTCGCGCAGGCGTCGAGCTCGCCAAAGACCGCCGCCCACTCGTCGCGGGTCTTCGACCGAAAGATGGACGCGAACCGCTCCTTCATCTCGGGCCAATGGGCCCGGTCCATCTGGTGGGGCAGTTCCGCGCCCTCGAGCCCGAGGCCCTTCAACAGATCGGCGTAGAACGGTGCCTCGATGGCGCCGACGGCGAAGTAGCCCCCATCGGCGGTGTCGTACACCTCGTAGAAGTGTGCACCGGTGTCGAGGAGGTTGACGCCGCGTTGGTCCTGCCATGCGCCCAAGGCCCGCAGAGAGAAGAGCATCGTGATGAGCGACGCCGCGCCGTCCAGCATCGCCGCGTCGACGACCTGCCCGTTCCCCGAGCGGCCGGCCTCAAACAGCGCAGATACCACGCCGAACGCGAGGAGCATGCCCCCGCCCCCGAAGTCACCGACCAGGTTGAGCGGCGGCACCGGGCGCTCTCCCTCCCGTCCGATCGGCCACAACGCGCCGGCGATGGCGATGTAGTTGATGTCGTGGCCGGCCGCACCGGACCACGGACCCTGCTGACCCCAGCCGGTCATGCGCCCGAAGACGAGGCGCGGGTTTCGGCCGCGGCACTCGGCCGGGCCGAGGCCCATCCGCTCGGCCACTCCCGGACGGAACCCCTCGACCAGCGCGTCGGCGCGCTCGACGAGGTCCAGCACCAGCCCGACGCCGCCCTCGGTCTTGAGGTCCACCCCGATCGACGCCCGGCTGCGCAACAACAGGTCTGAACCGGCGGTCCCCCGCCCGGCCGGTGACTCGGGGCGGGTGATTCTCAGCACCTCGGCACCGGCCTCGGCAAGAAGCATCGACGCGTACGGCACCGGCCCGATGCCCCCGAGCTCGATCACCCTCACGCCCGCCAACGGTCCGCTCATGGGTGGATCGTGACGGCCCGAGCAGACCCGGTCAAACCGGAGGCGCCTGTGGCAGGCTCCCCGAAGTGAGCGGTCCATCCCCAGGCCGGCTCGCCTACGCCCCAGGCCGGGTCAACCTGATCGGCGACCACACCGACTACAACGACGGGCTGGCCCTTCCGATGGCCATCGATCTCGGCGTGGAGGTGGGATACGCACCCGGTTCCGGCGGGACCCTGGTGATCCGCACCGATCTCGACTCTGCTCGAGCGGAGATCTCGACATCGAGTGGGGCCTCGGTCGGCCCGCTTCCCCCGTGGGCACGGCTGGCCGCCGCGGTGGTCGAACAGGTGGGGGCGGTACGCGGCGGGCGGGCCGAGGTGCGCTCGGACCTCCCGGCCGGCGCAGGTCTGTCGTCGAGTGCCGCCTTCGGGGTCGCGTTGTCGCTTGCGCTGGGCGCCGAGCCGATGCCCATCGAGGTGGCGCGCCTTTGCCAGCGGGCCGAACGTACGATCGGCGTCCCGGTCGGGCTCATGGACCCGCTGGTGAGCATGGCCGCGACGGCCGGGCACGCCCTCCTGATCGACTTCGCCACCCTGGCAACCGAGCCCGTTGCTCTGCCCGACGACGTCGAGGTCGTCATCGTCGACTCGGGAACCTCCCGAAGCCTCGACGCGTCGCCGTACGCGACCCGCCGGTCCGAGTGCGAGGCGGCCGCCGCCGCGCTGGGTGGTCCGCTTGGCCGCGCCACCCCAGGGGACCTCGACCGAATCTCCGATCCGCTCCTGCGGCGACGGGCGACGCACGTCGTCTCCGAGGTTGCTCGTGTCCGGGCATTCGTCGAGGCGTTGTCGAACGGCGACCTGCTCATCGCCGGCAGCCTCATGGTCGAGAGCCATCGTTCGCTAAGCGACGACTTCGACGTGTCGACCCCGGCACTCGATCGCCTGGTGACAGCGCTCGGCAAGACCCCGGGGGTCCTCGGTGCCCGGTTGACGGGGGCAGGGTTCGGTGGCTGCGTCGTCGTGCTCTGCCGACCGGGCACCGAGCTGTCGTTGCCCAACCGGCTTTGGCGCGTCAGACCTTCCGCGGGCGCGTGGGTGCGAACACGCTAATGGTGCTCGTCACCATGGTCTTCCCCAGAACCTGACCGAGGCCTATAGCCTTTCGTTTCGCTCGGATGAGCACCCATCCGGGCTGGGACACCGAGGAACAATGACGCGACTCCGCCTCTCCCTAACCATCCCGGGGGCAATCTCGCTCGGCGCGTACGAAGGCGGTGCGCTTGCCGCCTTGATCGTGGCCGCGAAGGCCATCGGCGAGGACACGATGGTGATCGACTCGATCGCATCGGCCTCGGCCGGTTCGATCACCGGCTTGCTCACCGCACGATCACTTCTTCGCAGTGTCGACCCAGTCGACCTGCTGGCAGCGGCTTGGGTCGAGAACGTCTCTTTCGAAGCGATGAAGACTCATTCGACGGAGTCGCCGCTGTCATCGGCTGCCTTGACCGAAATGGCCACGAAAGTGATGGGCCCGGGTGGAGTCCCAGAAGGCCCGCCAGGGACCTGGCAGCAGGAGCCCGTCGTGCTCTCGATGGCCCTGACCAGCCTCGCCGGTCTCAGTTACAAACTCGCTGGTCTGGCCGGGCACACTCCCGTGGCCGCGTCGACATTCCTCGATTGGTACAAGGTGACCCTTACGAACGCCGCGGGGCCGGACGACTACCTCTCTCACGCGCAGGCGGCGATCGCCTCTGGATCGAATGCCATCGGTTTCCCAGCCAAGCTGCTCAACCGGCTGGCCGACAAGGCGCAATACGACGACGCCGGGCTTGAGGGCTTCCCGGCCGACGGGCTGTTCTGGTACACCGACGGTGGGACGGTCGACAACGAACCCCTCGGTCGTACCATCGATCTGGCCCAGGGCATCGGGAGCGACGACGAGCGGCTGTACCTTCTCATCCACCCCGATCCCGCTTTCCCGACATCCTCGCCCTCAACGGTCTGGGGAGGTGATGCTCCACAACCGCCGTGGGTACGCGCCGGCACCCACGCCTTCAGCATCAGCCGTTCTCAATCGATCTACGAGGATCTCCTTCGGTTGGAGAAGACAAACTCGCGTCTTGAGTGGATCAAGAAGGTCGCCCCGGCTGTCTTGTCCGGCCTCGAGGCGGGCATTGCAGCGGCGAACCTGCCCGACGACCAGGCGGACCAGCTTCGCACCAGCCTCATGACCGCCCTGGGCGACGTGCTCAGAGAGGTTCGGGGCGATCAAGTGCGCGTCGCATCGCTCGAGAATCGAACGGCGCCCGACCATGGAACCGAGGTTGCGGGCGACTGGACCGACATCCTCGACACCCTGGTGCATGCGGCCAGCGGCCTTGAGAAGCGAGAGAAGATCATGGTCGAAGTGGTCTCCCCGACCGTCGACCCCGCGGTGACCGAGTCACCGTCGGAGCAGCTGGCAGGGGCGTTCTTCTTCCATTTCGGCGGGTTCTTCGACGTCAGGTTCCGTCAGAGCGACTTTGCCCTCGGGTACCGGAACATGAGCTACTGGATGACGCAGTATCTGGGCAGCTACCTACCAGGGGTGGACCTCTCCGCGGCGTTCGTGGGAGTGGACCAGAGGTATGCCCAACTGGGCTGGGACCGGGTTCGCCATGGAGGCGCGCAACTCGGTTCGCTGTCACTCGGTGAGAAGTTGGAGCTGGGACACCTGGCTCTTCACGTTGGCCATGTCATCAACCATGACCTGATCCATGGTGGCACCTAGCGGCTGAACAAGGCTCTCAGGCCGAGACACCCTGAGCGAGCGCCTCACGACGCGAGACCTCGACCATTCGCTCCAGAACACCGGCCGCGGCACCGCTGTCGAGTGAGTCGTTGGCCAGGACCAAGCCCGATGCAATGTCGTTGGCCGGGCCCGCTACCACCAACGCTGCGGCGGCGTTCAGGACACCGATGTCGCGATGTGGACCATGGGTGCCGTCCAACACCGCGCGGATCGCGCCGGCATTGAATGCGGCGTCACCTCCGGAGAGATCGGTCAGCGTCGCCCGCGGCAGCCCGAGGTCTTCGGGGTCCAACCGCCAGGTCCGCATCTCGTAGTCGGTCCCATCACCGGTCATCTCGACCACGGTCGAGGGCGAGGTCACGCTGAGCTCGTCGAGCCCGTCGTCGGCGTGCATGACCATCGCCCGGCGGCTGCCGTTGGCCCCGAGGACGCCGGCCATCTTCTCGGCCATCGCCCCATCGCTGACGCCGACCAGCTGGTAGCGGACCCGAGCCGGGTTGGCCAGCGGGCCGAGGAAGTTGAATACGGTCGGCACCCCGAGCTGGCGACGGACCGGCCCCGCGTAACGGAACCCGGGGTGGAACCGCGGGGCGAAGCAAAAGCCCATCCCGGCCTCGCTCACGCAGCTGGCCACCCCGACCGGCCCGAGATCGGCGACGACACCCAACGCCTCGAGAACATCCGCGGTGCCCACCGACGACGACGCAGCCCGGTTGCCGTGCTTGCACACCCGCGCCCCGGCTCCCGCCGCGATGAACGCGGCCAGGGTCGAGACGTTGATGCTGCCCAACCGGTCGCCACCGGTGCCGACGACGTCGAGCAGGTCACCGTCGATCGGGAGTGGCTCGGCGTGGGCGAGCATCGCCCGCACCAACCCGTACATCTCGTCGACGGTCTCGCCCTTGGTCCGAAGCGCGATGGCCAGCGCAGCGATCTGCGCCTCAGTCGCGGCGCCGGTGAGCACCTCGCCGAGTGCGCATTCGGCCTCGTCCACGCTCAGCGATTCGCCGGCCACCAGGCGCCCGAGGATCCCGGGCCAACCGCCCAGACTCGCGAAGGTCGTGGCCACTCAATCCCACCAGAGGTCGCCGTCGAGCACGCCCCGGCTGATCAGCCCGAGCTGGACCTGGGAGGTGCCCTCGACGATGGTCAGCTGCTTGGCGTCCCGGTACCACTGCTCGGCCGGGTGGTCCTCCATGTAGCCGGCCGCACCGAGGAGCTGGACGGCCAGGCCCGAGGCGCGTACCGCGAGCTCGGTGGCGTGGTACTTGGCCATCGAGAGGTACGGCACGTACTCCTTGGTGAACTTGCCCTGGTCGGCCATGACCGCCGAGCGGTAGGTGAGCAGCCGGGCCGCCTCGATGTCGACCGCACACTTCGCGATCTCCCACTGGATCCCCTGGAAGTCCGCGATGGTCTTGCCGAACGCCTGGCGCTGCTTCACGTACTCGGTCGCGTACATGAGCGCGCCCTCGGCCAAGCCGATGCCGCGCGCGGCCACGATCGGGCGCATCGAGTTCAGCCCGAGCATGGCCAGCCGGAACCCGCCGACCTCGCCGATGACATTCTCGGGCGGCACCCTCACCCCGTCGAGAAGGAGCTCGCCGGTGTCGACGCCCCGCACACCCATCTTGTGGTCGAGCCGGCCGACCGACACCCCGTCGAAGCGGCGCTCCACGATAAACGCGGTGATCGAATCGTGGGCCCGGCTCGTCGGCTCGGACGTCTTGGCGAACACCGTGTACCAGTCGGCCTGGGCCACGCCCGACATCCAGCACTTGGTGCCGGTCAGCACCCAGCCGTCGGCGCGGTCGGGGTCGGGCACGGCGCGGGTCAGCATCCCCATGACGTCGCTGCCGGCCTGGGGTTCGGACAGCCCGAAGGCGGCCCGGTAGGAGCCGTCGGCGATGCCAGGGAGGTATCGGGCCTTCTGTTCCTCGGTGCCGGCGATGAGCACCGGGCCGGTCGGCAACCGGGTGAGGAGGAGCATCAGGGCGGCCGTGTTCGAGTACTTGGCCACCTCCTCGATGGCCAGGGTCAGGCCGAGGATGCCCGCTCCCGACCCGCCGAGCGCCTCGGGGATGCACAGCCCGAGGAGGCCGGCGTCGCGGAACGCCTCGAACAGGTCGGTCGGGTATTCACCGGACCTGTCGATTTCGCGCGCACGGGGCTTGACCTTGTCACGGGCGAGGCGACGGACGCTTTGGCGAAGTTCCTCGAGTTCGGGGGACAGCTCGAAATCCACCGGCCGCACGATATCGCCCCCGCTTGGCGGGGTTCGGCGGCGCCGGCGCCCTCAAAGGGCGAAGGTCAGGCGGACTTGCGGCGCTGGCGCACGATCCGGCGGCGCTCCCTCTCGGTGGTGCCTCCCCAGACGCCCTCGCGCTCGCGGGAAGCCAGGGCATGCTCCAGGCATGCCTGGCGGACCGGGCAAACGGCGCAGATCGCCCTTGCCTCGGCCGCGTCGGCCTCGTCGTCTGTTCCAGGGAAGAAGATCTCGGCGTCGAGACCCCGGCAGGCGGCACGCTTGCGCCACGTGGTGGCACTCATTGGAAAACATCCTTGTCACGGCGGTATATGGTCTGTTCCGCCGATCGGCCCGCCACCCGAGGGGGGGTCGGGCGAATCGGCCGAACAGCAATTATGGCTCACGCCCCGCGCCCCTGTAAAGGTCAAAGCGCGGGCGGCGGGAGGAAAACACCCTGGTGAGGGGTATCCCGACTCAGCCGAGGGGCGCCAGGGCGGCCGGGCCCCGCAGGTCGCCGACCAGTTCGGCCCTGGTCGGCTCCTCGAATGGGGTCCGTGCCTCGTACTCGGGATGGATGGCCACCAGGGCGGCCGGACCGGCGGCCAGGGCGTCGAGCTGGCCCGACGAGAAGGCGAACCTGACGTAGTGGACCGCCGGGGTGACCCCCTGGCGGGTCAGCGCAGCGGCGTGGGACCGCTCGGGCTGGCTGGTCACCACCTCACCTGAGCAAAGCTCGATCCCGACCCCCCGCTCGATCCCGACCAGGCGGGGTAGCCAGTCCCGTAGCTGGGCCTCGCTGGTGAGCTCGATGAACAGGGTCGCTGACAACTCGCCGTCGCCGGGCAGGAGCCGGTTGTACACGTCGAGCTCCTCGCGGATGCCCTCGTCGGTGGTGATCCGTTCGGCCCGCGCCATCTCTTGGATCTGAAAGCGCACCGTCTCGACGTTCTCGAAGACGAGCGAGATAACCGGACCGAGGCCGACCCGCCGGCGCCGTTTGAGCTCGATCATCCGCCGCCGGTACTCGTCGCGCACCCGCTCGTACGCGCGCAGGTCCACGATGTCGTCGAGCTCGAGCGGCCGGACCGGGCGCTCGCTCACCGCGCTCACGAGACCGACTCGAGCCCCTTGCTGAAGCGCCCGGCGTGGGACTTCTCGGCCCGGGCCAGCGTCTCCAACCACTCGGCGATCTCCTCGAAGCCTTCGTCGCGCGCGGTCTTGGCGAAGCCCGGGTACATCTCGGTGTACTCGTAGGTCTCGCCCTCGATGGCCGACTTCAGGTTGTCGGTCGTGGGTCCCACCGGTGTACCGGTGACGGGGTCGCCGACCTCGCGCAGGAAGTCGAAGTGCCCGAAGGCATGACCGGTCTCGCCCTCGGCCACCGAGCGGAACAGGGCGGCGACGTCCGGGTACCCCTCGACGTCGGCCTTCTGGGCGAAGTACAGGTACCGGCGGTTGGCCTGGCTCTCCCCGGCGAACGCGACCTTCAGGTTGTCTTCAGTCTTGGATCCCTTTAGTGCGGGCATGACTGCTCCTCTCTCTTCTCTTCTTTCCTTGTTCTTCAGGCTTGTTCTTCAGGCTTGTTCTTCAGGCGCTCCGTCGGCCGGCCCCGACGGTGACGTCGAAGTTCCGGCAGTCCTCGCACAGGCCCCGGAACACCACCTCGGCGCTCGAGACGGCGTAGCCCTGGGCCGCCGCTGACGGCACCTCCAACCCCTCGAAGTCCACGTGGAGATCCCGCACCTTGCCGCAGTTGCGACAGACCAGGTGGTGGTGCTGGTCTTCTACGTTTGGGTCGAAGCGGACCGCGCCGGTCCCGAGGTCGAGGGTCGCGACCTCACCCAACTCGGCCAGCTCGTAGAGGGTCTGGTAGACGGTCTTGAGAGAGATCGTCCCCATCTCGGAGCGCACCGCCTCGTAGACCGCCTCGGCCGACGGGTGGGTGACGTTTCCCTGGAGCGCCCGGAAGATGCACTGGCGCTGCGCGGTGACCTTCCGGCCGTTGACCCGGAAAAGGTCGGTGAGCTCCTCGGGCGACCTCATTGCCCTCTCAGAATATCACAATCGTTGTTTTTTTACAATCGTTGTTAAAATCCTGGCGGGAGTCTCGGGATGTCAGGCCCAACCGGTTCGCTGACGAAGCCAGGCCCTCGCGACCAAACCTTGGGCTGCTTGGAACGACCGCAGCGTGGGAAGCCCCGTCAGTCCGGGGAGGGCCGCGTGGAAGGTGAAGAAGCCCGAGATCGCGGCAATGAGAGCCGTCGTGGCCTCCGGTTCCAAGGCCCGGCCGAGGCGATAGCGCCCGAGGAGGCTCTCGGGATCCGGCCCGCCCTCGAGCGCCACGCTGGGCGCCCACGCCACCAGGTCAAAGGCAGGGGCTCCCCTCGAGGCGTGGGGCCAATCGATGAACACCACCGAGGATTCACCAAGCAGGACGTTGTCGGAGCGGATGTCGCCGTGGACGAGCGTGTCCCCCTCATCGACAGCGGCAACCCCGTCCGCCTCCATCTCGGCCAGTCGATCGAGGTTGCGACGAGTCCAGCTGTCGAGACCGGGCGGCGGCGTGGACATCGCGGCAAGGGATCGCCAGCCGTCGAGTGCCCACGCGAACTGCACGGAGGTCGGCTCGATCTCGGGGATGGGGCACGGTGTCAGGGCCTCGTGGAGGCAGGCCACCGCCTCGAGGACCCGTTCGAGGTCGGCTTCGACCCACGGGTGGCGAGGCATCGTGCCGGCGACCTCTTCGTACAGGAGCGCCACCCAGTCGCCGTCGTCGAAGTGGTCCATCAACCGGGGGAACTGCGCCGAGGGCGGCAGGGCCGCCGCCACTTGCGCCTCTCTGCGGTGCATCGCCGGACTGTCGGCGTTGAGGGTCGAACCAACCGCCTTCACGAAGGCTGAGCGACCGTCCGCAAAGCGCAGGAGGGCGCAACAGCCGGGGGAAAATCCGCCCGTCATGTCTCGGGCCCCGACGACGGCCGAGCCAACCGAGGCCTCGACCCAGCCACGGACCCGGTCGGGGGCATCGGACCACGGCAGGTGCACCCCTGCGGCGAACGGGGCTGCGTCGTGCTCGGGGCGATCCTCCATGCCCCAGTCTGGGTTACCAGCCGCCGGAACGTCACACTCAGACCTTGTGGCAGGCTGACCACATGGTCGCCGGATCCCCTCACCGGCGCGACGAACCTCCCCGTCGCTCCCCGTTCTCCCGATCGGCCAACCTCGAACGCCTATCGTCGGTCCCCTTCGACGTGCTCGTCGTGGGCGGCGGCGTTACCGGCGCCGGGGTGGCCCTCGACGCGGCCAGCCGGGGGCTCAAGACGGCCCTGGTCGAGAAGGCCGACTTCGCGTCGGGGACGTCGTCGAAATCCTCCAAGCTGATCCACGGTGGCATCCGCTATCTCCAGCAACGGGAGTTCCGGCTGGTCTACGAGAACCTGGCCGAGCGGCAGCGCCTGATCGAGAACGCGCCGCACCTCGTCTCCCCGCTCCCCTTCTTGATCCCGCTGTTCGGCCAGGGCGGGGTCGTCTCCAAGACGGTCGCGCGGTCCTACGCGTGGGCGCTGTGGCTCTACGACGTGACCGGGGGGATCCGGATCGGCAAGCGCCACCGGCGGGTGTCCCGGGCCGAGGCGATCGGCCATCTACCCCTGCTCGACACCGATCGGCTGGTGGCCGGGTTCTTGTACTTCGACGCCTGGGCCGACGACGCTCGCCTCACTCTCACCCTGCTGCGCACCGCCGTGGACGGCTACGGCGCCGCGGCGGCCAACTACGCCGAGGTGGTCGGGTTCGTCCGCGACGGCGACGGCATGGTCACCGGGGCCCACGTGCGCGACCTGGAACATCCGGCCGCGGCCCCCTTCGAGATCCGGGCGAGGGCGGTCGTGAACGCGACCGGGGTGTGGACCGACGAGGTGCGCGCGCTCGGCGAGAGCGATCGGGCGAGCACGCTGCGGCCGGCCAAGGGCGTGCACGTGACCGTCCCCGGCTCCCGGTTTCCCGCGGACATCGCCGCGGTGATCCCCGTCCGAGGCGACCATCGCTCGATCTTCGTCGTCCCATGGCCCGAAGCGGACCTCGTCTACCTGGGCACCACCGACACCGACTACGAGGGCGACCTCGACGACCCCCGTTGCACGGGGGAGGACGTCGACTACCTGCTGGCCGCGGCCAACGGCGTCAGTAGCGCCGGGCTCACCCGCGCCGATGTGACCGGGGTGTGGGCGGGACTCCGGCCCCTGCTCTCCTCAAAAGGCGGGAAGCGGGTATCCAAGCGGACGGCCGACCTGTCGCGCCGCCACAAGGTGTGGAAGGACGAGGACGGGGTGGTCACCATCACCGGCGGGAAGCTCACCACCTACCGCAAGATGGCCCAGGACACCGTCGACCTGGTGGTGAAGGACATGCGCGAACCGGCCCCGCGGTGCATCACCAAGCATCTCGGGCTCGAGGGATCGCCGGGGTTGGAGCCCACCGACAAGAGCCCGGGCAGCCGGCCGGACACACCCGCGCACCTGTTGCACCGCTACGGCAGCCGCGCCCCGGCCGTCCTCGCGCTCGCCGAGGGTCGCCCCGAGCTGCTCGACCCGGTCGCCGACGGCCTCCCCTATCTCGGTGCCGAGGTGCTCTACGCGGCGCGCGAGGAGATGGCGTTGCACGTGGGCGACGTGCTGTTCCGCCGCACGCGGGCGGCAATCCAAGACGCCCGCGCCAGTGCGAGGGCCGCCGCGACGGTCGCCGAGCTGATGGCCGGCGAGCTCGGCTGGGACGACGCGCGGACCGGTGCCGAGGCGACCGCATTCAGAGACGAGGTCGCCTCGGAGCTCGCCGCGGCCGGCGTCGAGACAACGCAGGACGCGGCGAAGGTCGAGCGTCGGTGACCGGCGGCCGGGTCGCAGCGAGCCCGGTCGACATCGGACCAGGGGGGCCGGCCGAGCACCTTGGCGGCCCGCGGGTCGATGTCCCCGAGGCCGTTCTCGACCGGCTCCGAGGAGACGGTGTCGCGGTGTCGACCGAGCCGCGATCACGCGCCGACGCGGCGCGTGATTGGTGGCCGCTCTCGATCGGGTGGGCCGCCCGGGGCCAGGTCCCGGCGCTGCCGGCGGTGGTGGCCCGGCCCACCGAAGTCGCACAGGTGGTGAGCGTCCTGCGCCGCTGCAACGAGGCTCGAGTGCCGGTGACACCGATCGCCGGAGGCAGCGGCGTGTGCGGCGGGTCGGTCCCGGTCTTCGGCGGCCTGTCCCTCGACCTCACCGGCCTGTCGGGCCTGTACGACATCGACGAGACGTCGCTCCTGGCCGACGTCGGCGCGGGCACGTTCGGTCCGGACCTCGAGGCCTCCCTGTCCGCGGCCGGGTCCGGGTACACGTTCGGTCACTGGCCCCAGTCGATGGACATCTCGACCGTCGGGGGGTGGATCGCGTGCCGGGGGGCCGGCCAGTACTCGACCAGGTACGGGAAGATCGAGGACCTGGTGGCCGGGCTCGAGGTCGTCCTGGCCGACGGCAAGGTCGTCCGCACCGACGGCGGCGCGCCCCGCTCGGCGACCGGCCCCAACCTCACCCAGCTCTTCCTCGGCAGTGAGGGCACCCTCGGGGTGGTCACCGCGGCAAGGCTCCGCGTCACCCCGAGCCCCGCCGCCGAGGGACGCCGCGCGCACGGCTTCGGCTCGTTCGAAGACGGTCTCGACGCGTGCCGCCGAATCCTTCGTCGCGGCGCGACGCCGGCCGTACTGCGCCTCTACGACCAGACCGAGTCCCGGCGGAACTTCGACGCCGAAACCTGCGTCCTGGTCATCTACGACGAGGCCGACCCGCTGATCCTCGAATCGACGCTGGCGGTGTGCGACGAGGAGTGCGCGGCGGCCGGCCGGCTCGACGACGAGCTGGTGGCCCGATGGCTGCGCGAGCGCAACGACACCTCGGCGCTCGGCCCGTTGTGGAAGGCCAACATCGTCGTCGACACGATCGAGGTCGCGGGCCGCTGGTCGGTGCTGGCCGACCTGGCCCACGACGTCGTCGCGACGCTGCGGGACCTCGAGGGCACCTTGGCCGCCTCGGTGCACGAGTCGCACGCTTACCCGGACGGCGCGTGCCTCTACTTCACCTTCGGGGGGCGCCGCCCGGCCGGTGCCGACGTCGGTGACGACGCCGAGCTGGCGTGGCAGGAGACCTACTACCGCCGGGCGTGGGACGCAGCCACCGCATGCGTGCTCCGCCACGGCGCCGCGATCAGCCACCACCACGGCATCGGGCTCAACCGCGGCCGGTTCTTGGCCGAGGCGCTCGGGCCCGGCTTCGCGGTCCTCCAGTCGATGAAGGACGCGCTCGACCCCTCCGGCATCCTCAACCCCGGCAAGCTCGGGCTGGCCTCGGGATTCGGGCCGACCCCGTGGCCGTGAACTCGCCACTCCTCGTCGTCGACGTGGGCACCTCGGGGGTCCGCTCGGCGATCGTCTCGCCGGACGCCTCGGTCGGGCGACTCCACTACGAGGCCGTTCTCCCCACCTCGCCGGCCCCGGGGCTGGTCGAGGTGGACGCGGGACGCATCGCCGAGGCGCTCCTTGCGACGGCCGCCGCGGCGCTGGCCGAGGTCGGGACGGTGGCCGGCGTCGGCATCGCCAACCAGCGCGCGACGACGCTGGTCTGGGACCGGCGGACCGGCGAGCCCCTCGGCCCCGCGCTGGGGTGGCAGGACCTGCGAACCGTGGGGACGTGTCTCGCCCTCCAGGGCCAGGGGTTCCGGTTCCCGCCCAACGCGTCGGCCACCAAGCTGGCCGCGATCTTGGACGAGGTCGACCCGGGCCGCGACCGGGCGGCCGAGGAGCTGTGCTTCGGGACGATCGACACGTGGTGCGCGTGGGTCCTCTCCAACGGCGCGCTGCACGTTACCGATCCGACCAACGCCGCGGTCACGGCGCTCACCGACCCGAGCGGCACCCGGTGGGACGAGCGCGCGCTCGAGGTGCTCAACATCCCTGCGTCGATGCTGCCCTCGATCGTCGACTCGTCGGGCCCCATCGGTGAGGCGCGGGCGCTGCGTGGCGCCCCGCTCCTCTGCGCCATGGCGGGCGACCAGCAGGCGGCGCTGATCGGCCAGGGCTGTACCCGGCCGGGGCTGGCCAAGGCGACCTTCGGTACCGGCGGGATGCTCGACCAGGTGACCGGCGCAGCCGCGCCCGGCGCGCTCGACCGCAGCGCCGGAGGGACGTTTCCGATCGTCGCCTGGCGACGACGGGGCGAGACCGTCTACGGGGTCGAGGCGATGATGCTCTCCGCGGGCACCTGCATCGAATGGCTGCGCGACGACCTCGGGGTGATCCCCGACGCCCCGAGCTCGGCCACCGTCGCCGGCGAGTGCGAGGACACCGGCGACGTGTGGTTCGTGCCGGCCCTGCTCGGCATGGCCACCCCGGTGTGGGACTTCGGGGCGCGCGGCGCGCTGTTCGGGATCACCCGGGGCACCGGTCGGCCGGAGCTGGTGCGGGCGGTCATAGAGGGCGTCGCCCACCGGGGGGCCGATCTGGTCGAGGCGGCCGAGGGGGACAGCGGCCTCCCGGTCGGCTCGCTCCGGGTCGACGGCGGGATGTCGGCCAACCCGGTCTTCGTCCAGGCGCTGGCCGACGCGATCGGCCGCCCGGTCGACCTCTCGGCCACCCTCGAGGCCACCACCCTCGGGGCGGGGTTCCTGGCCGGCATGGCCGTCGGGGTCTGGGGAGACGAGGAGGACGTGGCCGACGCCTACCGGCCCGCCCGCACCGTCGAGCCCGTGCTGGGCGACGCCGCTCGCGCCACGCAGCGTGGCCGGTGGCTGGAGGCCCGGGCCCGGGCCCTGCAGACGATTCCCGAGCTCTCGGCCATCACCTTCTGAGAACGGCCCGCGAACGGTCCTCCATCCACCTGGGCGGCGGCCGCGCTGGGTGAGAATGGGCGCCGGACCGAGGGTCGCCCCGAGGCGGCCGATTCGGTGACACCGACCACGACCCCGACCGAGGGGTCCAAGCGACCAGGGAGCTTGCGTGACCGAGGTGGCCCGATGGGCGCCCGCGACCGGCGCGACGACCGCGCCACCGGCGGGTCCGGCCCACAACGGGGACGCCGCCCGAGCCGGGCGCCTCCGGAGCGCCGCCGCGGTGGCCCAGGGGCTTGACGCCAACCTGTCGCGGGTCGTCAAGGGCGCGCCGGGAGCGCTGCGGGTGGCGGTCGTCGCGGCGCTCTCGGGAGGCCACCTGCTGATCGAGGACGTCCCGGGCGTCGGCAAGACCGTGCTCGCCCGGACCCTGGCCGTCTCCCTCGGCGCCGAGCTGTCCAGGGTCCAGGGTCATCCGGACCTGTTGCCCGGGGATGTGACCGGCGTCACCGTGTACGACCAGAAGACCGGCAGCTGGGACTTCCGCCGCGGGCCCGTGTTCAGCCACGTCGTGCTGCTCGACGAGCTCAACCGGACCCCGCCCCGAACCCAGTCGGCCCTCCTCGAGTCGATGGACGAGCAGCAGGTGACGGTGGACGGGCAGACCTGGCCGCTCCCCCAGCCCCATCTCGTGCTGGCCACCCAGAACCCGATCGGCCAGCTGGGCACGTTCCCGTTGGTCGAGAGCCAGCTCGACCGGTTCGCGCTGTGCACGACGGTCGGCTATCCGGACGCGACGACCGAGGCCCGCCTGGCCCTGCGCGACGGGGGGCGCGACGCGATGGCGACCCTGCACCCGGTGTGCTCGGTGGCCGAGTGGGCCGCCTGCATCGCCGCCACCGCGGAGATCACCGTGTCCCCGCCGACCGCCGTCTACGCGGTCGCGATCGCCCGGGCCACCCGGGACGCCGCCGGGGTCCGGCTCGGTGCCAGCCCCCGCGCGTCGATCGCGCTGGTGCGCTCGGCCCAGGCCCACGCCCTGGTGTCGGGGCGCGGCTACGTCGCGCCCGACGACGTCGCGGCGATGGCCGTGCCGAGCCTCGCCCACCGGCTGGTGGTCGACGGGGACGGCCGTTTCGCCGCCAGCGTCATCTCCGGCGTGCTCTCCGCACTCCCAGCGCCACGGCCGTGAGGGCGCGGGGCGGCCGGCCCCGCCCGACCAAGGCCACCGGCCCGGTGCTTGGGAGCGCGGTCGCCCTCTGCGCGTGGGCGGCGGTCGCCCACAACAGTGGCTCGGGTTGGGTCCAGGCCCTCGGAGGCCTCCTGGCCGGGTTCGTCGTCGTGGGGCTGGGCGGCCCCGCCATCGCCACGGCCCGGCTCCGGGTCACGGTTCTCGCCAACCCCACCGACACGACCGCCGGGCACCCGGTCACCATCGAGGTTCGCGCCGGTGCACCGCTGCGGCTCCAGGCGGTCGTGCCGCCGGGGCCGGTCGCGATGATCGGAACGGGCGCCGGCCGAGTCGAGCTGGTCCCGGCGCGTCGCGGACCGCTGCGCGAGGTCACCCTCGTGCTCGGTTCGGCGGCCCCCTTCGGCCTGTCGTGGTGGCGCAAGACGGAGGTGGTCCCGCTGGCCCGGCCTCTGTGGGTGGCCCCGGTGTCCGGGACGCCCGACCCGGGGATGTTGGCCGCCTCCACGCCCGGCGCCACGCTCGATCGTCACCGGCCGAGGGACGCCCGGGTCGGCGAGCCCCGCGGGGTGCGCCCGTATGTGGCCGGCGACCCGAGGCGCCTGGTGCACTGGCCGGCCACCGCGCACCGCGGCGAGCTCATGGTCAGGGAGGCCGAGCGGCCCGAGGCGGCGGTGCCGGCGGTGCGGGTGGTGCTCCCCGACGACGGACCCGAGGGGGACGCGGTGGCCGAACGGGCCCTCGGGACCGTGCTGGCGCTCTTGGCCCGTTCCTCCCCGGTCATGCTCGCGACCGCCGAAGCGGACGGGTTGCGCACCGAGGCCGTCTACGGCCCCGCGGATGCCGGCCGCCGCCTGGCCCGCGCGGTGGCGGCCCGGGGGGAGCCGCGGTGAGCGTCCTGCAACGGATCAAGACGGCCAACCGGCCGGGCCCGCCGGAGCACTCGGTGCTGCTGCGGGTCGCCTCGACCGGTGCCGTGGCGATCGGGGTCGCCGCGTGCGCTGCGGAGGGCGAGCTCTCCTTGGCCGTCGCCGCGGTGTCGATCGTGGCGCTCATCGCCGGCAACCTCTTCTCCTACCGACGCCGCGCCCGCCCGCTCCCGTGGCTGAAGGTCGTGCTGGCGGTCGTGGCCGTGCTGGCGTTCTGGCGGTTCTTCTTCGCGATCTCGGGCACCGAGGGGGTGACCAACCTCGGCGCGGTGGAGGGCCCGCTGGCCGTGCTGTTCACCTGGATCCAGGTGACCCATTCCTTCGACGTGCCGAGCCGCCGGGACATCGCGTTCTCGTTGGCCGGCTCGGTGACCCTGATGGCGGTCGCGGCCGCCCAGGCGATCGACATGACCTTCGCCTTCTACGTGCTCGCCTGGGCCGCGTGCGCGCTGGTGGGGTTGACCGCGATGTGGGGGTCGATGAGCGGCGCCGGCCGGCCGCGGTTGTCGACCTTGGTCGCCGGCGCGGCCACGCTCGGGGTGGTCGCGCTGATCTGCGTCCTTTTGCTGCCGGCCCCCTCGGTGTCGAGCCGGCTGGTGTTCCCGTCCTCCATCGGCGGTGACGTCTCGATCTCCTCCCCGGCCGGGCTCGAGGGTACCTCATTGGGCGCCACCCTCCCGGTGCACGCCGGATCGGCGGTCGGATCGGTCGACGTCGGCGGCTTCCTCGGGTTCGCCGGGCCGCTCGACACCGCGGTCCGGGGCACGCTCGGCAACCAGCTCGTCTTTCGGGTGCGGGCCGACCGGCCGACCTTCTGGGTCGCCGAGACCTTCGACCAGTGGGACGGCCAGAGCTGGACCGAGGTGGCGCCGAAGGGCCGGGTCGAGTGGCGAGAGCTCTCCGGCGGCTCCCCGTTCAACCTCGGCCCGGAGCCCGCCGCCGGCGGCGAGGACATCCAGACCTTCTACCTGGTCCAGTCGGGCCCGAACCTGGTCTTCCACGCCGACAGCACCAGCCAGGTCTGGTTCCCGGCCCGCCGCATCTACATCGACCGCGACGGCAACATTCGCTCGGGCACCTCGATGGGGCCGGGCTCCATCTACACCGTGGTGTCCTCGGTGCTGACCCCGACACCGGCCGAGCTCGCCCGGGCGAGCGGCCCGACCCTCGACCCGGTCGACCAGGCCCGGTTCACCGAGCTGCCCCACCCCTACCCCAAGGTGGCCGCCCTGGCGGCCCGGATCACCGCCCACGCCACCACCACCGAGGCCAAGGTGCTGGCCCTGGAGCAGTGGATGGGTGCCCACACCCGGTACACGACCGACATCCCCCCGCTCCCCAGGGGGGCCGACACCGTCGACGAATTCCTGTTCGGCAACCGGCGGGGCTACTGCGAGCAGATCTCCACCTCGCTGTCGGTGATGCTGCGGACCCTGGGCATCGCCACCCGCGAGGCGACCGGGTACGTGCCCGGCCCCTACAACCCCATCACCGACCTCTACGAGGTCCAGGCCAAGGACGCCCACGCGTGGGTCCAGGTGTGGTTCCCCGGCTTGGGCTGGCAGAGCTTCGATCCGACCGCGTACGTGCCGACGGCCAACCCCTCCCCCGCCGTCACGCTGGGCCACGACGCGTTGGGAGCGCTGCACCGGGTGCCGCTCGTGCCGAGCGTCCTCGCGGCGGCGGGTGTCGCCCTGGTGCTCTTGGCCTGGCGGCGGCGCTCGCTCCGGCCACCCACCCCCGCCGCGGCCGTTGGCGCAGCGTTGATCCGGGCCGCAGAGCGCGGCGGACTCCGACCATCGCGGTCCGAATCCCTCGCCCACATCGCCGCCCGAATCGACGCACACGTTCCACCGGCCCCCGGCGAGCCGAGCGCGTCGGCCATCGCGGCGGCGGCCGAGGAGTCGGCGTTCGGCGGACGGGAGCTCGCTGACGCCGTCGTCGAGCGGCTGGTGGCCGACGCTCGGGCCGTCGCGCGCCGGGCCCGGCCACGGCGGGACCGACGCCGAGCCGGAGACGGGGGCGCGGGCGAGGGCGAGCAGCTCACTGCGCCGATCAGCGATCGGGCCGTCCCCGCTACGGCTGGTCGGGCAAGAACCCCCAACAGTTGAATCGATAGGCGCCGTTGTCGTAACCCGAGATCTCCTGTCCCTCGACCTCGATGTCGGTGAGCCCCCGCCTTGCCAGGCGGTCCATGAGCCACTCTCTCTCGATGTAGAGGTGCTCGAGGCCGCGGTAACGGGCCGCATAGGCCTCCGCACCGCCGGCCAGCTCCTCTCGCCGGGCGAGGGCCTCGGTCTTCTTGGCCGCGTCGGGCACCCCGATCACCGCCACGGCCCGGCGCGCCTTGGCCACCATCCGGTCGATCACCAGCTCGGCGTACTCGAGCGAGGAGAAGTAGGGGAAGACGTCGCACGACACGACGGCGTCGAAACCGGGGGTGGCGGGGAGGTCGGCTGCGTCGGCGATCTCGAAGGAGCTCCCCGGCATGGCCAGGCGGGCGCACGCGATCAACGTCGAGGATCGGTCGAGCCCGGCGACGGCGTACCCGGAGCGATGCAGGTCGTAGAGGAACGCTCCGGCGCCACAACCGACGTCGAAGACCGAGCTGCCCGGATCGAGAGAGAGGCGCGACACGAACGTCCGGACAAAAGTGAGCCAGGCACGTTCCTCCACGCTCCCAAACGGTGTGTCGCGCCCGTCGGCCACCATGAGCGCCTCGAGCACCGAGCCCTTGGAAAGATCCGCCGGTCGGGAATCCCAGACGGCGTCCCAGCCACCCCCTACCAAGGCATCGACTTCAGTGCGGCTTCCAGCGCTTCGGTGAATCGGACGTTCTCGTCGCTCCGTCGCACCGCGACGCGAAGACGCGGAGCGCCGTCGGCGAAGCGTCCCGACAGGTCCTTCACGTCGATCCTCGCGTCGCGCAGCAGCGCGGCCCGCGCCTCGGTCGCCACTCGGCTCGGCCCCTCGAGATCCACGAGCACGAAGTTGCCACCGCTCGGATGGACGGTGCGCACTCCTGCGACACCTTGGAGGAGGCGGCGAAACTCCTCGCGATCGAGGATCGTCCGCTCGACGGAGCGAGCCAGCTCCGGCCGGAACTTGAGCAACAGCTCGAGGAAGAACTCGGCCACTGAGCCGAGGTTCCAGATCGGAAGGCGCCGCCCCAGCTCCGAGACGAACCGGGCGTCACATGAGTACACATAGCCGAGGCGCAACCCCGGCACGCCCAAGGTCTTGCTCAGGCTGACCAGCACGGCCACGTTGTCGAGCGGGCTCTGCTCGACGGCCATCACCATGGAGGGCTCACCCGAGAACTCGATGAAGGACTCGTCGAGGAGGAACCGGGTGTTCGGGTGCCGGCCGATCAGCTCGTGGAGCCCGGTCGAGCCCAAGGTCGTCCCGGTCGGGTTGTTCGGGTTGACGATCGCCAGGAGGTCGACCCGGGCGGCAAGCTCCTCGAGCTCATCGAGGTCGACCCCGGGCCCGTCGGTATAGGTGACGGCTCCGGGGAACGCGCGCCTGAACTCCCCGAAGGTGGGATCGGGGACGCCGACCATCCTCGCCCCCACGAGATCCGCGAGGATGGGGAAGGCCTGGCTCGCGCCGTGCACGACCTGGAGTCGGGCCGGATCACATCCCACGAACCACGACAGCTTCTCGTTCAAGACCTCCTGGGTCGATCCGTAGCGGGAGATGAGGTCGGGCAGTGCGTGACGCATGGCGGCCATCATCGCCGGTGTTGGAAAGTGCACGTTGTGCATGAGCGCGAAGTCGGTGACCTGCAGGCTCCACTGCCCTCCCCTCGAGCGATCGAGAAGTGCGGGGCGCGAATCGGGTTCGAAATGGAACCGGGCGACCCCGAGGTCGACGGGGTCGTCGACCTCGGTCCACAGGTCGCCGTCGACGATCTCCGCTTCGATCCGATGCTCGCGCAGGCCCACGAGCATCCCGAGCACGATCTCGTAGTAGCAGTTGTCATCGATCTGCTGCGCGTAGACGTCGATCAGCGGCCGGAGGGTGCGCTGACACCACTTGGCGTCGAATCGGTAGATGTTCAATGTCTTAAACTTGTCGTGAAAAGAGAAGTCCGCGCCTTGGACCTCTGGGGGGAAGACCTCGGTGAGCACCCCATCGGCTACCGACACGACCGTCCCGTCCATGCCCGTGCGATATCGATCGACCAGGGCAACGTTTCCCTTCCGTGGTGCGGCCAGCTTGGCCAGCAGCCGCTCATCGAAGAGGAGGTCACACTCGATCAGCAAGACATCGTCGTCCGGATCGACCCGAGAAAGCCCCATCGAAAGCGACACGATGTTGTTGGTGTCGGCAAACCGGTCGTTCTCCACGAATTGGAACAGCTCGGGCGAGAACCGGCTCTCCAGATAGCCTTGCACCTCCTGCGCCCGGTATCCGGTGACGACCGTGATCCGGCGGACGTCGATCGCGCTCAGCGCCTCCACGATGCGGGCGAGGATGGTGGTGCCGCCGATCGCGATCAGGGCTTTGTGGCAGTGGTCGGAGATCGGGCGCATCCGTCTCCCATACCCCGCCGCGAGAATGATGGCCTGCACCTCAGTCCTGGCCTCGGTCCCCGCACAACGCGCGGAGCTCGCCAACGAGGCGGAGGGGATCGCTCGCCGAAGCCGAGTAACAGGGGACCGTTGACACCCACTCGACCGTTTCGGCCGCTTGAGCCTCGCTGAGCTCGCGTCGACCCGCCGGCAGTTGTGAGAGGAGAAGCCCGAGCATCTCGCCCGGAGGCATCGGGGTCACCGGCGCCTGGTGCACGGGGAGGAGAGTGACCAAGGCACACGCCCGGACGTTGTCCACGCTCATCGTGGTCCGAGGCGGAAACCAGAAGCGGACCATGGAGCCGGACAGACCGATGTTCGGCGCGTCAGGGGAGCTGAACGATGGGGGCGCGCCGTCGATCCATTGGTAGTCCTGGTTCAGCATGAATCCGATCCGGGCAGCCTCGACGCGACGTTCGGCATCCAGGGCGACGAGATTGTCGGCGAGGATCTTGCCGCCGGAGGCAATCCATCGGACGACCAGTTGAGCACGATCCGGTCCACCACCAATCACGACAACGGCCAGATCGTTGTGAAAAAGGGCGGTTGCGAAGAACGCGGAGCACGTCGCCGTCCGGGCGGCGCTCGTCAACACGGCGAGCCTCACCGCC
>Ga0209415_10004897_pt1 | contig 24357 bp, 19 predicted proteins | sample PeaSoiSIISIP2007_FD_187696 | JGI IMG/M metagenome (GOLD analysis project Ga0209415, IMG submission 187696) | Peat soil microbial communities from Weissenstadt, Germany - SII-SIP-2007 (SPAdes) (version 2) | ecosystem: Environmental > Terrestrial > Soil > Wetlands > Peat | place: Germany... | reverse complement strand
GATAAGGGCGACACCTGCAATATCGGAGTCATCGCCCATGACGAGCGCGACTACCCGGTGCTGGTCCGCGAAGTCACCGCGGAGCGCGTCAGGCAGCACTTCGGCGAATTGGTGAAGGGACCGGTGGAACGCTTCGAGCTGCCCAATCTCGGCGCGCTGAACTTCCTGCTGCACCAGGCCCTGGGCGGAGGCGGCACTGTCTCGCTGCGCACCGACGCCCAGGGCAAGACGTTCGGCGCCGCGCTGCTGGGGTTGGAAATCGATGTGGAGCGCGCTGAAGACGTTAAAAACTTATACCAAATGGGCGAGGCCGGCTGGAACGGGACGCGTTGAAGGCGCGGTCCTCTCCGAGAGCTAAAAAGTGCCAACCCAAAAATCGGCAGCGCGTACGCCTCGCGCATTGTTGACGGAGACAGAGGAGAGCTATTGCACGGTCCAAGTCCCCATTGCCTGCCAGCCGGTGTTGTTTCCTCCCGCGGCGTCCCGGCCGGCAGCGTATAAGATTCGGTTCCCGGTGAAACTCGCTTTGAAAGTGATATTCAGGGTGAGCGTCAGATTGTTGGCCGACAGCACCGGCGATGATCCCGCCCCGTTTACGTTGCACTGGCTGTTATGAATCGCGCCGCTGCCGTTCAGGACCATACTCCCGGCGAACGGTCCCCCGGCATCGCCGGCATCATCGACCAGGAGCAGCGTATTGGTCGACACCACATAGGCGAGGTAGCAGGACTGCCGGCCGTCCAGGAAATTGTCGATCAGGAGGTTCACAATCCCGATGTCCGCTGCTCCGTTGCTATCCGTCAAGGTCAGAGTGAACGACTGCGCCGTGCCGGCGGTGCTCGCCCCGCGAGCCAGGCTCAAGGTCCCTACCGAGATCGTCCCCGCAGGCGTGAACGGCACCTGCCAGACCCCGAGCGCTTGCCAGCCCGTGTTGTTCTGGACCGAATCCCGCGCTGCCAGGTACACGATCTTGTTCCCGCCGAACCCTGACTTGAAGGTGACGTTCAGGGTAAGAGTGAGCGTGGCTCCGTTGCCAGCCGCCGATACCAGGCTCACGACGCATTGGCTGTTTTGCGATCCTGCAAAAGGCCCGCCCGCATCCCCAGCATCGTCCACGAGGGCCAGCGAGCCGGACGGAACCACGTAGGCGAGGTAGCAGGACTGCTGGCCGTCCAGAGAGTTATTGATGAGCGCATTCACCACTGAGAGATCGCGCCAGCCGAATGGGTCGGAGAAGTTGAATGCAAACGTCTGGACAAAACCGCTGCCCGCGGCTGGGCCGGCGCTGACCGCGGCAAGGGAGACTCCGCTGAAGCTCGCCGTAATCGCGTTGGAGGCTCCGCTGATCGAGGCAGTTGTCGAGTCCGTAGCGGTGATGGTCTGGGTGCCACCGGTACCAAGCGCAACGGAGAAGGTACCGGCCCCGTTGGTCAGCGGTGAATTGGGCGGCAGTACGGCCAGGGGATCGCTGCTGGAGAAGTGGACCGTGCCAGCGTACAGAACCACGACGGTATTGTTGGCGTCCAGCGCGGTCACCGTGACGTTGAACGGCATCCCCGGTGTGACTAATGCCGGCGCCGATACGGAAAGGTGTGTCGGTGTGGCAGCGGCTACCGCGATGGCATTCGAGGTTCCCGTGAGCGGCGTGCTGACCGTGTCGGCCGCCGTGATTGTCTGGCCTCCCGGTGTTCGCAGAACTGCCGTGAAGGTGCCCGCTCCGTCGGTCAGAGTCGAGTCCGGCGGCAGCCCCGCCAGGGGATCGCTGCTGGAGAGGTGGACCTTTCCGGCGTAAACAAAAACGGCGAGATTGTTGGCGTCCAACGCCGAAACTGTAAAGGAAAATGGTGCTCCAGGCAATACCGAGTTCGGCGCCGATACGGAAAGGTGCGTAGGCGTGGAGGCGGTCAGGGCTCCGCAGACATCGGCATCGTCCCTGCCGGGACACGTCTGGGCTGCACCGGCGTCTGCCGCTATGCTTCGCTGGAATGTCGTGGGGCCAGAGAAGATCGCGCCGCTATCGCGGCCAGCGCCGCAAAAGGAAGATGAGCATAAAAAAAGAGCGCCGCCTTTGGCCTGACCGTTGGCGCCGCCGGCTCCGCCTACGGTCGAGCTGTTCACGAAACTGACGTTCGATAGCTGCAGCAGGCCGGAGCCGACGAAAATGGCGCCTCCGAGGCCTGCCCCGCCGCCGCCGGAGGCACCAGCGGAACCGTTACGGGCGCTCCCACTCCCTCCAGCGAAGCCACCGGTGCCGCCAGCACCTCCGCCTCCCGCTCCAAGAACATCCGGGACGCCATTTCCACCTCCGCCTCCACCCCCGCCGAATCCGCCCGGCCCTCCAGGGCCGCCGTAGGTATAAACTGCCATATGAGTCACGGCGCTGCCGCCACCTCCTCCACCAGCGCCAAAACCGCCTGCACCTCCTGCGCCCCCGCCGCCATCGAATCCGGCCCCGCCGGCGCCTCCCCCGCCGCCTGGACCACCCGCGCCGCCGGATCCCGCACTGCCGCCCACGATTGCCGTCGCTCCGCCGCAACCGCCGGCGCCCCCAAGGTCACCCCCGCCCTCACCGCCTGGGCTGCTACCGGCGAATGCTCCTGGGCAGGGACCACCGCTTGGGGCGCTGCTGCCGCCGAATCCGCCGCCGCCACTGCCAGCGCCACCGCTGCCGCCTTGCGCCTGATTCCCACTCAAGACCACGCCACTGACCGTTAGAAGGCCACCATTCAGGAAAATCGCTCCTCCCATGCCTGCAGCGCCACCGCTGCCGTCGCCACCCTTGGCAAATCCGTTGGCAAGCGTCAGGCCGCCGATTGCGACGTTGCCGCCGGCGACGAAGAAGATCCGGGTCAAGCTGCCGCCACTGATCGTCAACATGCCCGAGCCCGGCCCTTGGATTGTCACATCCTGGCTAATCTTGATGTGGTTGTTTGACGAACTGGTGTCTAGCACGATCATCTGTCCATTCAACGCCGGGTCGAAGGTAATGGTTGCGCCGACTGGCGCGTTGAGCACGGCGTAACGCAGCATTCCGCTTATCGGAGCAGTTGCGCTGTCGTCGAGGCGGTTCACACATAATGGCTGGCCGCACCCAGCCGGGGGGGCTGCATAAGCCGAACCCACCCAAATGGACATGATGTACGGGAGCCAGATTAGGGAGATGCTCAAATGCAATTGACGACCTGAATGAAACATGGGGCCTCTGCCGGTGTGTTTGCTTCCACCCGGCTGATTCCTAGGATGCAACAATCCCCGGAATGAAAGCAATCCGCTACGATTGCTCAAGATAGCCAAAGTGGACCGAAAGAGACGTTTTTCGACCTACGATATTTCCGGCCCCCAACGTCGGGGGTGGGTGGGATCGCCCCCAGGATCGCCCCCTGCCGCTGTCCTGCGAGCAAAAAGGAGAAAGGGTGTAATCCAGAACTCCAGGATCAGCTTGCCCGATTCGCCTGGCTTGAAATGGTAATCGTACGCGGCGTTGGCGTACGGCAGGTTCTTGACGTACGAGTTGCAGCCCCAGGCCAGCGCCCAGTCCTTCCCCAGCGGCGGAGTCATGATGTGATAGTTCTGCGCGTGCACGCCATGCATCGAGAAATGAGCGTCGCGCTCACTCAGCTCTTTGGTCGGCTGAAACCGCTCGATCAGCGGGCCGCCCGAAAGGTCGCCGTCCACCACCACCTCGAAGATGTCGTTGTGCAGCCCGGGCCTGGAAAAATCCCAGTAGTTGTCGTAAGCCTCGTACAGGAAGTACAGCCGGTTCAGCCCTTTCACCCAGCCGACCTTAACCTTCACATCCAGGTCCTTCGGATCCGGCTTGCGGTCCTTGTGAGTGTCATCCACCAATTGATCCATGCCGATGGCGTAATCGTCTGGCACCATCTTCCAATCGTCGGGGTTGCCGTCGATCCGCGGAATCCGGTCTGCAGGAAACTGGAAAATCTTGAAAGTGGTACCCGGGCGATCAACCGCCCCCGCGGGCATACAGAGAACGACGGCCAGAAGGAAGTATTTCATAGGACTTCTCGGCGCCAGTGTATCTCATACCGAAGCCCCGTTTCGCCCTGACCACTCCCTCCGACCGCAGTAACCCCTCGGCTGATCTTCTCCGCCCCCTCAGCGCTCTCAGCTTTTGACTTTCTCTTTGCTTTCTCCGCGCATGTCTCCGCGCCTCCGCGGCTCCGCGTCGAGTTCTGCCGCTCGTGCCTTACCTCGTCAGCCCCAGCACCACCTGCCGGTACCACCGCGACTCCTCCCCGAAGCTTCCCGCGAGATTCGACCTCTCCCCCGGGTCCCGTTCCAGGTCGAACAACTTCGCCCTCCCGGAATTCATCTCATAGATGAACTTGCGAGAACCGTCCCGCAGTCCCACCAGTCCCAGTGAGTAATCGGCGAAGAACAGCGCCATCCGCGGCTCGCGATCGAGCATCGAGCGCCCCTGGTAGCCCGTAGGCGCCCCCATGCCAGCAAGATCCAGCACCGTCGGCGCCGTGTCGATGAGGCTCACCACCTGCGACGCCCGGACCTGGCGCGGAATCAGCCCCGGCGCGGCAATCAAAAACGGCACATGGACATTCTCGTCGTAAAGCTGAAACGTGTGGCCGTAGTTGCCGTCATGCTGGCCGAAGGCTTCGCCGTGATCTCCCAGCACGATCCACAGCGTCTTCCGCTCCAATCCGCGCGCGCGAATGCCGTCCATCAATGCGCCGAGCGAAAGGTCGCCGTAGTCGAGCGCATTGCGGTAGCGCGCGAAGTCGTCGCGCTCCGGCAGCGGACCCGGCTCCGGCGTCTCATAAGGATGATGCCCCGCGATCGGCAGATACGTCACGAAAAACGGCCGGCCCGCCGGCAGGCTGTCAATCCATTGCAAGATCCGCGCCACCGTCGAAGGCTCATCCACGCCGAAGCTCGAATGGCGGTTGCCGCCGATATCGCCGGCATCTTCGAGCGCATCGAAGCCGCGGTTGCGCACCACCGCCTCCATCCCCAGGTAAAGAAACCGCCCCGAATGGAACAGCCCGGTGCGGTATCCGGCGCCCGAAAGAACGGCCGGCATCGATCGGCACGGCGCCTCGCCATCGAAACCGGGATACGCCGAACAGAGAATCGAGAAAAGTCCCTTGATGCTCTCCGGATACACGGCGTAGGCGTTGTCGAAAACAATCGCGCTGCGGGCCAGCGCGGAGAGATTCGGCATCACGTCGGGACTGGCCCCATAGACGCCTAGGTATTGTGCGGCGGTCGATTCCAGGCTGATCAGCACGATGTTCCGCCCGGAACCTGCGCCACGGAATTGCGAGAGGTCTGTACTCACACCCTCCGTGCCGCGCGGCGGCCGGGCGAAATGGATCGCACGCGGCGGCGGAATCAGCGCCGTCCATGCATTGCGGTCCAGCCCGCCGGTATCCACGCGCGCCACTGCCGCGGGGCCCAGCGCCACGCACAGAACCAGCGCCGCCAGCAGCGGCTTGCCCGCCGGCCGCCGCAGAAACAGCGGCGAAAGCGCCGCCACCGCCAGAATCGCCGCGAACAGCAAAGCATTCGGCCACGTGACGTAATACCACATGGAATCGGCCAGCGGCCCGCGCGCCGCGCGCAGCATGGGCCACGTCAGCGGAGTCGAAAGCACGTGCGCCACCGGAATGTTGATCGCGGCGTACAAGGCGGCCGCGCCGTAAAGCGCCCACGCTACACCCCGGTACCGTCCCACGCAAAATTCCAGCACCGCAAACCCCAGGACCACTGCCGCATCCTGCCACAAGTAGGCCGCCGGCGACCACCACGAAAGTGGAATATGGTGGCCCGCCAGCATCGCCGCCTTGGCCGCCACCAGCACCAGCAGCAGATTCGCCGCTCTCATCGCTGCACCAGGTTGATGCGCTTCAGAAGCGCCCACGAGACCATACGGCCGCGGCCGCGCCTGCGCCACATCCAGTCGTGGACCATCACCGCCCGCGCCGGCGGCCGCGCATAAATCGCCCCGCGGTCTCCCTGGAAGGCCAGCGGGATCACCAGCAGATCGCAGTCCACAAACCCGGACGAAGGAAAGCGGGCATGCACGAATCGGACCTCCGGGCGGCCCAGAATCTCCCGCGCCCCATCCAGGTTCTCGCGGTCCGCGTCGATGATGGTGATGCGCGCCGCCTGCAGCAGTTCCCCGAGGATCAGAGCCGTGCGCGGAAACACGCCGCCGCCCACGATCGCGATATCTCGCACCGGCGGCAGTGACTCCGCCAACCCGCGGAACGCCCTTGCGTGGGTCCGCAGCACGAACCGCTGCAGTACGCGCGACCGCAGCACCAGTCGCTCGAGGCCTTCCAAACTGCACGCTTCCATCCAGCGCAGCGGCGCCGGCCACGCGCTCGTGCGTGCCGCGTCCTCGATCCGCTCCGGCAAGCGCGTCCAGTGCGCCGCCGGATCCGCATGGTGCTCCGCGTGGTAACCGTCGTTGAAGCACAGCAGGTTGTACAGCGGTCCGTAGTGGCTGGTGGCGCCCCGCGTATGCTCGTAGTGGCCGTGCAGCGCGCACAGGCCCAGCCCCACGAGATACCCCGGCAGGTACACCGAGACAAAGAACCGCGGCGCGCGTGCGGCCAGCGCGGCCCACAGCGTCACCACCAGCGCTACCTGAACCAGCAACTCGCCCCTCCATCGCACCCGGGGACGCACTCCCGCATGGTGCGCCAGGTGGCGATCGCGCCACAGCGACTGCGGAATCCCGAGCAGCACGCTCAGGTACGCGGCGAACAGCCGGTTGGCGCCGCGCGATCGAAAGAACGGCCGATGCAGAAAGTTGTGCGAGATGGTGTTGGAGTTCCACCACACTCCCAAAGCGACCAAGGGCGCGCTGGGGAAACTGAGCAGCAGCGCGGCATGCGCCACCGCCAGCGCCACCATCGCCCGGTCCCATCGGGCCGCGCCATGCGGAACCGCCAGGCTGATCGCAGCCATGCCTCAGTCCTTGTATTCCAGCAGCGCGCGCACCGGCGCGTAGTCGGTTCTGTTCCCCGGCTTATGGACCCCCATGTTGATCGGGTACGCCTCGGGGCTCTCGGGCTTGGCGTCCGCCTTGCGGATCTGGGGACGGTTGCCGCGCATTCCAAAGGCCACGATTTCGCGTGTGCCGGCCACCTGCTTCAGATCGTTCCACTCGTTGCGCGCGGCTTGTGCGGCTTGCAGATTGCGATCCACCTTGAAATAAAGATAGCCGCGCGCCGGCGCCGAATACTCGTTTGGATGGCCAGGGTCGGCCAGCGAGAACACGCCCCACACTTGGATTCTCTCCGGCGAATCGCCGTTCGGTTCCAGAACCACCTTGTCGATGCGCGCGTAAACCCCGGTGAAGTCGCTGGCATGCGCCAGGCCAACAAAGGCGGCGCATGCCAGCAGTAGCTTTCGATACAGATGCACGGATTTCACGATCCCCTCCGGCGGGAAGACGCGGCAGTGACTGGTAGTGTTAACCGCGTGCCGCTGAAAATCGAGAGTCGCCCGCCTCCTCGCCGCGGGGGTATACTTCGTGCATGGTCCGGACCCTGGTCCTCTGCGGGTGTGCATTGACTCTTCAGGCGCAGCAGGGGGGCGAGGAACTGCTGGCCCACGTTCGTGCCAAGGTCGCCGGCACCGTCGGCCGGCTATCCAATTACATGTGCACCCAGACCGTGGACCGCATGGTGTACCTGCTGGCCGCCAAAAAACCGGGACGCCTGCTCTCCTCCGACCGCCTGCGGCTCGACGTGGGCGCCGCAAAATCCGGTGAGTTGTACTCCTGGGCGGGCGACAACCGCTTTCACGATCGGACCCCGGCTGAAATCGTCGGGCGTGGGGTGACGTCGAACGGAAGCTTCGAAGCGCTGCTGTCCATGATCTTCACGACCGACCCGGTCGAGTTTTCATACCGCGGCGAGCTCACGGAGGCCGGGCGTCCGTTGGCGGAGTTTGCGTTCGCTGCCCCGCTGGAAAAAAGTCACTACACGTTTGCGGGACACTTCCGCGTCGTCGCCGCCTACGAAGGCGCCTTTCTGGTGGATCCGAAGACGTTCGACCTGGTGCGGCTGACCATCCGCACCAAGGGACTGCCGCCGGAAGCCGGTAATTGCGAAGCCGCTACCACCCTGGATTACCACAACGTGCGTCTCAACGATTCAGACTTGCTTCTGCCATCCATGGCCCGGTTGGTGATTGTCGACATGGACGGAACTAAGAAGGTCAACCAGACCGTGTTTTCCCTCTGTCGCGAATTCCTGGGGGAGTCGGTGGTGAGCTTCGGAGATCGAGCCGGCGCACCCTCCTCCAATGCCCCGGCGCCGGCTCCGGCGGAACTCGCACTCACGAAGGGTCTGTCCTTCGAAATAGCGCTCACCCAGGATATCGACACCAGCCAGGCGGCTGCCGGCGATGCCCTTCGGTGCGAGTTAGTCACTCCCATTCAGGACGGCAGGAAGCTCGTGGCGCCCGCCGGCACCCCGGTCACTGCGCGGATCGTCGAACTGAGCCGTATTTACGGGAGGAGCCCTTCGGTCTTGCTGGCTTTCCGATTGGAGACCTTGGATCTGGATGGAACCGTTCGGACTTTCGCGGCTCGTGCGAAACGTGCGCCGCCAGCAGCCGGCGCCGGCGTTAGGATGGTTCTTCCCGACCCGAAGGGAAACTTGCGAATCAAGAGTGGGCTGAAAAGTAAGTGGATCACCGGGGAGTAACCGACCTCGCCATAACCACTGATTCTGAGTTGCTTGTGGGGCAGGCTTCAGCCGGCGCTCCTCGACCACGCAGTTTCTGCCGCCAGAAACGCTCCCGCAGGGATCGTCCCCCGCTCATCGGGACGCCCTCGGCGCCTGACCTGCTGGGGTAGAATGATTCCAACACCAATGGCCCTTTCCGCTGGAACGCGCCTTGGTCCCTATGAGATCCTCGCGCCCATTGGCGCGGGCGGCATGGGTGAGGTGTATCGCGCCAGCGACACCCAGTTGAAACGGGCTGTCGCTCTCAAGGTCCTCCCCGCCGCCTTCGCCAACGACCGGACCGCATGGCCCGCTTTTAACGCGAAGCCGATTTTCAGAGTATCACATCCGAAATAATCGGAAAATCGACAACAATCGACATTTCTAACTTGCTATTCATACTTATTTGGGTTATCATTGATTCGTACAGCTTCCGTCGCCTGACCTCCTAAATCAGATCAAACCGATAAAAGTGAAAGTTTCCTTTCACTTTTCCAGAACCCCATCCTTAAGAATCAATAACTTACAAAGAACACAGTGAAAGTTTCCTTTCACTTTCGCCCGCGTCTCTCCCGGCCCTAAAGCCTCCCGCGTTTCAGCCGATCTGTATAACAGGGACTAATGCGGAACCCCTCCCCTGCCCCCGATTCCGCCCGCCGCGGCTGGAGTCTGGTGAAACCGTCGCTCGCCGACCTCTTCTTTCCGGTCCTGCTGCTGGCCGCCTTTGCCCGCCTCCAATCGTGGCAGGCCCTGCTGGCCGATGGCGATACCGGATGGCATATCCGCACCGGCGACTTCATCCTCCAAACCCGCACCGTCCCGCTCCACGATTTCTTTTCCTTCTCCCGCCCCGGTCAACCCTGGTTCGCCTGGGAGTGGCTCAGCGATGTGGTGTTCGCTCTCCTCTACCGATGGCGCGGGCTGGAAGCCGTGGCCGCCTTTTCCGCGGTGGTGCTCTGCCTGTCCGCGGTGTGCCTGTTGCGCTGGCTCCTGCGCCGCGGCGCCGGCCTGTGGATCGCTTTGCCCGTCGCCCTGGCCGCCGTCAGCGCCTCCAGCATTCACTACCTGGCCCGGCCCCACATCTTTTCCCTGCTGTTCGTGACCTTGACCCTCTGGCTCCTGGATGAAGATCGCCGCCGCCGCGGCCCCCTGGTCTGGATTCTCGTGCCGGCCGCCGCCTTGTGGGCCAATTTCCACGGAGGCTTCGTCTGCGGCCTCGCCATCCTGGGGCTGCTGGCGGCCGTCTGCGCGCTCGAGCGTAACCGGCCGGATTTCCAGCGTTACGCCTCGTTGGCGGCGCTCTGTTCGGCCGCGACCCTGCTCAATCCCTACGGCTGGCATCTGCACCAGCACATTCTCGCCTACCTGAGATCGTCCTGGATTCTCGACAATGTGCAGGAGTTTCAGTCGCCGCGCATCCGTGCCGAGAACATGCAGGTCTTCGCGGTGTTGCTCCTCTTCGGTGTGGCGCTGGTCTCCCGCGCGTTCGCGCGCCGCCAATGGTTCGAAGGGCTGCTGGTGCTGGCATGGGCCTTCGCCGCCCTGCGCTCCGCGCGCCACGTGCCGCTCTATGCCGTGGCGGCGGCGCCGCTCATTGCACAGGAATTGGCGGCCTGGTGGTCTCGATCGGCCCGGCGCTTGCCCGCTCGCTCCGCCGTCCGCATCCTTTGGGAGCTGTCCCAGGAATTCGGCAAGTCGCGGCACATCGGTCTCTGGACTCCCGTGCTGGGCGCCCTGGCCTTGTGGATGGCGCTTCCCCGGCCGGGACTGGCGGACTTTCCCCAAGCCACATTTCCCGTCGCGGCCGTGGCGCGGAATCTCGACCGGCTTCGCCCCCCGGGCGCCATGCCTCGCATCCTGACCTCCGATCAATGGGCCGATTATCTGATTTTTCACCTCTATCCGCGGCAGCGCGTGTTCTTCGACGGGCGCAGCGATTTCTACGGCCCCGCGGTCGGCACGGATTACCAGTTGCTGCTCTCGGTGGGGCGCGGATGGCGCCAGGCGCTGGAACGCTACCACTTCGAGATCGCGCTCCTGCCGCTCGATTGGCCGCTCGGCGCGGTGCTCGAGAATGACCCCGAATGGCGCCTGGTGGATCGCGATTCTTCCTCGGTTCTGCTGGTACGCCGTGACCCGGCCCTAAAGGAAACCCGCGAAACCGCCGAATGTAAGTCCGTGGGTGAATGAAGGCCCGATGTGAATAAGGAGATGTGAATAAGGAAATGCCATGCACCTGAATCGCAGATTCGCTATCGTCGTCGGATCCAGCCTCCTGTGGGCATTTCTGGTGACCGCCCTTTTCTACCGGCTGGCCGCCGGCGGCGCCCATACCGGAATCGCGCATGGCAAGGCGCTGGTGGTCGCGGCTCAGTCCTTGCCGCTGGGGGCAGTCGTCGCCCCCGATTCGGTCAAGACCATCCAGGTGCCCGAAAACCTCTTTCCTAAAGGGGCATTCTCCACTCCGGAAGAAGTGCTCCAACGCCCCGTCGTGAGCCCCATCGAGGCGGATGAACCGATCGTGGAAGCGCGCATCGGCGCCAAGGGCAGCGGCGTCGGCCTGTCCCCCATGATTCCGCCCGGCCTGCGCGCCGCTTCGGTTCGCGTCAACGACGTGGTCGGCGTGGCCGGGTTTGTGCTGCCCGGAATGCGCGTGGATGTCCTCGTCACGGGCCGCCCCCCGGGACGCGAGGACACCATGACCAACACCGTCCTGCAAAATATCCTGGTCCTCTCCGCCGGGACCACCATTCAAACCGACGCCAAGGGCCAGCCCATCAGCGCCGCCGTGGTCACCCTGCTGGTGAGCCCACCCCAAGCCGAGGCCCTCACCTTGGCCAATAGCGAAGGACACATTCAACTGGTGCTGCGCAACTCCACCGACCAGCAGGTAGCGCCCACGGGCGGTTGGCAGTTGCGGGCGTTGTATGGTCTGGCAGCCCCGCCTGAAGTGCGGCCCGCTGCCCCGCCGCCGGAGGCCGCCAGGCCCAGAAAGCCGGCCGCGGAGCGCCCCCAGCCGGTCCGCCCGGAACCGGTGGCGAATCCTGTGGCGCAACATCCCGACGAGGTCATCATGATTCGGGGCAACCAGAAAACCATCGAAGCGGCCCCACCCAAAATGGCAAATTGAAATGCGACTCGTATACCAAAGGAGAATCGGTCCCTGGGTCCTGCTACTGGCCCTCGCGGGTTTCGCGGCGGCCATCGAGCCGGTGCCGTCCGGACCCTCGGAAATCTTCTTGACGGTGGGACGGGGAGTCGTCATCGACTGCCCGAAAGGGGTGCTGCGCGTGGCCACCAGCAACCCCGAAACCGTGGATGCCGTGTCGGCCAGCAACCAGGAGGTCCTGTTTCATGCCAAAGCCCTGGGGCAGGCCACTCTCTTTATCTGGTCCAAAGCCGGCGACCGCAAGGTTTACGAGGTGACCGTCGAGCCCAACCTGGAACCCCTGCGCAGGCTGGTGCGCGATACCTTCCCCGGCGAAGAAATCGATCTTCGCAGCTCGCACGACTCGCTCGCGCTGGTGGGAAACGTCAGCAGCCAGTCCCTGGCCGACCGCGCCCTGGCGCTGGTGGCGGCTTCGGTGAAAGGCGCGGTCAGTAATCTGAAGGTGGCTCCTCCGGGCGTGGACAAGCAGGTGGTCCTGCACGTCAAGTTCGCCGAGCTGGATCGCAACACCGCCTCGCAGTTCGGCGTCAACTTCCTCTCCACCGGGGCAGCCAACACCCCGGGACGCATCACCACGGGCCAGTTTCCATCCGGCAGCCCGAGCCAGTTGGCCGCCGGAACCCCCACCAGCTTTTCGCTCTCCGACGTGCTGAACATTTTCGCTTTTCGTCCCGACCTCAACCTGGGGGTAATGATCCGCGACCTGGAGACGCGCGGGCTGCTGCAGATTCTGGCGGAACCGAACCTGGTGGCCACCAATGGGAAAGAGGCCAGTTTCCTCGCGGGCGGCGAATTCCCCATCCCCGTGGCCCAGGCCGGCGCCAACAGCGGCGCCATCTCCGTGGTCTTCCGCGAATACGGCATCAAGCTGTCCTTTCTGCCGCAAATCACCAGCAATGGCACCATCCGGCTGCACGTGAAACCGGAGGTCTCCAGCATCGATGCGAGCAATGGCGTTACCGTCTCGGGGATCCAGATCCCCGCGCTCACCACGCGCCGCATGGAGACCGATATCGAGCTGGGCCCGGGTCAGAGCTTCGTGATCGGCGGCCTGATCGACGACCGCGTGATCGAGAACCTTTCGCAGGTCCCCGGGCTGTCTCATATCCCCATCCTGGGAGCCTTGTTCAAGAGCCGGTCGATCAGCAAAACCAAGACCGAGCTGGTAGTCGTCGTGACACCCGAAATGGCCGAGCCGGCCTCGGGCGCCGTTTGGGATATTCCCATGCCCATACCGTTCCTGCCGCCGGTGGTACAGGAGCAAAAGGCCAAGCCTACACAACCCGGTGGTGCCCAAACGGGAGGTGCGCAAAAATGATAGCCGAACCGAAATCCGACAGGCTCGAGGACTTGAGTTGGGACCAGCGCCTGCTGCGCAACGCCGGGCGCAAGGTCGAGCTCAAGCCGGAATACCAGGAGCTCAAATTCACCCTGCATCGCAAGCTGCTCGACCGCATCAATCTGGATGCGCTCGCCAGCATCGACAACGACCATATCCGCAGCGAGGTGCGCCAGGCGGTCCTCACTATCGTGGAGACCGAGCCCACGCTCCTCACCGCCACCGAGAAACGGCAGATCTCCGAAGAAGTGCTGCACGAGGTCTTCGGACTCGGTCCCATCGAGCCGCTGCTGCAGGACCCTTCCATCTCGGACATCCTGGTCAACGGCCACCGCCAGGTCTACGTGGAGCGCAAAGGCCTCCTGGAACTGACCAGCGTCCGCTTCCACGATGACGGCCACCTGCTGCGCATCATCGACCGCATCGTCTCCCAGGTGGGCCGGCGCGTGGACGAATCCAATCCCATGGTGGATGCCCGCCTGGCCGACGGCTCGCGCGTCAACGCCATCATCCCGCCTCTGGCGGTGGATGGCCCCCTGCTCTCCATACGCCGTTTCAGCACCGACAAGCTGATGCCCGAGGACCTGGTGCAGAAGCTCTCCATTACGCCCGGCATGATGCAGCTTCTCCAGGCGGCCGTGAAGTGCCGGCTCAATATTATCGTGTCGGGAGGCACGGGCGCCGGCAAAACCACGCTGCTGAATGCCCTGTCGATCTGGATCTCCCCCAAGGAGCGCATCGTCACCATCGAGGATGCCGCCGAGCTCCAGCTCAGGCAGCCTCACCTGGCGCGCCTGGAAACGCGTCCGGCCAACGTGGAGGGGCAAGGCGCCGTGCGCCAGCGCCAGTTGCTGGTCAACAGCCTGCGTATGCGGCCGGACCGCATCATCGTGGGCGAGGTCCGCGGCGAGGAGGCCCTCGACATGCTGCAGGCCATGAACACGGGCCACGACGGCTCCCTGACCACGGTGCACGCCAACAGCCCGCGAGACGCCATCTCGCGTCTCGAGGTGATGGTGTCGCTGGCCAACGCCAACATGCACCTCACCGCCATCCGCCAGCAGATCGCCTCGGCCGTGCACATTATCGTGCAGGCCACGCGGCTCAGCGATGGCACCAGGCGCGTGACCAACATTACGGAGGTGACCGGAATCGAGACCGATATCGTGACCCTTCAGGATCTCTTCATCTTTGAGAAGCGGGGCGTCGCGGCAGACGGGAAGGTGATCGGCCGCTTTGCGGCGACCGGCATCCTGCCCAAGTTCAACGAGAAGCTGATTGCCGCGGGAATCCACCTGCCCGTGGAGCTGTTCGACGAGATCGTCTACATTTGACCGGCATGAGCGTATCCATTTTCATCGTCGCCTTCGTGATGAGCGTCGGCTCATACCTCCTGGTATCGGGTTGGCTGGACCGGCGGGGCCGCGCAGCCGTGCTCAGCCGCTTCAGCGGAAAAGAGCTGGCGGTGGGCGCGGAACGCCGTTCCGCCCACCCGGCCCTGATGCAGATCACCGACGCGGTCCGCGGCCGGTTTGCCACCCGCTTCCTCGAGCGCCTGCGCCTCAAGCAAAGCGCCGAGGCATGGCTGGAAACCGCCGCGCTCAAGTGGGGGGCCGCCGGGCTCATGCACCGTTCCGTGGCGGCGTTCCTGGTGGCTTTCGCGTTGGTGACCGTTGGGACGCGGAATCACATGCCGGTGGCGGCCATGGCCGCGGGCGGGCTCGCCGCTCTCCTGCCCCTTCTCTACGTAAAGCGCAAGGCCAACCAGCGCGTGCGGCAGTTCGAGGAACAGTTTCCCGACTGCCTGGAGTTCATCTCGCGCTCGATGCGCGCCGGCCATGCCTTCTCGGTCTCGCTCGAAATGGTCTACCGCGAATACAGCGAGCCTCTGGCCAGCGAGTTCCGGCGCACCTTCGAAGAGCAAAACCTGGGACAGCCGCTGGATATCGTGCTGAAAAAACTCACCCGCCGCATCCCTTCCATGGATGTCCATTTCTTTGTGTCGGCGGTCTTGTTGCAGAAACGCACCGGAGGCAACCTGGCCGAACTGCTGGACAAGCTGGCGCATATTATTCGCGAGCGCTTCAAACTGCGCGCCCGCATCCGCGCCATCAGCGCCCAGGGACTCATGTCCGGCCGCATCCTGGTCCTGATTCCCTTAGGGGTGGCCGCTCTCATGTTCGGGGTGAATCCGGAGTATGCCACGTTCTTCGTGGTGGATCCCGTCGGGCATCAACTGGTGGCGCTGGCGGTGGGGCTCATCATTGTCGGCTACCTGATCATCAAGAAGATCGTAACCATCGAGGTCTAGACGTGCTTGGATTGTTAACCGCACTGGTCTTTGTGATCGTAGCGTCCTTCACGGCGTTGCTCGCCCTCAGCCTTTCGGACTGGCGGGCTCGCGCCGTGGACCGGATCGCTCCCCCGAAGCAGACCGTGGCCCCGTATCTGCCATCCGCCAGCCTGATCTGGCATGAGCTGGTGAGCTGGGTGGGCGCATTTGTGCCGGCATCCCCCAAGGACCTGCCGCGCCTGAAGAAGCGCCTCATACGGGCCGGGTTCCGCAATCCCAAAGCTCCCCTCGTGTTCAATGGTGCGCGAGCGGTCTCGGTGGTCGTTTTCACGCTCGCCGCGCTGGCCGTCTGTCTGCACAACCACACCGCCACCGAGAACCTCCTGCTCACTCTGGGCGCCGCCGCGATGGCCGGCTACATGGCGCCCATGCGCTACCTGTTGATCCGCATCGCGCGCCGCCAGCATGCCATCGAACGCGGCCTGCCCAACGCACTCGACCTCATGGTGGTGTGCGTGGAGTCGGGCCTGGGGCTCGACCAGACCACCCTTCAGGTCTCCAAGGAGCTGCAGTTCGCGTACCCCCAGATCTGCGAAGAGTTCGCGGTCATGAACCTGGAGATGCGCGCCGGCAAACGCCGCGCCGAAGCGCTGCGCAACCTCGCCGACCGCACCGGCGTGGAGGAGCTGAAAAAGCTCGTGGCCGTGCTCATCCAGACCGATCGCTTTGGCACCAGCATCGGGCAAAGCCTGCGCGGGCACGCCGACTACATGCGGGTCATGGCCCGGCAGCGGGCCGAAGAGCAGGCCGCCAAGCTGGCCGTCAAACTGGTTTTCCCGATCTTCTTCTGCATCCTGCCGTCGCTGTTCGTGGTGACGGTCGGCCCCGTAATTACGCGCATGGTACGGGATCTGATCCCCATGATCGAAAACATGTAAACAGCCGATAAGTAATCCTTGAAAGGAGTAATGCAATGGATGGAACGACGCTTCGCTTAGCATGCGCCGCCGTGGCGGTGGTTTTCGGAGTCCTGATTTTTATGCGACGCCGCAGCAAAACCGACTAGCCGGGATGCGGCATCTTTGAGGGCGCGGTTCACTGAAATGTTCCGCGCCCTCTTTTTTGGGCCCGTCTCTATTGAAGCGGCCCCGTCTTTATTCGAGTGGCAATGCCAGAATGTTGCTGGCGGCTCCCCCCGACTGGACCATTACGCTCGCGGGCGCCGCGGCATCCAGATCCGCCGGAATCCGGAACTCGACCACGGTAACCCCCACCACCCCGGTTGCCGCGGCGGCCAGATCGGGAGAGATGTTGCGTCCCTCGACCACCACCACCACCGGATCGGCCAGGGGGAACGCGGGAGCGGGCGGAACTTGGAATCCGTCCATGGGCATGGGCACGTAGGGCCCGAAGCCGGTTCCATACAGCACCAGGGGTTCACCTGCGTGAGCCGGCGAATCCACGGTGACCGGTGTGCCGTCCTGGTGGGTAACCACGAAGAGCCCGGGCGCATTCCGCGCCACCGTCAGCTCCACTTGAATGGCCGGGCTGCCCGCGCGCTGCAACGCGATCTGGTACGCTCCCGGCTGGAGATCGCCGGGAACCTGAAAATTGATTTGCCCCGGAGAAACGTACAGCAGCGGCAGCAGGTGGCCGGAGCACAGCAGCGTTACGCCTGCCAAAGTCTGGGGCAGCGGATCCACCGCCGGATCGGCCGTGGCCGTCCGGTCCGCCAGGGCGCTCCCGAACAGGGACGCGATCGATCCGGGCGCCACCGCGTTCACGGGCGTATCGCCGGCCGCGTTCCCGATGGTCGGCGGGGGTGGTGTGTCGGGAAGCTTGTCGAACCTGGCCAGGACCGCGTGCGGACCGTCCATGGTGAGACTCTGGGGATTGGCCGCTCCGCTCAAATCCTGCGACCACCCGTGGAATTTCATGCCGCTCGCCGCATCGATCCCGATGCTGACCGCGCTCCCCGCGATGTAGTAGCCGTCGGCGCTGGCCGGGGATATCCGCCAGATCCCCGCACCCGCGGGCGACGTGGCGAGCGCCAGCCGGTACGACGTCTGATAGTAGGCCGTGATCTTGTGGTACCCGGCCACGGCCGTGACGGTAGGGCCGGCCGCGCCGTCCCACGACGAAAAGTCGAGCCGCACGCCGTCGGAGACTCCGATCGAGGCCGGCGCCGACAGTTGCACTGTGCTGCCGACCGGCCTCGAAACCTCGCAGGGCGTATGGCAAGCCGCCCCATCCACCGCCAGCGCGAGCCCGCTCGGGACACTCTCGACACGGATGCGGCTGAGCGGATCGTAGGAAGCCGTGAGCCGGATGCCCATGGCCACCTGTGCGTCGGTCACTGGGATGGTCTGCGGATTGGGCGCTCCGTTGGACCACTGGCGGAATACCCAGGGGCCCCCTTGGGCGTCCGTGGCCGTCGCCGGCGCGGTGACCGTGTGAGAATCGCCGGGAGCCCAGGCCAGGTTCGTGGGCGAGACGCTGCCCGTGCCGTCTACCGTCAGGGGCAGGCCGGAGGGATCGGTGAGCAATTGGACCGCCACCGCGGGAACAAACTGGCCGGTCAAGATCACGACCGAATCTCCGGGAGGAACCGTGTAGGTGTGGCTGGCCGCCCCTCCATCGCTCCAGGAACGAAGCATCCACCAGCGTCCCTGCTTGTCCGCTTGAGGCGATACGGCTCCCAGGGTATGGGTGGTGTTCCACCCCCATTCGACAGTCGCCGGCGAGAACACCGTCGCGCGGTCGGCAAGCAGTGCGAGCCCGTCGGGAACGGTCATCAACTGGATGACGCGCGCCACCGAGAATTGCGGGTAGACCGTGGTCCCGCCGTTCAGCACGAAAGTGTAGACCGGTGCCAGCGAGCCGTTTTGCCCCCAGCCGGCAAATACATACCCGGCATTGGGCGATGCGTCGAGCGACACGGTGGACCCCGCCGCCAGCCAGACATCCGTATTCTGCAGATAGGCCGTCTGGTTCAGCCAGATCGTGCCAGGGGGCGCACACCCGCCGTCCGGGCACTGATAGAAATTGATGGAAACGTCGTACTCCGTGGTGAGGTCGGCGTTGTACCAGGGAATGCCCGGGTCGGCCGTGATGGTCACGCTGTTCGAGGGATCGGGCAAGGCGCCGGCCGGGGTGCTCCAGTGCTGGAAGACATAGCGGGTCTTGCTGTCGGAAGGAGCGGATTGCCAGGGAGCGATCTCGAGGCTGTGCTTGCTGCCCGCCGGCCACGTAAAGACGGCCGCCGCTTCGAGCACCTGGCCATCCACCAGGAACACGGCATCCCCGGCCGTGGCCGAGATGCGGGTCACGGCCAGCGTATCCTGCGCCGGCAGCCGGCAGGCAAAGACAGCCGCCAGCATCCACCACGATGCCCACATCCGCCGCACCATGCGCCGCTCCATCTTGGCCCACCGCTGGGCCTCCGCCAGCATCCACCACGATGCCCACATCCGCCGCACCCGCCCGTGCGTTCGCCGGCCCGCGTCCCGGCCCGGCCCGATTTCGCTTCTTTGTTTGCAGTTCACTCTAGTGAAACTTATCGGCGCTGTCGATAAGAATGTTATGCGCTGCGAACGCATCATTATTTTGTGTAGAAAATGGGTTTGGCTCTCGATCTGGCTGGCGGCCGTCTGGATCGGCGTCCCCGAAACGGCGCGCGGCGCCACTTTTGGCCAGGTGGTGGCGATCGGCGGACAGGCGGCGGACATCGCCCTGGACGAAGGCCGCGGCGTGCTCTACATCGCCAACTTCACCGCCGGCCGCATCGACGTCCTGTCGCTCGCCGGCCTCACCATCGGCACCTCGATGCACGTCGCGGCGGGGCCCGCCTCGCTGGCGCTCTCCCCGGATGGCCGGTACCTGGTGGTGGCCCATTTTGGAAACGCGGCGCCTCCCGCCTCGCCTGCCAACGCCATGACTGTCATGGACCTGGTGGCCGGCGCGCGCCAGACGTTCTCGCTGGACAGTGCCCCTCTGGGGGTGGCTTTCGGCGCCGACGGGATGGCGCTAGTCGCGACAACCAGCGAGTTTCTACTGCTCGATCCGTCGAGCGGCCGGACCCAACTGGTGGATACGGTCGCCAACGTGACCGCCAAAAGCACCCTCCCGGCCCCGCCCGGCACCCCGCCGGTCGAGATTGTGGCGGCCGCCATGGCGGCTTCCGGGGATGGCCGTTATATATTCGGCCTGGCCGACACCATCCGGTTCCTGTACGACGTTTCGGCCCGGCAGGTGCAAGTGACCGGCTACACGGCTACCCCGCCGCTCGGCCCGCGCGTGGTGAGCGCGGCGCGCGACGGCTCGTACTACGCCGCCGGATGGGGCGTGTTCTCCCGGCAGGGCGTGCTGCTGGCCCAGTTCGGCGGCGCCGCCGGGACGCTGGCCGTTGGATCGCACGCCATCGATTCCGCGGCGGGAATCATCTACGCCCAGATTCCACAGGCATCCGATGCGTCGGCCGTCACCCCGGCGCCGCCCGTCCTCTCCATAGTGGACGCCGACAACCTGACCGTGCGGGATGTTTTGCGGCTCCCCGAGAACATGGCTGGGCGAGCCCTCCTGAACACCGCGGCCGACACCCTCTACGCCGTTTCCGACAGCGGGGTGCTGGTGCTGCCGGTAGGCTCGCTGGCGCAATCCGCGCGCCTCTCGCCGGATCACGAGGACCTGGTGTTTCACGGAAGCTTCTGCCAGCACGGCGCCATCACCCAGAGTTTCAAGATTGTCGATCCGGGCGGCGGACGAACCGCATTCTCCCTCAGCTCGGACCTGGCCGGGGTGACGGTTTCGCCCTCTACCGGCCGTACGCCCGCGACCGTGCAGGTGACGGTCGATCCCGCCACCTTTCAGGACCGCCGCGGCACCGTGACGGGGTCGCTCACCATCAGCTCTGCCGAAGCGGTGAACCTGCCTCCTCCGGTGCGCCTTCTGGTCAACAACCAACGGCCTGACGAAAGGGGCTCGACTACGGACGTTCCCGGCACGCTGGCGGACCTGCTGGCCGATCCCTCCCGCGACCGGTTTTACATCCTGCGCCAGGACCGGAACCAGGTGCTGGTCTTCGATGGTTCCGGCCTTTTTCCAGTGGCCACGCTGCGCACGGGCACGACCCCTACCCGCATGGCCATCACGTTCGACTACAAACACCTGCTGGTGGGACACGATAATTCGCAACTGATTTATGTGTACGACCTGGATACGTTCCAGCAGTTGTCCCCGGTCGCCATGCCGCTGGGCCACTACCCGCGCTCGGTGGCGGCCTCGGGCAACGCCGTTCTGGCGGCATCCCGCGTGGCCGGGACGGTCCATACCATCGATCGCATCGACCTTCTCTCCGGCACGGCCACGACGCTCCCCAGCCTGGGTGTGTTTCAGAATTCCATCAATATCGATACCGTGCTGGCGGCCACCCCCAACGGAGGCGCGATCCTGGCCGCATCGGCGGACGGCAATGTGATGTTGTACGATGCGGGAGCGGACACCTTCACGGTTTCCCGAAAGCTGCCGGCCGCCCTTTCCGGCGCCTTCGCCGCGTCCGCTGGCGAATATGTGGCAGGGAACACGCTGCTCAACGCCTCGCTCGTACCGGTCGGCGCCTGGACGGACATTTCCTCGGGCTTCGCCTTTGTCGACACTCAGGGCGTCCTGCTGGCCGGCCCGCCGGCAACCGCCCCCTCGGGCGGCACCATCGAGCGGGTCGATCTCGGCACGGCATCTACCATTCACCCGACCCGGGTCGCGGAACAGCCGCCGGCCTCGGGGGGACTTTCCGCGTTCACCCGCACCCTGGCGCCGCTGGCCAGCCGCAACGCTCTGATTGCCCTCACCGTCTCAGGCTTCACCGCGCTCGCCTGGGGCTTCGATTCGGCCGTCGTCCCACCCACCGTGAACCAGGTGGTCAACGCTGCCGATCTCACTGCGGCGGTGGCGCCGGGGTCCCTGATCTCGGTTCTCGGCACGAACTTGAACCCGACCAACGTGGCAACCCAGGAGATTCCCCTGCCCACGGCGATCGGCGAATCGTGCCTGACGGTGAACGGTTCCGCCATTCCCATGTTTTTCGCATCGCCCGGCCAGATCAACGCCCAACTCCCGGTGCACGTGGATGGGCGCGTGCCCCTGACTTTGTACACGCCGGGAGGCGTAAGCGACGACTATTATCTGAACCTGCTGCCGGCTGCGCCCGCCATCTTTCTGAGTGGAACGGCGGGTCCCCTGACGAACATCCCGGTGGTGGTCAAGGCGGACAACCAGCAACTGGTGACGCCGTCGAATCCCATACACTCCGGCGACGAGATCGTCATTTACGCCACGGGCATGGGCGCGACGTCCCCGGAGGTAGAGGCCGGCGACGCTTCGCCGTCGTCGCCTCTGGCGGTGGCGCTACTCGGCCCCGACGTGAGTTTGGGTGGCGTGCCGATGGCGGTCAGCTACGCCGGCCTGGCCCCCGGAGAGGTGGGGGTCTACCAGATCAACGCAAGAGCGCCGGCGAAGGCGCCCGCGGGAACGGACGTAGCCCTGACCGTTACGCAGGGTGGTATGACCGCATCGGTGACGGTCAGGGTAGTGGAGTGAACCCATGAGAGTCCTTCTGTTTTTCGTTTTGCTGGGTGCGGCTCACGCGCAACAGTTCGAGATCGGCGCGCTGGGTGGCGGCGGTTTTCTGAACGGAGTCCCGATTCAGGGCGGTCCGGCCCCGGTCTCGGCGGGCTTCAGTCCCGGGCCGGCCGCAGGAATCGTGTTCAGCCACGACCGTTACGCGCGCTGGAGCGGCGAGATCCGCTACCTTTTCGAAGAGCGGGACCCGCAGCTCACTTCAGGCGGCGCCTCGGCCAGCTTTTCGGGCCAGGCCCACGCCATGCAATATGACATGGTGTTCCACACGCGCCCGCGAAAAGAGCGCATCCAACCCTACCTGGCGGTCGGAGGCGGCATCAAGGTCTTTCGAGGAACCGGCGCGGAAACGGCATACCGGCCGCTCATGCAGTATGGGTATCTCACGCAGACCAGCGAATGGAAGCCCATGCTGGCGCTGGGTGGCGGCCTCAAGATCCGGGTGAGCACGCGGCTCATGGCCCGGGTGGACTTCCAGAATCAGGTCACCCGCTTTCCTCAAAAAGTGATTACCCCGGCCCCCGGAATGACATTGGGAGGCTGGTTACTGGACTTCATCCCTACCGTGGGACTGAGCTGGATTTTTTAGATGGTTCGTAAGTCTTCTCGTAGTGGTTCCGGCTGTTGAGCACCGTGAAGGCGCCGTCTTCGCGAACCGAGAGCCGGATCCAATTGCCCTTGCACGGCTCGCCGGAGTTGGCGATGAATTTCTCCGGCGCATTGTGGGCCGAATCGCTGGCGGTGGCGTAGTGCAGTTGCCACAGATCCACGAGGTCCGGAGAATCGTGTATGGTCTGCCAGGCCTGGGCCGAGCCGCCGGTCGAAGGTCCGTTGTTCATAATGGCCACCCTGGGGTCGAGGGCCCATACCATCTGCGGCGAGCCGGAAGTCTTCTTGCCATGGTGCGTGGTGAGGTACACGTCGACCACGCCGAGTTTGTTATCAGGGCAGGCCAGATCGTGCTCCTGATTCCAATAGAGATCGCCAAGATCGGCCAGCCGGAAATCGCCGTAGGTGACGACGATCCCGATGGAATGCGCGTTCTCACCCGTGTCCGGCTGAAGGGGCTTGTAGCTCGCGCAGGCCGGATTGGCCTGTCCGGCACCCGCGAGCGGCGCGGCGATCGCAACGCCCGATGCGGTGACCACTTCCACTTGCATCCCTTCGATGGGGATGCGGTCTCCCGCCTTCACTTCAATATGGTTGGCTTTGTTCCGGATCTTGACGTACTGGTTGTAGACCGCGGCGTTGTCCTTGGCTTCCTCGAAGTTCTTGCCGTGATCGACAAAGTTCCGGATCGGGATCTTGGCGGCCAGTTGCGGGACCCCGCCGACGTGATCGTGGTGGTAGTGCGTAATGACCAGGTAATCGATCTGCTTCACGCCCGCGGCCTTGGCGGCCGCGACAATGCGATCCGCATCGCGATTCCGGAACCCGTCATAGCCGGTGTCGACCAGCATGGACTGTCCCGAAGGCGAGACGAACAGCGTGGACTTCCCGCCTTCCACGTCGATGGCATAGACCTGCAGGTCGCCCGCCGCGGAAAGCAGGGACGCACCGGCCAGAAACAGGCTCAGGAAAAATCGCTTCATCGCGCTCCCTCCGGGTGAAAACGATCGCGAGCCAGCGACTTCGGTCCGGGCTCGGGACTCTCGATATCCAGATTGACCACCACCGGCTCCTGTCCGCTGCGCACCACCACCGCCTCCACCGGGGCGTCGGGCAGGGCGTTGATCTCCTGGTGCGGCACGAACGGAGGCACATAGATGAAATCGCCGGGGCCGGCTTCGGCGACGAATTCCAACCGCTCGCCCCAGCGAAAGCGCGCCCGGCCGCGGACGATGTAGAGCACGGTTTCCAACTCACCGTGGTGATGCGGCCCGGTCGCCACCTCCGGCTGGACCACTACGGTGCCCGCCCAGAGCTTCTGCGCTCCGGCGCGCGCATAGGTGATGGCAGCGGCGCGCGTCATGCCGGGGGTTTGCGGGGTGTTCGAGTCCAGCTCACCGGCGCGTACGATGCGAATGCCGTGCTGCTCCCAATCGGTCGCGGAAGTCACAGACCCAATTTTCGCACGATCTCGCGGAAACGCGGGTCGCCGCGGAGGACTGCGAACGCCGGCTCGCTGGCCACCAGCGCCATCAGTACCTCGGCGCGCGCATAAGTGATGGCGGCGCGCGTCATGCCGGGGGTTTGCGGGGTG
>Ga0209415_10004896_pt1 | contig 24357 bp, 21 predicted proteins | sample PeaSoiSIISIP2007_FD_187696 | JGI IMG/M metagenome (GOLD analysis project Ga0209415, IMG submission 187696) | Peat soil microbial communities from Weissenstadt, Germany - SII-SIP-2007 (SPAdes) (version 2) | ecosystem: Environmental > Terrestrial > Soil > Wetlands > Peat | place: Germany... | reverse complement strand
GGCGCTGCTGCTCTCGGGACGGTCTTCCGCGCGCGGCTGGGGAGGCACGGGAGACCTTCCAGCCTGACCTGTGCGGGACGGCAGGTCGGCGGCGAGTTGCCTGCCCTGCCTGCAGCCGTCGGTGCGGATCAGGGGGTGAGCCTGGCTCAGTCGCCGTCGCCGTCATCAGCCGCTTCGTCGTCCTCTTCCTCCTCCTCTTCTTCCTCCTTCTCCCAGGTTTCGAGGCCTTCCCTGACGGCCAGGGCGGCGATGACGAGCCCGGCGACGGGGTCGGCTTGCCACCATCCGGTCCAGGTGTTGAGGGCGACGCCGAGGAGAGCAGCGGCGGAGGTGTAGGCGCAGAACGCTGTCTCGGCCGAGTCGGCGATCAGGGTGCGGCTGCCGAGCGCCCGGCCGGTGCGGCGCTTGGCAACGGCCAGGGCGGGCATGACGAGCAGCGCGGCGGCGGCGATGGTCAGGCCGGCTGGGCTCTGGGCTGGCCGGGTGCCGCTTGCCAGGTCAGAGATGCTCTCGGCGGTGAGGTAGGCGGCGAGGGCGAAGAACGTGACGCTGATCAGCCGGACGGCCCGGGTGTCGCGGTCCTGCCCGAGGCCCTCGCCGCGTAGCTGCCAGATGACCACGGTGGCTGAGGCCAGCTCGATGACCGAGTCGAGGCCGAAGCCGGTCAGGGCGATCGAGCGGGCCAGGATCCCGGCGGTGATGGCGACGGTGGCCTCGGCAATCATCCAGGCGATGCTGGCGTATTCGAGCCGGAAGCCGCGCCGGCGCAGCCGATCCAGCCCAGTGGCGGTCGCGGTCACCTCCGGTGCCCGTACGCCGGGCACAGCGTCCGTCCCCGGGCTGGTGACCAGCGCGGTGCCGCTGGGGTTCCCGGGCGTTTCACGGCCGGGCGGACGGTTCGTCCGAGCTGTCCGTCCCCGGGAGGGGGCCGGGGGGACGGGTCTGGGACGGACCTGGATCCGGGGTCGTCCTGGCCTGCGTCCGCTGCCGCGTCTGGAACGGCGGCGGGATCGTCCCGGCTGGCCGGTGTTCCAGGATGCCGGACAGGAGCTTGACCGCGATCAGCAACGCGAGGGCTGGCCATCCGGCGATGATCCGGCTGACGGTTTCCGCATCGGCGGTGGTGATGTTGGCGGCCAGGCTGACGGTGGTTCCAACGATCAGGGCGGCCCAGGGCAGCCAGCCGGACCGGCGGCCGTTGCGGCGGTCGGCGAGCAGGACCAGGGAGGCAACGATCTCGACTCCGTCGACCGAGAGCGGGAAGGCGTGGGCGTGCCAGCCGGCGTCGCCGTGCGCGGCGGCGAGCTGGCGCATGTGACTGTAGCTGATGTGCGCCGACCTCGCCGCTGACCGTCCATCGGGCCTCGACGGTTCACCTGACTGGCAGGCCCACCTCAGCTACCGCGACGTCCAGTGCTGGCACCGCCCCGGCAGAGCAAAGATCAGCGCAAAGGCACTCCAGCTCAGCCGATGACTTCGCATCGAACGCCTTTATGTAGCCCACGCGCTGATGCAGGTCACATCCGCGGGATGCCTTGGTCTGTTCTGAGCCGAACGAGTAGGCGATTTCCCGGATTCCTGATCGCATTGCCAGCTCGATCGTGCGGTAGAATACGACTTCGAAGTACAGCGGGAGACTCTTTTTCCACGCATAGTCGTATCCGGTTTCCCTGGAGTACAGGATGTTGCTCGTGCGTATGAAGGAGTGGAATCCGCGCAGGATGCCAGCTGACCGCGCGGTGATCACCAGGGCAGCGCCGGGGTATTCACTCGCCACTATGGCGTACTGACGGGTCATCAGCCCTACGGGATACCGCGGGTGCCCGTATCTCTCAAAGAGCTGGGCCTCCAGCGGCATCATCTCCTGGCTCAGATCGCGGCTGAGTTCCTCTAGGCCGATCTGGACGCCTGAGTCAGCTATCTTGCGCCGCTCCGCCTTGATGCTGGCCTTGCGATGGCGGTCGAGACCGCTGAGGTAGCCATCGAATGACTGGCTTTCGATACGGAGGAGCGAGACATTATGAGCAAGACCGAACTCCATGTATCCAGATTCTCGAAGCGCGTCGCGCAGCGGCCTATTTTCCGCCGGGACATAGGGTAGCGCGACGCTGCGGAGACCTTCCGCGCGAGCCATAATTTCAATTTCAGAAAGTATTTCGGCGGCTGCGTCGCGCGCCAGCTCTGCACTTATGTCGGGATGGACGCGCAAGCTGGTGGTACCACCACGGAATGGACCGACTACTACGTTTGGCAGCAGCGAGTGCAGCACCTCCTTGGTTCGCGGCGTCACCGGAATATTCCGTTCGTCCAGGAGCTTCGAGAACACCATGTCGATGCGCACGAACGGCCACCAGTTGGCCTCGTCTACTAAAAACGCCCAGGCAGCGGCCACGACGGGTGAGTGCCCTTCCCCAGCGAGGCAAAGTATGTAAGACGGGGATTGCACAAGCCCGATTTTTTCTTCCACCTTGAGCCACTGCGGGGACAGATACAGATCGTCCGGATTAGCTAACGCACCGTATCCGTACTCCAGCGCCTCGGCAATTGTCGGCACCAGCAGCGATCTCATCGCTGCTGTGCGCCCTGGTGAAATTCCGGCTGACAGCCGGCCACGACGCGCAGCGCCTTCTTGTCGATCTTGCCCATCGCCGTCCAGGGCAGCGCTTCGACGAAGGTGATGTGCCGCGGCTCGTAGGACTCGCCCAGTTCCTCGACCACCTGCTTCTTCAGCTCGCCCGGATCGAGCCGTGCGCCAGGCTCGGGGACCACGAACACGTGCACGGCTTCGCCGTACCGGTCGTCGGGGGCGCCGACCGCCGCCGCATGCCGCACTCCAGCCAGAGTGACCAGGAAATCGTCGAGCAGCCGCGAGTAGACGTTGTCTGACACGGGGCCAGTGATGATCACGTCCTTTGACCGGTCCACCAGATACAGCGCACCCGACTCATCCAGGTATCCGAGGTCGCCGGTTTGCAGCCAGCCATCGTGCAGTGCCTCGCGGGTCCGCGCCTGGTCATCCCAGTACTCGGTCATTACGGAGGCACTTCGCACGCGTACCTCGCCGACCTGCCCGGCAGGGACCTGAACGCCGTGCTCGTCGCGGATCTCAATCTCGGTTCCCGGCATTGGCCGCCCGGACGAGCGGAGGGTCTGCGGGCGGGCCGCGTCGTGCTCGTGCGGCTCCAGGATCGTGATGACGGGAACCTCGGTCAGCCCGTAGGTCTGCCGCATGATCGGGCCGAACCGCTCGATGGCCTGCCGCAATCGGGCGGGGGCAGTGGGGGCGCCGCTGTAATGGATCCGGGTCAGGGCGGGGAACCTCCGCTGCGGGAGGGCAGGGTCATCGAGCAGGTCGTAAAGCATCGGCGGGACGAGCACGAGACCGGTGACGGCCTCCTGACCTATCAGGGCAAGCACCTCAGCAGCATCGAACGCCTTGACCGGCATGATCGTCGCGCCCGCCAGCAGGAACGCCATCGCGCTGACATGCCCGCTGGGATGCGTCACGAGGGTGCAGATGAGTACCCGGGCGGATTCCGTCGAGTCCATGCGACGGCGCGATGCGACAAACACCAGGTTGTCGTAGTAGCGATGCCGGTGCGTCACCAGTTTCGGCCAGCCGGTAGTGCCGCCGGTATAGAACACCGTGACAATGTCGTCCTGCGTCCCGGTGACATCGGGCAGGACCGCCGGCGCGCTGGTCATCAGCTCAAGCAGATCGGTGCCGATCGGGGCCGGGCCGAACGAGAGCACTACCGGGAGCGGGAACTGGCCAGCTAGCGCGAGCGCGAGGCTGCTGACACCCGGATCGAACACGAGTGCCTGCGGGTCGGCCTGCCTGACATATGCGATCAGCTCGTCCTTGCCAGGCTCGGGCGGCACGAAGATCAGCCTGCAGCCGATCAGATGGACGGCCAGCTGGAGAAAGACGGCCTCAGGCCGGTTGGCCGCAGTGAAGATCGCCACGCCGTCGCCCCTGCGGATGCCCTGCCCAAGCAGCGTGTTCGCCAGGCGCAGCACGGCATCATGTGCATCGATGAAGCTGATCCTCCGCTCGCCGTCGATCACAGCGACGCGATCCCCGCCCCCGGCCAGGGCCGCGAGCATATGGTCCAGATAGGTACCTGTCAGTGCTGCCTGCTGCGTCACCGGTTGTCTCCTGACGTGCGTCGCTTGCTGCCGCAACATCGTGAACTCCGCTTCGGGCCCTCCAGCCGCCGCTACCCGGACGGCCCGGCACCAAGATTGCCGGCCGACGCGGATGTGCTGGAGCGCCAGCGGGAGGCTCAGCCGCGTGTCACGTCAGCGCGGGGTACGGCCGAGGACCGATCTCCAGCCCCAGACGAGGCTCGATGACCACGAGGAACCCGCCTTGTCCGTCCGGTTGCATCTGATTATGGGTAAAAAGACCCCTCAGATCTGGAAGCTCACCGCGCCGGAGATGCTCGTGCCCGGTCTCGGATCCCGGCTCAGCCGTCCTGCTATCGTCAGCCGGCGTTTCTCCTACGTCGTTCAGGTCTGCCGCCCCAGCTATTATGTCCCGGAATGCGTCCTTGGGCGTTACATTGCCCTTGTCGCGCAATAGCCGGTACGCCTGCCAGAAGTAACTGTCGCTCCCATCGTATTGCGCATACATAGCGGACACCACGTCCTGCATCCGCTGATACGCGTTTCTATAGGCAGTCTCGAAGAACTTGAACGCGCGCTCCTCGGCCGTCATGCCGTCAATGACTGACACCAGGGAAGCGGCTGCGAGAAAGCCGCTGTACATCGCCAGGTGAACACCAGTTGACAACAGCGGATCTATGAAGCAGGCCGCGTCGCCAACCATGACGTAACCTGGGCCGGAGAAACTCCTGGCGCAATACGAATAGTCCTGCTCCACGTGCACAGTGCCGGCGAACCGTCCCCCAGCCGTCAGCTGGCTTAGCGTCTCAGACTCAGCGATGTAGCGCAAGTACAGCTCTTCCACGGTGGCGCTGGCACTGCGATTGGCACGATATACGTCGCGTCCGGTCACATATCCCACGCTCGTGCGGCCGTCACTTAGCGGGATGAGCCAGTACCAGCCTGCGGGCGCGGACACGACATTGATGGCCCCCTGCGGGCCGCCAGGAATCGTTTCCATGTCCTGCCAGTAGCCCCACGTCGCGACGTTGCGATATCTCTCATCCATCTCCCGATTGGCAAACCGCTGTACAGCTAGCACGCCCGCCCTGCCAGACGCGTCGACAACGTAGTCGCATTGAGTCGAGCCACTGGTTCCATCAGGCAGGCGCCACTTTACTCCGCAAGCCCGCGCATCCTGGAACAGCACTTCGTCGACCTTCGCGCCCTCCAGCACGGTGGCGCCCTGAGCTTTGCAATTATTCAACAGAACTTCGTCGAAGATCGCCCGGTCCACCTGCCAGCTGTAAGTATTCGGACCGACCGCCTTCTCCCACTCGACGGTCCAGTCTTCCTCGATGCCCCAGCGAAATAGCACGCCATATTTTCGCGGGAACCCGGCTCGCTCTACCTGCTCTCTGGCGCCGGTCAGGTCGATGATCCACCGGCAGGACGCCGAGAGTGACTCGCCTATGTGGTAACGCGGGAACGTATCTCTTTCAAGGATCATCACGTCAATGCCAGATTTCGCCAGCAGTGACGCGACCGTCGATCCGCCCGGCCCGCCGCCGATTACGATCACTGGAACGTACTTCGCGATGTCCATCTACAGGCTTTCTCACGGTTGGTTAGTGCTTTATATCGTAGGAACGCGCTGAGCCGACGGACGAGAGCCGAACGAGCACTCGCTCCGGCGGCATCGACTAGCCACTCGGCGCACCAGATGGTGCGGCCAGTCGGCGCAGTTGCGCTGCCGACCGCGCGCGCAGCCGGCGCGGCCTGGCCCGTCCCATCCCGGGCGAGGGCAGGCCGGCGTCGGCTGAGGTACGTGCAAGGGCTCCGGTCAGCGACGAGACCGCGCCGCGAGCTGCCCGTTCACTGGCCGCAGGCAGCGGTCAGCCGGGGCGCGGGCGCTGCCGAAGTCGTCAGGGCAGGAGCACCTGGGACTGCCCGGCGTCACGGCAGGTCATGGACCGGCCTCGGGCCAGGCGGAGTAGCCGCGGAAGCCGTAGAGCAGCGGTCTCTCCGCGGTGGACTGCGCCTCTATGACGCGCCCGACTACGAGCGCATGATCCTCGATGATCAGGATCTCGCATACCTCGCATTCGGCCCAGCCCCGGCAGCAGTCCTCCAGCCACGGCAGCCCGAGACGCCCGCGTGGCTGCCAGCGGACCGAGGAGAACCGGTCCGGCTGTCCTGAGGCGAACAGCTCAGCGATCGCGCGGCCGCGGGCGGGCAGCATGTTGACGCCGAAGCCGCCGAGCCGGCGAATCGCCTCCAGCGTGCGGCTGCGGATGCTGAGACTGACGATCAGCACCGGCGGGGCAATGGTGACGCTGACCAGCGAGGTGCATGTCACGCCACGGGGCTCGGCCTGCGCGTCGATCCCGCTGACCACCGCTACCCCGGTGGGGAATCCGCTCATGAACGTGCGGAACTCATCGGCCAGGGACGTGCCAGCGCCGGCGGCCGCTTCTCGCGGGCCGGCCCGGACGCTGGCAGCCGTGGTCAATGAATGCTCTGCAGGTACTCGAAGCAACTCGGCAGGGTCGCGACCCAGCGGTCGGCGTCCTCGCGTACCCGCCTGAACTCCTCGATCGCGCTCTTCGGATCCAGATGAGCGAGCGCGGGCCTAGGCCGCCTGGGTGGCCAGCCAAGCCCGAGCAGCATGATGTTCCATGAATAGGCCTCGAAGCCGTGGTAGTAGGGGTACACACTGGTCTCGTCGAGCATCTGCGCCGACGCGATCTGGAGACGCTCGGCCAGGCCGTCCGGAATCTTGCGGATCTTGGTTTCTCGCCAGTACGGCGTATCGTTCCTGGCGCTCGCGCGATAGTGCAGGCTCAGGAACTCCTTCACCCCGTCGACGACCCGCGCCACTTTCTGGTTATAGGTGTCGACCAGGGCCTGGTCCCGGCGCTCGCTCGGGAAATGCTTCACCAGTTGCTCGATGCCGTGCTGGATGAAGAAGATGCCAGTGGACTCCAGTGGCTCGACGAACGCGCTGGCGAGCCCGATCGCAACGCAGTTGCCCACCCATGAACGCTCGCTGCGCCCGATCCGCATGCGGATGTGGTTGGCCGGCAAATCGTCCTGGCCAGGTGCCGCGAATTCGCGCAGTGTCCGCTCGGCCTCCTCAGGCGTGCAGAACTGGTCGGAGTACACATAGCCAGTGCCATTGCGGCCGAATAGCGGAATAGTCCAGATCCAGCCTGAGTCCATCGCCGTCGCGGTGGTGAAGGGGTTGATGCCATCGCGCTCAAGGTCCTGCGGCACTCGCAGCGCGACCGCGCGGTTGTTGGGCAGCACGTCCTGGAACGAGATGAAGGGCTCCTTGAGCGCCTGGCTGAGCAGCAGGCCGCGGAAGCCGGTGCAGTCGATGAACAGGTCGGCGGCCACCTCGCCGTGTTCCCTGGTCACGATGTGGCTGATCCAGCCCTGCTCGTCCTGCTCGACCGAGACCACGTCGTCGATGATCCGGTTGATGCCCCGCTCGACGCCGAACCTGGCGAGGAACTGGCCGAGCAGCGCAGCGTCGAAGTGGTAGGCGTACGGGAACTGGGCACGCAGCTGCGCCTGGATGTCGTTGCCATTCATGCCTTCGGCGGCGAAGAGGCCGCCGCCGAGCAGGCGCGGCGAACGTTGCGCGTCGCAGATGTAGGGCATGACGAAGCAGCGGCGGTCGAACGACTGCGACTCATCCCCGAGATGCCTGTTCCACTCGGCGAGGCTGAAGCCATCGCAACTGCGCGGCCGTTCGAAGGGGTGGTAGAAATGCCCGCCGTCGCCGCGCCAGTTGTCGAACCGGATCGCCAGCTTGTAAGAGCCTGAGCAGGCCGGCATCCAGTCCCGCTCGTCCAGCTCGAGAAACTCAAAGAAGTGCCGGACGGTGCTGAAGGTGGCCTCCCCGACGCCAATCGTGCCAACCGCCGCGGACTCAACCACGGTCACCGATATCCGGTCGCCAAACGCCTTCTTCAGGTATGTGGCGCACATCCAGCCAGCGGTACCGCCGCCGACGATGACAACCTTGCTGATCATGCCGTCCCTTCCTCTCGCGCCGTCCGCGCGGCCGCAGCTGCGGTGAGCGGCGATGTCAGCGCCGTCCGGGTGTGCCGAACTCGGCGACGTCGAGATGCTGATAGCCGTCGCAGACGAGGCTGCGCAGCCGATCCAGGGCGTCCCACACGTCCACGAAGCGAGTGGTGATCGGAGCGAGGCCGAGCCTGATGCGATCCGGGCCGCGGAAGTCAGGCAGCACGCCCGCGTGCTCGATCAGCGCCTGGACGATCTTGGCGCCGTCACTGTGCCGCAGCGAGACGTGCGAACCGCGGCGATCAGGGTCACGCGGTGAGCCAAGGGTGAAGCCCAGCTCGGCGAGCCACGCGTCGGCGAGCGTCACGGCTAGCTCGGTCAGGCGGATGCCCTTCTCGCGCAGGCGCTGGATGCCCGCCTCGGCGACGACCCGCACGCCCTCCTGAACCGCGATCATGCCGAGCACCGCCGGGGTTCCTGACTGGAAGCGCGCGACCCCGGGCACGGGCTCGAACCCCTGCCCCATGGCGAACTGGTCACGCTGGCCGAACCAGCCCCAGATCGGCGGCCGCAGCTGGTCAGCCAGGCCGGCGCGCACGTACATGAACGCCGGCGCGCCAGGTCCGCCGCACAGGTACTTGTAGGTGCAGCCGACCGCCAGGTCGGTGCCCGTGCCGTCCAGGTCGACCGGCACCGAGCCGACTGAGTGCGATAGGTCCCACAGAACCCGTGCACCGGCGGCATGGGTCACCTGGTTGATGCCCGCCATGTCCGCGATCGCGCCGGACCGGTAGTCCAGGTGGGAGAGCGTGACCAGCGCGGTGTCGGTGCCGATCGCGGCCGCGACGGCCGCCGGCGTCGGCCCGTCCAGCTCATCGAAGTCCAGGAAACGCAGCTCCAGATCGCCTCTGGCGGCCAGGCCCTCAAGCACATACCGGTCGGTCGGGAAGTTCTGCCGGTCCGTGATGATCACGCGACGGCCCGGCCCGGCGGCGGCCAGTGCCGCGCCAGCCAGCTTGAAGAAATTGACTGTGGTCGAGTCGGCGATGATGACCTGGCCGGGTGCGGCACCTAGGAAGTGCGCTCCGATCTGGTCACCCACCTGATGCGGGATGCCGTACCAGCGCTCTGGCCAGGCCCGGATCAGGCGATCGCCCCAGTCCTGCCTGACTACCTCGGCGAGCCGCCCGGCCGTGCCGAGCGGTGGCCGGCCCAGTGAGTTGCCGTCGAGATAGATCAGGTCAGGATCGGGGAACAGGAACCGTTCCCGGAATCCGGCCAGCACATCGCCGGAGTCCATCCGGCTCGCTGCCGCGCGCGTGGTCAGGTCCACGGGTCACCAATCCGGCTATCGCGGCGCCGGGCCGGCCGGCTGGCCCGGCCGGACGAGGTCGCCCTGCAGCATCAGCCGCAGGGCCTTCTTGTCGATCTTGCCGGCCAGGGTCCAGGGCAGTGAGTCCACGAACGTGATCGTGCGCGGCTCGTAGAGCGATCCAAGCTCCGACACGGCCGTGCGGCGCAGTTCGGCCGTATCCACCGGGATCTGAGGATCGGCTACGCAGATCGCGTGCACGGTCTCGCCGTAAGCGTCGTCCGGCAGCCCGACGACCGCCGCCATCTTGATGCCGGGATGCCGGGTGAGCACCTCCTCCAGCAGGCCGGAGTAGACGTTGTCCGAGCTCTGACCGGTGATGATCATGTCCTTCAGCCGGTCGACGAGATGGAGGTACCCGTCCTCGTCCCACCGGCCGAGATCGCCGGTGTGGAACCAGCCGTCCTTGATGACCTGCGCGGTGATCTCGGGATCTTGCCAGTACTCCGTCATCACCAGCGGGCCGCGGACGCACACCTCGCCGATGCCGCCAGGCCCGACCTCACCGTCGGAGTCACGCAGCGAGATCTCGCCCCGCTCACCCAAGCCGGGCAGCGGCTTGCCCGCCGCCATCAGCCGGCCAGGCACCGACGCGTCGTGCTCGTGCGGCTCCATGATCGTCACGACCGGGATCTCGGTCAGGCCATAGGTCTGCCGCAGCACAGGACCGAAGCGGTCCAGGGCCTGCCGGATGCGCGCGGACGTGGTCGGCCCGCCGCCGTAGTGCAGGCGGATCAGGTCGGGAAAGCCACCCTCGGGAAACGACGGGTGGTCGAGCACCTCATTGAGCATCGGCGGCACCAGCCCGACGCTGGTGATCTTCTCGCCATGCATGGTCTCGATGGCCCTGGCCGGGTCAAAACCGTCAAGCAGCACCGCCGTACCCTGTGCCAGCAGCGTGATGAGCGCGGCGATGTGCCCGCTGGTGTGGTTGACCAGGGTGCAGATGAGGAACCGCTGCGGCGTGGGGCACTCGGCCTTGCGCCTCGCGCTGGCCATGACCAGCGCGGCGTAGTAGCCATACCGGTGCAGCACCATCTTGGGCCGGCCGGTGGTGCCGCTGGTGTAGAACAGGCTCGAAATGTTCTCAGGTCCTGCCCGCTCGGTCATCGTGCCCGGCTGCTTCTCGATCAGGGCGAGGAGATCCTCGCCCTGATCGGCGCTGCCGAGCGTGAGCACCACTCGTGGCCCGACCAGCCTGGCCAGCTCCGCCGCGCGATCGGTCGCCGGGTCGAAGATGATCGCGCCGACCCCGGCTCGGGTGAGGAAGCCGCGCTGCTCGACCAGGGCCGGCTCCGGCGGGACCAACGCCAGGCGGCCGCCGAGCAGGTGGACGGCGAGCGGGAGCAGCACCCCCTCGGCGCGGTTGCCGGTGACGACGGCGACGATGTCACCGGTACCCACCCCCCGTTCACGCATGACCTCGGCCATGCGCAGCACGGATGAGCGCGCCTGGGCGTAGGTGATGCGCTGAGCGCCCACGACCACGGCCTCGCGGTCGGGATGGGCGGCGAATGTGTCGAGGATGGCCTCGACGTAAGTACCCGCAGGAGCCTGCTGCTGTTCCACGACCATTTCCTCTCGCCGGAGGTCGATGAGATTGTCAGTACGTCGGAATTGGCGCGGCCGCGCCGCGCAGGATGATCTGGGTAGCCAGGGTCGTGGCGATGACCTGGCCGTTCTGGTGTACGAGCACTTCGACGACCGCCTTGCGGCCGGACAGCTCGGCGATAGTGGCCTCGACGCGCATCTGGCCGGGCACCGCCGGCCGGTGGAACGTGCTGCTGACTGCCGCGGTGAGAAAGTGCGCGTCGCTGGGCAGCACGGTGAGCATCGCGAAGCCGGCGAAGAAGTCGGCGACGCAGGTCAGGTAACCGCCCATGATGACCCCGACCGCCCAGCTGAGGTCCTCGCTCGCGGTTGCCTCGGACTCGATCCAGCCCGGCTTCCACGCGGTCGGCCTGGGCAGAGCGAGTCGCTCCACGCAAGGCGGAGCGGTCGCCGTGCCGTCTACGATCGCGGCGAGCAGCGCGCGGTGCGTGGTCAGCTCGCCCGCGCCAGGAAAGCCATCAGGGAGCTCCCGAGCCACGGCGCCGGGCTCGACCGTAGTGTCAGGCATGGACGGACGTCCTCTCACTCGGCACCTTCGACGTCGGCAGGCGCATGATGATCAGGAGAGACAGCGCGAAGAGAGCCGGGCCGTACAGCAGGCCGTAGGACATCCCGGTGGCCAGCTGGTCTGCGGTGGCCGCCGCGAACACCCTGGGCAGCGGGATCACGAACAGCAGCCCGGTGATGACGACGCCGAGGGCGCGGCCGATCATCTGCGCCGTGGTGAGCAGGCCGGACGCCGCGCCGACTTCAGCGCTGCGGATGCCGGCCATGACCACGGAAAGCAGCGGCGCGATCAGCAGGCCGACGCCGCAGCCCGCCAGGAACTGCGAGGGCATGGTCCACAGAGCCAGGTCGGCGTTCCGCACCGCGATGACGGCGATGAGCATCGACCCGAAGCCCAGGCCGGAGACGACCGCGCCGATGATCACCACGCGCCGCCCACCCAGCCGGCGCACCAGCCTGACCGACGCGAACGAGGTAATGATCGCCCCGGCGCCGATCGAGACGGTGGTCAGGCCCGCCAGCCAGGTGGCGACGTGGTAGCCGGTCTGCAGCAGGATGTAGTAGTAGACCATGCACGTGCCTACCCCGCTGAAGATGACCACGTAGAGCGCCAGGCCAATGCGGAATGCCCTGTCCCGCCACAGATTCGTGGGCAGCAGGGGTGAGCGGCCGCGGCCCTCCTGCCTGCGCTGTGACCGCAGGAAGATCCAGGCGAGCACCGGGCTTGCCGCGAGGCAGAGCCACGTCCAGACCGGCCAGCGGTACAGCTGGCCCAGGGCGAGCGCTATCAGCAGCGTGGCGAGCATGACGAAGACGATGAGGCTGCCCTGGATGTCCAGGCTCTTCGCCGACGGACTCCGCAGTGTGGGAATCAGCCGACGGCCCAAGATGATCGCCACGAGGCTGATCGGCAGGTTGATCAGGAAGATCGGGCGCCAGCCAAGGCCGAGCACGTTGGCGTAGATCAGCAGGCCGCCGAGCGCCGGGCCCATCATCGAGGCCAGGGCGAGGACCGCGCCCGCTGCCGCATAGGCGCGTATCCGCTTCTGCGGCGGCAGCACGATCTGGATGGTTGCCAGCACCTGCGGCGAGAGCATCGCGGCGGAGACGCCCTGCAATGCGCGGCAGATGATGAGCTGGACGGACGAGGTCGCCAGGCCGCATGCGGCTGAGGTGACAGCGAAACCGGCGAAACCGGCGATGAACATCACTCGCCGGCCGTGGATGTCACCCAGGCGACCTCCGGTGATCACCGTTGCCGCGTAGGCGATCTGGTACGCCGACACCATCATTTCGATCTCGGGCAGGCTCGCGTGCATGCTCTGCCTGATGGCGGGCGAGGCGATGGAAACGATCGTCGCATCGGCGAAGATCATGAACGAGGCGGTAAGGACCAGGTACACCGCCCTGGCGGCCCGCCGCTCATCGGGATACGAGTCGCCGGTGACGGCGCCGCCCTTGGTCGCCGTGGTCATCGGGGTTCCTCCGCCGCACCGGATCCGGCGGCGCCGCCCAGGGCCGCCACCGCCTCGATCTCGGCGCGCCGGGCCGCGCGATCGCGCCGGTCGAGGTCCGCGACGGCCCGGTCATCGAGATCCGGCATCGGGCCCGCATCGTCGGTCTCCGCGAACCCGAGTACTCCCATCTTCTCCATGGCATCCCGGACGGCCGGGCCGAAGAGGTTGATGTCTTTCAGCGCCGGAACGATCCGCATGAACAGCCGGCGGCGGTACTGCCGCAGGGTTGCGGAGGCCTTGGCCAGCGCGATGCATTCCTGCGCGCCGTAGTCGAGGTTGTGCCACATCGCCTCGCCGATGAAGCCGTCGCGCAGCGCCCAGCAAGCCTCGGTGACGAACTCCTCACGCTCGCGCCGCTCTGCGGCGGTGAGATCGCGGTAGTACTTGCGCAGCAGAATCCGGCCGAACGCGACGTGCCTGGCCTCGTCCTGCATCACGTACGTCATCACCGCACGCGCCAGCGGCTCGGTCGTGTGGTCCCGTTGCAGGGCGAAGATCGCCAGGGCCAGATTCTCGATCATGATCTGCACGGCGAGCGCCGAGAAGTCCCAGCGACTCTCCTGCAGAATCGTGCCGAAGAGCGAAGAAAGAGACTCAGTGAGACCGTACTTGATGCCGATCTTCGTGGTCAGGTAGCGGTTGAACACCTCGGAGTGCCGTGCTTCGTCCATGATCTGGGTCGCGGCGAAGAGCTTGGCATTCACGTCTGGTACGGTCTGCGCGATCTTCGCGACCGCCATCAGGCCAAGCTGCTCGCCGTGCAGCAGCTGTGACATGCTCCACGCGGCCGTATGCCGTCGCAGCACATTTCGCTCCCGCTCGGGAAGGCGATCCCAGAACCGCGAGCCCGCGATCCACACGAAGCTGTCCGGCATGCCGAGCGGGTTGTCCTGGTTCACCTCCGCTGACCAGTCCAGCCGGGCGTCTGAGTCCCACTGACGCTGCTTGCCCACGGCGTAGAGCCGCAGCATGAGCTCGTCACCGGCCTCGTAGTCGGTGTCGAGCACCGCCGTGCCCGACAGCGGCACGCTCCAGTCGCCTTTCGCGTCAGCGAGCCCGGACGCCCGGGCATCACCGCTCCGGCCCGCGCTCACCGCCGCTCTCCCTGTGCCATCAGGAGTTCCGCGTCTTCACGTAGCCGGGAGCGCAGGAGCTTGCCCGCGACGCTGCGCGGCATCCGTTCTACTGCCACGAAACGGCTGGGCCGCTTGTAACTCGCGAGCCTCGTCACGCACAGCTCGAGCAGATCGCTCTCGGCGTAAGCGCCGGGGGTAGCGGGCAGGACGAATGCGACCGGCGTCTGGCCCCAGGTCGTCGACGTGGCCGGCACGACCGCGACGTCGGCGACCCATGGCGCCTGGCGCAGGGTCTCCTCGATCTCGGCGGGATATACGTTCTGCCCGCCGCGCAGGATGAGGTCATTGCGGCGATCCACGACCCAGACGTAGCCGTGAGCGTCGGCGCAGCCGAGGTCCCTGGTATTGAGCCAGCCATCGCGCATGACCTCCGCGGTGGCCTCCGGGTCCTGCCAGTAGCCCTGCATGAGTCCGTCGCCGGCGACCCAGATCTCGCCGATTTCGCCCGCGTCAGCGGCCGTGCCGTCGTCTCGCGTGATGCGGCAGCTGACGCCGAGCATGGGCAGGCCGACGCAGGCGGCGCCGGGGACCGGCGGCCCGGCGGGACGATCGCCTGGACGCAGCGCGAGCGTCGGCCCGCCGCCCTCGGTGATTCCGAAGACCGTCATGAGATCCGCGCTGAAGGCCGCCCGCGCGGCGTCCGCGAGGTCGGCCGGCATGGGCGCGGCGCCATGCATGATGAGGTCAAGCTCGGGGAACTCCGCCGTCTTCAGGTCAGCGCTCCGCAGCATGAGCGCGATCATCGACGGGACAGCCAGCATGTGCTTGACCCGCCAGTCCCGCAACGCGGTCAGGCAGGCGCGGGGGGTGAAGCCGTCGAGCATGCAGACGGTCGACGCCGCGGCCAGGTAGTTGAGTGCCTGCACGACGCTGCCGTGGAAGAGCGGGCACGCGTCGAGGAACACGGTGCCCGGTCCGCAGCTGACCTCGCCGAGGAAGGAGAGCGCCTTGACCTGCAGGCCGCGTTGGTCAACGGCCACGCCCTTGGGCCGGCCGGTGGTAGCCGAGGTCTGCATGACCGCAACCGGCGCGGTGAGCTGGTCGGCGCCCGGCGGCGCCACGCCCGGCGGCAGGGCGGGAATATCCTCGATGGCGAGCACGGCCAGCCCCGGGTGTTCGGCCAGGAGGCGGGCGCGGCCTGCCGGGTCGGCGAGCACCAGTGCAGGCCTGAGCGCGGCGATGATATCGGCCACCTCAGGAGCGGTGAGCGCCGGATTGACCGGTGCGGCGATCACGCCGGCAGCCGCGCAGCCGAGGTAGGCCTCTAACATCTCGACCCGGTTGCCGCTGAGCAACAGGACGCGGCCGCCTGGTGACACGCGGCTGGACAGCTCGGCCGCTAGCGCGCTCACCTCGCGATGCAGGGCGGACCAGGTCACCTCACGCCTGATGTCCCGCAGCGCGACACCGTCCGGATAGCGGATCCGGTTGCGGAGCAGCACGTCGGCCAGCCACATGTCAGGCGCCCGTCTGCACGGCGAGCACCTCGGCGATGGCACGCACGGAGGTCATGGCAGTCAGCTCCGCATCGGTGAGCATGCGGCAGAGGTACTCCTCACAGCCCAGCGCGATCCGGATCATCTCGCCGGAGTTGACCCCGGACGCCATCAGATCCTCGTTGTCGCCGATGCGGTCGAGCAGGGGCGGGTAGTCCAGCTGTTTCTTGATCAGCTCGCGTACGTCATCCATCACGACTCCCAGGTAGTCGCGCTGATGGCGGAGGTCCACCATGGTGGTGCCGGTGCACCGTCGAGCCGGATGACCGCGCTCGCGTCATCTGCCTGGCACGGCAGCAGCCGGTTGAACCGGCTGCCCCGGCACGCCGCCGCGAAGCCATCCGCGGCGCGGATGCTCCTGCTGCCGGCGCCGCCGCTGGCCAGGAACTCAAAGACCAGGTCCATCGGCTTCCAGCGGCCGTGATCGAGAATTTCGCACCACGAGTGATCGCTTCCGACAAGCCCGAGCAGGTAGCCGCGGCGGGCGCGCGCGGCCAGCCCGGCCTCGCGCAGGCGGCTGGCAAGCAGGCGGCTGAGCACGACGCAGTCGGCCATGCCAAGTGCCCAGGCGCGCTGCTGGCGCATCCGCAGCTCTTCGGTGACCGACTGGTAGACCACCGCGCCGGAGAGCAGCGCGGCCAGCATCTCGGCATAGATCCGGTTGGCGGTGCCGCTTCCTACGGTGCCGGCCGCACCGGTGATCCGCACGGCGATCGCATAGCCCGGCGGCTCGACAGTGCCGGTAGCCAGGGCTGGTGCGGTGCGGGTGACGTAGTCGTCGCTCAGAGCCTCGATGCCTGGTGCGTCCGGGTCTGCCGGGCAGACCGTCAGCCGGCCAGGGACCGACCCGGCGTCGGTGGCTACCGACGTCGGGGTCCGCACCCGGACCTGCCATTGCCGGGGCGCGAACCAGCTGTCCGGCTCGCCCGCGGCGAACCGCAGGAGGAAACGCAGTGCCAGGTCGGGGATGTTCTGGCTGCTCGCACCGCCGAAGAGGGCCAGGTTGATGACGTCGACATAGTCGTACAGGTGGCCACGGGACGCGCTGCGAGCGTGCGGCAGAATGCCAGCGGCGAGTCCGGCCACCTGCTCGGGCTCGACGCCGAGGATCCGTCCGGCAGCGACCGTGTCGATGACATAGTGCGCGAACTCGCGTGGCATCCGGCCGAAATGCCCGAACTCCGCCGGCCTGCTTTCGGCAGCCTGGGACGCGCTCATCGTGCCTTCTCCACCAGGTGAGTGACGAGGTCGGCCAGGTCGCGCACGGTCGCGGTCTCGAAGAGGAAGTCATCGGATACCGCGATACGGCACTCCTCCTCGACGCGGACCACCGCACGCAGGATCTTCACCGAGTCAATGCCCTCGATCGTGGCCAGTTCCTGACCGGCGTCGATCTGGCTCGGATCGAGGTCGACCTCGGCGGCGAGCGCCGCGACGACGACAGCCAGGTAGTCGGTGCCGCTCGGAACGCGGGTCATCGGACGTCGCCATCGGTGACAAGCGCGACGGCATCGTCGCACCATCGGCCGTCGACAATCCGGCGGTCCAGGGCCAGTTGCCCGGCTGCCTGGCGCTGCACCTTTCCTGAAGTGGTGTGCGGGATCGTGGCGGGCGGCACCGGGACGACCTCGACTGCCTCCAGGCCGAGCAGGCGCCGGACCCGGTCGCGGGCGGCGTCAGCGAGGACGCGGGCGGCGTCCGCGTCCAGTGCGGTCTCCCAGAGCACGACCATGCGCTCGTCGGCGCCGTCAATCCACGCGATTGCCGCGTTGCGGGGCCGGTCGATGCCCGGCGTGGTGCGGACGATCTCCTCGACATCCTCGGCGTAGAAGTTCTGCCCGCGTACCGTGATCATGTCTTTGAGCCGGCCCACGATGTAGAGCTCGCGGTCGATCAGGAAGGCCAGGTCGCCGGTCCGCAGCCAGCGGTCGGGCGTGAACGGCTGCGCAGCCTCGGGCAGGCCAAGGTAGCCGCTGGTCACCGCGGGCCCGGTGATCTGCACTTCGCCGACCACGCCGTCGGCAAGCAGGGTTCCGTCCTCGTCGGCGATCCGGAGCTGGATCTGCGGCGCGGCCCGGCCGCACGCGACGACCTCGCGCGCCCCGGTCGCGCCCCGCCTGCGTGACGCGACGCGGTCGCCAGCGCGGAGCCGGTCACGGTCGACGCTGATCGAGTGCCAGGTCCCGCCGGGCTCAGGCGCGGTCACCACCAGAGTCGCCTCGGCCATGCCGTAGACCGGCATGAGCGTGGTCGCGGCGAGTCCGTACGGCCCGAATACCTCAGCGAACGCCTCAAGCGAACGGCGCTGTACCGGCTCGGCGCCGTTGCAGGCGATCCGCCAGCGAGACAGGTCAAGATCGGCCGGCGGTGGCTCCTTGCGGGCCGCGCTGACAAGTAAGTCGAAGCAGAAATTGGGGGCCGGCATCACGGTCGCCGGCGATGCCGCGAAGCTCGCCAGCCAGGCCAGCGGCCGCCGCACGAAGTCTGCGGGCCGCCACAGGCAGACCGAGGATCCGCTTGCGAGGCTGCTGAGCGTCGCGAAGAGGCCCATGTCGTGGAAGAGCGGAATCCAGATGCCGAAGGCGTCACTATCGGTCCAGCCGAGCCCGTTGGTGACTGCCGCCAGGCCCGCCGCGACGTTGCGGTGCGTCAGGGTGACGCCCTTGGGCTTGGATGTGCTGCCGGAGGTGTACTGGATGACAGCGAGCGCGTCGTCACCCTGGCACGGGTAGCTGGCCGGCGCCCGCGTGCCGGCCGGTTCGGTGACGTCGATCAGCGGCACCGGATCGAGCGCGCGGGCGATCCGTGCACCCATGGCCCGGCTGAGCGTGCTGTCCACCAGCACGGCGTCCAGCTCAGCGTTCGTCACTATCCGCAGCAGATGCTCGGCGTAGGCGTTCGCGCCAGCGAAGCCAACAGCCCTCGGCAACGGCACGAACGCCGCATCCAGGCGCAACGCGGCCAGCGCCCCGCGCAGCCAGGGCTCGCCGTTGTCCGCCAGGACGCCTAGTCGCCGGGGCGGCCGCCCGTTCAGCGTGGCTAGCACATCGCTGGCGGTCCGCTCGGCGCGGTCGAGCACCTGGCACAGCGGCATTCCGTCGTCGGCCCGCAGGGGCTGGTAGACGGCGTTACCACGCGCGCTGGCGTCCGCCATGATGTTCCACAGGTTGATCACAGATCAGCTCCCTTGTGCCGCAGGCATGATCGGGGCGGGGGCGCCCGGTGCGGCGAGGCGGGCGCGCAGTGCTGGCCGGCGCACCTTGTACGAGCCGGTCACCGGCAGCGACTCCCATGGCATGACGTAAACCGGCACCGCGCCCAGGCGAGTCTGCGCGATCGCGTCACGGAAGCGGCGCAGGTCAATGCCGCCGCCGTCGCGCGGGCAGGCCACCGCGACCAGCTCATGACCGGCCACGTCTTTGAGCAGCACCAGCTCGACGAGCTCGGTCAGACAGTCCAGGAGACCGTCTTCGGTCTCCAGGATGCTGTCCATGCCCTCAGCGTGGTCAACGATCCGGTCGAGCAGCTCAAGCGAGCCGTCTTCGGACAGTCGCCCGATGTCGCCCATGCACCACCAGTGCTCGTCTACTGGTGTAGACGAGCGGCCGACGTAGCCGCGGAAGCGGCCGGGCGCCCAGCTCTCGATCAGGCCGGAATGGCCGACCGGCACGGGTTCGCCGGAGGCGTCGACGATGCGGACCTCGGCGTTCGGCACCGGGTGGCCTACGTCGCGGGGCCGGTATCCAGCCACCTCGGCGCGGCCGACCTGGCGCAGCGTGACCGCGCCGGTTTCGGTCTGCCCGTAGGCCTGGAGGTAGTAGGCGTCCGGTTGGTCCGAGCCGTCGAGCATGGCGCGCACGGTGCGCGGGTGGATCGCGTCGAACGTGCTGATGAAGCGTCGTACCTGGCTGAACGGGCGTGATGGATCCGCGGCGATCTGTTCCCACTGGATGTAGATATTGGGGTGCGTCTCGATCGAGTCTGCGCGGCGGGAAAGCAGCAGCTCGCGCACGGCAGCAGGGCGCGGGTCGGTGATCGCCAGGATCGGCGTGGCGACCTCAAGGAACGCCAGCACGATCGAGCACGTGCGGGCATGGACGAATGACAGGTGCTTCGCCGCGAGCGCGACGGCGCCGTACTGGCGCGTAACCAGGTTCTGCGCCCGGATCTGGGTCGCCACCAGGCCATACAGCGAGCTGGTCGAGTGTGCCGCCAGCTTGGGCACGTCGGTTGTACCGGACGTGTGCGTGACCACGGCCCACTCGTCGTCACCGCGCGGACGGGGCTGATGCGCGGCTCGCTCGCCAGTGGGCGCCGCCCAGCTGGTGTCCGCGGTCGCGCCGTCATCGCCGCCGCCCGGCGTCAGATACAGGACGCGCTTGGCGATACCGGCGATCGCGTACCGCTGGCCGTACAGGCGTCCGGCGGCGACCGCATCGATCGCCACGTACGGTGTGTCAAGCCGGGCCAGGCACTCGACGACTTCGGCGGGCTCGATGCCGGCCGACAGCAGCACGGGCAGCGCGCCGATCCGGCTGACTCCGCAAGCCAGCGCCTGCACCTCGATGTGGTTGCGCTGCACGACCGCGACAACGTCGCCCGCCCGGACACCCGCGGCCCAGAACCGGTCAGCGTAGTCGTGCACGGCGGCCGCGAACCCGGCGATGTCGGCGACAGGCCGGCCGTAGGCGGTCCACGGCAGGTCACTGAGGAAGGCAGTGGCGCCGTGCTTCTGCGCGGCGAGTTCGGGTAATTCCCCCAGCGGCGCGGTCACGGTGTCACTCATGTCAGCTCATCTCCCATTTTTCATTCAGTTCTGCCAGCTCATCGGGTGCTGGCGCGGCGGGCGGCGTACGGGGTCACAGGCCGGAACGGATCTCCCACAACCGTGGGAAGAATCTGGTGGCGCTGGTGGCCTGCAGATAGGCGACGCCCATCGACCCGCCAGTGCCTGGCTTGTAGCCGATGATTCTTTCGGCCATCAGAGCGTGGCCGTGCCGCCAGCGTGCGATGCCATGGTCGTGGTCGAGCATCGCGTCAATCAGCGCGCTGAGCTGCGGATCGGTGTCTGTGTTGACCACCACGACTAGGTCAGGCCGCCCGCGGCGGACAAGCAGAGCCTCAAAAGCATCGAGCAGGGACGGCTCGGCGAAGCGTGCCTCCAGCCGCAGCCGCTCGGCCGGGATCAGCTTCTCGCTGTCCAGGTACCGCGCGTCCTTGAGTCCGGACAGGAATTCGATCTCCCGAAACTGCACGGACTCGAACGCGCTCGATGTCCCGAGCTGCGCCCGAAGCTTTCCGAAGCTGCCGGGGCTGATTGTCTCGATGGCGCGCAGGTGGCAGATGAGGACGTCTTCACCGCGGGCTACCCGGCTGAGCCGGTAGCAAGCCTCTGGCAGGTCGTCGGTGTCGAGCGCGTCCCTCGCGAGGCCTAACTCGTGCAGGATGACGGTGAACCACAGCTCCGTGATCTGGTGCGCTGCGACGAAGAAGCGGCCGTCTGGGGCGCCGGCGATCTCTTGCTGCATGACCCGGAGTTCCTCGGTCCTGATCAGCTCGCCGTATGTCATGGTCGCGATGTCCCGCACCGGCATCCCAACCTCCACGCTTTATGACCTTTCATAGAGCTGCCAGGTCGGCGCCCGGCGCACGCCGCACCACTTCGCGATCAGGCCCGCGAGGGCAATCGTAGGAACGGGCTGAGCCGAAAGACGATAGCCAGGCGCGTACTCACTGGAGGGGCCTCGAATGGCTACCTCGGCGCGCCAGATGGCGCAGCGGGCCGGCCATGCCTGGACAGCCGAACCTGATTCATCGGCCCATTTATCGGCACAGTGGGCGGGCCCGCGGCCAATGACCAGCCGGCTGCACGGGGCCGAACCTGATCGTGCCACAGCACGCGCTACCGGTAGTCGACAATGCCCTTCTGCAGGACCAGCGCGACGGCGGCGGTGCGGTTAGGGCAGTTGAGTTTCGCCAGAACGCACGCGACGTGGCGCTTCGCACCATGCTCGGACACCCGTAGCTGCCTGGCGATCTCCTTGTTGCTACGCCCGTCGACCATCAGCGTCAGCACCTGCAGCTCCCGCGCGGTGAGCAGGAACGGGCGCTCGGACTCCGTCGCGCGCAACCTGCTGACCAGCCCTCGCGCCAGCATCGTCGGCATCGGCGTCTGCCCCTGGCTCAGCTGGCGCAGCGTGTCCGCGAGCGTCGCCGTGGTCAGCCCTGACTCAAGGATGTAACCGTCGGCCGGCAGCGATACTGCCTGGGTTATGACGTCGCGGTCGGAGACGTCATAGTCACGCAGCAGCACCAAGGTCCTGACCTTGCCACGGGCGGCGGCCTCGGCGATCGCACCATAGTCGGCATCTGACAGGGGCGGCGATGTCAGCATGACAGCGACCGCGCCGGAGGCCAGTAAGTCCAGGGTGGTGGCCGGATCGGAGCGCTCATGGATGCCGCCGACCTCGGGCAGCGTGGCGAGCATCGCGCAGAGCCCCGAGCGGACGACCTCGCTCGCGACGACGATCAGCACCCGCGCGGCCTGGTCGGCTGCGGACTCCGGCTCCGACGTCCCGACGTGGGCCAGATTCTGTAATTGGACCGTCGGCATGGCCTCAGAATCACCTCCGCAGTCAACAAGACGCCGAAGCAGCCTGGTTCGTCTCGTTGTGCGCATTTTTCGCCCGGCGCGCGCTGTTGTCATGACGCCTATTTGGACGGCTCGACAACGGCGTCATGGTCGGCATCCGGATTGATGGCTCATGCCGCTGCGCTTCATCCGGCCAGGCTTCGTGCCCCAGTGTCGAACCACGGTACCGGCTTGTTACTCGGGCCGAGAGATCGAAAACACCCGGATGGCCCTGGTGCTCTTCAGGTAGGGAGTGCCCTCCGTGTAACCGGTGCCTGCCCGGTCGCCGAGCATCCGGACGGCGAGCCGGTAATGCGTCTGGCGCCACTGCAGGAGCGTCGATTCGAAGCGCTGCATCGCGGCGATGAGTTCGGCGTGCGAGCCAGGCGTGAGCCAGTCGCCGTGTGCCGCCGCGACCAGGTCATCGAGGTTGGCCTGCCCGTCGATCAATCGTTCCCGCACATCGGGTACGGACAGGTAACCCGGCGAGTTCAGCCGCGATCGCTCCGGGCGCGCGCACAGTGACTCCACGATCTTGTAGTTCCGCGACTGGATCGCGCTCGCGCCTTCTGTGTACTGACGAAACGTCTGGAACGATTCCACCTGCATGGTCGCCATCAGGGAAAACGCCCGTGCGGTCTCGCTGAGCGACCGCTCAGCCGCAGCTACCGCCGCCGTGGCGACGGCCGGCTCGCGATCCCCGAGCGCCGCGATGGCTGTCCTCATGCGCACGGCGAGCAGCGCGAACGTCGTCTCGAACGCCTGGAGCACCCGGATGAACATGTACTCGTCGTGCGCTATCCAGACCGGTAACATGCTCAGCCGCAAAGTCCGTCGGTCAGCCGCTGTCATGTCGGCGGCTACGGCGGCGAGGAGCCGCCGGGCCGCTGCGGTCGAATCCTGGCTAGGCTCAGTTGGCGCCGACGGTACCGCCGTCGATGCCGCCTGCGTCAGGCCGAGCCGATCGAGGACCGACTGGACGACGCGCGATGCCAGCCGGAGCCGTTTCATCGTCGTCTGCGCGTCCGGCCGCATGCGCGGCATCAGGTCACAATGCCCGTCAAGGACATCGAGCTCGAACCGCATCGTGTCGGCGATCAGGTGCGCTAAGAGCCGATCGTGCTGCCGCTGCGACTCGCCGTCCGCATCGATCAGCGGGCTGTCAGGGCCAAGCAGCGGCAGGAGGCTAAGCGCCAGGTATGTGCGGTAGTCGTAGCGCTCATCTCGCTTGTCGAGCGCGACTTCAAGAAAGCGGGTGAGCAGGCCCGACGCATCGCCGGCGCCAGGGATCTCGGCTAGCCGCAGCCGGACGTCATGCAGTGCCTCCAGCAGTTCCTTCGCCACGAAATGCTTACCGGCACGCTGGTATGCGTCCACTACGACGTCATACGGGAACGTTTCCGCTGCGGGGATCGATAGCCAGGAGGACAGCTCTCGCACGGACCTCAACTCGGGCATTCGATCTCACATCCCGGATCGGTGAGAGGATCGGGAAGGCCCGCTCCGTGGTCTCCGTGGCGCCGCCAGGTGTCCAGCAGACCCAAGTCAACGCCCGCACTGGGCTATCTACCAGGGCAAGTTGGGCACCTCGTTCGGGCTGGCCGACCGGCCACATCGGGCGCGCCAGGTAGCGGCTCCCGCGAGTGGGAAGGCGCTGTGATAACCGGTCGCGCGAGCTAACCCTCGCCTAGCGATAGCCGGTCCTCGTACACCCGGGTGGCGAGGTCCAGTTTGGTATAGGTGGGGCGCCCGGCGTGCCGGTATTTCTGCTTGACCCGCTCAAGGTAAACCTTGGCGGTGGCCGGCCGGACGCCCGCCTGACGAGCGGCGGCAGCGAGAGTCATGCCAGAGGCATAGGCGAGGAGGACAGCCCGCTCCTGCGGCGCGAGGTGCGGTCGGCCGGCAGCGGTGCCGGCCGCGGTGCCGGCCGCGGTGCCGGCCGCGG
>Ga0209415_10004895_pt1 | contig 24358 bp, 20 predicted proteins | sample PeaSoiSIISIP2007_FD_187696 | JGI IMG/M metagenome (GOLD analysis project Ga0209415, IMG submission 187696) | Peat soil microbial communities from Weissenstadt, Germany - SII-SIP-2007 (SPAdes) (version 2) | ecosystem: Environmental > Terrestrial > Soil > Wetlands > Peat | place: Germany... | reverse complement strand
CTCAGATTCTGGTGTCCTGCGCGTCCGCCCGAAACCGGCGTGGGAAACCAACGGAGAATACCGCTCACGTCCGAGTTCGAAACTGCGAGCGGACAGGGCGGCGAATGATGATTCCTGGACGCGGCTCGGCGGACCGCGTGGTTACACCGCCGATGCGATGCTCCGTATGTCCTCGAAAACACGCCTGATTTCAGGAGGCGGTGCGAGGCAAAGAGTTCGATACGTGTCAATGAAGGGGAGCTGTGAAATCAGGGAGTTAGCTGCCTGGCTGGCTCCCTGATTTTGCTTTGGGGCGTTTTCGGGGCGTATCTTTGGGCAAGAGGTCACGGGTCACGCCGGGTCTTCGTCGGCAGCGACGCCACAGCGAACGCACGCCACGGCCGCAAGCCCGAACCGGGGCAGACGTGGGTTGCAGGTCGGCCGGCGCGGCGCAGAACGGATGCGATTCGAGATGGGACCCGGAACCCAGAACGGCCGGCCGGGGTGCCCTGACGGCCTGATAACGTCCTTGAGCTAAACCGCTGCGCGGTGGGGCGTTACGTCACCCAGGCCGCTTGTCCTGGCTATCCCCTGGCGGCGCACCGGGGGCACATCGGGGAGAGGTACTTTTCTTTCCGCCGAGCCGAGCGCAGGATAGGGAAAAGTCACCAGGGGAAAATCATCCAATGCCTGCACCCATCGAATTCTGGTTCGACTTCAGTTCGGGCTATGCCTATTTCGCCGCCCAGGAGATCGACGCCCTAGCCCAACGCCACGGCCGCACGGTGCTGTGGCGGCCCTTCATGCTGGGCGCGGCGTTCAAGGTCACAGGTGCCCAGGGATTATCGCGCACCCCCATGAAGGGCGACTATGCCCGCCATGACTGGGCGCGCATCGCCCGGCTGAGAAAATTGCCGCTGGTCTTCCACCCGGAACATCCGATCACCCAGCTGCCCGCCACTCGCGCCTATTACTGGATCGAACGCGAGCAGCCCGAGCAGGCCCACGCCTTCGCCCGCGCCGCCTTCAACGCCTATTTCGGCGATGGCCGCGACCTGCGTGACCCCGAAATAGTGGCCGAACTGGTTCAACCACTGGGCATCGACAGCGAGCAATTGCTGTTCGGCATGACCGCGCCGAGCATCAAGGACCGCGCCAAGGCCATGTCCGATCAGGCCCTGGCCAAGAACGTCTTCGGCTCGCCGTTGATCATCGCCGATGGCGAACCGTTCTGGGGTTGGGACCGCCTGCCCATGCTGGACCAGTGGCTGAGCACCGGCGGCTGGTAATGTAGCCGCCTCCCCCGCAGCTCGAACGCCCGGCGGAGACCCATGCGGCAAGCGCGGACTTCCTGGCTGAAGGAGAGCCGCACCATCAATAGCTCAGCGCCGTCAGCTCTTTCCCCACCGCCTTGCCGAGCGCGGCGACACCGACGTTGTAGTCGTTGACGGCGCGAAAGTAGTCCGAGCTGGCTTCCGTGTAGGCGCCGAGACCCTTGAACAGCTCCTCCGCCTCACCGATCGCCAGGTCGAAGTTGCTCACCGTGAGAATCAAGAGCGCGCGGCCGGCCTTGCGGCCTTCTTCCATCGCCTGCATGGTGTCGCGGGCCTGCAGCACGTCGGAATAGGCGCGCCGGATGTCGAGTTGGAGGCCGGAGGCGGCATCGCGCCCCAAGGCCTGCAGGCGATCGAGCTCGGCTTGCGCCTGCGCCACCTTGGCGCTGGTGGTCAGGAAGTTCAAATCCCAACGCATGCCCAAGAAAGCGAGCGGCCGGGCGTAGTTGAAGTCGTCCGACGCGAACGGATTCGTCTGATCGGTACGGTTGCCGGCGCGTGCGAACTGAAAGCCGGTGCCGACGAAGACGTTCGGATAGTAGTCCGACCGCTCCATGTCCACCTTGGCCGTTTGCGCGGCGATGCCCGTCGTGAGCTGGCGGACCTCCGGGCGGCGGCTCGGTCCCTCGGACAGATAGACCTCGAGCGGTTCGATGCTGGCGGCAACCGGTTCCAGCTTACGATCCGCAATGTCGAACTCGCTCTCGGGAGCCACGCCGACGGCGCGCGCCAGGGCACTGCGCGTCAACCCCATCGAGGCGTCGACCTCGATCACGCCCTTGGCGAACTTCGCGCGTCCCGTCTTGAGCTTCATGAGATCGATCTCGGTGACGGCGCTGGAGCCGCCGTCGAGCCGCTCCTGCGTCTTCTTGATCGCTTTGTCCATGGTGTCGAGCATGTCGTGCAGTACGCCGGAGAGTTGCCGGGTCAGCAGCAGACTGTAGTACAGCTGCTTCGTGCTCAGCACGACTTCCGCGCGCCTGCTGTCGCTGCGCGCCTGCTCGCTCTCCAAGCCCTCCTGCGCCGCCCGCAGGGCCGCGTCGAGCTTTCCGAACGTCCACAGCGGAATATCGATGTTCAACTCCATGCGGGTGAACGGTCCGAGTCCGTTGAAGACGTTGTCTTTGTTGTCCGGCGAGGAGACCGCGTTGCCGCGCGCCCGATTCACGAGGCCCAGCACCTGTGTGTATTCCGTCTGCCCGTACCGGCCGGCGCCGGCCTCCGCCAAACGCGCGCGCGCCCCGGCCAAGTCGGCCGCCGCAGCTTCCAGGTCACCGCTGTTGTCGAGCGCGCGGTGAATGCAGTCCGCCAGCGTGTACGTTGGTGCGGCAGCCGCCGGCGGCGGCGCACTGCCGATCAGCCACAGCAGACCCACGACCAAAGGACGCGTTCTCATCACAACCTCCGTTCTCAAGTCGGCGAAGGGAACCCATCGCCCTATCCGTGCATCTGATGCGTCATATAGAGCCGCCGATCGATAGTGAAGGGCAAACCGGGCTTCCTAAATGAAACGGAATCTGCTTCAAGAGCGAGTGAAAATGGCGGATGGCTGGGCGGCATGACGAAGTACGCAAACCTCAGCGCTCTTGCAGCTCTTCCGGCGGTGTCCGCGGCGCCGCCGGCTGCGCCCGGCATCGACCTCGCCCCTGCCCTGCGCATCGACGCGTTACGCAAGCGTTACGGCGCGATCGAAGCGGTCGCCGGCTTGAGCTTCGAGATCAAGGCCGGTGAGATCTTCGGCCTGCTGGGACCGAACGGCGCCGGCAAGACGACGACGATCTCCGTGATCGCCACCCAGCTGCGTCCCACCTCCGGCGACGCCATGGTCTTCGGTCACAGCGTGCGCACCGACGTCGCCGCCGTGCGCCGCATGATCGGCGTGGTACCCCAGGAAATCGCCCTCTATCCGATGCTGACGGCGGCGGAGAACATCCGCTTCTTTGGCCGCATGTACGAAGTCCACAAAGTGGAGCTGGAGCGGCGCATCGATGAGCTCCTGCAGCTCGTGGGCTTGGAGGGTCGCCGCGAGGACTACGTCAAGACGTTCTCCGGCGGCATGAAACGCCGGCTGAACCTGGCCGTGGGGCTCATCCATCGGCCGCGCTTGGTCTTGCTGGATGAACCGACCGTGGGCGTCGACCCGCACTCGCGCGAGCACATTTTTCAGATCGTCCGGCGATTGCGCGATGAAGGCACGACGCTGCTGTATACGACGCACTACATGGAAGAGGCCGAGCGGCTGTGCGATCGCCTCGCCATCATGGATGAAGGCAAGATCATCGCCATGGGCACCCTGGATGACTTGACCGCACAGGTGGGCTGCGCCGAGGTCATCGAGGTGCGCGGCCTGCCGCCTACCGCCGACCTGAGCCGCCTGCAAACCGCCGCCGGCGTCTGCCGCATCGAAACCCACGACGGCGCGACGCGGTTGTTCGTCTCGCACGCCGTCCGTGCGTTGGGGCCGTTGCAACAAGCGGTGAGCCGCTACGGCGACCGCGTGACCGTCGAGATCACCCCGCTGAGCCTCGAAAGCCTCTTCCTCCAGCTGACCGGCAAGGAGCTGCGCGACTGACATGCGCGGCCGCGTCGCCGGGGTCTGCTTAGGCATCATCGCGCTCGCACCGATCGTCAGGGCATCGGCGGCGACGCCGTTGGAGTATACGCGCACGACGCTCGAACATGCCCGCACCATCGTCGACAGCGACCGCACGCACAATGACAAACTGGCGGCGCTGTCCGTCGTGCTCCAAGATTTCCTCGACACCGACACGATGGGCCAGGACGCCCTGGGCACGCACTGGTCGAGCTTCACGGCAGCGCAGCAGAAGGAGTTTCTGGCGCTCTTCCGCAAGCTCTTCCAGCGCACCTACGTGCAGAAGCTGTTGCTCTTCGAGAAGCCGGATTTCGCCTACGTCGGCGAGGAGCGTACCGACGCGACGGCGCGCGTCGACACCAAGATCATCACGCCGCGCGATGAGTTCGCGGTGACCTATCAGCTGCGCCCGGCGGGGGACCACTGGCTGGCCACCGACATCAAGATCGAGGACCTCAGCTTGACGGCCAACTTCCGCCGCCAGCTCGACCGCCTGCTCTCCAAAACGCCCCCCGCGGACCTCTTGGACCGCATGCGGCACAAGTACGGCAAAGACGGGAATGGCGGCGAGGACGAGCTGTGAGGCTGTTGCGGATCATGCTGAAGGACCTGCGGCTGATCACCCGCGATCGCTCCGCCGTGGTGTTTCTGCTGCTCGTGCCGATCGTCGTCATCTTCGTCGTCGCCACCACGCAGTCCGAGGAAGGCAGCGAGAGCATCCTGTTTCCCGTCGTGAACGAAGACCAGGGTCCGGTCGCCAATGCGCTCATCAAGGTGTTCCGCAAGCATCTCGACGTGCGCGAAGTCGACCGCGCCACCGCCGAACGGTTGGTCGCCGTCGAGAACAAGGCGCCGGCGCTGCTCGTGCTGCCCGCGGGCATGAGCAAGCGCTACCTCACCGAAAAGCCGTCGACCATCGAGCTGCTGACCGATCCGGCGCAGTGGACGGAGCTGCAGGCGATCAAGGTGATCATGCTGCTCGCGGACCGCGAGGCGTCGTCGCTCGGCGATCCATTCTCCGAAGAGTTGCTGAAGCTCGACGAGCGCAATCTCACCGGCAAGCGCCTGAAGTTCACGTCGCTCGAGCAGAACGTGCCGGGGTTCAGCGTGATGTTTGTGCTGTTGAGCTTGGTGTTCAGCGTGTCGTTCGGGCTGCGTGACGAAGAAGCGTGGGGCACGAGCAGCCGCCTCGCCATGACGCCGGTCTCGCAAACGGCGGTGCTCGGCGGCAAGCTGCTGGCGCGGCTCATCGTCGGCACGTTGCAGCTGCTGATCCTGTTGTTGTTCGGGCATCTCACCTACGGCCTGTCGCTCGGCCATTCTCCCGTCGCGCTGCTGATCGTCGCCACCGCCATCGTCTTTTCGATGGCCTGCTTCAGCGTCATCGTCGCCGCCGTCGCGCGCACGCGCGAGCAGATCATCCCGGTCGGCCTGTCCGCGGTCTTCATCCTCGCCGCGTTGGGCGGCTGCTGGTGGCCGTTCTTCGAGCAGCCAAAGTGGATGCAAGTCATCGCGCAGGGTGTGATGACGACGTGGTCGATGTTCGCCATCCACGACGTCATGCTACGCGACAAGACGCTGCTGGAAGTCGCGCCCAAGCTGCTGCTGCTGACGGCCTATGGGCTCGTGTCGTTCGGGATCGGGTTGCGGCTGTTTCGTTACGCTGAGAACTGACTCTTCATTTCTCGTGCGTCTGCGGTCACCCTTCGCCAAGCAGCCGCAGCAGGCGCCGCGCATCGATGACCGCCTGCGCCTCGGCGTCGTTGTTGAAATAGGCGAACCCCGTTCGTCCGGCCGCGGCTTGTGCCCGCAGCCACGCGGCGCACGCCTGCAGCGTCGCGCTTGCATAGGCGCCGCTGTACCAGAGACCGGTGCCGTGAAAGCGCACGTAGGCGACGCGTCCGACGGCGACGCGCGGCACGTCGATGCCGTGCATGTCGTGCACGCACAGCGACGCGCCTCGCTCGTCGAGCGCGGTAAACACTTCATCATTGAGCCAGCTGGGCTCGCGGAACTCGAACACGTGCACCAGATCGGGCGGTAGTATCGCCAGAAACTCCTTGAGCCGGTCGAGATTGCACCGCCAATGCGGCGGCAGCTGGTAGAGCAGCGGACCGAGGTGCGCACCGAGTCCCTTGATCGTCGTCACGAATCGTTGCAGCGGCTCCGCGGGCTGCTTCAGCTTCTTCATGTGCGTGATGAACCGGTTGACCTTCACGGCGTACAGAAACCCCTCCGGCGCCTGCGCCGCCCATTGCGCGACGGCCGCTGCTGTGGGCAGCTTGTAGAAGCTGTTGTTGATCTCGACCGTATCGAAGCTGTCCGCGTAGTACGCAAACCACTCCGCGGCGCGCAGATCCTCGGGGTAGAAGCGTCCGCGCCAGTGCGGATAGCTCCAGCCGGAGCAGCCGACACGAATCGGAGCAAGGTGCGCCGCCGCCATCACTGGATGAGAGTACTCCGTTTGATCCCCTTTTGCCGACGTATCGTACGTGGGCGTCGCCGGCAGCCGCGACCGCAGCCTCGCCGACGCCCCAGATTTGAACTACTCGATGGCCGCCGAAATCCTCTTCCTGATCGAAACGCTGGAAAAACCCACGTAGGACCCGCGCCTGACGCAGCTGAAAAACGCCGAGGCGGCGGCCAACTCTTGGTAGGTCTCGACGTTCGCCGACGCAGACCCCAACGGACTTTCAGCCGGAAGGGCTTCGTCTCTTCAGCCGTGCGTTTCAATCCACAGTGATGCAATCGAGTGAAATGATGGTGGAGCAGGCATCCCTGCCTGCTCTCCTCAGCGGTGGCGCCGCGAATTGCGGCAAGCTGTCAGAGCGGCGGGCAGGGACGCCCGCCCCACTGAGGAGACGGATCCGAAAACAACTCCCTTTGCTCCTCCTTGGTAAGGAGGGGAATCGAAACGGAACGCCCGCTCTTCTTGGTGTTATTGGTGTCTTCGTGATCGATTTATTTTGTCAGACTACGCCAGGTTTCACGCACCGACCGCAAACACCGTGACCGGATGCGTGAATCCTTTCAACGTCACCGGCTCGCGCTTGTCGAACCGGTAGGCGTGACCGTTCTCGCTGCTCAACCCGACCGTGCGTTGGTCGGCGAGGATCTCACCGGAGTCCGCCAACGCGCAGAGGCGGGCTGCGAGATTCACCGGCGGGCCGACGGCGGCGTACTCGAGACGCCGCTCGCCGCCGATCGCACCCACCGTCACATAGCCGCTCGCAATCCCGATTCCCAAGCCCAGGTCGAGCCCCAACTTCTGCCACCGCGAGAGCACTTGCCCGCCGCGCTCCCGCATCTGGAGTGCCATGCCGACGGCACGCGGGGCGTGGTCCGTGCACAAAATCGGGGCGCCGACGAGCGTCAGAATGCCATCACCTGCGAAGTCCTTGATCGTGCCGCCGCACTCGGTCACCGCTTCGCCGATGGCGTCGTAGTACTCTTGCAAGAGCTGCATCACCTCCTCCGGAGCCGCGGTTTCGGAGAACGCCGTGAACCCGCGCAAGTCGCAGGCCACTACCGACAGCTGGACGCGGCTTTGTTGCGTGGCATTCAGGAGCCCGCGCTCCCGCACCAGGCGCGCAACTTCGGGCGACAGAAAGCGCGCCAGGAACTGGCCGCGCTGGCCTTGCATGACGTGGTAGTGCACGGCGCCCGCCAGGAAGATCAGCTCGCCGATGGCGGTGGTCACGGGCCGCACGACGTCGGGGACGAACAGCCCGGATATCAAAAAGGGCGTCGCCGCCCCGAAGGCCGTGAGGCGCACGCGCTCCGAATGGTCGGGATCGGCGCGCAGGAGTTGGATAATCGACACGAACGAAATGATGATCGAACCGTAGATCGGTATCGCGAACAGATAGTACGCCGGCTCCAACAGTTGCATGCTTTTGAACGCTTTGCCCTGCAGCTCGGGCATCGCGACGCCCAGCAGTCCATACAGAACCGCCAGCGCTTGCGACACGCGCAGCAACCGCTCGCCGCTCTGCGGCCGTGCCCGAGCCGAGCCTTCGGTCCGTCGAATCCGCAGCAGCCACTCGTACGCCGTCACGAAGCATGCGGCTTCTGTCACACCGAAGGTCCGTCCCCAGAACCGCGGGTCGTGTTGCAGCCAACCGGCGTGAAACGGCACGTTGAGCATCAGGGCGAAACCCACGCAGCTCAGAAAGACGGCGAGCGCCCGGCTCGTAGGCGACTGCGGATCAGCGCCGACGAAGGCGAGACCCATTCCGAGCGCGAACAGCCCGACGACGAGATCGGCGGTGTCCATCAGTCAGCCAGCAGCGCGAACAACAGGACGAGGAGGCCGGCTTGGATGGCCCAGCCGATGGCGCATACCGCCAGCGCGCGCCACGTGCTCGTGTAGTCCAGCGCCTGCCGCACCGCGATCACCATCGCCACAAGCATCCACAACGACGCGGTCGCCAACACCACGTCGCGCAGCGGCGTGAGGATCGCCAGGACGCGGATGAGCCCCGGCGAGCTGGAGAAACCAATGGTGCGCAGCAGCTCACCCAGATCGGCTTGCGTTTGCGGCTCAGCGAGGAAGCGCGTGCCGATGAAATACGTCATGTAGGCCCAGATATACCAGGCGAGCAAAGACCCGAGCGTGGCGATCACGATGCCGGCGACGCCGCCCGTGCTGACCGTGCCGATGCCCGCTGCCAGACTTGACAGCACGACCACCGCCGTCGCCTGGCCCATCGTCTGCTTATCGGCCTCCACCTCTTCGTAGAGGTCGACATCCAACTTCGCGGCGCGCAGCATCCGACTGGTCAGCGTATTCACGGCCCCTCCCCCACCACGTCGAGTGTACCGCGCGACGCTACGCAGGCGCGCGCCCTGGGTCAAGCGGAACGGCTGACGCTCACGCACCATCGCAGCTACCCCGCAGCCGCCTTGACAGGGCGAATGCGCGTGGGTTATCCGCAATCAACCGTGCTGCCGACGTGAGAAAGGAGCCTTCGGGTGATGTCGTCCGACGATGACCTTCGGCGCGCGGTGCGCCGCCTGGAAGATCGCGAAGCCATCCGCGATCTGCATACGCGCTACTGCTTCATCCAAGACCGCGGCCACGAAAGCCATGCGGAGGAGGACGTGCAGGCCTTCCTCGCGCTGTGTCATCCGGACATCGTCTGGGACAACAGCCCGGACGGCTCACGCGCCCACCGCGGGCACGCCGCGCTCGCGGCCTACCTGCGCCAGCTGTGGGCGCGCTTCGACAGCTGCATGCACTTCGTCCACAACCTGCTCGTCACCTTCGACTCCGACGAACGCGCCCGCGGCCGCTCGAGCTTCGAGGCGGTGGGCGACATCGCCGGCGAGGCCTTCGTCGCCGCCGGCTACTATGAAGACGAATACGTCCGCAGCGCCGCCGGCTGGCAGTTCCTGCTGCACCGCGAGGTGCCGTTCTTCTTCGTGAAGAGCGCCGAAGGCTGGGCCGGTCCCAAGCCGCAGATCATGCGGGAGTGGTCGCGGAAGGGCTGAGTGTTCGTGAACCCAGACAACAGACGACAGATGACAGACTGCAGACTCAGACGCATGCCAGCGTTGACGATCAGTCCGTAATCTGTTGTCTGCAATCTGTTGTCTGTTGTCTGTCGTCTGATCAGGCCGGCTGCGGCAGCGGCTGCATACTCCATTCCGCCAGCGCCGTTTGCCAACGGCTGCGCGCAGCGCGGAACTCGCGGCGGGCGTCTCGCAGCTCGGCACGCATGCGCTCGAGCTGCTCGCGTGATTGGGTACGCCACGAGGCGCGGGCCTGCGCCCAATCGCGCTCCAGGCTGCCGAGCCGCGCCGCGGCGCGGTGCACTGCGATGGACACCTCCGCAATCCGCTCGCGCATCTGCGCAACGGCGTGATCGGACCGGTCGCGCCAACGTTCCAGCAACCGCTGGGCGTCGCACTGGAGCTGCGCCGCCACGATCCGCTCGCGCGGCGCGCGGCGCAGGTTCCACGCCCACCCGACGGCGGCCATTCCGCGGATCAACCACTTCGTCGGATCCCACTGATGCCGCCGCACGCCGTTGCGGTAGTCGGCGGCAAAGCGGTGGTGAAAGTTGTGATAGCCCTCACCGAACGTCAGCAGCGCGGTCACGACGCTGTCGCGCGCCGAGACGGTCCGCGTGTACGGCCGCTTGCCGAGCGTGTGCGCCAGCGAATTTACCAGGAAGGTGCAGTGATGCCCGACGACGGCGCGGATCAAACCTCCCCACAGCAAGCAGCCCCATGGGTGGCCGATCGCAAAGCCGAATGCCAACGGCACGCCGAAGCTCACCGCGATCGCGAGCGGCATGTAGAAGCGATGCTGCCAGCGGACCCATGGATCGGCCAGCAAGTCGGGAACGTTGCCGAAGCGCGGCGCCTTGTGATCGTTGACCATCAGCCAGCCGATGTGCGCCCAGAGGAATCCGCGCCGGATGTTGTACGGATCGTCCTCGTGATCGATGTTCTGATGGTGGCGCCGGTGATCGGACGCCCACGACAGCACCGAGTGCTGTAACGCTCCCGCACCGGCGATCAAATAAAAGACCTTGACGAAGCGACGGCAGTCGTAGGCGCGGTGCGCGAACAGACGATGGTAGCCGGCGGTGATGCTGAGATTGGTGGCCGCCAAGCCGACGACGAAGCAACTCACCTCCACAAGGCTGACGCCGCGCATGTAGACGTGCATAACCGCCCAAATCAGGGCCAACGGAGGGCTCAGCGTTAGAAACATAGCCGTCACCCAATTGATCCTTCGTATCACTCTCGCACCTCACTGCCGCTTTTGGATTTCGTATTCGTAGCATACTCGCCGCGCCTTCACACCCCCCGCTCCGGGCGCAGCAGCGTGAAACCTGCTTCCGTGAGTGCCCGCTCGATCTCGGCGATGTGGTCGCGGCCGCGCGTTTCCAAATCGAGGGTCACCGAGGCCTGCGTCAACGCCAGGCCCGGCTGCGCGCGCTCGTGGCGGATCTGGTGAATGTTGGCGCGCCGGGCCGCAATGCACGCCACCAGGCGCTGCAACTCGCCCGGACGATCCGCCAGCAATGTCGTAAAGCGGAACAAGCGCCCCTGTTGGGCGAGGCCGAGGTTGATGATGCGGTCAAGCAGGTTGATGTCGATGTTGCCGCCGGAGACGATGACCACAACCTTCGAACCGGCGTCGCCGATCCGTCCGCTCAAACACGCGGCCAGCCCGACGGCGCCAGCGCCCTCGACCACCGCCTTCGCCCGTTCGAGCAACAGCAGCACTGCCGCGGCGATTTCCGCGTCACTGACTTCGACGCTCGCATCGACTCCAGCGCGGATGATGTCGAACGGCAACGCGCCGATCGACCGCGTTGCCAGACCATCGGCAATCGTATCGACGCCCGCCAGCTCGACGCGCGTGCCGCCGCGCAGACTCGGCGCCAGCGACGATGCGCCGGCCGCTTGCACGCCAACGATGCGGGCACGGCAGCCGGCGCCGCGCAGCGCCGCAATCATACCGGCCAACAAGCCGCCCCCGCCGACCGGCACCACGACCGTATCGACGTCGGGCAGCTGCTCGAGCAGCTCCAAGCCGAGTGTCCCCTGCCCTGCGATGACGGCCGCATCGTCGAACGCGTGTACGAACGTCGCCTGTGTCTCCGCCGCCAGCGCCGCCGCCTGTGCGCATGCCTCGCTGTAATCGCGGCCGGCGAGCACGACGCGCGCCCCGTAACCGGCCGTCGCTTCGACCTTGCTGAAGGCCGCCGTCTCCGGCATCACCACCGTCGCGGGTACGCCCGCGATCTGCGCCGCATACGCCACGCCTTGCGCGTGATTGCCCGCCGATGCGGTAATCACGCCGCGGGCCCGTGCGGCCGTATCCAGCTGTTGAATCTTGTTCAAGGCGCCGCGCACCTTGAACGAGCCGGTCTTTTGCAGGTTCTCGAGCTTCAGATAAATCTGTCTGCCGCACAGGCCGCTGAAGGTCGTGCTGAGATCGAGGGGTGTCGTCTTGACGATGCCGACGGCGCGCTGGCGCGCGGCGCGGATCTGTTCGATGCGAATGAGGGTGTCGCCGGCCAAGATCGCGTGAGCCTACGCAGCGGCCGCGCCGGAATCAAGAACCCGTGTAGGGCCGGCTGTGCCGGTCACCGTTGGCAACGGGCGATGCGGCTACGTCGAGGATCGGCCGGCACAGCCGGCCCTACGCAATTTGTCGGCGATCCCGCCAGAGCAAAGGAACCCACAGAATTGTCCATTCCGCACCGCGAGATCAGCCTCCTAACGCACACCTGGCGTCGCGAGCGCTTGCACGGAACAACGTCCTCAGGGCATTGTAAGTCGCACGCAGCAACGGAGAGGCAACCATGCACGACCTGGTGATTCGGCACGGGACGGTGGTCGACGGGACGGGACGGCCGCGCTTCACAGGCGACGTCGCCGTCGACAATGGCACGATCGCCGCCGTAGGCGACGTGACGCAACGCGGCCGTCGCGAGATCGACACCAAAGATCTGCTCGTCACCCCCGGTTGGGTCGACGTGCACACGCACTACGACGGCCAAGTCACCTGGGACCCGGTACTGGCGCCGTCGTGTTGGAACGGCGTGACGACGCTGGTGATGGGCAACTGCGGCGTCGGCTTCGCCCCGGTGCGTCCGGGCCAAGAGGATTTCCTCATCGAGCTGATGGAAGGCGTCGAAGACATCCCGGGCACCGCACTGCACGAAGGCATCGACTGGCGTTGGGAGTCGTTCCCCGAGTATCTGGATGCGCTCGCCCAGATGCCGCGTGTCCTCGACGTCGCCGCGCAGGTGCCGCACTGCGCGCTGCGTGCGTACGTCCTCGGCGAGCGTGCCCATGATCTGGATCTCAGCGACGACGAGATTGCCGAGATGGCACGCCTGACGACGGAAGCGTTGCGCGCCGGCGCCGTTGGTTTCACGACGTCACGGACGATCTTGCACCGCTCGCGGCACGGGCTCGTGCCCGGAACGCATTCAAAGCCGGAGGAGCTGTTGGCCATCGGCGGCGCACTCGGCGCGGCCGGCCATGGCGTTTTCGAAATGGTGTCGGACCTGCAAGGGCAGGAACCCGATCTGTCGTGGATGAAAGAATTCTGTCGCCGCACCGGCCGCGTGCTGACGTTTGCGCTGGCGCAGTCGCCGATTCAACCGCACGCGTGGCACGAGACGCTGGCGCGCATCGATGAGCTCGGCTCGCAAGGTTTGCATATCGTGCCGCAGGTGCCGTGCCGGCCGACGGGTATGCTCTACGGCTTGCAGAGCTCGCTGCATCCGTTCATCACACACCCGACCTATCGGGACGAGTTGGCGAACCTGCCACTCGCCGCGCGCGTGGCGCGCCTGCGCGATCCGGAGATCCGTGCGCGGCTGCTCGCCGAGGAGCCGTCGACCGGCAACGCGATTGCGCGTGCGTTGATGAGCAACTGGACGTACATCTACCCGCTCGGCGATCCGCCGGACTATGAGCCGGCGCCGGAGATCAGTGTCGCCGCCACTGCCGCACGCCAGGGACGGCGCCCGGAGGAAGCGGTGTATGACTGGATGCTCGAACGCGACGGCCGTCAGTTGCTCTTCGCGCCGCTGGCCAACTACGTGGACGGCAACTTCGATGCGTTGCGCGAGATGATGTTGCACCCGCGCACGGTCCTCGGACTTTCGGACGGCGGCGCGCATTGCGGACTGATCTGCGACGCCAGCATGCCGACGTATCTGCTCACGCATTGGGTGCGCGATCGGAAGCGCGGCGAACGGATTCCGCTCGAACAGGCCGTGCGGTTGCAGACGGGCAACACGGCGGCGGTGTATGGCCTCACCGATCGCGGCACGATCGAGGTCGGCAAGAAGGCGGACATCAACGTCATCGATCTCGACGCGCTGCAACTGCACGCACCGGAGATGGTCTTCGATCTCCCGGCCGGCGGCCGCCGCCTGATCCAGCGCGTCGACGGCTATCGCGCCACGATCGTTTCCGGCGAGGTGACGTTTGAAGACGGCCAACAAACCGGCGCACGCCCGGGGCGGTTGGTGCGCGGGCGGCCGCTCTGACTATCTGCGCACGCGCGCTGTCGGCGTCGCCGTGAGCGGATCCTCAGGCCACGGGTGTTTCGGGTAGCGGCCGCGCAGGACCTTGCGGACCTCCGGATACGTGCGGCGCCAGAAGCTCTCCAAATCGTCGGTGATCTGCACCGGCCGCTGGTTGGGCGCGAGCAGCTGGAAGACGAGTGCGACACGCCCCGCCGCGAGCCGCGGCGTTGCGGTCAGGCCGAACAGCTCCTGGATGCGCGCCGCCACCGCGGGTGGCTTGTCGGCGTCGTAGATCACGGTCGCCAAGCGGCCGGACGGTAGCCGGTAGCGCTCCGGCGCGTCGCGCTCCAACGCCTGTCGCTGCTGCCGTGTCAGCAAACCGGACAGCACCGCATGCAGATCGCCGGCCCGTGTCTCACCGAAGCTGCACCGGCCGGCGCACAGCGAGGCCGCGGTTTCGGACAGCCACGCGTTCGTATCCGACGGCAACCCCAGCTCCGGCATCCAGCGCTGCAGGAAACGTACGCGCTCGAGCAAGTGCTGCTCGGCGTCGCCGATGTTCAAGGCACGTACCGGGTCACGGCGTGCAACCTCGGCGAGCAGTTCGCCGGCGCGCGACGGATCGACGTCGAGCCGCTCGCGCTCACTCAGCACCAGGTCGTGAAACACCCTCCGGGTGCGTGCGACGACGCGCTCGCGCCCCGCATCGAAGACCAGCTCCTGGGCATCGTGGAGTGCCGCGGGAAACATCTCGTCGACCCATCCAGGCTCGATGGCACTCGCAATCCGGACCAGCGCCTCGGCACGCTCGCGCCGCGGCCCACCTTCGATGTCGACGGCAACGAAGAGCTCGGCATCGCGAACGACGCTGCTCTCCGCGAGCGCGACGCCGGCGCCGCCGACCATGACGCCGCGCCGCGCGCCGGGGCTGCGCCGGCGGATGACACGATCCGCAAAGCCGCTCAGCACGCAGCGCAGCAGCGTGTCGGTGTCGGCCTCGTGACCGGCACGATTGCCGATCGCGCCCAGCAGTTGCCGCCTCGAACGCTCGACCGCACGCACCGTCCGTGAATCCAGTCCGAGTGCTGCGCACGTCGCCGCGTCGTGACCACGCCGCGCCGCTTCCTCGAAAAGCTGCATCCGCAGCAACAGATCCGACGGACCCGCCGGCCACCGGCCGCTGGGACCACCACCCAAAGCGCGTTGCTCCAGGAGAATGTCGCGCTCCGACGCCAGCGCCGCAAGCAATGCGCCCGCGGCGGCGCAGTCGCGTCGCTCGGCCTCGACGAGGATGCGGGCCAACCGTGACGGCACCGACAGATCGAGCATGCGGCGGCCGATAGCGGTCACCGCCCCGCTCTGTTCATCCACCGCCCCGAGCAGCCGCAGCAAGCGCTCGGCACGCTGCAGCGCGGCCTCACCCGGCGGGTCCAGCCAACGCAGCGCACCAACGTCGGTCAATCCCCACGCCCGCAGAGCGAGCAGCGTGTCGCTCAGATCGAGGCGCAGCACCTCCGGCGTCTCATGCGGCCGGCGCTGCTGCTGCTCGGCTTCGGTCCACAGCCGCGTGCAGCGGCCGGGCGCCGTGCGGCCGGCACGTCCGGCACGCTGGTCCGCCGCAGCCCGACTGATCGGTACAGTCCGCAATCGATTGATGCCGTGCCGGCTATCGAAGCGCGCCTCGCGCGCCAGACCCGAATCGATGACCGTCGTCACGCCCTCGATCGTCAGCGCCGTCTCCGCCACGTTGGTGGACAGCACGATTTTGCGCTGCGCCGCGGGACGGATTGCCCGGTGCTGCGCGTCCAGCGGGAGGTCACCGTGCAGCTCGATGACGAGCAACTTGTGCGCCGCCGCCATGGGAGCGATCGCCATCGCGGCGCGGCGGATCTCGGCCGCGCCGGGAAGGAAGACGAGGATGTCGCCGGTGTCGGCGCCGTCGGCCAGCACGCGGCGCAATGTACCAGCCAGCCGGCCGGACAGTGGAGCATCGCTGCCGGCGGCCTCATATTCCATGCGCACCGGATACTTGCGTCCTTCGGAGGTCAGCACGCGGCAGCCATCCAAGTACCCGGCGAGCCGCTCCGTCTCCAGGGTTGCCGACATGACGACGAGCTTCAGATCGGGGCGGACGCTCTCTTGCAGCTCACGGATCACGGCGAGCGCCACATCGCCTTGCAGATGGCGCTCGTGGAATTCGTCGAGCACGATGATTCCGATCCGCTCGAGAAACGGATCGGACAGCAGCTGGCGGCCGAGGATGCCCTCGGTTACGAACCACAGGCGCGTGTGCCGGCCGCCGCGCTGCTCGAAGCGCACGCGGTAGCCGATCTCGCCGCCGACGCTCGCGCCGCGCTCGGCGGCGACGAATTCCGCGGCCGCCCGCGCCGCGATGCGTCGCGGTTCGAGCACGACGATCTGCTTGTCGCCGGCCAGCCCGGCGTCGAGCAACGCCGCAGGCACGCGCGTCGTCTTCCCTGCTCCGGGCGGCGCACGCAGGACCAAACGGGTGCCGGAGGAGAGACTGCCGATGATCTCCGGGAGGAGCGGATCGATGGGTAAGGGTTGCACGCGGCGCAATCAAGCCGCTGCGCACGCGTGAGTCAATCGGTGACGCCGTATGCCGCGTTGCAACAGAAGCGTCGCTGCGCATGCCTCCGGCGGCTTTACAGCCGCCGGAGGCAGATTCTTACGCCACTAGGGAAAGAGGCGCTCAGGGTTGGTGGACGCTTCCCGGCACGTGGACGCGACCCGGCTGATGGATTGTCACCGTCGTGGGCGGGCCCGGCTGGTGGACGCTCCCTGGCTGACTGACGCCGCTCGGCTGATGCACGCTGCCCACGTTTCCTGTCCCCGGCTGACTCACGCTGCTCGGCTGATGCACACTCCCCGGCTGGTGCGGCAGATGGACCGTCGCCGACACCGGGTGCACGAGGACCAGCCCAAGTGCAAGACTGCCCAGGGTCAGGGTCACATTCCGCTTCCGTCTGCTCATCACATACCTCCTGTTGGCCTCGAAACGATGCGCGAAGTGTCATCCCGACCGAGTGGTTTGTCAACGCGAATTTGCGCCATCGGTTTGGGCTTCCCGCGGGCCGCAAAACCCGGAAGCGCGATGGACTTTTCCCGACGTTGCCGCTACAGGTCGCAGGCTTTGCGTCACCAGAGGGAGAGAAAATGATGGGACACGTTGAGTTCGCGACACGCAGAGGCAGTTGGGAGCTCGTGGTGGCCATTGCCGTTGCCTGCGCCGCGTTGTCGAGCGGCCGCATGGTTGCCGCCGATGAGATCGCCGCCAAGAACAGCACGCTGCGCGGGACGGTAACTTCGATGACCGCAAAGGGCGCAGAAATCGAGACGGAATTCGGCGGCAAAGTGGGCGTGCCCTTCGCCGACATGCAACGCATCAGCACGGATGCGCGGTTCCACGTGCTGTACGGCGACGATCAAGAGACCCTCGGCCGCATCCTCGGCATTTCCAACGGCAAGCTGCTCGTTGGGTCGAGCCCGGCGGCGGCGCAAGAAGTCGACGTCGCCACCCTCGTGTTCGCAAGACCGGAAGGCGCATCGCTCCTCGCCGGGCTGCGAAGCCGCATGCGCTACTGGAGCGGGACCGCGGATCTTGGGTTCGCGCTGACGCAGGCGACGATAGACAACACCATGCTCTCGGCCGGGGTCAACGTCGAGCGCGACAAGAGTCCCACCCGTCTCGTGTTTACCCTGGGCGGACACTACGGGACGCAGAAGCAGCAGCGTCCGACGGTCGGTCCCGAGACGCGTCTGGCGGACGACCTGCGCGGCGGCGCAAGGGGCCAGTACGACCTCACGCCCGCCGTTTTTCTGTGGGCGGCCGGCGACGCCAAGTACGACGGGATTCAGCGAATCAGTTATCGTCTCGTACCGGGCGGCGGTCTCGGCTACTACCTCTACAAGACCGACACGGCGACGCTGCAAGTCGAGAGCGGCGGTTCCTACGTGTACGAGCGTTTCTTCGGCGGCAGCTCCAACAGTATTCGCGGCATCGCCTTCGGTGCCGAAGCCTCCGCCAAGCTCCCGTATGCTGCAACGTTTCACTGGCGCATGGACTACCTGCCGTCGATCAACGACTGGACGAACACCTATCTGTTGCGCAACGACGCCGCCTTACTCTTCCCGATCATCGGCGCCTTCAATTTCAAGCTGGGCGTGCTCGACGAGTACGACAGTCATCCGGCGCGCGACCCGAGTGGCCGTCTCCTCGCCAAGGAGAACAGCCTCATCACGACGGTTGGTGTCGCGCTCAGCTTCTGACACGCGGCTCACCGTCGACGCTGACCGGCAGCGCCTCGATGCCGCAGATGAAATTGGAGGCGCGCCGCGGCGGCGGCTCGTTGGTTGCCAGCGCGACGCGCGGCATCCGGCGCAGGATCTCCTCGAACATCACGCGCAGCTCGAGACGCGCCAGGCTGGCGCCCAAGCAGAAGTGCGCGCCGAAACCGAACGCCAGGTGTTCGTTCGGAGTCCGTTCCACGTCGAAGCGGAACGGGTCCGCAAACACGGCAGCGTCACGGTTCGCCGACGGATACAGCAGCAGCACCTTCTGACCGGCGCGAATCGTTTGGCCGCGCAGCACAACGTCGCGCGTCGCGGTGCGCGCCATGTTTTGGATGGGCGTCACCCAGCGCAGCATCTCCTCGACCGCGGTCGGGATCTTCGACGCATCGTCGATCAGCTTCTGCCGCTGCTGCGGATGCCGCAAGAGCTGATACATGCCGCCGCTGATGACGTGCCGTGTGGTCTCGTCGCCGCCGATAAGGATGAGCAGGGTTTCCATCAGCAGCTCGTTGTCCCCCAAACGCTCGCCGTCGATCTCGGCGTGCACCAGGATGCTGACGAGATCGTCCTTTGGCGGTTTTGCGCGGCGGTCCGCGATGACTTCACGCTGGTAGGCAATGTATCCGTCGAACGCCGCCGACGCGCGCTGCATGCGATCGAGCGACGTCGCGCCGGTGCCGCAGACCATGTCGTCCGACCATTGCAGCAACCGCTCATGGTCGGCGGGCGCGACCCCGAGCATGTCGCCGATGACGATCAGCGGTAGCCACGCCGCAACATCCTTGACGAAGTCGAACCGCCGGCGCACCTTCGCGCGCTCGATGAGCTCCGCCGCCACGGCGCGGATGCGCGGCTCGTGCTCCTGCACGCGGCGCAGGGTGAACCCTTTGTTGACCAGGCCTCTCCGCTGCTTGTGCTCCGGATCGTCGGTATCGATCATGTACGGCATCGCCGGAGCGTCGGGCCGAATGCCGCCGCTGCTGCAGAACGTTTTCGGATCCTTGGCCACTGCGAGCACGTCGTCATAGCGCGTGATGCCCCACGCCTGCGCCGCCTCGTCCCAGTAAACCGGCGCGTGCTCGCGCATCCACTGAAAGTGACGATGCGGGTCGGCGGCGTAGAACGCCCCGTCCGCCAATCGGATCTCAGGATTCACCGGATGATCGCCCACAAGGTTCCCTCCCACACACAATGGGCACGATGCGTGGCAGATCCATGACAAGAAGTCGAGCCCCGCGAGCGCGTGCAGAACGTCACTTCGAAGCGTGAGCCGATCCGCGACGGGCGACGAACGGCTCAAGCATGCCGCGGACGTCGACGCGCGCGCCCAGGCGGGCGCACAGCAGGAACGTTCCCGCCAACTTGCGGTGCAGAAAGATCGTGTCGGGCGGCGGCGGGCGGAAGAAACCGTGGCGCGCCGTCAGCGCCGCGCCGGCGGCGCGCACGCGTGGCGGCACATCCGAAGCACCGAAGTCGTACACGCCGCGGTGCCCGAACGGCTCGCAGGCGATGTAGAAAAAGTCGACGAGCGCGTCGGAGCGCTCGCGGCGCTCGCCGACGTCGATGAAGCCGATCTCTTCGAACACGCGCGCCAGAGCGGCACGATCGCGGGTGATGGTCGCGGCGAAGAGCCGCGCGTACAGCACCGAGAGCCGCTCCGGCACCTCGCGTGCCGCGCCGAGATCGAGCAAGGCGATCTGTTCCGTCTGCGGCAGCAGGAAGAAGTTGGCGAAGTTCGGGTCCGTCTGCACGAACCGAAACTCGAAGAGCTCGCGGAACAGCAGCCGGTACAAATGCACGCCGATCCGATCGCGCAGCGGCTGCGCCGCGCCGTCGATCTGATCCAGCGGCGTGCCGTCCACGTAGTCCATCGCCAACACGTGCGTGCTGGTCAGATCGTCGTGCACGCCGGGCACTACGAAGGCGCGCTCGTCGGCGAGCAGGCGCTTATAGCGGCGCAGGTGGACGGCCTCAGCACGATAGTCCGCTTCTTGGCGCAGCTGCCGCTTGGCCTCGGTGAGGATGGCCGACAAGTCGAGCTGGCCCGGCAGCAGCCGCGACAGCCGCAAGATCGACGCGAGATTGTCGACGTCGCTCTCGATGCTCCGTGCCACGCCAGGATACTGAATTTTGAGGGCCAGCTCGCGGCCGTCCGTGGTGATCGCGTGGTGCACTTGCCCGATCGACGCCGCGGCGACCGGCTCCGTGCCGAAATGCGCGAAACGCCGCCCCCAGCCTTTGCCGTACGCGTGCCCGAGCACCCGCCGCAGCTGGGCGTCTGGCATCGCATGAGCGTCGGCGCGCAAGATGGCGAGCGCGCCGGTGATCTCCGCCGGCAGGTAATCGTCGCCCTCCAACGAGAGCAGCTGTCCCAGCTTCATGGCGGCGCCGCGCAGACTGGACAGCCGCTTGGCCAGCCGCTCCGCGTTGGTGCGCGTCACGAAAATGTTCCGCGCCTCGGTGCCGGCGCCGAGTAGGCGCCGCGCGCCTTCGGCGAGCCCGCCGACGGTCACCTCACCCGCCAGCCAGCCGATGCGTGCCAACCGTTCCAGGCGTCCGGACGGAATGCGCGAGCGGCGCATGGCCTTGCGAGGTTGCTGGTCCACGGCGTCACCCTAGAACATTCGAGAGGCGACGCAAGCCCGCGCCGCCAAGACATCGCAAGACATCGATAAGCGCCCGCTGGCGCCTCAGCGCGATCGTCCATTCAGCCGACGATAGATGCTCTTGTTCCGCCGATAGATATTCACAAATTCCCGAAAGTGCGCGGCGTAGATCGCGCCATGCGCCGCCGTGGGCCGGTACTCGCGCTCGTACATGATGCGCTCCGGTATATCGTTATACGACATCACGCCCAGGCCGACGGCCGCGATGAACGCCGCCCCGCGCGCGTTGGCCTGAATCGGGTCTCTGACTTGGCGTATCGGGCGGTCCAGGACGTCGGCGAAGATCTGACACCACACGTCGGATGCGGCGCCGCCACCGACGATGTTGATGGCTTCGAGGCGCCGGCCGAGGAATTTCTCAAAGGGCAGCAGGAGCCAGCGGGTGTTGAACGCCACGCCTTCGAGCACGGCGCGGACGATGTCGGCACGCGAATTCTCCAACGACAGGTTGAAGATCGCGGCGCGCACGGTGGCGTCTTCCACCGGCGCGCGCTCCCCATAGATCCACGGGGTGTACAGCACGCCATTGCTGCCCACGGGGGTGCGCGCCGCCATCCGATCCATGAGCTGGTACACGTCCGGCGCTTGTTCTTCACGGAGCAGCTCGTCCTTGTGGTAGAGGATCTGATCGCGCAAGAATGTCAGGTTGCCACCCGCCGTGGCCTGCAGCGCCGTCAGCAAGTAGCGGCCAGGGATCGCGCACGGCACGGAGGCGAGCGCCGAGACGACGTCGGTCTTCTTGAACGGCACGTGCGCGGCCAACCACGACGAGGTGCCGACGTACAAGTGCGCTTCGTAATCGCGCACCGCCCCGGAGCCGACGGCCGCGGCGGTGTTGTCGATAGCTCCTGCGACGACGGCAACGTCCCTGCCGAGCCCGATTTCCGCGGCGACTTCCGGCCGCAGCGTGCCGATGACGTCGGTGCATTTGACGAGGTCGGGAAATTTCTCCGCTGCGATGCCGCAAGCGCGCAGCAGCGCCGGGCTATACACGACGTTGGTCGGATCGCGATTGTTGGTCACCCACGACGTCAGGATCGAATCCGCCGTCGCGGCGTAACGTCCGGTGAGACGCAGATTCAGATAATCGAGCGCATTGAGAAACTTGTAGGTGCGCGCGTACACGTCGGGACGCTCATGCTTGACGTAGAGCATGTGCGCCGCCGGGTCCTTGCCGGCGAGCGACGGTGCCCCGCCCGTCAGCCGGACCCAACGCCACAGTCGCAACGGATGATATCCCGCGATGTTGATGAGGCCGCCGGTGATCCGCTTGAGATGCAACGCGCCGCGCGCATCCATCCACAGGATCGCGTTCATCAGCGGTCGGCCGTCGGCGTCCACCGCCACGGTGCATTCGCCTTGCGTACTGCAGCAGACCGCGACGATCTGTGACGGCGCGGCCAGGCGCGAGCCGATCAGCTTCTTGGCGACGCGCAAAAGCGCCTGCCACCAGGCCTCCGGATCCTGCTCGGCACCGCCGTTGGGGAAGAGCAGCGTCTCGACACGTTCGAACTCCCAGGCTGCGACCTTGCCATCAATCGAGACCAACGCAGCTTTGCATCCCGAGGTACCGAGGTCGATGGCGAGGACGTATTGGTCGCGGTTGGTCAGTTCGGCTCCCCTCTCAGGCGCAGTCGCCGTCTCTTATGCTGGGTGGCGTTAGCCGTCCTGGTCGGATTTGCGACGACGTATCCAAAAGGTTCCCTCTCCCGCCGGGAGAGGGTCAGGGTGAGGGGATGAGATGTCCGACGGAGTCGCCTCATCCGCCAAGAATAGGTCGCGGTCTGTGACAGCTGGCTCAGTTCCTCGTCGAGGTTGGCCTTCAGCTGCTTGCGTTGCCTGCGACGTCTCACCCCAGCAAGAAGAAGTCGATGTTCCGGAAGCCACCATGTGCGAGAATGTTTCTTCGCAGTTTGGCCGCCCATTCGCGGGAGGTTCTCAGTTTGTTCTTGATTTCGACGACGCCAGTCAGCTGGCCGTTGCGGTCGTAGATCGAAAGATCAGCCTGCGGCACCATGGCGATTCTCCAGCTGCGGCAAGCCTAGCACGTTCCCAGGTCGCGGCCCAATGCGGAACTCCTGGGCGCTTGCTCCTCTGCCACTCGACGCAGTAGATCGAACTGGAGGAGCCGATCCTGAGCCTGGACGTAACCCCGGGGCGCGGACAAGATCGAGGTGGACTTCTCCAAGCATGCTGCTGACCATCATGTCGAACGGCCGAGGACAATCGTGTACCCTTGCTCAGAATTTAGGTTCGGGCGCTGCGGATTTGACACCTCATCCAGGCGGCCTCTACACTGGGCTCGTTTCCTTCGCAGGAAGGACGACCAAGATAAGGAGGTGTAGTATTCATGGAAACCACCGTCCGGGCACGGGTGAAGCACGGCCGACTCGAACCGCTCGAGGAAGTCGGCCTGCGTGAAGGGCAGAAAGTCACCCTCACCATCGTCGACGAGCCGTCGAAGAAGGACATTGAGGCGGCACTCGGTGCCGCCGGTGCCTGGAAGGGCCTGGTGAACGCCCGGCGTCTCATCCGGGACATTTACGCGAGCCGCCTGGTGCGGACACGTCCGGAGCCTCGGCTGTGAAGCCGCAATACCTGATCGACACCGACTGGACGATCGACTACCTGCATGGCAAACCCGAAGCGATTGAACGTCGCTCGCGGCGGTGAGGACAGAGTGGCGAGCCCGGCGGACCAGCTGTGATATTGGCGGGGATGCACTTACTGAATCTCGCACAATACAGTAACACATTGTGAAGTCCTGCCACGATCCGAGGCTCGCCCGGCGAATGAATTCGCGGGCTACGTTAGCCAAGTCGCCCTGCGGCGACTCCCCACCCAGCCCGGCAAGCGGCCATGAGACGGTGGGGAAGGGAGCCTGCGCAGGCAGGCTTGGTGCAGTTGGTAGCGCGCGGTTTCAACCGCTGCGCGGATTGCGGGGGACGGTATGTGTCACTAGTATTAGGCGAGACTCAAGTAAGGCGTTGACCCGCCTGGCGCGGCGGGTCAACACAGCGCGGAATCACAGAAAGGAGGAATGCCCAACTGCTTGAATCCATGGTGGAGTCGGGTGTATGAGCAGCCTATGACGACGGCGGTGTTAACCCGCCAGGGCTGGCGTGGGTTGGCGGCTTCATTAGATACGCCAGATACGCCCAATTCAAAGTTCGGCTTGACGGAATCGAGGAGATGGCAAAGGACATTGTCACGCGTAATCAAGCGCCGGGGATGCGGGTTGCCGCGCAAATGGAATCGAAAGTATGATGAAAGATGACTATCGCTCCGTGGAGCATAGCGCCAGAGCCCGACACGCTGCAGCCGGCAGCGGCAATTCCACCCCATCGCCGACTCCACCATCCGCGACACCGAAGCCATAGACTAATACCAAGGCTGACGCGCTTTATGAACTTCTGGAAAAAACTGTCTGGCGGCGGTTCTAACCCGAAACCCGCTGTGTCC
>Ga0209415_10004893_pt1 | contig 24359 bp, 12 predicted proteins | sample PeaSoiSIISIP2007_FD_187696 | JGI IMG/M metagenome (GOLD analysis project Ga0209415, IMG submission 187696) | Peat soil microbial communities from Weissenstadt, Germany - SII-SIP-2007 (SPAdes) (version 2) | ecosystem: Environmental > Terrestrial > Soil > Wetlands > Peat | place: Germany... | reverse complement strand
TTCCCAAGGATGCGATGAGGCTCCTCTACTCCCCGGGTCGTGCCGGGGCGCACGGGCGGAGCGGACGGGAAGGGAGGGTCTGAGTCGCCCGCCGACGCGGTGGGCGGTTTGGATTCAAAGCCCAGGACCTCATGTCTCACCCATCCCAGGGGACGGCGACGGTCCGCCGGGGGCTCCGCCACCGGGCGGCCCGACTAGGGAGGTCCGGGGGCCGGACGGGAGCGATCCGGCGGGGGGCACGATCAGCACCGTCCACCCACCGGAGATCCCGACCAATTTAGCCCCGAACTCCCGCTCCAGGTAACTGACTTCGTCGGGGAGGAGATTCGCGAGCGTCCCCTCGTTCGTCGACGAGTTCGAGTAGAGGACGAACCGGACCGTCCAGTTCGCCCACACGGAATCGGTCGTCAGGAGGGGCGGCAGCCCGGAGACGAGATTCGAGGCGGTCGGGGTGACGAACGCGAAGCTCACGGCGAGCGCCGAAGCGCCGGTGGGCGCCTGGACCGCAAACGCGGCGTGCGCCGGATTGTTCGGGTGGTTGAAGTGGGCGACGGCGCCGAGGGCGCTCTTCGGAGTGACCTGGACGCCGGTCGCGAGTGCCGTGCCGAACTTCCCGGGCGTGATGTCGAGCGATCCGGGCGAGTTGCCCGTGTCGAACCTCGCCGTACCGGCGGACGGCCCCGTGAGGTTGCCCGACAGCCCGAGGAGCCGGTACCCCGGCGAAGGCGCCGCCGAGACCACGATCGTGGCGACGGGGGTGGAGGCGCTCGTCGCCACCGTGACGGTCAGGACGAACCCGGTCCCCGTGTACGAGATCGAGAACGACGATGGGCCCGCGGGGGCGAGCACGACCGTCCCTCCCGACGTGACCGGTTGGATGGTCTCCGAGGAGACGGGCGCGCCGTTCCGGACGACGGTCGCGTTGACCTCTGCCACGGGGAGGGCCGCGACCGGGGTGAACACCCCGAAGTACGCGGGCTGGTACTCGAACGTCCGGTTCCCCGAGGCGAGGTTCGTCCCGAGCGCGGTGACGGCGACCTCGCCGTTCGTCGCCGTGTATCGGGAGGTCAGGGCGAAGTACGCCGTCTCTTCGTCGACGAGGTGGGTCGGGTCGAACGTGTACCGGGCGGCCAGGTTCGGGAAGTACGCATCCCGCACGAGCAGCGCGCGCGACCATTTCGCCACCCCCGGCACCGTCAGCAGGCTCCCTTGGACCCCCGTCGCCCGGATCAGGTCGAGGGCGTGCAGGAACGTCGCATCGTGGCCGACCTTTGTCGTCGCCGCTTCGTCCCCGGGGAGCGACCGGACCGAGACGACGTCGGCCAGGACGAGGACGGTGACTGCCACGACCGCGAGGCCGAACAGGGCGGCCGGTGAGTCGGCATGAGGCCCACCCGGCCGCCACCGGGGACTCGGGTTCTTCGGGGCGGGGAGCCAGGCCGGGGCGCGGACGCGGCGCCGGTTGGCCTCCGTCATGAACCGGTCGAGGAGGAGGCCGATCGCGAGGGCGAGCGGCGTGACGAGGAAGTAGCTGAACCGTCCGTAGTCGGTCACGACGGAGAGCTCCCATCCGAGGCCGGCGAGCACCACGGGGCTCAGGGCGAGCGCGAGCGCCGCCATCGTCCCGAGGGTCATCCGGTGCTTCCAGAACACGCGGAGCCCGACCGCGTAGAGCGCTAGGCCCACCCCGAGGATGGCGAGGAGCGCGAGCGCGTCGGGCGGCGCCAGCTTCAGCCCATGGAACCACGGACGGGTCAGGAGGTTGAAGATCGCCGAAACGCCGTTGCGGACATACGCGAACGCTCCGCTCTGCAGGTAGTTCGGGTGGGGGATTCGCAGAAGGGCGGTCGACGCGTAGAACCCCCCGACCGAGACGAGGAAGATCGCGATTCCCGCGAGGCTCGCCCTCGACCGGTAGATCTCCCGAGGGACCGCCTTGATCGACAGGGCGAGGACGAAGAACACCCCGAGAGCGGCGACCAGGATGACGCCGACGAGGCTGTGGGAGAGCACGGTCGCCGCCGCGCACGTCCAGAACAGCAGGACGTGGAACGGCCGCTTCGAGCGCAGGAACCGGACCAGGAACGCGAGCGTGAGGTTCAGGAACACGAGCCCGAGGAGGTTCGGATAGAATCCCCAGAAGAACATCTGCAGGAAGGTCGGGTTCAGGAGGACAAGGGCCTCGGCCACCAGGGCCGTCGAGCGGCGCCGCGTGAGGCCCCGGGCCAGGAAGTACGCCGAGAGCCCAACGAGGACGGCGGCGAGGCCGACGAACGCCCGCGCCCCGGCGATCGGACCGCCTCCGAGGCGAACGAGGACGCCGAGGATCGGGAACAGCATCGGCGGGTACTGGCCCGGGACGACCCACGACGGGAACGGGAGGCCGACGTAGGCGTACGACGTCGACGCCCACTGGCCCGGGTCCCCGCCCGCCGGAACCGGCATGGCGAGCATCGTGTTCTCGAGCAGACCGGCCACCACGAGTCCGATCGCGAGGGCGAGGACCGCGCCGGGCCATTCGGCGAGGTGGGCCGCCAGAACGCCTCGGGGGTGGGCCGTCGGGCCGGTCAGCGGGGGGAACAGCCGATCCTCCCATCGGTGGACCCAGGATCGAAACGGTCCGGTACGGGCCGGGGCGCCGCGCGACGCGGGAGCCGCGGGCGCCGGGGCGGCCGCGCCGGCCCGCGGGCTCGTCTCGCTCGAAGGGTTCGCCATGGAGGAGCGCTAGATGTAGCCCCACGACCGGAGTCGATCCTCGACGTCCGTGGGGACGTCCGACGCCGGCCCGGCGACGATCCGGCGCCCGATCTCCCGGACCCCCTCGGCGAGCGGCGCGAGCTCCGGACCGTGCGAGCCGGCGAGGTCTCGGACCTCGTCCGGGTCGTCGGTCGCGTGGAACGCCTTCAGTTCGCCGCTCACCGGATCGTGCACGACCTTGAAGTCGCCCTCGTAGCCGGCGACGAGGAGCCGGTCGATCATCGCCCGGCGGGCGCTCGGCGCCTGCTTCGCGTCCGAGGCGTGGACAAGTCCGTCGGACATCGCGTACACCGGGTCGACGCGGGGATTCTCGATGATCTCCTCGAGCGACGCCGGGCGGGACGGCCGCGGGGGGAGCGGAACGCCGGCCTCCGCCAGCAACGTCGCGTAGACGTCGATGAGGCTCGCCCAGCCGACCGCCCGGGCCCCGGCGTGGCGCCGGTGGGCGTATCGGACGAGGAGGGGCACCCGGAGCTCGGGCTCGTCGACGCCGAGGATGTGGAACAGGGCGTCGTGGTCTCCGAACGCCTGGCCATGGTCGCTCGTCAGGATCATCGTCGTGTTCTCCCAGCGCCCCGCCTCTTGAAAGGCTCGGACGACCCCTTCAATCCGCCGGTCGAGCGCCTGGACCATCGCCCGGTACAGGTCGTGAAGAAGCTCGAACTCCGACGCGGTCGGCTTCCAGTCGCCCCGCACCCACCCGAGCCGGTCCTGGCGGGTACGGGCGTACCGCCACCAGTTCCGGGCGGACTTGACAACTTCCGGCTCGGCGAGGTACGGCTCGTGGGCGTCCAGCAGGTTGACGAAGCAGTAGACGGGCCGGTCCGAGGGCGCCTCGCGGAGCCACTGGGCGGCCGTCGGTTCGAGCCAGTTCGCGAGACGGGGCCGGACGCCGTCGGACGGATGTCGGATCCCCATGGCGAGCGACGTCGCGAGGTCCCACGTGGCCGGGTACCGCGCGAGCCAGACCGCGGCCCAGTACGACAGCGAGCCGAGCCGGCTTCGGACGGCGTGCTCGACGTTCGCCGAGCGCTCGGCCGCGACGCCCGTCCCCTGTGGGGGGTGGCTCCCCGCGCCGATCCGGTTGAACAGCGAGACACCCCAGGCGCTCCGGTCCATTCCGTCGACCAGGCCGAGGCTCGGGGCAATGAGTCCGTTCGCCGAGATGGAGAGGGTCGAATACCCCGCCCCCTGGAGGAGCGTGCCGACCGATTCTCCCCGGGCGTCGAGCTTCAGGAGCCCCTTCGCGTGGACCCCGTGCTCCCACGGATAGAGTCCCGTGAACATGCTCGCGTGCGCGGGGACGGTCCAGTGGGCGACGCTGGTGGCACGGGGGTACTCGACCGATTCCCGGCGGAGAGACTCGACGAACGGCATCGGTCCTGGGGGACGTCGGCCTCCGGGGAAGTCCCAGGCCCGGACGCAATCCAGGACGACGAGGAGCAGGTTCGGCCGCTCCGAACCCTCCGGGCCGACCATCTTCCGCCCGACTCCCTCCTCTTCTTAAGCGTCTCGACGGCGGCCGTCGCGGGACGCCGCCGGAACGCGACAGTCTCGACAGACCGTCGCGGGAGCGTCGGGAGTTCCGGCGCAACGACTTTACGGGGGCCTCGCTCGGCCCCCGGTCGAATGCCGAGACTCCGGGGGTTCACCGTGGGCCGTCGCGGGCGCGTGGGGGTCGCGGTGGCGTTCGGTCTCGTCGCGCTCGCGCTGATGGCCCTCCCGGGGCCCGAGGCGGCGTGGGCCGTCGGCCTCCCGCCCGGCCACACTCCGACCGCCCTGGCCACCGACGGGCCGCCGGCGGCCAGTCTGGCGGGATGGACGAACCTCACCCCCGGTTTGCCCGGGGCCCCGGGGCCTCGGTACGCCGGGGCCGCCGCGTGGGACAACGTGTCGGGCCAGGCCGTCCTGTTCGGGGGTCTCGGGGTCTCTTCCGGTCCCCTCCGGTCCACCTGGACGTTCTCGAACGGCGGGTGGCACTCCGCCGGGCCGGCCTCGCCGAACGCCTCGAACGACCCGTCGTCGCGGTTCGGTGCGGGGATGGCGTTCGACCCCGTGTTCGGCGAGAGCGTCCTGTTCGGCGGACGCGACGCCCAGGGCGGACTTCTCGCCGACACCTGGTCGTTCGACGGGACCAACTGGACCAACCTCACCGCCGGGTTGACCGGCGCGCCCGCGGCGCGCGTCAACGAAAGCCTCGAGTACGATCCGGCGATCGGGAAGATCGTCCTGTTCGGCGGTCGCTCTCCGAGCTCCGTCTTCTCGGACACCTGGGAATTCAATGGGACGGCGTGGAAGTCCGCCGGGGCCGCGACGCCCAATTCCACGAACACCCCGGCGCAACGGTACAACGCGCCCCTCGTGTATTCCGCGACCCGCGGCGAGCTCGTCCTGTTCGGCGGAACCGTCTACCGGAACGGAACGTACGCCCCGGCGAACGACACGTGGGGGTTCGGCCCGGGTGGCTGGCACCTCCTCCACCCCTCGCGGGCTCCCTCGCCGCGGTCCTCACCGTCGGCGACGGTGCTCCCGGACGGGGAGGAGATCCTGTTCGGCGGGGTCGGAACCGCGGCGGCTCTGGCCGACACCTGGCTGTACAATGGAACGACGTGGACGAACGTGACGGCGACCCTCGGGATCCCGCCAAGCGCCCGGTCGGACGCGTTCGCCGTCCCCGCCGCCGCGGGGAACGGGACCAGCTACGTCCTCGTCTTCGGTGGATTCAACGGTCGGGTGTCGCTCTCGGATACCTGGGCCGTCGGAGCGGACGGGATCGTGGCGACCCGCGGCGCCGCCTTCCCTCCCGCGCTCGACGTCGGGCAAAAGACAACGCTGACGGTCGTCGCGTTTGGTCCGGGGGGTGGGCTCTCCTTCTCGTGGGTCGGCCTCCCCGCGGGCTGTGCGAGCTCGAGCACCCCCTCCCTCTCCTGCACTCCGACCCAGCAGGGGCGGTATGCCGCGGCCGTGACGGTCACGAACGGCGCGAGCAGCTCGAACCTCACTGTCACGATCGCCCTCCTCGTCAACACTCCGCCCGTGATCAACGCGGTGATCGTTAGCCCGTTCCCGCTCGTGATCGGGACCGGCAACGTCACCCTGAGCGTCCAGGCGACCGGCGGGACCGGCAATCTCCACTACTCGTATTCCGGGCTGCCGCCCGGCTGCGTGACGAACGACACTCCGTTCCTGACCTGCGGTCCCGCCCTATCGGGGAGCTGGACGGTCCAGGCGACGGTCCTCGACGCGACGAACGGGACCGCCTCGAAGAGCGCCACGGTCGTGGTCACCGCGACCGGACCGTCGAAGCCGAGCCACCTCGTGACGGTGCTCGAGAGCCCGCTCGGGATCACGGCCCTGCTCGTCGCGGTCGGGATCGCGTTGATGGTGGTCTACGCCGTGGTGCGTCGCCGGCGCGCCCGCCGGCCGCCGACCGCGGCTCGGAAGCCCACGCCCACGACCCGGCCGGCTTCGCCGCCCCCGACTCCCGCGTCCCGAGGACCCCCACCGAAGGGATCGCCGACGCGAGCGCCCGTCAACCGTTCGGTTCCGGCGGCGACCCGGTCGTCGGGGGCTCCAACGGCTCCCGGCGAACGATGACGGCCGTCACGACCCCGACCCCGACCGCCCCGACGACAATGGCGCCGTTCGCGTAGTCACTCCACAGGCCCGGGAGCCCGGGCCCCGCGGAGGTCGAGCTGTTGTTGCCGACGGTGACCTTCGCGAGGTAGAGGAGGAGGGTCACCGACTCGTAATCCCACACGTGCATCAGGATCGTCTGCGGGGTGATGTTCACCGGGATCACGACGGTCAGGCACCACGTGGAGGGTCCGCCGACGGGGTCCCTCGTCGAATTGCCGACGAAATCGTCGAACGGCTTCAGGGTCTCCGCGTGCAGCGCGAACGTCCGACCCTGGACCGGGCCGGTCAGGCACGCCGTGACCGGGGCGGGCGGGACGACCGACCGTGGGGAGACGCTCTGCAGGAAGGCGACCTCCGCCGGATGGATGAGGGGGGGATTCGAGGGACCCCAGACGCCCGTCGAGGTCGCGCCGTTCGGCGTGGAGAGCGTCCAGTTCCACTGCACGCTCACGCTGTCGTTGCCGAACGGCTCCGACGCCATCAAGGCGACAAGCTGGCTGTCGAGCGTTGCGGGGTGGGTGCCGTTGAAGGTCGTGGGGTTCCGAAGCGTCACGGTCCCCGGTGTGGCGGCGGCCGTCGCCCCGACGCCGATCGTGAGGTTGCGAGGCGCCAGGAAGACGTTCACGGGCGCGGGGACGGCCGGGAACGACGCGTCCAGCTGGGGGACGTACACGGTGAGTCCGCCGGGTCCGGTCGAGGAGTTGACCGTGACCCGGAACACGACCTTCAGGACGGTCCCGGGCGCGTAGGTCCCGGCGGGCGGCGTCGCGTTGAGGACGAGGTTGTCGTTGATCGAGGTGTTATCCGCGGAGCGGGCGAGGGAGATCGTCGCGGCCGGCCGCCCCGGGGCCGGGGTTGTCCTGCCCGCGGGGGCCGGCGCGAGCGTGAGCACCAGCAGGGCGAAGACGACGAGCGCGGCCGCGACCGTCCACGCCACGGCCGGGGCGAGCCCGCGGCCGTCTTTAGACTGACCGGGACATCGGCGTCCCTGGAACTCCGGCGCACCGGTGTCGGTCCCCCGAGACGCCGGCGGCCCGGAACCGTTAAGGTGCGAGCCCGGTCCCCGGTTCCATGCAGAGTCGGGAGGGAAAGCACCCGGCCGACCGCTCGGGGCCGCACCCGGGCGAGCCCCGGAGCCGGCGCGACGGTCCTCCGGTTCCGTACCGCTCGCTCGAACCGCTCCGCCCCGGGAAGTCGACCGTCCGATGAGCACCACCCCGCCGAGTCCGTCCGCCGTCCCCCCGGGGGCGGCGCTCGACGGCCCATTCCCGACCCCCCCGCCCGCGCCCTCGGCGGCCCGCCCGTCCACGGCCCTCCGTCGCCTCGAGGAGTGGGCGTTCCCGGTCGAACATCCGATCCCCCCGAACCACGAGGGTGTGCCGGAACCGGGGAAGCCGGAGGGACTCGCGTACCTGATCGCGCTCACGATCGGGGCGTTCTCGGCGTTCCTGATCCTGCGGGAGATGGCGACGCTGCCGCTGCCGGCCGGCGGTGACCCGGCCGAGTGGATCAGTACCTCCTACGCGTACGTGGGCCTTCCGTATCCGAGCTGGATCATTCCCGGTCAGTACCCGCCGCTGCTCTTCCCGCTCCTCGGGGCGATCGTGCGGGCCGTCGGCCCCATCGAAGCCGGCCGGGTGTTCATCGCGCTCGTCGACGTGCTGATCGCGTTCTCGACGTACTTCCTCGCCCGGTCGGTCGTTCGCTCCCGGGCCGTCGCCCTCGGCGCCGTCGCGTTCGTGGCGTTCAGCCCGACGCTCGTCCAGATGTACTTCTTCGGCGGCTACCCGAACCTGCTAGGGCTCGTCTTTCTCAACCTTGCGGTCGCGTTCCTGATCCGGTTCGTCCGCTCCGGTTCCGGGGGCCACGTGTTCGGCTTCTGGGTGGCGACGGCCGCCGCCCTGCTCACCCACGAGCTCGTCGCCGTCGTCCTCGGCGGGACGCTCGGTCTCCTGTTCGTGTTCCTCCTCTGGCAGCGGCGGCTGCCGAGGGCGTTCTACCGCGACCCGCTCGCCTATGCGGGGATTGCGGTCGTCGCGGTCGCTCTCGGAGGCTTCTACGGCCTCACCCGCCTCGCCGGCGTGTCGCACCCGCAGTACCTGCAGACGAGCGCCTTCGCGTACGTGAAGAACGGAATCAGCCAGCTGTACTACGTCCTGTACAACCCGTACTTCCCGAACGCCCACGCCTCCGTCCCGGTCGTCCAGGTCCTCTCCCTCGTCATCGCGGCCGGAATCGTGCTCGTCCTCTGCGCGCTGCGACTCCTCGCCCCCGCCCGCCTTACGCTCGGCGTACTGCTGGTCCTTTCGATGGTCGCCACCGTCGTCGGGGGCGCGATCGTCGGATGGGAACTCTCGGTGGTCACCGATTACCTGAGGTTCGGGTACTTCCTCGTCGTCCCGCTGGGCCTCGGCTTCGGTCTCGTCGTCGACTTCCTCGTCCACCTGCGGATCGGCCCGGTCTTCCACTCGAACGCCCGTCAACGGCCCGCGGCGCCGAAGCCGCTCGCGCCGCTCTTCGGGCGCGCTCCGACCTGGACGACGACCGGGGTCGCCGCCTTCGCGATCGCCGTCGTGGCGCTCCTCCTCAGCACGGCCCTCGTCACCTACCGGACCCTGCCCGAACAAGAGTACCAGAACGCGCAGTCGTTCCACGACCAGGCGTTCCTCAACGCCCTCCACGACATCCAGCACTCCGGGGTCAGCGGCAACGTCTTCACGGAGGGCGGGGCGGCAAAGTGGGCCCGGGCGATCCTCGTCCGGAACGCCTACAGTCCGTTCATCGCGACCCGGTTCACCTTCGACCCGAGCCACCTCGATCAGGGCGAGGTCACGTACTTCGCGATGGTCGCGCGGGACAGCGTCACGAACAACCTGGTCGCCGCGACGATCGCCGGCACGAACGCCTCCCTCGACAACCAGACCCCCGACTACGAGGCGTCGTTCTTCGGCGTGTTCACGTCGGTGGCGACCCTGATCGCGCAGAACTTCACGGTCACCGTGGAGAACACGACGCAGGCCGTCTCGACGGGTCCGGTGCTCGGCGGGCCGTCGGTCACCCAGCCGACGATCGGACTGCCCGCGATGACGCTCGGGTACCACGAGGTCGGGTACAACTTCTCGATCGCGATCGCCTTGGCGAACTCGGCGCCCACGGCCCGCTACATCGTGTCCGCCGTTGCGTGGCCGGGCTGGAAGCTCCTCGCAGTGCACGGGAACATCACCGCGCCGGCGGCGGCGCTCGAGGTCACGAACTTCAAGGCGGGGACCGTGCCCGGGGAGGTGTTGCTCAACCCGACCGGGCTCCCCGGCTCGCTCCTCACGTACGCGAACGTCACGCCCGCGAGCGCGCTCGGCAAGTTCCAGGCGTTCGACCACCCGAACCAGTTGGCGCGCGCGCCGCTCTCGCTCGCGAACCCGGCCGGCGCCGCGGCGCTCAACGTGACGGTGGTGTTCACGACCCCGACGGCGCGGAACCTGATCAGCGACCTCCCCACGTACATCCACGCCCCCACCGTCTGGCAGAACTGGTCGATCCGGTTCGTCCTCGTGACGAACACCTCGTCGTTCATCACGAACCACTCGAGCCCGATCTGGTGGGAGGTCTCCTACCTCGAGGGAGAGTACGGCGCGACGGTCCTCGCGACCGAGGGGAGCTGGACCGTCCTGTTGCTTCCCACCAACCCGGACTAGCCGGCGGGCGCCTGCAGGACCGTCCACTCGGAGTTCGCGAACACCGTCACGAACCCGAACGTCGCGGCGAAGAACTCGATCGTCTCGGCGTACGGCGCGGTCGACGGGAGCAAGAGGAACCGGATCGAGTTCGCCGCGAGGAACGCCGGTGTGCTGAGGACCGTCGGCAACACGATCGCCGGGTTCGACGCGGACGGGACCTGCATCTCGAACGAGATCGAGAGCGGCGCCGACGGGCTCGGGTTGCCGAACCCGTAGGCGACCTGGCCGGTCCCGTTCGAGGCGTTCACGAGGGCCGACACGGGCGTGGGCGCGACCGACCCCGTGAGGGTGACGTTGCCCCCGCCGGGGAACTGGCCGAGCGCCGTGATCGTGCTCCACGAGAGCGACGGTCCGGCGGCCGTGATCGCGGTCGCCGGGCCGGCGTGCAGCGCGGCGTTCTTGGGCGGCGGCGTCGCCATGGTGAGGTTGAACCCGAGCAGCTGGTCGCCCGGCGTGGGCGTGACGGTGTAGTTCAGCCAGAGCGTCGGCGATCCGGGGGAGAGCGTGGTCGTCTGGGTCGTCGTGGCGCAGGCGTTCGATTCTCGGAGGGCGCCGGAGACGGGCGTGGGTCCGGGCACCGCGACCGACGGGGGGCCGGTGGCCGCCGCCGCGGTCCACCCCGAGCAGCCCGGACCCGAGGTATCCGTGAGCTCGGTCGCGGGCAGCACCCGGAGGATCGGAACGGGGACGCCGAGGACCAGGGCGGAGACCATCGGCGCCTGGCTGAGGGACGTGGTGGCGTACCCGGAGTAGGAGGCGACGAGGAGGTTGTTGGTCGTCCCCGTCTCGGAGTTGAGCGCGAAGTACGCCTCCTGGGCGTTCGTGATCTCCCACGACTCGAATTGGAGCCACGTCGGCCCGGCGTCGAACGCCCCGCGAGCGGTGAGCGCCTCGGTCCACCGCGCCGCCGACTGGGTCGTGAGGACCGACCCGGCGGCGGGGTTGGTGACGAGGTAGTCGATCGCGGCGAGGAACGGCGCGTCGTGGCCGGCGACCGCGTCGGTCTGCTCCCCGAGGGCCATCGTCGGGATGGTGACGTTGACGAGCAGGAAGGCGACGGCGACCGCGAGGGCGCCGCCGGACAGGACGGCGTAGGGCCGGGGACGCAGGACGCGGAATCGCGAGGGCGGAGCCGGGACCGCGTCCGGGGACTGCGGCACCGGCTCGACGAGCGACGCGGGCAGGGCGCCCTCATAGATCGCGACCGCCGCGAAGGCGACCGGGAGCGGGAAGAAGTACACGAACCGTGAGTAGTCCGTGTCGACGTGGACGAGGAACCCGCCGACCGGAGCGAGGAGCATGAGTCCCAGCCAGGACCCGCCGACCAGGACCGGGTACCCCCACCGCCCCGGGCGGCGCCAGGCGAGGAGCACCGGAACGAGGAGCGCCGCCAGCCCCGTGGCGGCGAGAATCCCCGCGACCCCGAGGGGCGAGGCGACGAATGGGTTCCCCATCGGGGTGACCGACGGGGCGCGCCCGAGGGGGGTGAAAAGGGTGCCGAGGCCGACGAGCGTGAAGGCGGGCGGGTTCGAGTGGAGGTAGTCGATGTGGGGGATGTGGAGGACGTCGGTGACGGCCGTGTAGGTCCCGACGACCGCCCCGAGCAGGACGAGACCGGCGATGTTCCCTCTGTGGAGCACTTGCCGCCACGGCAGGCGACGGAGCAGGAGCACGAACAGGAAGGCGAGGAGGACGACGGCGAGAACGAGGTCGAACGTCAGCGTGTGCGTCAGATACGTGAGCGCGGCGAACCCCCAGAGTCCGAGCGCGCGGACGGTCGAGGGGCCCCGAAGGAACAGGAGCAGGCAGGCGAGCGTGAGGTTGACGAAGGAGAAGGCGAGGAAGTTCGGGTACCCGCCCCAGAACAACATGGAGACGACGGTCCCGTTCAGGAGCCCGAGCGCGACGAGCGCGAGTCGGTGCGAGGGCAAATGAAAGGCAGTCCGCGCGAGCAGCCAGAGGGTGAGGCCGTAGACCGCGAGGAGGCCGGCGCCGAAGATGAACCCCGTCGACTCCGGCGAGCCCGTGGCGAGCCGGAGCGCCCCGAGGAGCGGGAAGATCATCGGCGGATACAGGTAGGGCGACCCGACCGAGTTGACGGGCGGGTGGACGAGCCCGACCCAGGCGTACGACCGCTGGATCCAATCGCCCGGGTCGACGCCCGGCGGGACCGGATTCTGCGCGTAGAAGTACTCAAGAATGGCGACCCCGACCGCGATCAGGGCGAGGACGACTACGAACTCCGCGGCCGGCGAGATCGCGAAGGTCGCGGGTTCGACCTCCTCCGCCCTCGGGGCCTCCTCGGAGGTCGGTTCGGGGGGAGGGTCTCGGGCCGCCGGCGCGGGCTCGGGCGGAACCTCGCCTACGACGTGGGCCGGGACCGGCGGCTGCTCGAGAGGCGGACCGCTCACCACGGGATTCCCGCCGCTCACGACGGATTCCTATAAACCCCTGCCCGCGGGAGGTCGAGCCGCCGGGTTTCCCGACGGCCGGCCCCCCCGGGATTCGACCGGAGGGAATCCCCGAAACCGCCCCACGGCTGCGGGGACGGTGTCGAACGACGTGCGACGGGCGGAGGTCGCCGGGTTCGCCTAGCTGGACCAGGTGCCCTGAGCCGTGACGTCGGCCCATTGGACACCGGCGGGACTCCAGACGACGAGGTCGAGGGGAGCCCCCGCGAAGGCCGTCAGGTCCATCGAGAACGACCCGCTGGTCGTCGCCGAGCAGGCGCCGCCGGTGGCATTGGTGCACCAGACGGGCGTCAGGTTGGTCTGCGAGGCGAACTGCGACACCTGTCCGCTCGTCAGCACTTCGACGATCACCCCGGGACAGGCGCTCGCATTGGCTTCGACGCACGCCGGCACCTCGACGGTGACGGAGGCGGAGGCGGTCGTGACGGAGAGGGCGCTGTCCTCGCTCGACGAGGTGTCTGGCGCGAGTTGGAACGGGAAGACGACGGCGTTCGCCCCGCCGGCGGCGACCTGGAGGTTCGTCGCGTCGGCGATCCCGACGGTCGGCGCCGCCGAGTTCGGGGCGGTGAACGAGGCGATCCACGCCACCGCGATGACGATCGCCGTCGCGATGGCGGCGAACGCGAGAATGCGTCGCCGCCGCGACCCGGGCAAGGGTCCGGCGGGTACCGATTCGGTCACGCCATTCGCTCCGTCCGCGTCCCTACGTCTGTCGGCTTATATCGGGACGCTCGGACGGGGCACCTCGGGGACGGCGGGCCGACCGCCCTACCCCGACCGCGTCGCAGTTCCGCGCGGGTCTCCGGATCCACCTGCGGCCGGGTGGTCTTAAGACTCGGGGCTACCGTCCGAAGACGGAGAGGGCGCGTTGTCGGAGCGACGAGCTGCTCATCGGTCGGCGGTCGAACGGGTCCCCCTCGGCGCCGGCGGGCTCGGGAAGAGGTGGACCGCCTGACGGGCCCCCCGCTCCCGAACCTCCTCGTCGTGGTCCTCGACTGCGGCCGGGCCGACGACTTTCCGGGCGGTCGCGTCGGCACGACCGCGATGCCGTTCGCCGACCGCCTCCGCCGCGACAGCCTCTGGTTTCCGCGGGCGATCAGCCCGGCGCCTTGGACCGTCCCGTCGCACGCGAGCCTGTTCACAGGACTGTACCCGTGGGAGCACGGCGCCCACGCGAAGTCCGCGCTGAAGCTGCTCGAAGACGTCCCGAGGCTGCCCTCGGTCCTGCGTCCGCTCGGATACCGGACGATGTCCCTCTCGGCGAACCACCTGATCTCGCCCGACCTCGGGTTCACCGAGGGGTTCGACCGATCGGCCTGGGCGGGTTGGTGGGAACCGTACTACCGGACGAGCGGCGATGGCCGACCGCCGCAATCGGCCGGAGATTCGACGACGGGCTCCGCCTCCGGGCTCCACCGCGTCAAGGGCGGGGTCGCGTGGCAGGCCGTGAAACTGACCTCCCGCGTCGTGTACCGATACCCGTTCGTCACGGACTCCGCAGGGCGGTTCGCCCAGCGGCTGCGCCACCCTCGGGGCCGGGAGCTCCCCGGGGTCTCGTCCTGGATCGAACCGACCCTCGACCGGTGGATCGGCGAGACGCCGTCGAATTCGCCGGTGTTCGCCTTCGTGAATCTCCTCGAGACGCACGAGCCGTACTACCCGACGGCCGAGTGGCGGTCGCACCTCCTCGAATGGCTCCGGCACGCCGGGACTCGGCAGGACCACGTGGGCTGGCTCGCCGGGTCATGGCGGCCGACGCCGGAGCAGTACCGGGAGCTGCACGAACTCGCGCGGGGGATGCTGGCCGAAGCGGACCGGCGGCTGCAGGCGATTGTCGAAGTGTTCCAGAAGCACGGCCGGTGGGACGACACCACGGTCGTCGTTACGAGCGACCACGGTCAGGCGTTCGGGGAGCACGATATCCTGTTCCACATGCTCCGGCTCGAGGACCCGCTGATCCGGATCCCGCTGTGGGTCCGGCGCCCGCGCGACCCGCACTGGGCGGGCGAGGCGGCCGGCTGGGCGAACCTCGTCGATGTCGTCCCCACCTTGCTCGAGGACGCCGGCCGGCCCGGCAGTCTCCCGGGTTCGGGGATTCCCCTCGGGCTCCTGCGGGACCGCCCGCGACCCGGCCCCGTGCTCGCGGCCGCCGACGGCCTCGTCTGGAAGACGATCATCCCGGAACACGAACGAGGCCGGCTCTCCGACCAGCGGAAGCACCGGTTCGACCGGATCCTCACGGCCGCGTACGACGGCACGATGAAAGTCGTCTACGATGCCGCCGAAGACCGGATGCGCGCGTTCGACCTCGCCACCGACCCCGAGGAGGCGAGCGACATCTGGCCCGCCCGGGCCGCCGACCTCGCCGCGCTCGCCGCCGAGGTCCGGACGGCCGCCAACCGGATGGCCCACGGGCCCGAGGCGGCCATCTCCGACGACGTGGAGGACCGCCTCCGTTCCTGGGGCTACATCTAGCCCCCGCCGCCCCGGACCGGCCCGTTGCCGGAGTCCGTCGACCGACGCCGACGGTACGTATTTATGCGTGTAACTTCGTTGTTCTCCCATTGCCTCGTCGCCCCGCGACGAGATGCCGGTGTTCTCAATGCTCCCTCGACGGCGTGTCTGGAGGCTCGCAGGTCCGACGCTCCTCCTTGTGCTCCTCGCCCTGCCGGGCGGGAGCCTCCTGCCCCCGAGCCCCGGGCGGCCCGCCCCGTCGTCGGGAATCGGCACCGCGTCGGCCGTCCCGACGGTGATGCTCGGGGATGGCCAGACGGCCCAGACGAACTGGAACGGCTCGAACGTCGTCGCCCAAGACGTCATCGGCCCGGCGGGGGGGAACCTCTCGGTCCGGCGATACGCCATCGAGGTCTCGACGACCTCGCCGGTTCCCGGCGTGAGGCTGCACCTCTACACGACCCCGATGCTGCACTGGGGCCTCCCGAACCAGCTCCCGACCGGTCTCGAGAACCTGCCGAGCCTCCCCTACTGGTCCTGGAACGTCACCGAGCTCGGCGGCGGTCCGGCGGTCAACTGGAGCGCGAACGTGACGAGCGGCACCCTCTGGGCGGTCGTGCCGTGGGCGAACGCGACGTTCCAGGTGGTGGGGACCGCGGCCCCGACGGTTTCGGTCGAAGTCGTCCCGGGCACCCGGCTTCCGACGAACGTCACGTCGCTCGGTCTCAGCCTCCACGACCCGACGATCAACGGTAGCTCCCTCCTCACCTACGCGGACTACCCGAGCCTCGCGGGCCCGCTCGACCCGTCGGTGATCCGGTTCGGCCTGAGCGCGGTCGCCGGCTGGGACTCCGACACCGGCACCCCGGTGTTCAACTTCACCATGTTCGACGCGGCGAGCCGCCTCGCCGAGAAGCTCCACGCCGCCTCCTACCTGAACCTCCCGGCGGGGAACTGGGGCGACGGGAACCTCCTGCCGCCCGGGATGCCGCTCGACGTCTCCCTCGCCCTCGGCTACCAGGGGTCCGTCGGCTACTTCCCGGTGCAGTCCGCCTACGTCGCGTACGTGCTCGCGGTCGTCAACCACACGATCACCGCGAGCGAGCCGGTGAAGTACTGGAACATCGGCAACGAGGTTCCGCTCGTCAACCAGTCGGTCGTCAACGAGTACATCCGGCTGTTCAACGCGGCCGCCTCCGCGATCCACTCGAAGCTCCCGGGGGCCCTCGTCGGTTCGGACGTCATGCTCAACCGGACGTACTTCGCTTCGTTCACCTCCAAGGCGAAGGGGGTCGGCTTTCTCTCGTTCCACTACTACCCATCGACGGGCCTCTGCATCCAGAACGGCTCGTACTGCCCACCGGCGGGTGGGACGAACGGGACGCAGGACCCCGCGCTGTTCCGGCCGGTGAGCGACTTCGACACCCTCAACTTCTACGGCCCCTCCGCCGCCGCCTCGGCCTGGGCGAACGCGACCGGCAACCGATTGCCGGTCCTCGATTCGGAGACGAACCTCGCCGGGATCGGGGGGTCGACCGCGACCGCCTGGATGGGCACCGACCCGCGGCAGCAGATGCTCGACGGGGCGACCTGGCTCCTCGCGACGCTCGTCCGGGCGACGAACGAGAACCTCTCGGCCCTGACCTACTTCGCCCTCACCGGCCCGAGCGAGCCGAGCAACTCGACGACGTGGGCGTACGGCGGATGGGGGTTCGGCCTCGCCGTGCCGTCCTTGCCGGGACTCCCGCCGACGTTCTACGCCCCGTGGTGGGCGCTCGACCTGTGGGCGGGGGTCGTCGGCGGCTCCCAGGTCGGGGTCACGAGCGCGGACACGAGCGTCGTCCAGTCTGTGGCCAGCATCTCGAAGACGGACGTGCGCGTCCTCCTCGTCAACCGGGTCGATACCCCGACGACGGTCGCCGTCTCGGGGGTCGCGAACGGGACGGGGACGAGCACGGTCTCCGTGCTCGACAACCGGTCGTACGTTGAATCGTTCGTCCCGCACCTCCATCATGAGGTGCTTGAGAGTTCCGGGCTGACCGTCAGTCTCCACAACTCGAGCGCGCCCCGAGTGACGATCGACGGGTACGGCGCGGCCCTCGTCGTGATCCCCGTGGCCCCGGCCAACAACTCCACCGGTGGCACCGGTGGGAACGGGTCCGGGGGGAACGGGACCGGCGGGAACTCTTCCGGGGGCCACGGCACCGGAGGCGGGAACGGTACGGGCTCCTCGGGCAACGCGACCTCGGGCGGCGGGTCTTCGCCCCCGCCGTCCTCCCCCGACCCATCGAGGGTCGGCGTCGTCCCCCGGAGCACGAGCCCGCACGGGTCCCGGTTCTCCGGCACGTCCGGATCGGCCAGCTCCTCCGCGTCGTCGGGTCTCGGCTCCGACCCGACGGCCTGGGGCGGGGTCTCGGCGAGCGTGGTGGCGGCTCTGTCGCTTCTCGGCCTCGGCACGGGCGTCGCGTTCAGCGGGGCGCGCGCCGGGGGTCCCGATGGGGTACGGCTCGCCCACGCGCCCCGTCGCCGGCCGGCCCGCCGACCGGGGAGCCCCGCGTCTCGCACCCCGGTGCGGCCCCGTTCGGGGACCGCCGGGTCGCGCAGCGGGCTACCGCCCCGGTCTCGGTCGTAGCGGGAGCGTCGCTACGCGCCCGGCCGGGCGTCCCGCGCGCCTGCCGTCGCTCGAGGGAGCGCCACCATCCACGACGCCGACATCGGCTGCGTGTACGGTTGGAGCGGGAGCAGGAACGGGACGAGCGGGGTCCCCGCGATCGACACGGCCGCGGACTGGTTGCTCCCGGTCATGGCTCGGAGCGTGAAGTTGTAGGCGGTGCCGGAGCTGAGGTTGCCGACCGTGAACGTCGTCGCGGCGCCGTCGACGCGCGCCGTGAACTGCGTGGGATTCGTGGTCGGACCGTAGTGCAACCGGTAGTACGTCACGGGCGCGCCGCCGACCGGCGCCGACCAGCTGAGGTTGACGAACCCCGTCCCCGCGGCCTCGGAGAAGTTGCCGGGCGCGTGCGGGGCCCCGAGTCCCTGGAGCCGCATGGGGTACTGGATGATGCTGTCGTTCGGGAAGGTGAGCGGCGCGCGGGGAGTCGCCGTGAAATCGAAGTACGAGAGCGGAAGGTTCGCCGTCTTGTCCCGCGCCGTGAAGTTGGTGAACCCGAACCGCCACTCGGTGAAGTGGAGGAGCGAGTCGAAGCTGCCGAGCTGGCCCCCGATGTACCCTTCCCGGGCGTACGGGCTGATCACGAGGAGCGGCACCCGGAAGGAGAGGCCGTAGGCGTCGATCTGCGGCGGGACGACGTGGTCGAAGAACCCGCCGTACTCGTCCCACGTCAGGAAGATCGCCGTGTGGTTCCACTCCGGCGACGCCTCGATCGCCTGGATCACCGCGAGCGTCCAGTCGGCCCCGGAGGTGATGTTCTCCGGCGGATGCTCGGAGATCGCCATCGAGGGCATGACCCAGGAGACGTCGGGGAGTTTCCCGTTCTTCGCGTCCGTCAGGATCGTGCTCCGGGCCACGAAGTGGCCGGAGAACGTCGGGGAGTACGACTCGGCCTTCGCGGCGTACGGATTCCAGTAGGCGAAGACGCCCCCGTTCGCGTGCTGGTTGACGGCGGCCTGGTAGGTGGAAAGCAGCGGCGCGTCGTAGTACTTCCACGACACCGTGGAGTTCACGAGTCGGTCCGCGAGCGCGGGCGTCGCGTTCGCCTCGTTCAGGTACGTCCGCTGAGCGTGGGTGAGCGGCGCGGTGTTGCGACTCTGCAGGACGGTCTTTTCCGACTGGACCGGCGCCGCCCCGGCGACCGCGAACCAGTGGTTCGGGAGCGAGTAGGACATCGCGCTCGAGAAGAAGTAGTCCCCGAGGCCGTACTCCTCGGCGATGTCCCAGTAGCTAGGGATGACGCTCCCGTTGTAGTAGCCGAACGGGTAGCTCCCCTGCTGTTCCGCCTGGTAGAACCCGTTCATCGCGCCGTTGTTGTACGACTGGTGGGTCGTCTGCCAGTTGTGCTTCATGTCGACCAGGTCGGAGGAGGCGTTCGGGTACGCGTACGGCTTCACGCACCCGGCGCCGGGGTTCGACACGTTGATCGGCTCGCAGGTCCCGTTCGGGATCCCGTTGCCGGCGTAGGCGCAATTCGGAGAGATCACGAGGCAGTACGTTCCGAAGTAGTCGTCGTACGCGTGGTTCTCCTGCATGATGACGACGACGTGGTTGATCGGGATGTTCCCGGGGTTCACCACCCCCGCCGCGACCGGTGGAGGGGACGGTCGCGCGAGATCAGTCCAGTGGGCACTCACGAGGGTCGGGTTCGTCCCGCTCCAGGCGAACAGGCCGGCGAGCGCGACCGCGGCGAAACCGAGGAGGATCGCCCGAGAGCCGGCCCGGGATCCTCGGCGGAGCGGGTCGGATCGGACGACGGCGGGGGTGCTCATGGAGACGGCCCGAGCGAAGTCGGGACCTTAAAGTCGGTTCCGCGTCTCACTGGTCCCGCCGTTCGAGAGACGCCCCGATCTGGGGGGTCAGGTCGTTCCGGTACCGTCGGTGGGCCGGCGTTGGTTCGTGGGTCGTCGCGCCCGGGCCCGGGTCCTGCATCGCGCGGGGGGATGCGCAGCAACACGTATTAGCTCGCTGACCTCTGAGCCGGTCCGTGCCGAGCGGTCGTCGTACGGTCGGAGTCGCGGTCGCCGCCCTCGCGGTCGTCGTCCTCGCCCTCCTCGCGTGGAATGTGGCCCGCCCGGCCCCATCGGCGGGGACGGGCCAGTTCGTTCCCGCGTCGGCCCCGGTGTTCCCGACGCCGATCCACCACGTGTTCGTCGTGATGTTCGAGAACGCCGAGATCGGCAACGTCCTCCAGAACGGCTCGTACGAGCGCTATCTCGCCGGGACCTACGCGGAGGCGGGCCAGTACTATTCCCTCGAGCACTACTCCCTCCCGAACTACCTCGCCATCACCTCCGGCACCGCCTCGAACCTGTTCAAGGTCGAGAAGGCGAAGAATCTCGGGGACCTCGCGAGCGCTGCCAACGAGACCTGGAAGGGTGAGGAGCAGAGCATGCCGTTCCCGTGCGACACGGCGAGCACGGGGGACTACGACATCATGCACAACCCGTGGGTGATGTACGCCGACGTCGTCAACCAGCCGAAGCGGTGCGACCAGCACGTGGTCAATTTCACCGCCTTCCCGGCACCGAACACGACCGGCACCTACGCGAACTACAACCTCGTCGTCCCGAACCTCGCCGACGACGGCCACAACACGAACGTCTCCATCGGCGATTCGTGGCTCCGCGGGTTCCTCAGCCCCCTGATCAACAGCTCCGTGTTCAAGAGCTCCGTCTTCTTCCTCACGTACGATGAGGGGACGACGAACCTCGGCACGGGCAACTCCACCGGCGGGGGTCACGTGTACTTCGTCGCGGTCTCCCCGTACGCCGTCAAGGGCTTCGACTCGACCGTCCAGTATTCGGACTACAACGTCCTGACGACGACGGAATGGCTGCTCGGGCTCGGCCACACCGGGCACAACGACAACTGGTCGACGTTCGCCCCGATGTACGACCTGTTCAGTTTCCCGCCGGCGCACCACCACGGCCCGATGGTCGGGCCGGGCGCATCGATGGATCTCCGGACCGTGTCGAGCGCTCTGCCGGGCCGCCGACCGTGATGGGCCGAGGGTCAGTCCCCCGGTGAATCGACGGATCCGGTCCCGACCACCCGGTCCGGGGCCGTTCGAAACGGTCTCGGCGCTGGGCTGGGCTCAGGTCGCGTGAGCTGTCGCGACTCCGACATGCTACGTATAACCCGGCCGGCCTCCCGAGGTCGAAGACCGTGGGTTCGTTCCCTCACGCGCTTCGGCGCCAACGGCCCGCGGGCCGCCCGACGACCCTCACGGCATCGGTGCTCGCCCTCGTCTTCCTCCTCGGCGGGTCGCTGGCCCCGGCCGCGATCTTCGCGGGTCCCCAGCGGGCCCCGTCTCCCGCGATGTTCGCCCCGGCGGTCGGACCCCTCCCGGTGCTCCTCGACGGGGGTCAGGTCTCCGTCACCTCGCTCCTGACGACCTCGCTCATCACCGACTCGGTCCAGCCTCTCCCGTCCACGCTCGGTACCCGTTCGTACTCGGTCACTGTCGCGGTCACGATCCCCCTCCCGCTGGTCACGGTGGCCCTCCGGACCACGCCGACCTCCGTATGGGCTTGGCCGTCGCAGCTCCCCGAAGGACCGGTCGCGCTGCCCCCGCTCGCCGACTGGACTTGGACCGTGATCCACGGAACCTCGGCCGACTCGGGGAACTGGACACCGGTGGCCGCCGGCCAGGTGCTGCAACGGACGATCCCCGTCATGAACACGACCTTCGTCGTGATGGGGAAGGGGTCGCTCACGATCCCGGTCACCGTCGACCCGAGCCAGCTCAAGCCGTACGCGCCGCCGTCGGTCGGGTTCGTCCTCAACGCGGCGGCCAACTACGGCGCCCCGATGTTCCCGGCGAACAACCCGACCTACAACCAGCTCGCGACGCAGCTCCACCCGACGGCCGTCCGCATCGACCTCTCCGACCTGAACGCGAGCGGTCGCTGGAACCCGCAGACGAAGCTGCCGATGTTCAATTTCACCCAGTTCGACACCGCCTTCGCCTGGGCCGCCACGGTGCACGCCCCGGTGCTCCTGACGGTCTCCGCCGGAACGTGGGGCGACGGCAACCTACTTCCGAGCGGCATGCCCCTCAACCCCGGCCTGCTCGTCACCAAGGGTTCGACCTCGGGGTACTTCCCGACGGGCGCGGCGTATCAGAGCTACATCCGGGTGATCGTCAGCCACATCATGGCGGCGAATGAGACCGTCACGTACTGGGGGATCGGCAACGAGCTTCCGCTCACCAATTCCACGATCGTCGCGGCGTACATCGGCCTCTTCAACGTCGCGGCGAAGCTCATCCACAAGCTGACGCCGGCGGCGCTGATCGGCACGGACGTGATGATGAACAAGACCTACCTGCCGACGTTCGCGAAGTTCGCGACCGACGTCGGATTCCTCTCGTTCCACTTCTACCCGTCCCTTGGCGTGTGCAACGTCAACGGGTCGTACTGTCCCCCGAGGGGACCCGGGAACGGCACGATCGACCCCCGCCTCTGGATGCCGTTCGCGAGCCTCAACGGCCAGAGCTTCTACAACCCGGACCAAGCGCAGTCCGCGTGGAAGAATTACACCGGTCACTCGCTCCCGGTGCTCGACACCGAATCGAACCTGAACGGGTTCGGCGGAGGGCCGTTGAGCGCGTCCCTCGGGACCGACCCCCGGCAGCAGGGCCTGTTCGGCGCGGCGTGGACGCTCTCGACGTTGATCGACGGGGCGCGGGACAACCTGACGGAGCTGACGTACTTCACGTTCAATGGCGGCACCCAGGTCCCGAACACCGTCACCGGACCCTACGGGGGATGGGGGTACGGCATGACCGCCCAGGGTCCGAACGGACGGGACGTCGAGTATGCGCCGTACTGGGCGCTCCACATCTGGTCGCAGTCGATCCCGCGAGCGGCCACGGCCGTGCAGGTCGTCGCCTCGGTTCCGGGGATCCTCAACCTGTATGCGGTGAAGTACGAGAACCGCGTCACGCTCGTCGCGGTCAACCAGGTCGACGTGCCGGTGAACCTCCAGGTCCAGGTGAACGGGACCGGGTGGACCGGCGCGTGGGCCCACACCCTCGACGGGTTCTCCTACGTCGAGAAGTACAACGTGTCGACCCAGTCGGTCCATCTCTACAAGTCGGGCGTCCGCACGACGAAGCTCGGCCACGTCGGGGGGCCGTGGAACATCTCGATCCAGGGCTACGGGGTCACGGCGCTCCGCCTCCTGGGCGCGGGTGTCAAGGCCCCGTTCACGCTCGCTTCGCCCGACGACGACGACACTCCGGGAACCACGCCCGCCTCGGGAACCCCGGCGTTCTCGCCCGGACCGCACCTCTTGGCGCCGGTCTCACCGCCCGTCGCCGGCACGGCCTCGGCCCGTTGGGTCGACTGACCGGCCGATTCGGCTCGCCGGGCCGACGCCGGCGCGTAGGGCCTAGTGGGTGATCGCCGCCGGCGGCCGCTCGCTCGGGGCGAACCGGGCCAGGAAATGCCGGAGACGCTCCGGAGCCTCGACCATCCGCATCCCGGCGACGGAGGCGCGCCGCCGCCAGACGTTCGCCACGACCTCCCCGACGTACGCGAGGTGGGCCGAGGAGTAGACGCGTCGCGGGATCGCGAGTCGTACGAGCTCGAGGGGGGGATGACCGTCCGAGTCCGAGTCTCCGAACATCACGGCTCCGACCTCGACGGTGCGGACGGCTCCTTCCCGGTACAGCTCCACCACGAGGGCCTGACCGGGCAGTTCCGACGGCGGGAGGTGGGCGAGGAACCGTCTCGCGTCGAGGTAGACGCCGTGGCCGCCCGGCGGATGGACGAACGGGATCCCCTCTACGTCGAGGAGCCCGGCGAGGTAGCGGACCTGGCCGACGCGGTGGGCGAGGTAGTCGAGGTCGCACGCCTCGCGCAGCCCGACCGATGCCGCCTCGAGGTCCCGGCGCGCGAGACCGCCGTACGTCGGGAACCCCTCGAAGACGATCAGCTGCTCCTTGAGACGCCCGGCGAGGACGGGGTCGCGGGTCGCAACGAATCCGCCGATGTTGACGAGTCCGTCCTTCTTCGCGCTCATCGTCGCGCCATCGGCGAGGTCGAAGAACCGTCGGCCGATCTCGGGGATCGAGAGCGTACCGAGGCCCGGCTCGCGCTCGTGGACGAAGAACGCGTTCTCCGCCCATCGGCACATGTCGAGGTAGAGTGGAACGCCGGCCTTCCGGCAGGCGTCGTGGACCTGGGTGAAGTTCGCGACCGAGACGGGCTGGCCCCCGCCCGTGTTGTTCGTCAGGGTGACCATCACGAGCGGCACCTTCGCCGCTCCCTCGGTGGCCAGCAGGTGCTCGAGCCGGGGAACGTCGACGTTCCCCTTGAACGGGTGCGGGGCGTCGAGGTCGTACGCCTCGGGGATCGCGAGGTTCACGGCCTTCGCGCCGTTCCGCTCGACGTGCGTTCGCGTGGTGTCGAAGTGCATGTTGTTCGGGATCACGGTCCCGGGCCGGGCCAACAGGGAGAACAGGAGGTTCTCGGCGGCCCGTCCCTGGTGGGCCGGAATGACGTGGGGGAATCCCGTGAGCTCCCGGACCGTCGTCTCGAAATGGGCGAAGTTGCGGCTCCCGGCGTACGACTCGTCGCCGACCATCATCGCCGCCCACTGGCGGTCGCTCATCGCCGACGTGCC
>Ga0209415_10004892_pt1 | contig 24364 bp, 24 predicted proteins | sample PeaSoiSIISIP2007_FD_187696 | JGI IMG/M metagenome (GOLD analysis project Ga0209415, IMG submission 187696) | Peat soil microbial communities from Weissenstadt, Germany - SII-SIP-2007 (SPAdes) (version 2) | ecosystem: Environmental > Terrestrial > Soil > Wetlands > Peat | place: Germany... | reverse complement strand
CAGCCCATGGCCGGCCCCGCCGTCCTGATTCGTGCCGACCAGAACCCTCGCCAGACCTGACACGGCAGCCCGCTCGGCCGCTCAGGCTCATCCCCGTATTATGAGCGACTCAGGGCAGTAGCGCATTCCGTGAGAAAACATCGTTACAACCTGCCTTGGCGCAAGCCTATCTCGCCGGGCGAGCAGCAAAGCCACGACCGCCCATGGCCCGTGCCTTCACCCGCCTCGTCTGCACCGCCGATGCCGACAGCGTCATCGGCACCGCCGCCTTGGAGGGTTGGCCTCATTCGCAGCATCGCGGCGGCCCGCGCGGCTTCATCAAGGTGCTCGGGCCGCGGTCGCTGGCCTTCGCCGACTAAGCCGGCAACTGGCAATACATCGCCGTCAGCAACCTGGCGCAAAACGACCGGATGTTCCTGCCGCTGGTCGACTACAACGCGCTTCCCGGGCTGAAAATCTGGGGCCACTGCCGGGTGGTCGAGAGCGGTGCGGCCTCGATCGAACAAGTGCGGGACCCTGACTATGCGGCGCGGGTGGAGCGGGTGATCCGCCTCGAGGTCGAAGCGTGGGACACCAATTGCAGCAGCCACATCCCGCACCTGGTGCCGGCGAGTACAATGCCCCCGGGGTCGCCTGGACACCCCCGGGCGGAAGGAAGCAATCACAACATGGCCGGAAACTAGTCCTAAGCGGCGCTCTTACCAATTATCAGAAACAGGGGCATCGGAAGCTGATTTGTCGGGCGTCTCTGTTACATGACTCCGTCGAAAAATTTTACAGGTGCCCGTGAATCGCACTTTTTGCGCGGTATAAGCCATTGAAATGCCGATATTTCACCTCCTGGCACGGGGTTTGCTATTGGCTCATCTCGGAAAATGAATTCCGCGGAGGAGTACAAATGAAACTATGTAGATCAGCCGCTTTCGGCGTGTCCGCTATCGCCCTGGCAATGGGCTGGGCCTGTTCGGCTCAGGCGAACCCCGCCCTTCCAGGGCTGACGAACCTCAACTTTCTCAGCTACACCGGTTCGGCGCCCAAGGCCGGCTTTACGAGCGTTAATCCGACCGGCTGGACCGGCGGCGGCGGCCTCATCTTCATTGCTACTCCCGGCAATTCCAGCAATCCGAGTTCGGGCTGTGGCAGCACCTACCTCACCACATACGGTTGCCCCAGCACCCTGTCCGTTCCCGGCGGCTACAACGAGGTGGAGGCAGACGCCAACCCAACCTTCGAGAGCGGGTTCAACTATGGTATTTCCGGTCTGACCGCGGGAACGACCTACTCGCTGAGCTTCTACCAGGCGGCCAGCCAGCAGACCGGGTTCGGCAACGGCCTGCACACGACCGAGCAGTGGATCGTGTCGCTGGGCACCGGAGGGTTTACCACCTGCAATGGCTGCGGCCCGTTTGACTCGTACTACGGGAGCAACCAAAGCACGTATTCCAACACGGATCCGGGCGCCAGTATCGAGGCTACGACTTTGATGACGACCCCGTCCGGGGGCCTGACCAACTGGAATTATGTCACGCTCAATCTGACCGCCGACGCCTCGACCCAGTTTCTGAGTTTCCTGGCTTGGGGTAACGACGGCACGACAGCCAATCTGCCGCCGATCGCGTTCCTGACTGGGGTCAATTCAGTATCGGGTCTTGTACCGGAGCCGGCATCCTTGACGCTTTTCGGTGTCGGCCTGGTGGGCCTCGCGGCCGGACTGCGTCGGCGCAAGGGTAACGCCGCGAACTGATCACTCTACCGGTTGACGCGCCTGGACGGGACACTAATCTCGTCCAGGCGTGAAACCCGGCCGGGCCTGCCCGCCGACCCATCAGGATAGCGCCCGTGCCTGCCTTCCTGGACCAGCAACATCTTCAGGCCTTCCTGCTCAGCCTGATCAGGCTTTGGATCTGGCTGTTGCTGCTCGCCGTGGTCTTTCTTCCGCTGGAGCGCCTGTTCGCGGTGCAGCCGCGGAAGGTCTTCAGCAAGAGCCTCGCCAGCGACCTCGGCTTTTATGTCATCAGTGGCTTGGTGCCCAACCTGCTGCTCGCGGTTCCGCTGTCACTTGTCGCGTATGTTTCCTATCGCTATGTCCCGTGGCGCCTGCATGCCGCGATTGAAGCCTGGCCGGTGTGGCTGCGCGCCCTGGCCGCGTTTGTCGTCGGCGATTTCGGCTTCTACTGGGGCCACCGCTGGGCGCATGAAATTCCCTTCCTGTGGCGCTTCCACTCGATCCACCACAGCCCCAGGCAGGTCTATTTCCTGGTTAGTTCGCGCGCGCATCCCGTCGACTTCGTGTTCATCCGCTTGTGCGGCCTGATCCCGATCTACATTCTCGGCCTGGGTGCCCCGGAGAGCGTGCAGGGCACCCTGGTGGCCACGCTGATCATGTTGCTCGTGACCGTGTGGGGCTTCTTCATCCATGCGAACATTCGCTGGCGATTGGGCCCGCTGGAGTGGCTGATCTCCACCCCTGCCTTCCACCACTGGCACCACACCCTGGCCGAGCCGCGGGACCGCAATTACGCGTCGATGTTGCCATGGATGGACCGGCTCTTTGGAACCCATCACCTGCCCCGCAAGCAATGGCCGTCGGCCTACGGCATCGAGGCGAAGCTACCCGGTTCGCTCGGGGGTCAACTGATGTATCCGTTCCGCCCGCCATCGCCGCAAGTCAGTTCAGCGGAGCCTGTTGCGGCGAATCCGCAGTAGTCAACGCGACTACCGCACACCGCCCTGGTTGCGCTGCACTCGCGCAATCCCTTCGCGGCGACCTCTCCGGCCAGGGGGTGGGCGTCCACCGCGCAAGCATGGCGGGCCTTGGCATCGCGATTAGCCCCAAACCACGGCCGAGGCCGGCATCCGGGTGCGCAATGGCGCCGTCGCGCCGACCCGCTTCATGAGCCAGACCCCGCAACGACCGCAACAGCACCGGGAACTGCCGTTGCCGGCGGCGACCCAGTCCGGCCGGGTGGGGATGGACGACGCTGAAACTGGCGGAGAGCCATCTGCGGCAACGGGGTCAGCCACCAGCCAGCCTGTGGTGGAGCGCGGGCACAACCCCGTGCAAAGCGGTGCGTGGCAGCCGCAAGACGCAGCGGCAGTCGCGCTTGTCCCACCCCCTCCGGCCGAACCCGCCCTATCCGGTGGCCTTAAGCGCGGCTCCCAGCCGGCGCGCCGCATCCGCCGCCAGCGCCACCGGCGTGCAGGAAAAGCCAAGCACGATGCCGCTCATGCGTGGGGGGCCGGCGTAGTAGGCGCGCAGCGGCACCACCGCCAAACCGCGCGTCCGGCACGCGCGCACCGCGGCGGCTTCGTCCATCCCGTCGGGCAGGCGCGCGACCATGTGCAGCCCGCCGGGTGCGGGCATGGTCACCAGCCCGGGAGCGTGCCGCGCCAGGGCCGCGAGCACCGCTTCCCGCCGATGGGCATATTCGGTGCGCATCCGCCGTATGTGCGGCGCCAGCAGCCCCTGGCGCATGAATTCGGCCAGCACGGCCTGGGTAAGCGCGTCGGTGCCGCGGTCCAGCAGGGTGCGCAGCCGCACGAAGGCGGCCACCAGCGGTGCCGGCACCACGGCGAAGCCCAGCCGCAGCCCGGGGGCGAGCGTCTTGCTGAACGTACCGCAGTAGATCACCCGGCCCGACCGATCCAGGCTGGCGAGCGGCGGCAGCGGATGGCCCTCCCAACGGAATTCGGAATCGCAGTCGTCCTCCAGCACCCAGGCATTGGCGCGGGTCGCCCAGTCCAGCAGCGCCAGCCGCCGCCCGATCGGCAGCGCGCCGCCGAGCGGCGTGGCATGCGACGGCGCCACCAGCGCTAGCCGCGCCTGCGGTGCGAGCCGGATGCCGGCGGCGACGTCCAACCCCTCGGGGTCGCTGGGTACCGGCACGGGAGCCGCGCCGGCCGAGATCAGCGCGCCGCGGCCAGCGATGTAGCCGGGGTCCTCGACCCAGGCGGCGTCGCCCGAGTCGAGCAACAACTCGGCGGCGGTGCGCAGCGCCTGCTGCGTGCCGGCGGTGACGACGATGCAGCCCGGATCGGCAGCCAGGCCGCGGGTGGCCGCCAGGTGCGCGGCGATCTGGGCGCGCAGGTCGTGCAGGCCTTGCGGCGGCGGGTAGCCGGCCCACTCCGCCGGCAGCGCCTTCAGCACGCGCGCGGTGCAGCGTGCCCAGGCGGCGGCGGGGAACAGGTCGGGCGCCGGCAAGCCGCCGGCCAGCAGCATGCCCGACCCGGCATCGCGCGTGGTCGCCGTGACCGGCACGGCGGCCAGCAGCGCGCCCCTCCGCGACAGGGAACTCGCAGCCGTGGCTGGCGGAGCGGCCGGTGCGGGTGCGGCATCCGGCAGGTCCGGGGCGACGTAGGTGCCGCTGCCGGTGCGCGCACGGACATAGCCCTCGGCCGCCAGCCGCTCATAGGCCAGCACCACGGTCTGTCGCGCCACGCCCAGTTCGCTGGCCAGCGCGCGCGTCGGTGGCAGCCGCGAGCCCGCCGGCAGGGAGCCCGCCAGGATGCCCTGGCGGAGCCGGTCGAACACGGCCTGCTGACGGGTTTGGTCTGGTGCGAGCATGATGGTTGACCGAGGGGCCTTGGACCAATCGACCAACCTAAGCAGAACTGGGCGCCCGGGAGAAGACCCGACCTGCGCAAACGCCAAAAGCGGCCTGTGGGGCATTCCGCCCCAGGCCGCTTTGCGTCGTTATCGCCCTGGCAGGATCATCCCGCGTGGGGCGGGCTCGAGGTCAGAAGCCTTCGCGTTCCAGCCGCTTGCGTTCCAGCTTGCGGGCACGGCGCACCGCCTCCGCGGCTTCGCGCGCGCGTCGCTCCGAGGGTTTTTCGTAATGCCGCCGAAGCTTCATCTCGCGGAAAATCCCCTCCCGCTGCATCTTCTTCTTGAGCGCTTTCAGCGCCTGATCGACGTTGTTGTCACGCACGAGGACTTGCACTTGGCCGCGTTCTCCTTCCGGTTCGCCGTCCCCGCCCATCGGGGACACGCGCAAAAAACACCGCTGCGGGGTGCCCGGCGCGGCGGTGGCGGCTATAACACGGCTCCCGAAGGGCGCCAAATCGTATTCGCGGAGAGCGCATGGCCATCCTGAAAATCGCCCGCATGGGCCACCCCGTACTGCTGCAGCGCTGCGAACCGGTGCCGGACCCGGGCGCCCCGGGAATCCGCCGCCTGGTGGCTGACATGATGGAGACTATGGAGGACGCACCGGGAGTCGGCCTCGCTGCCCCGCAGGTCTATGTGCCGCTGCGGTTGTTCGTCTTCCACGTCCCGGGGGAGCGGCGGGACGACGATCCGGACGATCTGCCGCTCGGCAATACGGTGCTGATCAACCCGGAAGTCGAGCTGCTGAGCGACGACCGCGTGCTGAATTGGGAGGGCTGTCTGTCGATCCCCGGGCTGCGCGCCGGCGTGCCGCGGGCGCCGCGTGTGCGCTACCGCGGGGTGGATTGCGACGGCAATGTGCAGGAGCGCGAGGTGTCTGGCTTCCATGCCAGGATCTTGCAGCACGAGTACGACCACCTTGATGGGATTCTTTACACGATGCGGGTGACCGATTTCCGTCTGTTCGGCTTCAACGAGGAGCTGAATCGACTCACCGTGGCGCGCGGCCAGTGATCGCCCTGCCCGAACGCAGCGCGGAGCGGGACGCGGCGCTGGAAGCGATGCTGCCGAACGTGCCGTTCGACGGCTGGACCTATCGGGCGCTACGGGCCGGCCTCGCCTCGATCGGCGTACCGCGCGAGGAGGCCGAAGTGCTGTTCCCCGGCGGCGTGGCCGACATGATCGAGGCGTTCTGTGACTGGGCCGACCGGCGCATGGAGCAGGCGGCGGCGGAACAGCTCGGGGAGACGAAGCTGCCGGAGCGGGTACGGGCGGTGGTCGCGCTGCGGCTGGCGCAGAACCGTCCCTACAAGGAGGCGGTGCGTCGCGCAGTGGCGGTGCTGGCGTTGCCGCGCCATGTCCGGCTCGCCGCCGCCTGCACCGGGCGCACGGTCGATGCGATCTGGCATGCCGCCGGCGACCGTTCGACGGATTTCTCCTGGTACACCAAGCGGGCAATCCTCACCGCGGCGTACACCGCCACGCTGCTGTTCTGGCTGCGCGACAGTAGCGAGGACGATGCGGCGACGCTGGCTTTCCTTGACCGTCGGATGGCCGGAATCGCCTGGACCCGCCGACTGCGCCGGCGGGCGGAAGCGATGCTGCACCGGCTGCGGCCGCCGTTGCGCTCCGCGCAATGACACGCGCACCCGGTTCCGCATCACTCCGTCGAACCGCCGAACCTGCTCAGGCCGATCCGCCAGCCAGGCTCTCCAGCGCGCGCCGGTTGAGGATCATCACCTCCGACTGCCCGGGAATATCGATCAGCCCCTCGCCCCGGAACTTGGTCAGCGTTCGGCTGACCGTCTCGATCGTCAGGCCCAGATAGTCCGCGATGTCGCTGCGCGTCATCGGCAGCGGAAACCGCGTCCGCGCGTGCAGGCAGTTCATTGCCTGTCTGCTTTGCATCACCAGGAACGAGGCCAGCCGCTCGCGCGCCGTCTTTCGCCCCAACAGCAGCATCTGCTCTTGCGCCGCCACCAGCTCGTTCCCCGCCACCTCCAGCAGCCGCTTCTCCATGGCCGGGAAGTCATCCAGCAGCATGCGCAGCCGCGAGCGGGGGAAGCGGCAGAGGCGCACTGGGTCGATCGCCTCGGCGGTAAACGCGTAGGTGTCGGAAACCGCAAGTCCGAGGAAATGCCCAACCCCGGCGAAGCCGGTGATCTGGCGCCTTCCGTCCGGCAATAGCTTGAACAGCTTGGCGGTGCCGCGGGTGATGTTGAAAAAACTGTGCGCCGGCTCGGATTCTTCGATGAAGGTGCTGCCGGCCGCGACCTCCGTCACGATGGCGGCGGCGGCCAGCCGGGCGATGTCGGCGTCGGAGATCACATTGCATACGCTGAACGGCCGCGCGTCGCAGTGCACGCACGACTCATTGCCGCTGTGCGGATCGAGCGCCATCGGACGGAACTGCAAGCTGATCATCGATGCCTTCGCGCGGCACAACCGGGTTGCAGCGTGGGGCGGGCCAGGGTGGCGCGCAATAAGGGGAACTACGTATACACCAGCCCCGGTCCCTTGATCTGGGTCAAGGCCGCGTGGAGCCGCGTTCTGGCACAATCCGCCGCGATCGCCGAGAGGACGATAACCATGCCCGCCTTTACCGTTCGGGCGCTCGTGCCGGACGAGATCCGCTCCGTTTATCCGCTGATCCGGGAGGCCATGCCGAGCGTCGACCTGGCGGCCTGGACGGAATTCGCGCGCCGGCTCACCGGCCGCCGGTTGAGCAATGCCGGCGTCATGGCCGCCTGGCGCAAGGGGCGGCCCTTTCCCTGCGGCCTGTTCTGCTTCCGGGTGGACAAGACGCTGGGGCAGGGCAGGGTCCTGATCGCCGAATACTTCGTGGCGGTCGATCTGCTGGATCCAAAGGGGGTGCTGGAGGCCCTGGTGGCAGAACTCGACGCGTTGGGTCATCGGCTCGGCTGCGACGCAGTGCGCAGCGTGGTGCATGGCAGGGAGCCGGAGTTGGCCGGCGGCCTGGTTGCCGCCGGCCACGCGCCGGAGGCGTCGTTGCTGCTGAAGGGGCTGGCGGCGTCGCGATCCAAGCGGGTGCCGGAGGCCTGCGCGCATTGATGGCTCGGCCGGCCGGTCGGATACCGGCCCAGGACCCGGCGGCGGCGCCCGGCATGACAAGCGGCGCCGTCGTTGAGCCATGTCAAAGCGGCCACGCCGGCATGGGCCGACAATGCCGCCGCATGACACATGGGAGCCAGCCACCACGGACGCCCTGACCGACAAGAGCAGCAATCCGCAAGTTCCCGGCGACGTCGCGCCCGCTTGGTCCCTGGCCGGGCTCGACCGCCGCATCCACGCGGCGCAGGGACGCCTCACCCAGGGCCTGTCGCTGGAGGCGCGGGCGCTGGCGTTCTTCGACTGGGGCATGCATCTGGCCAATGCGCCGTATCGCCGCATCGATCTAGCGCATCTGGCACTGGAACAGGCGCACTGCCTGTTCTCCGCCGCGCTCGGCGTCGGTCCGGCGCCGTGCGTCGCCCCGCAGCAAAACGATCACCGCTTCACCAGCCCCGCTTGGCAGCGCCAGCCCTTTGCCCTGGTCGAGCAGGGGTTTTTGCTGACGGAAGCGTGGTGGCAGGCGGCGGCCACCGGATTGCCGGGCGTCTCGCACGCCCATGAGCGGATGGTGGCGTTCACCGTGCGGCAGATGCTTGACGTGGTATCGCCCAGCAACGTGCCGTGGTTCAATCCCGAAGTTATCGAGGCGACACTGCAAACCGGCGGACACAATCTGCTGGACGGCCTCGCCAATCTTGCCGCCGACATACGGCATGCCGCGAACGGCGAGGCGGCGGCCGAGACTGACTTTCAAATCGGCCGCGACCTCGCCGCCACCCCCGGCCGCGTCGTCTTGCGCAATGCGCTGATCGAGTTGATCCAGTACGCCCCGACCACCACGACGGTACGGCCCGAGCCGGTGTTGATCGTGCCGGCCTGGATCATGAAATACTACATCCTCGACCTGTCGCCGCAGAACTCGCTGATCCGTTGGCTGGTCGCGCAGGGCTACACCGTGTTCTGCCTCTCCTGGCGCAATCCCGATGAGTCGATGGCCGAGACGTCGTTCGACGACTACCGGCGGCTGGGTGTCATGGCGGCGCTGGACGCCGTGCTGGCGATCACCGGCGCGCAGCGCGTGCACGCGACCGGCTACTGTCTCGGCGGCACGTTGCTGGCGGTGGCCGCCGCGGCGATGGCCGGGCGCGGCGACGAGCGGTTGGCCAGCATAAGCTTGTTAGCAACGCAGACCGACTTCACCGAGGCGGGCGAGTTGCAGTTGTTCATCAGCGAGGCGCAGCTCGCCTCGCTCGACGACATGATGTGGGAGCACGGCACGCTCGACAGCCGGCAGATGGCCGGTGCCTTCCAGATGCTGCGCTCCAACGACCTGATCTGGTCGCACATGGTGAAGAGCTACCTACTCGGCCAGCGCGAGATTCCGAACGACCTGATGGCCTGGAACGCCGACTCGACGCGGATGCCGTATCGGATGCACTCGGAGTATCTCCGTTCGATGTTTCTTCGGAACGATCTCGTCGAGGGGCGGTTCAAGGTCGAGGGGCGGCCGGTGTCGCTCGCCGACATCCACGACGCGCCGTTCTTCGTCGTCGCCACCGAGACGGACCACGTGGCGCCGTGGCGTTCGGTGTACAAGCTGCAATTACAGAACGAAGGCGACATCACCTTCGTGCTGACCTCGGGCGGTCACAACGCGGGGATCGTCAGCGAGCTCGGCCATCCGCACCGGCATTTCCGCATCCGCGAGCGGCCGCCCGGCGAGCACTATATCGGCCCGGACGAATGGGCGGATCTGGCGAAGACGGAAGAGGGCTCGTGGTGGCCGGTGTGAGCGGCCTGGCTGGCCGAGTGTTCGGGGCCGCCGGTGGCGCCGCCGGGAATGGGCGCGGCGGAGCGGGAATTTCCGCCGCTGGATGCGGCGCCGGGGCGGTACGTGCTGCAGCGGTAATGCCGTACACCTGTCCCGCTACGCGGGCTTGGGCCGCGAAGCGGATCTACGCAGTTGGGTCGCGAAGCGAACCAACCGTTAGCGCCGAGGGTGAGGGCGAACCGCACGGAAGGATCGTGCGGATCGCCCACGGCCCGACCACTGAGGAGGGACAATGCCGGTGAGCCGCCAACCAAACACCGTGATGCGCGTTGCCGCCGCGGTGGTCGGCAATGCTTTCGAATGGTACGATTTCGCCATCTATGCCTACATGACGCCGATCATCAGCTCGGTGTTCTTTCCCGTCGATCCGCACGATCCGGCGACCGAGATCAACGCGGTTCTGGCCACCACTGCGGTGTTCGGCGTCGGCTTCTTCATGCGTCCGGTAGGCGGCGTCGTGCTCGGCGTGATCGGCGACAAATACGGCCGCCGGACCGGCATGGTGTTGGGCATGGCGCTGATGGCGCTGGCAACGCTGATCCTGACTGTCGCGCCCACCTATCGCCAGGTTGGCTTACTCGCTCCGGCTATCGTCGTGGTTGCGCGGCTGCTGCAAGGGTTCTCGCTGGGCGGTCAGTTCGGGACCTCGACGGCGTTCCTCATCGAAATGGCGCCGCTGGGAAAGAGCGGCATTTACGGCTCCTGGCAGATGACCGGTCAGGTTGCTTCGCTGGCGGTTGGCACGGCGTTCGGCGTCTTACTGACTCAGATTTACACACCGGCCGAGCTGGCCGCCGGTCTGTGGCGGATTCCCTTCGGCTTCGGCGTGATCATCATTCCGATCACCTGGTACATTCGTCGCTATCTGGCGGAATCGCAGGCGTTCGTCACCATGCAAAAGGAACAGGCGACCACCCCGCACGAAAGCATCGGCAGGGGACTGGTCGGCCACACGCGGCATCTTCTGGTCAGCATCGGCATGATCGCTGCCAGCGCTGTGTCGTTCTATGCCGTCTATGGCTACACGGTGACCTATGCCAAGACAGTCCTGCATCTGCCGGTCGAGGACGCCTTTCTCGCCGAACTGGTGGCCGCCTGCCTGATGCTGTTGGTGATCCCGCTCGCCGGCGTGCTGTGCGACCGCTTCAGTTACGTCAGAAAGCAGATGCTGGTCGGCTTTCTCGGGATTTATTTCATCCTGATGTACCCGGCCTACGCCTGGCTGACCGCTTCTCCCACAATCCCCAGGCTGGTCGTCGTGCAACTGGCGATCAGCGTGGTCAGCGGACTATTCCTCGGCGTCTACTGCACCACCATGTCGGAACTTTTCCCGCCGCGCATCCGCTCTACTGGCCTGTCGATCGCCAACAACGTCTCGGTGCTGATCTTCGGTGGGTTCGCGCAGTTCTTCCTGACGTGGATCTACAAGCTCACCGGCTCGCAGATCGCCCCGGTCTATTACGTCATGTTCGGCATCGCGATGGGTCTTATCGGCGCGCTGTTCATGCCGGTGCGAACAGGCGGCGCCCGGGGGTAGGCGGCATCGGATAACCGGGGGACCACCGCCTGGAATTTCTTGCCACGGATGGAATGATCGATTCGACGGACAAGCAGGAGAACGAGATGCCGGCTTCGAAGATGACCCATTGGGAACGCGTGAGTTCTGCCGTCGCTGGCCAGCCGGTGGATCGCGTGCCGGTCAGCCTGTGGCACCACTTCCCGGAAATCGACCTCGATCCGGTCCGGCTGGCCGAGGCGTGCGTTCACTGGCAGCAGACCCATGACTTCGACCTGGTGAAGTTCATGCCGGCCGGTACCTACAGTGTCGAGGATTGGGGGGCGGCTAGCGCTTATCTCGGTGCGCCGAACGGCACGCGAACGGTCATCAGGCACGGCGTGACCGCCGCGGAGCAATGGCCGCGACTGGCCAGGCTCTCCCCGCATCAGGGGCGGCTGGGCCAGGAAGTCAAGGCGCTGTCCCTGGCCGCCGTGGCGCTCAAGGACGAGGTGCCGATCCTGCAGACGGTGTTCAGTCCATTGACCAACGCGCTCAAGCTGGCGGGCGATCGCGTCTTCGCCCATCTCCGGCGACATCCCGATTTGCTCGAGGAAGGTCTGGCCATCATCGCCGAAGCCACAATCGGCTTCGCGCGGGCTTGCCTGCGGGCTGGCGCCCACGGACTATTCTTCGCCACCCAGTGCGCCAGCTATCGCATGCTGAGCGAAGCGGAACATCGGCGCTTCGGCGTTGCCTACGACCGCCGCGTGCTCGATGGCGTCGGCGGCGAAGCGACCTTCACCCTGCTGCACCTGCACGGCAACGACGTGATGTTCGACCAGGTGTCGGAGTACAAGGCCAACATGATGAACTGGCATGACCGTCGTTCCGAACTCGACCTCGCCGGGGCGATGCGCCGCTTCGACGGCATGCTGGTCGGCGGACTGAACGAGGCAACGACCTTGCCGCAGGGTTCCATCGAGGCGATCCAGAGCGAAGTGCGCGACGCCATCACCCAGACCGGCGGCCGTCGCCTGATGATCGCCCCCGGCTGCGTGGTGCCAATCGCAACGCCTGATGCGCACTACCGCGCGGTGATCGACGCGGTGTGTGAGAGGTCCGGGTAGTGTTTCAATCGACAACGCCGCCCGGGCGTGCCGATCTGAGCGCCTATCGCCAGCCATAGGAAACGAACGACCCGATCGCCGACTCAGGCGCTGTAGCCGGGCGCCAGGCTGAACGCCCCGTCGCGGAACGAGTTCGCCTGGATCATCACGACCTCGTCGTCCGGGTAGCCGTTGTGCTGCGCTGGCGTGAAGGTGATGTGGCCATTCACGCCCGGCCACGCCTTGATGGTGTTCCAATACCCGGCGATCTGCTTCGGTTCGCTGCCGGCGTGCTTCACCGCGTCGGCGATCATCCGGGGCCCGTCATAGCCGATGGCGATCCACCAGAGCAGTGTATCGCTCATATCGATCTTCGCGCTGCGCAGGCGGTCCACGAACTCCGCAGTGCGCGGCGGCAGCTTGCCGGACGCGCTATAGGAGCAGGGGAGGAAATTGTTCGAATAGACCTTTTCCCAATATGCGGGCTTGTCCAGCAGCGCCTTGGTCTGGCCGGAGCCGAGCGTCGTCTGGCCGACGATCGGCACGTCCCAGCCCATCTGCGAGCGCGTGTTGATAATACGAGCCAGGAAACCGGCATTCACACTCCACGGCATGATGACCTGGGCTCCCGCGTTCTGCATCCGCAGAATCTCCGGCTTCAGGTCCGGGTTGGCCGCGTCGGTGTTTCCCGAATAGACCACGTCCGCGCCCTTCGCCTTGAGCATCGGCACGTAGGCGTCAACCGACGCCGTGCCGTAGCCCGTGGTGTCGCTGATCACCGCCACCTTCTTGAGCTTCAGAACATCCACCACGTAGTGGTTCGCGGCACCGCCGACCTGTTGGTTGCTGCAGATATTGCGAAAGGCGAGCGGGTATTTCTCCACGTCGATCAGCGCATCGACCCAGCACGGATCGAGCTGCGGTACCCCGGCGCGGGCCATCAGAGGGGTGGTGGCCAGCGACTCTCCGGAATTGAGCGGGCCCCACATGGCGTGGACGCGGGCGCCGCGCGCGAGTTCAGCCGTCGCGTTGACCGCCTTGGTGGGATCGCTCTGGGTGTCGCGGACGATCAACTCGATGCGCCGACCGTTGACTCCGCCGGCGGCATTGATCTCGTCAACGGCCAGGACGGTGCCGCGATTGATCGCGACGCCGGTGGACGAGCTGGCCCCGGTGAGTGCCGGCAAAAAGCCAATCCGGATCGGCTCGGAATCGGCGATCGCCGGACGAGCGAGGGTGCTGGCCAGCGCGGCGGCGCCGGCAACGGATCCGGCGAGAACGCGGCGACGGGTGATCGGCATCTGGTGTCTCTCTGGGTTTGTTCGTAATAGGTCCGCGACCGGACGGTACAACTTCCTACCATGTGGTAGGCGGCCTGACAAGGCGGGGATGGTCGACAGCACCACATGGCCGTCGCAGGATGCGCTACGCATCAAGCCTGGGAAGGAAACCAAGAATGTCCGACACGCCAACCTTTGGCCGTTACGCCGAGATCCCCTATGACCAAATGACGCCGGAGCAGCAGGAGGGCTATCGCTCCATGATCGAGAGCCGTGGCGGGCTCCCCGGGCCGAGCAAGATCTGGGTGCACAATCCGAACCTGGCGAAAGTCGCGGGGCCGTTCGGCGCCCATTTCCACGCCGGCCGTTACTCCCTCACCGAGCGCGAGCGCGAAATCGCCGTCTGCATCATCACCAGCAAATTTCATTCCGCCTATCCGACCAGCGCGCATGAGCGACGCGGCAAGGAGGTCGGACTGCCGGCCGATAAGGTCGAGGCGATCATCGCCGGCCTGCAAACGTCATTCGCGGACGAGCGCGAGCAGGTGGTCTATGAGATGGCGATGGCGCTGGCCAATGCGCGCTGGGTGCCACGCGGCCTCTACGACCGCGCGGTCAAGGCACTCGGCCATGTCGGCATCACCGACGTGATCACCTTGATGGGCCATTACAGCAGCGTCGCGATGACCCTGGCGTTTTACGACGTGCCGGCCGGGGCGACGGGCATGGCGCGCTGAGGGACGCTACGCCGCCATTCGTTGTCGGGCTGCGCCTCTTATCATCGCCGCCCCCTTCTCGGCGATCATGATCGTCGGCGCGTTCGTGTTGGTCGAGGTGACCGCCGGCATCACCGAGGTGTCAATGACCCGCAGCCCATCGATGCCGTGCACGCGCAACTCGTTGTCGACGACGCTCATCGGGTGCTGACCCATCATGCAGGTGCAACTGGCATGATAGCAGGTGCCGCCGTTGCGCCGCGCGTAATCGAGCAACTCGTCGTCCGTCTGGATCTGGCTGCCGGGCAGGCTCTCTTCCCGAACAAACGCTTTCAGCGGGGATGTGGCGAAAAGCCGCCGAGCAAATCGCAATCCGCCGATGATGGCGCGCCGGTCGGTTTCGTCCGACAGATAGCGCGGGTTGATCGCCGGGGGATCGCCCGGCCGGTTCGATTTGGCCTCGACGTAACCGCGCGAGAGGGGCCGCATTTGCCATGCGCCGGCACTGAGGCCGGGGGTCCGCTCCAGTTCGCCGATCTGGCCGCCCTTGAAGCTGCCAGGGGCGAACGTGACCTGCATGTCGGGCGTCGCCGAAGTCTCCAGGACTTTGATCGAGGCCGCGACGAGCGAGGGGCTGTAGCTCAACATGCCCTTGCCGGTGAGCACCCAGCGCATGACCTCGACGGCGAGCGGTAGACCATACGAGCGTTCATTGGCGGTTCCCATGCCAACGACCGGATAGGAGACGCGCGCGGTATAGTGGTCTTGCATGTTGCGGCCGACACCGCGCAGTTCATGCACAACGGGCACACCGATCTTCGCGAGAAGGTCGGAATCTCCGACGCCCGATAGTTGCAGGATGTGAGGCGAGCCGACCGCGCCGGCCGACAGGATGACCTCGCGCCCGGCCTCGGCCTTTTCGACTGCGCCGCCGCGCGAGAATTCGACGCCGGTCGCTCGCTTGTCGTCGAACACGACGCGGTGGACCAGCGCGTTGGTGACAAGCTGGAGGTTCGGCCGCTTCAACGCCGGATGCAGATAGGTGCGCGCGGCGCTGGCACGGCGGCGGCCGCCGCGGGTCTGCTGGCACCAGCCGATGCTGTCGCCGGCACCTGGCGACAGGTCGTTGACGTCCTCGCGGTATTCAAGGCCGAGCTGTTTGCCGGCCTCGACCACCGTCGCGCAGATCGGCGACCGGTCCATTTTCGAGGTGAACAGCGGGCCTTCCTTGCCGCGCACCGCGCTGCCTTCGCCCTCCCAGCGTTCGGCCTGGCGGAAGAATGGCAGACAATCGTCCCACGACCAACCGCGATTGCCGAGCTGCGCCCAGTGGTCATAATCTTCGGGTTGGCCGCGGATATAGATCAGCCCGTTGATCGAGGAGGACCCGCCGATCACCCGGCCGCGCGTGTAGACGATGGCGCGTCCATTGGTGCCCGGATCGGGTTCGGCACGGTACTTCCAGGTCAGCGTCGGATGGTCGAGCATCTTGAAGAAGCCGGCCGGGACGTGGATGAGCGGGTTCCAGTCGCGCCCTCCCGCCTCGATCAGCAAGACTTTCGTGCCGGGATCCTCGGTCAGTCGATTGGCCAGAACGCAGCCGGCCGAGCCGGCGCCGATGATGATGTAATCTGCCTGCATGGTCTTCGCTCCCCCGGGGCCGTGATGCGGCCCGATGTCGGACTGCTTGTTCGCCCAGATAGTCTAACGCGTCGTGGCAGTGGCGAAAGGCTGACGGGCATGTCGGGCGGCGCAAGGCGGCGGCTCGGATAGGCGTGGGCGCCGATGTGTTCCACCGCACCGTGACCCGTGCTATTTCCTACGAGCACCTGATCGATCGCAAAGGCGTATGACGATGCCCGACACCGCGACCCTCTCGGCCAAATTCCAGATTTCTATCCCCAAGGCGGTGCGCAACGCTCATCACTGGAAACCTGGCCAGGAGTTCGCGTTTATTCCCAAAGGGACGGGCGTGCTTCTGGTTCCGGTGCCGGCGCCCGAAGAGCTGTTCGGCATCGCCAAGGGCGCGAATACGGCAGATTACCGCGATCGGCAGGACCGATACTGATGCGGGTCGTCGATACGTCGGCCTGGATCGAATGGTTGGCCGCATCACCTGCCGGGGAGGCCATCGCGGCGGCGATCCCGGCGCGGGAGGAATGGCTTGTACCGACTATTGTGCAACTCGAACTCGGTAAGTGGCTCAACCGTGAGGCCGGAGAGGACAAGGCAGACCAGGTAACCGCGTTTACCGAATTATGCGTCGTGGCACCGCTCGATACCAGGATCGCACTTTCGGCGGCCTCATTGTGTGGCCGCCACGGGCTCGCCACGGCCGACGCGATCGTTTACGCAACGGCGTTGCGGTATGGCGCCGATCTGCTGACGTGCGACGCGCATTTTGACGGATTGCCTTGGGTCACGTTCATTCGGAAGGCCAGTCGCTGACAGGCCGGACTTGTTTCCGGACGCCCCCGTACCAAAGGCAAAGCGGCGAATCCGAGCCACCCACCCGCCCCAACCTCAGACAACCCCACCCTGACGCAAGTCCGCGACCGCGTCGGCGCCGAGGCCAAGCCAGTCGGCCAGTATTTCAGCCGTGTGCTCGCCGAGCAACGGCGCCGGCTTCACTTCGGTCGGAACGCCGTCGAACCGCACCGGCCACGTCGGCATCGTCATCTTCCGTTCGCCATGCGTCATCGTTTGCAGGATACCGCGTTGCCGAAAGCTCGGCTCGTTGGTCAGCTCCATCGAATCGAGCACAGCCCCGGCCGGCACGCCGACCCCGCTCAACTGCGCCATCGCCTCATGTTTCGTGCGCTGTCGCGTCCAACTCGAAACGATCTCATCGACCTCTGCCTCGCACTTCAAGCGCGCTTCGGGGGTGGCATAGCGCGCGTCGCCGATCAGGTCCTCGCGGCCGATCAGCTTCAACAGCCGAGGCCAATGCTCCGGGTTGGCGCGACTGGTCAGCAGATAGACGTAATCGTTGGGGCCACCAGGCTTGCATGGAAAGATGCCGCCGGGCGGGTTGCCACCGGGCGGCCGCCGCGGCGCCGCGGCACCGGTGCGGGCCTGGGTGACAAACATGCCGCGGCTGTAATGCATGACCGAATCCTGCATCGCCACCTGCAGCCGCCGTCCCTTGCCGGTGCGCACACGCTCGAACAGCGCGCTGACAATGCTGAATGCCATCAGCATGCCGGTGCCGGTATCGCCGATCGTCGGGCCTGGCTTGATCGGCTTGCCGCCGAGTTCGCCGGTAATGCTCATCGCGCCGCCAGCAGCCTGGGCGATCGGGTCGAACGCCAGGCCGTTCTCGTATGGGCTGCCGGCGCCGAAGCCCTTGATCTGGGCGTAGATGATGCGCGGGTTGATCGCGCTGACGACGTCATAGCCGAGCCCGAGCCGCTCGACCGCGCCGGGCGCGAAGTTCTCGGCAAAGACGTCGGCCTGCTTCACCATCTCCTTGACCAGCGCCAAGCCGCGGTCCGACTTCAGATTGACGGTGATCGACCGCTTGTTGGCGTTGTAGATCATGAAATAGTGCGCGTCGCCGAAGCCGGTGCGGCCGGCCTCGCCGCCCTTCGGGTTTTCCACCTTGGCAATGTCGGCGCCCATCCAGGCAAGCGCCTCGGTGCAGGTCGGACCGGCCTCGAATTGCGTCAGGTCAAGCACGCGAATACCGGCCAGACAGCCGGGCGATGCGGGAGTTACGTCCATTGCAGACTCCTTTTCGGGGAATGAAGTTGTCACCCCCGCTTTGCGAACCCAGCGTTACATATGGCGTGAACGTGCGCCTTCCTCAACCTCAGCCGCTTCTATCGCCCCGGGAAGCGCGACGCAGATACCTTCAGCCGGCTGCAGCGTAAGGTCGACGAATGCCGGCTGCCGCGCCTAATGCCTGATCCACTCCTTCTCGAACCGCGCATAGCAGTCGCGCTCGCCCGGCATCTTCGGCCACCCCGCGAGTTGCCGCACGCTCGCCAGAAGCAGGCGGTCGCGCAGATGCGTGGTGTTGTGCGCGTACTCCTCGTATGAGGAATGCGTAATTTTCTGGTTGTGCGGATCGTCCTGGAATTTGCACGCGGTAACCGCGACCGCCGACTGATAGGCTTTGCGGTCCGCGCCCGACTCCAGATACGCGTTGGCGATCGCCGTGCTGCGCGGAATGTCGAATGCCAGGATGGCATCGTCCAGCTCGCGCAAGAGCGTCTCGGGCGAGCGGCCGCCGGCGTCGAACCCCGCCAACTCCTGTTCCAGCACCGGGGTGTGCCACTTGTTGGACCGTGCGGAATCGTTGACGAAATTGGCCATCAGATACAACACGCGTGGCTGATACGGGCTGTCGCTGGTGCGCATCCAGTAGTTCGCCGTGTTGCAATAGTCGAACGGATGCTGGCCGTCGGTGAACGCTCGCGGCACCGTGTTGCGTAGGATCAGTTCCGCCGCACCGATCTGGATGGTGTCGCCGAGACTGCGAACCGATTTTCCCGCCTTCAGATGCGCGGTGAGCTGATCCCACACCGCCTGCGTCTCGCCCACCATCAGGAGATCAACGAACTCCTCCACCTCGGCCGGGGTCAGCGGCGTTTCGTTGGTCTCGCGCAGCTTCTTGCCGGCGTCGGGAAAGGCGTTGGTCAGGATGACGCAGGCGGCATCGTACGCCGAGTAATACAACGGCCCGACCGCCATGTCCGGCACGCCGGTATAGAACACGCCATGTGCGCGCTCCCAGCCGACGAACTCGGCGAGGTCGGCGATGGCGCGCGCCCGCAGCGCCTTGTGTCCGGTGTTGCGCGCCTTGCGGCCGATGATCGTGTCCTGCACGTCGATCAGCCCGAGGAACAGCAACTGGTCGCGCAGCTTCGGTCGCGCCTCCTCGTCGGCGGCCAGGTCGAGGAACATGCCATAGGAGCGCTGCACTTCGCCCCCCATGGTGGCGAGCATTTGCGCGTTCAGCCGTTCATCGATCGTGCCGCCTTCGCGGATCGGCGCCTGGTCCTGGTTCCACACCACCGGGCCGTAATCCGGCGGCGGCACGCTCATGCCCTTCATCGTTGCGTAGCGGCCGGGATATTTGCCGAGCAGCTGGTTCCAGATGTCCAGGCCGGCCGGGATGTACCAGACGCTCTGCAGCAGCGGCAGCAGGCGATGGCTCTCCGGCAGATAGGGCATCAGGCTGGCCGAGGTGCGCAGGCCGAGGATCGTATGGTCGTTGTTGATCAGCACGATCTGCCCGTCGCGCACGTTGATGTGGTTCGGCACCTGGACGAACGGCGCCTCCGCCGCCGCCACCACGCTAAGGGCATCGCCGATCGAGCGCCCCTCGCGCGCCACCATGCCGTAGAACAGATCGGCGGTTCGCGGCTGGTCGCGCTGCAGGATGGCGTCGGTGAGCAAATCGAAAGCCTTGTCCTGGCGGATGGTTTCGCGGCTCATCAGCATGGTTGTTGTGCTCCCCCTTGGACGTCAGGCAACAGCTTGGTTGCAGCGAGCCTAGTCCCTGCTCGTGATATCGGGAAGTGGCACCTGGGAAGGCATGTCATTGCGTCGGGCTTCTCTCACACCGACCGGCGGAAAGATTGACACACCGTGCTGGTCAACCGCCCTACCGTCATGGCGGGCGAAGGCCGCCAACCATGACTATCGTCGTGTGTGCGACAAAGGCGTGGATGGCCGGCACAAGGCCGGCCACGACGGCGGGGCGGTTGGCGCCGCCAGAGTGTCATTGCGACTGCCAGTTGGTATCAAACAGCCGTCTCCGGAAACGCCAGTTCGTGCCTCGAGCGCCACTCCGGCTTCACGTAGTTCACGATCAGCGACCGGCGCACGCCACGGATCGGTCGCCTGGCAAACCCGTGCCAGGTATCCGAACCAGGGATAAAGATCAGCCCGCTATTGAAGGCGCCCGACGAACGGCGCAGCACGGCGCCCGACGCATCCATGATGTCGGTGCCCCAACCCTCGGCCTCCGGATGGTCCGACAGGTACACCAGCATGGTGAACAATTTGGCCCCGATGTCGGTGTGCGGCTCGAGCCAGAATCCGTCGGTATCCAGGCAGCATTCGATGCGCAGGAAACTGCCGCCGAGCTGGACCTCGCACATATCCTCCAGCAACGCGGTGGTCGCTTCGTCCTGGAGCGCCTCGGCCAGCGCCGCACAAGCGCCAAACCGCCACCGGTTTGACGGTGAAACGAACAGGCGCGACGCATTGTGCGTCTCGCGCTTGCCCAACGTGTCGCCGATCGACGACGGCGTGAACGGCAACGCCGCAAGCGAGGTGCACAGCTCCGCCGGCAGCACGTCGCGCATGCACCAGTGGCGGAACGGCCAGTCCGTTCGCCGCGCCGTCAGCATAGCATGGCGCACATGGCTTCCCGCTGGTCTCTCCGCTGGTCTTCCCGCGGGATCGAGCATCAGCGTCGGCATGTCCATGGCCAATATCTCCCTTACGTGGCGGCGAAGCGCTGATAGTCGATCAGCTCGTCGGTCAGCCTGGCGCCAACTTTTGGCTGCATCTTCGCTGCCTTACACGGCAGCGGAATGGCGAGCAGCGCCAGCGGCCAGATATGTGTCGAACGCGGCCGCGACGGCGCGCACGAACGGCCGGCCGGCCGGTGTCACCGTCACCTGCATGCCGTCCCAGCGCACAAGCCCGTCGCGTGCCATCTCCTGCAACGCCGGCGCGGAATCCATCAGGCTGCCAGGGTCCGCCTCGTGCCGCGCCGCGACGTCGCGCAGATCGACTTCGTTGTGGCACATCAGCGTCTCGATCACCGCGCGCCGCAGGCGGTCGGCTTCGGTCAGCGCGATGCCGCGCGCCACCGGCAGGCGCTCCGCCCGCACCGCATCGCGCCACGCCGGGATCGACGGCAGGTTCTGCACATAGCCCTGTGGCAGCGAGCCGATCGACGAGGCGCCGAGGCCGAGCAATACCGGGGCGTCGTCGGTGGTGTAGCCTTGGAAATTGCGTTTCAGCCGCGCCGTGGCGGCGGCGGTCGCCAGCGCGTCGCCGGGCCGCGCGAAGTGATCGAGGCCGATCGCTTCGTAGCCGGCGGCGGTGATCACCGTCTCCACCATCTCGCGCTGCGCGAAGCGTTCGGCGGCGTCAGGTAACGCGGCCTCTGGCAGCAACGCCTGGTGCTTCTTCATCCACGGCACGTGCGCATAGCCGAACACCGCGACGCGGTCGGGCGCTATGCGCAGGGCCTGTTCCACCGTGGTGGCGACGCCGCGCACCGTCTGGTGCGGCAACCCGTAGATCAGATCCAGATTGATCGAGCCGACCCCTACGCCGCGCAACCGCTCCGCGCACGCGGCGGTGAGGTCGAAGTCCTGCACGCGGTGCACCGTATGCTGCACCAGTGGGTCGAAATCCTGCACACCGAGGCTGGCGCGGGTCGTGCCCATCTCCCCCAGCGCGTGCAGCGATGCATCGGAGAGTTCGCGCGGATCGACTTCCACCGCGACCTCGGCGTCGGGTGCGACGTCGAAATGTGCGCGCAGGCTTCGCATCACGTCGCTCATCTGCGCGGGCGGCAGGGAGCTGGGCGTGCCGCCGCCCCAATGGATGTGTCGCACCTTCAGGCGTCGGCCGATAGCCGCCGTGACAAGCCGGATTTCGGTCAGCAGGGTCTTGCCGTAGCTCTCCAACGGCTCCTGCCGGTGCACCACGCTGGTATGGCAGGCGCAGAACAGGCACAGCGAGGCGCAAAACGGCACGTGCAGGTAGAGCGACAGCGCGGCGTCGTCCTCCAGGCTGCCGAGCCAAGCCTCATAATCCGCCGCGGTGATGGCGGAGGAAAAATGCGGGGCGGTGGGATACGACGTGTAGCGCGGCACGCGCCGGTCGTATTTGGCGATCAGGTCGGGGGCGTTCATGGCGGGAGGATCGCCGCGGTTGGCGGCGGCCGCCTTGATCTGGGTCAATGCGCTCGGGGGTAGGGATATGCCTCCAGAAGTTTTTGGGCTTGCGATCTCCCGCTTGCACCCGTCGCCTGAGGCCGCCCCATGCCGGAACCCCGGTATTCGAGACGCCGGAGCCTATGCGGCGTAGATCGCGATGAATGGCGTCGTGGTCACCTGATCGTCCGGCACCGATTGCTGGCGCGAGCAGAGAAACTGCTTGTGCCTTTGCCTGCCCAGATCAGGTCGCGGCCATGCCACTAATAGAGGCCAGGAACCAGCCGTGAGGTCCGCGCGCAGTAGGCCTCGTACTCGGCGCCGAACTGCGCGCGGCGCAAGGTCTCCTCTGAGCGGATGCGCCCGACGAGCGGCGGGATGAAGAGCACCGCGAGCAATACGCCGATCCCGGACCGAAAGGCCAAGCCCCAGCCCAGCGCGTTGAGCAGCATCCCCAGATAGCTGGGATTGCGGATGACACCGTAGATACCGCTGGTGACCAGGGTATGGCCCGGCTGGATGGCGACCAGCCCGCTGAACCGGTGGCCGAGCACGAAGACCGGCCAAAGCCGCAACACACCGCCGACCGCGAAGAGCACGACGCCGAGCCAGCGAATGGTATCGCCGTCGATGGTCCAGAACCCCTTCCGGTCCGTCCAGGCCGGCAGAAAGACGTCGAGCAATCCGAGCACTCCGAAGGCGGCAAGAACCCAGCGGTTGCCGCGATCCTCGCGCACGCCCGAACTCAGGTTCCCGCCCGCGAACGCCGATACGCCAGCCATTACGAAGAGTGCGATCGCCAGCGCGACCAGCGGTGGATGGGAAAAGAAGGCGGCAAGCCCGCCCCAGCCGAGCACGGCCAGGCCGAGATAGGCCGCCGACCCCACAAGGACGAGCGTCAATCTGACGGTTGGTATCGCCATTCAACTTTCCCGCGCCGCAGTTGATCATGTTGATGCAGCACTTCCGTGCGCTCAGTGCAGCAATGCGGCATCGAGTGCCAGATGTCCGCTCTCGGTCAGCGCGCCGCAACGATACAGGCTGTTGGGCGAGGGCTGCTTCGCCCAGGGGTCGGTGTTCCAGGCGTAGTACAACAGACCGACCAGCCGTCCCTGTTCCTCATAAGGACGAAAACTGCCCATCATTTCCCGCACCAGCATGGCCCGGTCGCGATCGTTGATCGGGCAGGCCATGTCGGTATTGTTGAACCCCCATTCGGTGATCCAGCACGGCTTGCCATCGGCGCCGCCGGCAGGCCGGCAGCGGGCCAGCACATATTTCGCCAAGCGTGCGCGGCGGCCCACGGCCGCGGCCGGCTGGCCGGGGCCATTGCCCCAGGGATAGACGTGAACGGCGTACGCATCGACCAGCCCGTCCAGTCCGTGCGCGCGCATGAAGTCGAGCGTCGCGTTCACGCTGACCAGGTCGGTCCTCTTGGTGTTGCCGGCCATCGGACCCTCGGGCACCTCATCGGCGGCCAAGCCGGCGGTCAGGATCGGCGTATGGCGGTTGAGTTTCGCATGGTCGCGAATCTCCTTCAACACAGCCAGAACCTTGAGATATTGCAGAAATCCCTTGGCGACCTGCTTCGCTTCCGGATCGTGCGTCAGATCGTAGTAACCGAATAGCCTGCCCTCCCCCGGCAGTGGAAATTCGGGGTTGAATGCGGCCCAGTTGATCTCGTTGCCGAACTCGAACGCCGCCAGGGTAATCCCCGCCGCTTCGAGCTTGTCAATCAGGGTAGCGAAATAGGCTCTGAATTGGTCCGGATCGACGTAGGAGAGGGGATGCCCACCCCACATGCCGGGATAGACCTGGGGCTGGTATGGCCTCGTCGGCGCGCCAGGCAGGTAGCCGCCAAAGCCTACAAGCAAGTCAATGCGAATTCCCTCTGCATAGACCCGCCGCGCGAAGTCGATCCCCTTTTCGCCCGGTGCAAGCCCAGCGCGGATGACGCGAACGCCGACCGACTTCATTGCGCTCAGCATGGCGTCCTGCTGCGCCGGGTCGATCCGGTCCGCGTTGGTCATGTTGACGCCGACGACGACGTTCTCGGCTCGGACCGCCACCGGCATGGCCACCAGCGTCAGCAGACAGGCGAGGACGAAGCAGCAACCGGAGAATTGGCGAGGCGGCATCGGCAACTCCCAACAACACAGATGCAGCGGCGACGGCGCCTTGCATGAACGCCGCTTCGCCTGGGAACGCAATCGACGCCGTGTCCTCAGTATAGCGCCGCCTTCCACAACCTGCTCCCGGTTACGCTCCCATTTTAGTCCCTTACCACCCGACTCTTCCCGCTGCATGCGTTGAATCGCACCGCCTGCTAAATCCCATCAAATCATCGC